>Ga0181522_10000074_pt1 | contig 78711 bp, 84 predicted proteins | sample PEATcosm2014_Bin_27_FD_121103 | JGI IMG/M metagenome (GOLD analysis project Ga0181522, IMG submission 121103) | Peatland microbial communities from MTU Mesocosm Facility, Houghton, MI, USA - PEATcosm2014_Bin05_10_metaG | ecosystem: Environmental > Terrestrial > Soil > Wetlands > Peat | place...
ACTTAAAATCCCTTGGGAGTAATCCCGTCCCGGTTCGAGTCCGGGCGTCCGCACCAGCTTTTTGCCGTTATTGTCGTGGTGAATAGGCCGGCCATGCCCAGGCGTTTATCGATCAGCTTAAGTGTCAGCGCCGCGCTCGCCGCGGCGATGCTTGCCGGCTGCGCATCGGACGACGCCACGTCGCGGCTTTTGGTCGCGCCGGATAAATACGTGCTCTACAGCTGCGCCGAGATTGCACGCGAGATGCAGGCCAAGGCAAAGCGCGAACAGGAACTGGCGGTGCTGATGGCGAAGGCCGGCGACGACGCTAGCGCGCGCGTGATCAGCGGCATGACCTACGATCCGGAATATCTGTCGGTGCGCGGCGAGATGAACGACCTGCGCGCCTCGGCCACCGCCAAGGATTGCAATGCGCCGGCCGCTGCTCCGGCGCCTACAGCGTCGCCCGCCGCAGCCGCAAAGCGTTCCCAATAACGCTCACCGACGACAGCGCCATGGCGGCGGCGGCGATGACCGGCGACAGCAGCAGCCCGAAGGCGGGATAAAGCGCGCCGGCCGCGATCGGTACGCCGGCGGCGTTGTAGATGAAAGCGAAGAACAAATTCTGCCGGATGTTGCTCATGACCGCTGTCGAAAGCGCGCGCGCCTTGACGATGCCAGTGAGGTCGCCTTTGAGCAGCGTGATGCCGGCGCTTTCGATTGCCACATCGGTGCCAGTGCCCATGGCGATGCCGACCGCGGCCGCGGCCAGCGCCGGCGCGTCATTGACGCCATCGCCGGCCATAGCAACGGTGCGGCCTTCGCGTGCAAGCTTCTCGATTACGGCGCTTTTCTGATCGGGCAGCACATCGGCTTCAACATCAGTGATGCCGAGACGCTTGGCGACGGCCAGCGCCGTGGTGCGGTTGTCGCCGGTCAGCATCACGACGCGAATGCCGTCGGCGATCAGCGCCTTGAGCGCGGCAGGCGTCGTCGCCTTGACCGGATCGGCGATGGCGATGATGCCGGCAAGCTTGCCGTTCAGGCCCAGAAAAATCACGGTGGCGCCGTCGCCGCGCAGGCGCTCGGCTTCCTGCGAGAGCGGCGCGGTGTCGATGTTGAGCTCGGTGAGGAATTTGGCGCTGCCGAGCGCCACGCGTTTGCTCTCGATCATGCCGATGACGCCTTTGCCGGCGGGCGCGTCGAAACCGCGCACTGGAACAAGCTCAATATTGCGTTCGGCCGAGGCCTTGACGATTGCCGCGGCGAGCGGGTGTTCGCTGCTGCGTTCGACGCTTGCCGCGGCGCGCAACACCTGCGTTTCGTCGAAACCGGGAAGGGCGATGACCGCCACGACCTTGGGCTTGCCTTCCGTCAACGTGCCGGTCTTGTCCACGACCAGCGTATCGACCTTTTCCATGCGCTCGAGCGCTTCGGCGTTCTTGATCAGCACGCCGGCCTCGGCGCCGCGGCCGACGCCGACCATGATCGACATCGGCGTGGCGAGGCCGAGCGCGCAGGGGCAGGCGATGATCAGCACGCTCACCGCCGCAACCAAGGCAAAGGCAAAGCGCGGTTCCGGCCCGTACACGGCCCATGCCGCGAAAGCCAGCAGCGCCGCGGCGATCACCGCCGGCACGAACCAGGACGCGACCTGATCGGCCAACCGCTGGATCGGCGCGCGACTGCGCTGCGCGCTCGCCACCATCCGCACGATCCGCGACAACAGCGTGTCGTGGCCGATCTTGTCGGCGCGCATCACGAAGCTGCCGCTCCGATTGATGGTGCCGCCGATGACGCGCGCATCTTTGTCCTTGCTCACCGGCATCGATTCGCCGGTCACCATCGATTCATCGAGCGAGGAGTGGCCCTCGAGCACAATGCCGTCGACCGGCACCTTGTCGCCGGGACGCACGCGCAGGCGGTCGCCGACGGCAACGGCATCGAGCGAAACCTCCTCGTCAGTGCCGTCATCGCGCAGGCGGCGCGCGGTCTTGGGCGCCAGATCGAGCAGCGCGCGGATTGCGCCGGAGGTGGCGGCACGCGCGCGCAATTCGAGCACCTGGCCGATCAATACCAGCACGGTGATCATGGTCGCCGATTCGAAATAGACCGCCGGCGCGCCGCCATGACCGCGGAACGCGGCGGGGAAAATCCTGGGCGCGAAAGTGGCGGCGACGCTATAGGCATAAGCGACACCGGTGCCGACGGCGATCAACGTGAACATGTTGAGATTGCGGGTGACCAGCGATTGCGCGCCGCGCACGAAAAACGGCCAGCCCGCCCACAACACCACCGGTGTCGCTAACACGAATTGAATCCAGTTCGAGAGCGTCGGATCAACCCAGTTGTGCGGGCCGGCGACATGGCCGCCCATTTCCAGCGCTGTCACCGGTAGCGCGAGAACTAGCCCGATCCAGCACCGGCGCGTCATGTCAGTGAGTTCGGGATTGATCTCTGCCGTTGGCATTTCCGGATCGAGCGCCATGCCGCAGATCGGGCAAGCGCCGGGGCCCGGTTGCCGGATCTCGGGATGCATCGGGCAGGTGTAGATTGTGCCCTCGATCGCCGGCTCGGGGCTGCGTGCTCCGAGATATTTCTGCGGATCGGCCGTGAACTTGGTTTTGCAGCCGGCCGAGCAGAAATAAACGGTATGGCCGCAATGGTCGGTGTGATGCTTGGCCGTTGCCGGATCGACCTTCATGCCGCAGACCGGATCGGTCGCGGCGTCGTGCCGATGCTGATGTGTGGAATGTTCGGTCACGGCCCGCCCTTTTGCCCTTAGATAGGCGAGAATGGCCGGATTGCGAAGCCTTTATGACTTTAAGCGAATCTCTGCCGCGCCAGTTTCACCCCGGCGCCGAGGGCCATCAGCTTGGCCTCAGCGATAGTCCGCCGCATCGGCGCCATGCCGCAATTGGTGCAGGCAACGATGCGCTCTTTTGGCACGAACTTCATGACCTCGCCGATGACCTGCGCGACCCGCTCGGGCGTCTCGATCTCGTCGTTGGCGACGTCGATGACGCCGACCAGCACGTCCTTGCCGTCGAGCAGCGACAGGAGCTTCATCGGCACGCGCGAGTTGATGCATTCCAGCGAGACCTGGCCGATGCGGCTCTTGGCCAGCGCCGGGAAAAACTTCTCGTATTGCGTCCACTCGCCGGGCAGCGAATTCTTCCAGTCGATATTGGCCTTGATGCCGTAGCCGTAACAAATGTGCACGGCGGTTGTGCACTTGAGGCCGTCGATGGCGCGATGCAACGCGTCGATGCCCCAGGCGGGCACTTCGTCCATGAACACGTTGAAGGCCGGCTCGTCGAACTGGATGACGTCGACGCCGTCGGCTTCGAGCGCGCGCGCCTCCTCGTTCAACAGTCCGGCGAAGGCCATCGCCATTTTGACTTTGTCGCCGTAGTGCTGGTCGGCGACGGTGTCGGAGATCGTCATCGGACCCGGGAGCGTCATCTTCAATTTGCGCTCGGTATGGGCGCGGGCGTGCCTGGCCTCCAATTGATGAACGCGGCCTCTGAGTTTCAGTTCGCCTTTGACGACCGGCACCATGGCTTTGTAGCGGTCGCCGCGGATGCCCATCTCGACTTTGTGGGCGAAGTCGATGCCGTCAACGAATTCAAGAAAGCCGTGCACGAAGTGCTGACGCGACATTTCGCCGTCGCAGACGATGTCGATGCCGGCGTCTTCCTGCCATTTGACCGCCAGCAGCGTGGCGTCGAGCTTGGCCGCCGTCAGTTCATCGCCGGATAGCTTCCACTGCGGCCATAATTTGTTCGGCTCGGCGAGCCATGACGGTTTCGGCAGGCTGCCGGCGATGGTCGATGGGAAAATCATGAAGCGTCACTCATCGTAGCGGGTACGGTCATTGGCGAATACAGCATCGGGTTTTGCGCCATGCGCCGAGAAATCCGGCGGCTGCCAATCATAGAGCCAATCATAGCGCGCGCGCAGCTTTTCTCCGCCCAAGGCGCGCATAGTAAGATTGCGGACCAGCGCCTCCGGGCCGGTCAGCCCATAAATGCGGGCCTGGCGGCGGGAGCGCAGTTGGGCGAGCGCGGTGCGGTGGCGACGCGCGCCTTCGTAAGCGCGCAGCGCATCGGCGGGATCGTCGCGATATTTGCCGAGCATATCGGCCGCGACCGCGGCGTCCTCGATCGCCATGCCGGCGCCTTGCGCCAGGAACGGCAGCATCGGGTGGGCGGCATCCCCGATCAGCGTCACCGCGCCCACGCCGCCGCGAAACGGCGTCTTGCGGTCATACAGCGCCCACTTCAGCCACTGCTCGGGCAGCGCGATCAGATCGCGCGCCTTGTCGGCCCAGGACCAGCGCGCGAAATGGCGCAGGATATCGGCGCGCTGGCCGGCGGCCGACCAGCCGGCTTCTTTCCATTCGTCGTGCACCATGGCGACGATATTGATCAGACGTCCGGCTTTGACCGGATAGTGCACAAGATGTGCGTCGAGCCCGAGCCACAGATGCACCAGCGGCTCGCGGAATTCGACCGGCACGGCATCGGCCGGAATGAGCGCGCGCCAGGCGGTGCGGTGGCGGAATTTCGGCGGGCCGGTGCCCGGCAATTGCGCGCGCACGTTCGACCACAGACCGTCGGCGCCGATCAGCGCAATGCCACGTTCGTCGACCATGGTCCGGCCACTACGCGCCTGCACGGTGATGCCGTTGACGTGGGCAGCGAAATCCTCAACCCGCACGCCCAGCTTGATCTCGATGTCCTGCGTGTTGCGTGCGGCGGCGGCGAGCGCTGCTTGCAGATCGCCGCGATGGATCGTCCAGTACGGCGCGCCGTAACGGCGTTCGGCATGCTCGCCCAGCGGCATGTGCACGATCTCGCGGCCCGAACCGCCGGCCATCACGCGGATCGCCTGCGGCGTCATCACTGCGGATTGCAGACGCTCGCGCAGGCCCAGCGCGATCAGCACGCGGGTGGCGTTGGGGGAGAGCTGAATACCGGCGCCGGTCTCTTCGAGCTTGGCCGCTTGTTCGAGCACCGTGGTGCGCAGGCCGGCACGCGCCAGCGCCAGCGCCGCCGTCAGCCCGGCAATGCCGGCGCCGGCGACGATGACATGACGCGCGGACGCCAAGGGTAAGGCTCCGGAGTTAGGCGGCGGCGGTGAACGGCAGCGCGCATTCCGGCGGCCTTGCGGCATGCGGGTCGAGCGCGGGGGCAAACCGATAGAGCGTCGAACAATATGGGCAGATGATTTCGTTGTTTTCGCCCATGTCGAGGAACACGTGCGGATGGTCGTGCGGCGGCAGGGCGCCGACGCACTGGAATTCCTTGGCGCCGATCTCGATTACCGGCACGCCCGGATCGTTGTGGAAATGGGGGACGACGTGTTCCGCCATGGATACCTCGATTGCTTGCGACGCGAGGCACCATAGCGGGGCGGCTGCGCTATGCCTAGCGCGTCGTTTCAGTTGTTCAGGGCCGCGGCAATCTTTAGAACTTAACCATGGCAAGTTTCAGAAACGGCGGCGTCGAGATCGCTTTTTTGGACGAGGGGACGGGCGAACCGGTCGTGCTGGTGCACGGCTTTGCCTCGACCAAGGAAGTGAATTGGGTCAATCCCGGCTGGGTGACAACCCTGACGCGCGCCGGGCGGCGCGCCATTGCGCTCGACAATCGCGGCCACGGCGCGTCGAACAAATTGTACGATCCGGCCGCCTATCACACGTCCATCATGGCGGAAGACGTGCGCGCGTTGCTCGATCACCTGCGAATCGAGCGCGCCGACGTCATGGGCTATTCCATGGGCGCGCGCATTACGGCGTTCCTGGCGATGAATCATCCGGAGCGCGTGCGATCGGCCATTTTCGCCGGGCTTGGCATCAAGCTGGTGCACGGCGTCGGCCTGCCGGAGACGGTGGCGCTCGGCTTGGAGGCGCCTTCGCTCGATGACGTCACCGATCCGACCTCGCGGCTGTTTCGCAGCTTCGCGCAGCAGACCAAGTCGGACTTGCGCGCGCTCGCCGCTTGCATCCGCGGCACGCGACAGACTTTGACTCCGCAACAGGTGGCCGCGATCCGCGCCCCGGTTCTGGTTGCGGTCGGGACCGAGGACAATGTGGCGGGCAATCCGCACGAATTGGCGGCGTTGATTCCAGGGGCGCGTGCGCTCAATATACCGGGCCGCGATCACATGCTGGCGGTCGGCGATAAGACTTATAAAACGGGCGTTCTCGACTTCCTTAACCAACGCGCATGCGCCATGCGGTAAAGTGTTTTGCCGCCCCTCTTGGCGCCTCGCAAAATGTGATAAAAGACCTAGCTAGGGGTTTCGAGAGGCTCCGGAGAATTTAGATCATGGCTCAGTTTCAGACGCGGCCCGCCAAGGGTCTCGACAAGGTCGATCCGGTCTGGGCGCGCATCCGCAGCGAGGCGGGGGAGATTGCGCGCCGCGAGCCGGAGCTCGCCACCTTCATCTACGAGAACGTCCTGCACCACGACACGCTGGAAGCCGCGGTCATTCACCGCGTCAGCGAGCGGCTCGGCAATAGCGACATTTCCGGCGACCTGATCCGCCAGGCCTACAACAGCGCGCTGGATGAACAGCCTGTGCTCGGTGAAATCTTCCGCGCCGATATCGTGGCGACCGTCGATCGCGATCCGGCGACCAGCCGCTTCGTCGAGCCGGTGCTCTATTACAAAGGCTTCCACGCCATCCAGACCCATCGCTTGGCGCATTGGCTGCTCGGCAAAGGCCGCAAGGACTTTGCGCTCTATCTGCAAAGCCGTGCCTCGGCGGTGTTCCAGTGCGACATCAATCCGGCCGCCAAGATCGGCCGCGGCATTTTCCTCGACCACGCCACCGGGCTGGTGGTGGGCCAGACCGCGGTGATCGACGACGACGTGTCCATCTTGCACGACGTCACGCTCGGCGGCACCGGCAAGGAAAACGAGGACCGCCACCCGAAAATCCGCCGCGGCGTGATGATCGGCGCCGGCGCAAAAATTCTGGGCAATATCGAGGTCGGCCATTGCGCGCGTATCGCGGCCGGGTCGGTTGTCATCAAGCCGGTGCCGAACAACGTCACCGTCGCCGGGGTGCCGGCCAAGGTGGTCGGCGAGGCCGGCTGCCCCGAGCCGTCGCGCGCCATGGATCAGATGCTATACGGCATCATGCTCGACGGCTAAGCGCTTGCGCCGGGCGGCGCGATGGGGCAACTAAACCTCGCCACAACATGGAGCGGCCCGGTGGACGTCACGGAAGTCAGAAAACTCGACAACTATCTCAAGAAGCTGTTCGGCAACGCGCATATTCGGGTAGCGCCGAAGGGCGGCGATACCGCCGAGGTTTTTGTCGGCGACGACGATCTCGGCGAACTGACGCTCGATGACGAGGACGGCGACCGCTCGTTCAATTTTCGCATGGTGATCCAGGTCGGCAGCGACCCCAGCATCCAGCCGGTGCCGACGCTCAACGCCTATCTGCGGCGTAAATTCGACAACGAAAATATCCGCGTCGTGACGCGGCCCAAGAAAACCGATTCGCTCGAGGTCTATCTCGGCGAGGATTTTCTCGGCGTGCTTTTTCTGGAAAACGAAAAAGGCCGCAAGTCGTATATTCTTGAATTGCCGATTTTGGACGTCGACCTGGTCGATTCAGGCACGCAACTTTAGCCGTTCGGATGAAGCCGCGCGGTGAGTTTGTCGATGCCGTCGGCGACGCTTTTCCAATCGCGCAGCCAGTCGCGCGGAAATCGCATCGTGACGTCGGCATTGCCGATGCGCCGCTCCAGTAAGCACGTGCCGCTATTGGTGACGCCCTTGCGCGAGCAGCGCGCCAGGAAATGCTCGGGCGCGGCCGACTCGAACACCAGTTCCTCGCCCTGATAGGGCGTGCCGTCGCGAAAGCCGCGCAGCGTTAGGCCCGGCGGCCCGGCGGCCGGCTCCGCCACCAGATAGCGCGGATAGATCGTCTGCACGCGCTCGTTCAGCGGCAGCGTGCCGTCGCCCGACGCAATGGTCACGAACAAACGCTCATTGGGATCGACCGGCGCGCCCAGCGTCGGCTGGATCGCCGGATCGGGCGGCGTTAGCGACGGCCACAGGTAAGCAAGATCGACGCGCTCCTGCGTGCCGGGGCGGCGCTGCACCGCCATGCGGATCGCCGCCGGCTCGATGTTGAAGTAAACGCCGGCCACGATGATCGGCAGCGCCGGCGCATCGAGCGTGACTTGCGATTCCGGCCAGCGCGGCCACAGGACATAGGCGACGTAGCTTGCGGAAACCACAAGGACCGCGGCCAGCAGCAGAAGCGGCCCGGTCAGCGGGCTGCGGCCGGCATGGCGGCGTCGTGCGGCGCGGGGCTGTTGCGCGAGATCGGCCATTCGAATTCCTGCAAACGAATCAAAAATGATTATGCCACGCCGCCCGGTTCGGCCCGGGTTTCCCCGTTTACCATTCGTTAAGGATTTGCTGGCGCGGGCAGCATCGCTTTGCAACAAAAGGCCTCCTGTATTGCGTTGAGGCAGAAATGACGCCGGAATCGTTGCAAATGTTGCTGGCCCTTGCGCTCGGCTTTGCCGTCGCCGGGCTGTGCGCCTCGGCCTACCGGCTCGCCACCAGCCAGCTTCCGAGCTTCGGCCTGCTCAGCGCCGGCCCGAGCCCGCCCACCTTCGCGGCGGTGCCGGTGTTGATGCTGTCGGCGCCGTTCCTGATCATGCGCAACACCATTCTCGGCCGTCAGCAGGAAGGCCGCCGCTTCGAATTCGTGTTTCTGGCGACGCTGATTGCCGGCTTCTGGAGCCTGATGTCGGGCCTGGCGCTGGTGATGACATTGCAGGCCTGTGGCCTGCTGGTCGCCTAGCTACTTCCCTTTTTTCCCGGTCATGCGATTGTCTTTTCCGTCAGGAGGCGGGAATGCCGATCTATGAGCTCGACGGCCAGGCGCCGGAATTGCCGGCCGAAGGCGAATACTACGTCGCCGACACAGCGGTGCTGATCGGCCGTGTGCGGCTCAGGCGCGAGGCGAGCGTCTGGTTCGGCGCCGTGCTGCGCGGCGACAATGAGTGGATCGAGCTCGGCGAGCGTTCGCAGATCCAGGACAACGCCACACTGCACACGGATCCCGGATTTCCGCTCGTCATCGGCAGCAATTGCGTTATTGGGCATAACGTCATCTTGCACGGCTGCATTGTCGGCGACGACAGCCTGATCGGCATGGGCGCGATCATGCTCAACGGCGCCAAAGTCGGCCGCAACTGCCTGGTCGGCGCCGGCGCGGTGGTGACCGAAGGAAAAACTTTTGCCGACAATTCATTGATCGTCGGCGCGCCCGCGCGCGTGATCCGCACGCTCGACGAAAAAGCCGCGCAAATGATCCGTGGCGGCGCCGAGATTTATGTGCGGCGCGCGCGGCAATACGCCAAGGGCTTGAAGCGGATTGATTGACTTCATCTTGCGCATAATCTTGTCCGAAAACCGGTTCCCACTTTTCGGGATCATGCGCTATTCGCACCCTTAAAACAGGGTGCGGCCGGCCCCTGGGGGAGGGCCGGCCGCTCACGAACCCGGTCTGGGGACGGGGAGGGGTGGGGACGTGACCGGGGTCGCGATTAGCTTAGCGTGCCGAGACCGTGGCCGGTGAACCTTGCGGCTCGCCGAGCGCGACCCAGACATTCGGATCGGATTGCGACTGCCGCTTCACGAAGCGGTAGCCGGTCTTGTTCCATGCCAGGATTTCGGACTCCTGGTTGTCGAGAACGAATTCGCCTTTGTTGGTTTTGACCGTGAGCACGGCATGGCCGTCGCCCTTTTTGTCGCGCACGACCGTGATCAGCAGCGCCTCGCGCGGCCAGCCCGCTTGCATCAGCATGCGGCGCTTGAGCAGCACGTAGTCTTCGCAATCGCCTTTGCCGTCGTCGGGGTAATCCCACTGCTCGACGACGCCCCAATGCTCGAGGTCGGTGACCGGCGCGATGTTGCTGTTGGCCCAGGCATTGACCTTGACCATGTCGGACCAGGCCTTGGACGTGAGCACCACGTCGCGAGCCGCAGATGGCTTGGTGTCGCATTCGGGTTTGTAGCGAATGCAGAATTCGACCCAGCCGATCGGCGGGCGCGTGGCCTCGCCGACCGCGATATTGGCTGCCGGATCGCGCACATTGGCCGGCCCGCCGTAGGCGAGACGCTCGCCCGCCGCAGCGCCGCCCACCGAGGCAAGCAGCGCCATTACGCCCGCAATGACCAGCATGGTGCCGGTCGAAACTCGTTTGAAACGCCCGCCCATTGTTGTGGCCCCTTCGCGTCTTGACGGGGCCACAATTCGCATAGAATTTTTGCATCGCCGCTAAGTACAGCGGAGCATTTTTAAGATAACCAGACTAAAGAAAGAGGCGAATACTGTAAAACTGAGAATAGAGTTCGATTAAAATCTTATCGAATACCATTTATCTAAAATTGTATACATTAAGGCGCAAAACGTAGCAATGACGGGCGTTCGCGAGTTCCCGAGCGGGAAGATTTACTCTAAGCGGCTCTGGGAATTCGGTTTGGGAGTACCGGCGGGGACGTGCGCGGCGGCGTTTTTTCCGCCGACAACGCGCGCAATTTTAAGCGCCGCGTTTACCGTCCGCTGACGCTACGGGCCGGTGAGGTTTTCTTCGATCGAGTCGGGGTGCTGTAGCCGCGTGAATTCGATGGCAAACCCGTCCTCGATATGACGGACCACTCGGCCCTGCGTTTTGCCGATAGTAACCATGGTGCCGACCGCCGGCCGCAATTCCGGCGAAATGGCGATGGCCGCGCCCGATTCCGACAAGTCGATGACGCGGCAGGTCACGTTGTTGCCGTTCGGCAGGATCATCCGTGCCATTGCCTTGCGCGGGATAAAGCGACCATGGCGGCGGTCTTCCGGCAGATTGAGAATGTGCCGGTTGGCGAGCCAGGTGAGCTGGGCGGCGAGCTTGTCGCGTTTGCGCAAGGTCGCCTCGATCGTCATGGCAAAACCGTTATCGAGCTGGCGCGCGATCTTGCCCTCGAGCCGGCCGAGATGATCGACATAGGCGATCACCCGTTCGCCGGGCTCGCCGATGACGGGCGCCGCCAAGGCGATGCCGCCCGGCGACATGTTGACCACCTGGCACGGATATTCGCGCCGGTCGGCCAGCATATAGCGGCCGAGCAGGTTGACCTTGACGCGTTGGTGACGCCGGCGTTCTTCGGCCAGCGGCAGCGATCTTGTCTTGGTCAGTGGTACTGCCATGCTGCGACTGGGTTTTTGGGGCGCGAATGCCCCCAGTCGACAAGCCTAGGCGTCTATCGTTAACGGTGCGTTAGCCGGTGCGCTCGCCGGAAGGCGTCTCGCGGCCGCCGCTATAGACCACGAAGCCGTGCCGGACCCGGACATCTTCAACCGACGGCGCCAGACGCGGCGCGGGATGGCTTTCGATGCCGTCGCCGAGATGCCGCACCGTACCAAGCGTGAGTTCGGTCACCGGCTTGGTGCCGATCCAGTAAGGTGTCTGCGCTGGCGCCAGCACGCCGATCGCGCGAATGCGGGCATGTCCGGCGTGGGCGAGCGGCAACAGTAGAAGTTCCAGATCGATTTCGCTGCCGTCCGCGGTGCGCGCGGCCACGCCGGCGACCAGGCCGGCCGATTCGCCGGTGACGGCGGCGAGCAATTCTTCGACCGATTTGCGGGTGGTCTCGCTCCACAACGCGGCAAATGCCTCGCCCTTGATTTCGCGGCCGAACAACGCGCAGACGCGGGTACCCGCGAGGCGGAACCGCAGTTGATCGACAAAATCCGCAGCCAGCATGAACGTGTCGCCGAGCGCGTGACGGATCTCGGTCGGATCGATTTCGGCGCGCGCCGGCGCCGGACGGCCAGCGCGCTTCTTGTCCCAATAGTCAAAGACGGCCCGCGTGGATGGATGTTTCATGGACGCACCTGTTCCGTCGCGAGACGGCGCCGGCGCTGGATTGTCCCCGACTGGGACATTCGCGCCGGCTTTTCGCCGCGACTGCATCAACGGAGCAGGCGCCGTGCCGGAGCGCGCATGGCAGGCGGGTCGATGCAAGTTAGTGTTAAGACCGCAATTGAGTTGCCGCGCGCGGCGCAACGATTATGGTCGTCATCGATCCACATCGTGACGACTTGAAGAGCCTCGGGAGGCGAGGGGATGTGACAAGCGCCGCTCAAGGCGCGAAGACCCCGCAAGACGCTGGCTTGCAGGAGGGCGCGAGCCCTCCTTTTTTCTTGTCTTCTTTTGGGCGTTCTTGGCTTGCGGTCATCCGCTCAAGCGGCGTAACTGGGCGTCTCACCTAGGCTTTGGTCCCCCGTGAAACGCGAACCGCTCTTCAATATTCCGCCGGTCATCGTCGCCGTCTTGGCCGCGCTGGCGCTGGTTCATGCCGTGCGGACCTATCTGCTCAGCGAGGCGCAGGACATCGACTTCGTGCTGACCTTCGCCTTCATTCCGGCGCGCTATGACACATCATCCGCGCTCGGCGGCGTTTTGCCCGGCGGCTTCGGCGCGGAGCTGTGGACCTTCGTGACCTATTCCCTGATTCACGCCGACTGGACTCATTTTGGCATCAATGCGGTTTGGCTGCTGCCGTTTGGCAGCGCGGTGGCCCGGCGCTTCGGCACGGCGCGGTTTCTGGCGTTCTTCGCGGTGACGGCGGCGGCCGGCGCGGCGATGCATCTGGTCACGCATGCCGGCGCGCAAGCTCCGGTGATCGGCGCGTCCGCGGCGATTTCCGGCACAATGGCCGCGGCGATGCGATTTGCATTCCAACGCGGCGGTCCGCTCGGCTTCTGGCGCCATAGCGACGACGCCGCCTATCGCGTGCCGGCGATCCCGCTCGCCGGCGTACTGCGCGATCCACGAGTCTTGGCGTTTCTCGCGGTGTGGTTCGGGATCAATCTTCTGTTCGGGCTTGGCTCGTTTCCCTTGATCGGCATGGGAGAAAACCAGGTGGTGGCCTGGCAAGCGCACATCGGCGGCTTTCTCGCCGGCTTGATTTTATTTTCCTGGTTCGATCCAGCGCCGCAGGAGCCGCAAGAACCGCAACATGACGGTAATGGTGCAACGCCGCATTAAGTTAATGTGATCGCGCTGCGGCAGCCGCGCGATGATTGCGCTTGACGGAACCGGGGTGGCGGCAGGATCGTTGGTCTTGACCCGGAGTCGTGGGTTATCCGCAGCCGGGTTAGGGAGGCTGCCATGAACGTCAAAAGCATCTTGGCCGCCAAGAAGGCGAACTTGGGCGGCGACATCGTCTGCATCGAACCAACGGCCAATCTCGCGGCGGCGGCGCAATTGCTGGCGGCGCGGCGCATCGGCGCGGTGCTGATCCGCGGCGCGGGAGGTCGCCTGTCCGGAATCTTGTCGGAGCGCGACATCGTGCGTGCGTTGTCCGAGCACGGCGCGGCCGCCCTCGAGTTGCCGGTCAGCCAGGTGATGACCCGCAATGTCACGACCTGCGGCGAGGACGACACCTGCGCCAGCATCATGGAGCGGATGACGGCGGGAAAATTCCGCCACATGCCGGTGGTGGCCAAGGGTCAGTTGATCGGCCTGGTGTCGATCGGCGACGTGGTCAAGCAGCGCGTCGAGGAGATCGAAGGCGAATCCGAGGCGCTGCGCGATTACATCCGGACCGGGTAAGGAAGCCGGTTATTTCACGGCGTCGTAAGGCTGCGACAAGGCCGCAACGGCCTCGGCGATGCCGTCGATGGCCTTTTCGGTGGCTTCAACGCCGATCTGGATGGCTTCGGCGCCGCGATGGAAATCGAACCAGCCGACGCCGCCGAGCCGCGGGCTGATCAGCACGTCGGGCGGATCGCCGGCCAGCCGCGCGCGGGTGATGCGGTCCTGCATGACGTTAAAGGCTTCGACCATCACGGTCGGAATGCCGGGGCGGCCGCGCCGCCCCAGGACGTGCCGCCGCAGCGAGCGCTCGCCGCCGAATATGCTGCGAAATCCGTTGCTCTTGGGCGGCTCGGGATCCGCCGCATGGCCGTCCTCGGAGCCGTGATTGGCGATAATGGTGCCGCGTCCGAACAAATCGGAATTGAGATTGACGGCGATCACCAGCCGCGCGTCGAGCGCGCGCGCCGCCGACACCGGCACCGGATTGACAAGCGCGCCGTCCACCAGCCAGCGCCCGCCGATATGCGCGGGCGGAAAGATACCCGGCAGCGCATAAGATGCGCGCAGCGCATCGACCAGCCGGCCGCGCGTCAGCCAGACTTCGTGTCCGGTATTGAATTCCGTGGCGATGGCGGCAAAGCGGGTCGGCAGATCCTCAATTTTGGTGTCATGGAGCGCGTCTTCGAGCCGCGATGCGAGATGGCTGCCGCGAATGAGACCCGAACCGGACAGGCTCAGATCCAGATAGCCCAGGACGCCGCGAACGGTGAGCGAGCGCGACCAGGCTTCCAGACCGTCGAGTTGCCCGGCTGCGTAACAGCCGCCCACCACCGCGCCGATCGAGGTGCCGACGATGATGTCGGGCATGATGCCGTGCTTGATAAGGGTGCGCATCACGCCGATATGCGCGAAGCCGCGCGCCGCTCCGCCGCCGAGGGCGAGCGCGATGCTTGGCCGTCTAACTTCGGGCTCCGAGGCAGCGGTCGTCGCTTCGGCGTTACGGTCGCCGCTGCGCGAGCGTCCGAATAGACCTTCGAACACCAAGTTTTTCTCCCCGTCGCCCCAATTTCGGATCGGCACAGCCACCGGACAAGTGCCTGCAGCATATATGGAGGAAACTGCTGGCGGAGTCTTGTGACCGAAACGTGACGGGGAGCCTGCGCTTACCTGATTACATAAGGGTTAAGTGCGCCAGCGCGCCAATTGGTTGCGTGCCTCAGTCGGTCGGGCGCTGCATCGCAAAAAGACTTCCGACCACGGCATATTGGTCGTAGCCGCAGCGTGCGATCGGTTTCATGGCGGCGGTGTCGAGCCGGCCGTCGACAATGAAGCGGTCGTCGATGTGCACGCCGACGACCTGGCCGAACACCACGTGACAATCGACCGGCTTGCCGTCGATCGCCGCGAGCGTGACGATCTTGATGCGCTTGCATTCGAGCGCGCAAGGGCTGGCCTTTATCCGCGGCGGCTTGACCAGCTGCGACGGCGCAGGCTCCAGCCCGGCGCGGATCATTTCGTTGACGCCGCGCGCGATGGGAGCGGACGTGGCGTTCATGGCTTCGCGCAAATCCCAGGTCGCCAGATTGCAGACGAATTCGCCGGTCTCCTCAATAAAACTCGCCGAATCCTTGAGGCCTTCGCTGGCGAACATCACCAGATTGGGCCGGCTGTTGACGCCGTTGAAATACGAGTAAGGCGCGCAATTCACCTCGCCCTTCAAGCTCATGGAGGTGATCCAGCCGATCGGGCGGGGCGCAACGATGGCCTTGAACGGATCGTGCGGTAGCAGCGACGAATCGCGTTTGTCAGGCTCGTAGAACATCGATTCCTCAGTGATCCTCAGCTGCCGAAATAGCTGACAATGGCCTCGAGCGGCGGCCGGTCGCGCTCTTCGGGCGGCTTTGCCGGCCGGCCGATATGCACGAAGCCGGCAACACGCTCGTTGGGTCCGACGCCCAGTCTGTCCAGCACGCGGCGATCATAGGCGTACCATTCGGTGATCCAGCTCGCCGCGTAACCCACCGCATAAGCGGCGAACACCAGACTCATGGCGGAGGCACCGGCGGACAATTGCTGCTCCCATTCCGGAATTTTGACGTGCGGGCCGGCGCGGCTGACGACCGCGATCACCAGCGGCGCGCGTGCGAGGCGCTTGCGCTCGAATTCGATCTGCTCGGGCGTAGCGTCGGCGCGGTCGGCGGCAAAGGCCGCGGCGATCGCTTCGCCCGCGGCGTCGCGCGCGGCGCCTTCGAACACGATGAATCGCCAGGGCGCGAGCTTGCCGTGATCGGGCACCCGCGAGGCGATCGACAGCAGCGTGGCGATCTCGGGCCGGCTCGGGGCCGGGCCGGTCAATTCCATCGGCTTGACCGAACGGCGGGTCTTGAGCAGTTGCAAGGCGTCGGGCATCGCGACCTCTCTAAATACCTGTTGCGCCTAGCATGGCACTGCCGGGCTAGCCTAGTGGCTTGAAATCGCCGTGATTTGGGCCGAAAACGGCGCCGTCATGCGCCCTTCACCGATAAATGCCGCTCGCCGCCGGCTGTGGCCGTTGTTCGCGGTCATCGCGACTTTGCTCGCTCCACACGCGGCATTGGCGCAGGTCGCCGGGCAGAATTCCTTGTTTTCGGTGGCGCCCACCAACGGGTTGCTGACGCCGACGACACGGAACGAGCAGTTCGGCTCGCCTGGTGTATTGGCGCCGCCAGCGGAATGGCCGCCGAACGGGCCACGCGCGGGTACGCCAGCGTCGCCGCCGATGGTGCCGGCCGGACAAGTCGCGCTCGCGCTCTCAGCACGCTTCGGCAAGGACGCGCCGGCGATCAGCGGCGGTCTCACGTGGCGCGTCTATGCCGCCAAGGCGGAGCCGAACGGGACATTCCGTTTGATCAAGGAAGACAATTCGCCGTCACCCACGCTGGTGTTGCCGGCCGGCGCTTACATTGTGCATGTCGGCTTCGGACTTGCCACCTCGGTCAAGCCGGTGACCTTGAACGGACCGACCGTGCACGAGGATTTCGATCTGCCGGCCGGCGCGCTGCGCCTGGAAGGCCGCGTCGGCGATGCGCGCATTCCGGCCGGCCAGGTTTCCTTCGACGTCTACAAAGGCAGCCAATTCGAGCCCGGCGACCGGCGGCCAATCGCCGAGCACGTGATGACCGGTAGCGTGGTGGTGGTGCCCGAGGGCACTTATTACATCGTGTCGAATTACGGCGACGCCAATTCGGTGGTGCGCTCCGACATCCGCGTGCAAGCCGGCAAGCTCACCGACATCACGGTCACCCACCGCGCCGCCGCGATCACGCTCAAACTGGTGGCAGAGAAAGGCGGCGAGGCGCTCGCCAATACCGCCTGGTCGGTGCTCACGCCCGGCGGTGACGTGATCAAGGAATCGATCGGGGCGTTTCCGCGCGTGATCCTGGCCGAAGGCGAATATCGCGCCATCGCCCGCAACGAGGGCAAGGTATTCGAGCGCGAATTCAAGGTCGTGACCGGCGTGGATGGCGACGTTGAGGTGCAGGCCAAGTAAGTGGGAACAACCTCGCAACCGGCTTCGTTGTAGTGTATATGGTGCCCCAACCCATTGCCAATGATGTAGCCGCGGACGTTTTCGCAGGCCTCAACGCCAAATCGATCGCGTTGCTGCTCGATGTCGACGGCACGATGGTCGATTTCGGCCCGTCGCCGCTCGAGGTGCACGTTTCCGACGGCTTGAAGGATTCGCTGGCGCGGCTGTCGCGGCTTACCGACGGCGCCCTGGCTCTGGTCAGCGGACGCCCGATCAACGATCTCGATCTGTTGTTTTCACCGCTCAAGCTGCCGGCTATCGGCGGCCATGGCGCGGAAATGCGGGTGCGCGGCGACGAAGTCGTCAGCGCGGCCGTGCCGCTGCCGGATGCGTTGCGGCGTAATCTCGCCGATGCGGCGTCGCCGGGGTCGGGCATTATCGTCGAGGACAAAGGCTATTCGCTGGCGCTGCATTATCGCACAGCGCCGCAGCACGAAGATCGCTTGCGAGCGCATATCGCGGCCGGCCGCGCCGCATTTCCCGGCGAGGCGACCGAAGTTCTGTCGGGCAAGTCGATGCTCGAAGTGAAACGGCCGTACGTCAACAAAGGCGACGGCGTGCGCGCCCTGATGAGCCGGCCGCCGTTTGCCGGGCGTATGCCGGTATTCATCGGCGACGACGTCACCGATGAATCGGTTTTCGCGGTTCTGCCGGAGCTGGCCGGCAAAGGCTTCTCGGTCGGTCGCCATTTCGACGGTATGGCCGGAGTTTTCGATTCGCCAGAAGACGTCCGCCGTGCCTTGCACCGGCTGGCGGCCGGGCGGGCGCGCGAGCCATGACCGAGTCCACGCTCGATTTGGCGGTCATCGGCAATGGGCGCACGGCGGCGCTGGTTGAGCCGTCCGGGCGCATCGTGTGGTGGTGCCTGCCGCGTTATGACGGCGATCCGGTGTTCTGCCGGCTGCTGGCCGGCGTCGAGGACAAGGGCTTCACCGACGTTGTGCTCGACGGCCAGATCGAGCTCCGCTCTGACTATATGCGCAACACCGCGATCGTGGTTACCGAGTTGGTGGACGGCAATGGCGGCGCCGTGCGCATAACGGATTTCGCGCCGCGTTTCGAGAACTACGGCCGCACGTTCCGCCCGCCGCAGCTGATCCGCATCGTCGAGCCGATCGCCGGCATGCCGCGCGTCACGATTCGTTTCCGCGCCACGCATCGCTATGGGGTGCCGGTAGCCACGCAGTCGTCCGGTAGCAACCATATCCGGTATTGGCGCGACGACACGCCGGTGCGGCTGACCACCGACGCGCCGCTCTCACAGATCGAGAGCGAAGCCTCGTTCGTGCTCACGCATCCGGTGCACATGGTGTTCGGCAGCGACGAGCCGTTCGAGGGGCCGCTCGCGACGACCTGCCGGGAGTTTTCCGACCGCACACGCGACTATTGGATGGAGTGGGTGAGGCGGCTCGCGTTCTCGATCGACTGGCAGGACGAGATCATCCGCGCCGCGATCACGCTCAAGCTTTGCAATTTCGAGGAGACCGGCGCGATCGTGGCGGCGCTCACCACCTCGATCCCGGAAGGCCCCGGCTCGGGACGCACCTGGGATTACCGCTATTGCTGGATGCGCGACGCCTTCTTCGTGGTGCGCGCGCTCAACCGCATCGGCGCGACGCGCACGATGGAAGAATTCATCTCCTATATCCTGAGCGTGGCCGCCGGCCGCGCCGCCGTGATCAAGCCGCTCTACGGCATCGTGCACACCGACAGGCTCGAGGAGCGCACCGCCGCCGCGCTCACCGGTTACAACGGTGACGGCCCGGTGCGCATCGGCAATGCCGCGGTCGGTCAGGACCAGCACGACGTCTACGGCAGCATCATCATGGCGGCGACGCCGATGTTCTTCGACCGCCGGCTGCCCAAGCCCGGCGACGCCGCGCTGTTCCAGGTGCTTGAGCCGCTTGGCGAGCAGGCGGCGCGGCTGGCGCTCGAACCGGACGCCGGCATTTGGGAATACCGCGGGCGCAAGCGTGTGCACACATATTCAGCGGCGATGTGCTGGGCCGGCTGCCAGCGGCTGGAGGCGATCGCCGCCCATCTCGGACTTGCCGACCGTGCGCAATATTGGGGCGGCATCGCCAATCGGATCAGCGAGCAGGTGCTTAAGCAAGGCTGGAACGAGAAACGCAAGGCGTTCTCGGCGGCCTTCGGCAGCGACGACCTCGACGCCAGTTGCCTGCTGTTGGCAGAACTCGGGCTGATCGCGCCCGACGATCCGCGCTTCGTCTCTACCGTCAATGAGATAGCGCGTGAACTAAGGCGCGATTTCCACGTTATGAGGTATGTGGCTGCCGACGATTTCGGCCTGCCGGAGACCGCCTTTTTGATTTGCCGCTTCTGGCTGATCGACGCATTGTGGGAGACGGGCCGTCGGGACGAGGCAAAGGAAATGTTCGTCGACGCCCTGAAATTGCGCAATCGGTATGGCCTGCTGTCGGAAGACGTGCACCCATTGACCGGCAAGCTGTGGGGCAATTTTCCGCAGACCTATTCCATGTCGGGATTGATATTGACCGCGATAAAGCTGTCGCGCAGTTGGGGAGACCGGTATTGGCGCGGCTCGTCGTAGTATCGAACAGAGTTGGCGTTCCCGATAAAAACGCGCGGGCCGGCGGGCTCGAGGTTTCCATACGGCCCGCGCTCAGGCATCGCGGCGGCGTCTGGTTCGGCTGGAACGGCAAGGTCACCGATGACGATCCGGGACCGGCCGAAACGATCGAGCGCGACAATGTCTCCTATGTCACGATCGGTCTGCGCAAAGACGATTACGAAGAGTTTTACAACGGCTTTGCCAATCGCGTGCTGTGGCCGATCCTGCATTACAGGCTCGACCTCGCCGAATTCACGCGCCGCGATCTAGGCGGCTATATCCGCGTCAACGAATTCTTCGCCACCAATCTTGAAAAGATGCTCAAGCCCGACGACGTGATCTGGGTGCACGACTATCATTTGGTCCCGCTGGCGCGCGCCTTGCGCGAGCGCGGCCACAAAAACAAAATCGGATTCTTCATTCACGTGCCGTTCCCGCCGCCGGAAATCCTCACCGCGCTGCCCAATCACGAGCGGCTCATTCCCTCCCTCGGCAACTACGATCTGGTCGGATTCCAGACCGAAATCGATGCCACCAACTTTTCGCGCTACCTGGCGAACGAAGCCGGCTTGAGAAGGCTCGGCGAGGACAGCTTCGAGTTCGACGGCCGGCCGGTGCGCATCGGCGTATTTCCGGTCGGCGTCGAAACCGAAGCCTTCGCACGCCTGGCGCGCCGCGCCGTGGAATCGGCCTTCGTGCGCGAGGTGCTGGAAAGCCTGTCGGGCCGCGCCATGATCATCGGCGTCGACCGGCTCGACTACAGCAAAGGCATCCCTGAACGGATGAATGCATTCGAGCGTTTTCTGACCATCTCGCCCGAGTGGCACAACAACGTAACGTATTTGCAGATCACGCCGCGCAGCCGCACCGACATCCCCGAATATGCCGACATCGGCCGCAACGTCGGCGAGGCGGTGGCGCGGATCAACGGCAACTTCGGCGAAGCGTCGTGGACTCCGGTCCGCTACATCAACAAGGCGCACAGCCGCACCGCGCTCGCCGGCCTCTATCGGGCGGCGCGCGCGGCGCTGGTGACGCCGTTGCGCGACGGCATGAATTTGGTGGCCAAGGAATTCGTCGCGGCGCAGAACGCGGAGGATCCGGGCGTCTTGATCTTGTCGCGCTTTGCGGGGGCGGCGCGCGAATGCACCGCCGCCTTGCTGGTCAATCCGTACGACCACGAGGGTGTCGCGCTCGCCATCAATCGCGCGCTGTCGATGTCGCAGGACGAGCGACGCCAGCGCCATGCGGTGAATTACAAGGCGCTGCTGCAGAACGATCTCGGCCAATGGGCCGAGCGTTTCCTGTCGGTGCTCGAAGGGCAGGACAGTTCCGGCGCATGGCCGAAGGTGCGCGCGGCGGCCGGCCGCTGATCTTGGCTATTGATATCGCCAGATGGGCGCGTAACGTGCGTTGCCAAGATTTCCACTCAATCAGGAAGGCCGCCACCCATGCGCTCAGCAATCCCGTCGTTTCTGATTCTCGCAGCCGTCACGGCTTTGCCGCAAGCGGCCGCCGCGGCCAGCGCGGCACAGGGGCAAACGCTGGCCAAGCGCTGGTGTGCAGCCTGTCACGTGGTGGCGGTGGATCAGAAAAGCGGCAACACCCAGGCGCCGCCATTTTCGGCCATCGCCAAGAGGCCGGGTCTGGATGCCGCCAAAGTCGCGCTCTATCTGCTTGCGCCGCATCCGAAGATGCCCGATATGAGCTTGTCGCGCAGCGAGGCGGCCGATCTTGCCGCCTATATCGCGAGCCAGGGCCAGTAACTTACTACGTTTTGGCGCGCTTGACGTCCGGCGACACCGCTTCGTCGGCCAGCGCCTTGAGCGCCGCATCGAGCGGCATAATTTCCTGCTTGTCCTGGCCGAGCCGGCGCACCGACACCGTGCGCCCGGCGGCTTCGTTCTTGCCGGCGACCAGAATGGCGGGAACCTTGGCGAGCGAGTGCTCGCGCACTTTGTAATTGATCTTCTCGTTGCGCAGATCTTCCGCGACGCGCAGGCCGGCCTTGCGCGCGGCAGCAGTCACCTCGCGCGCGTAATCGTCGGCGTCCGAGGTGATGGTGGCGATGACGGCCTGCACCGGCGACAGCCACAGCGGCAGATGGCCGGCGTAGTGCTCGATCAGAATGCCGGTGAAACGCTCGAGCGAGCCGAACATGGCGCGGTGGAGCATCACCGGCGTCACTTTGTTGGAATGCTCGTCGATATAGAAGGCGCCGAGCCGGCCCGGCATGTTGAGATCGACCTGGACGGTGCCGCATTGCCAGTCGCGCCCGATGGCGTCGCGCAGGACGTATTCGAGCTTCGGCCCGTAAAAGGCGCCTTCGCCCTTGTTGAGCTTCCACGGCCGGCCGGAGGCTTTCAGCGCCGCCATCAGCGCGGCTTCCGCCTTGTCCCAGATGGCGTTGTCGCCGATGCGTTTTTCCGGGCGGTCGGAGAATTTGATGGTGACGTCGGTAAAGCCAAAGTCTTCGTAAATCGACAGGATCTGGTTGTTGATCTTGAGCGATTCCTCGGCGATCTGGCTTTCGGTGATGAAGATATGCGCGTCATCCTGGGTGAAGGCGCGCACGCGCATTAGCCCGTGCAGCGCGCCGGAAGGCTCGAAGCGATGCACCTTGCCGAATTCGGCGAGTTTGAACGGCAGTTCGCGGTACGACTTCAGGCCGTTCTTGAAAATCTGGATGTGGCCGGGGCAGTTCATCGGCTTGACCACGAACACGCGCTCGTCGTCCTCGCGCGGCTGGGTCAGGAACATGCTCTCGCGAAACGTTGCCATGTGGCCGGAGGCGACCCAGAGCGAAGAATCTATGAGTTGCGGCGCGTTCACCTCGGCAAAGCCGGCGTCAGCCTGGCGGCGGCGAATGTAGTTCTCCAGCGCCTGGAACAGCGTCCAGCCCTTGGGATGCCAGAACACCGAGCCCGGCGCTTCTTCCTGGAAATGAAACAGATCCATCTCGCGCCCCAAGCGGCGGTGGTCGCGCTTCTCGGCTTCCTCGAGCCGCTTGAGGTAAGCGTCGAGCTCTTCCTGCTTTGCAAACGCCGTGCCGTAGATGCGGGTGAGCATCGGATTGTTGCTATCGCCGCGCCAATAGGCGCCGGCCACTTTCATCAACTTGAACGCATTGCCGACTTTTCCCGTCGAGGTCATGTGCGGGCCGCGACAGAGATCGAACCATTCGCCCTGTTTGTAGATCTTGAGCGACTGGTCGGCCGGAATGGCGTCGATCAGCTCGACTTTGAAATTCTCGCCTTTGTCGCGGAAAGTTTTCTTGGCCTGGTCGCGCAACCAGATTTCCTTGGTGAAGGGCCTGTCGCGCGCGATGATCTCCTTCATCTTTTTCTCGATGACCGGAAGATCCTCCAGCGTGAACGGCTGGTTTCGGAAGAAGTCGTAATAGAATCCGTTCTCGATCACCGGGCCGATGGTGACTTGCGTGCCGGGCCATAGCGATTGCACGGCTTCGGCTAGCACGTGGGCGGCGTCGTGCCGGATCAGCTCCAGCGCGCGCGGGTCGTCGCGGGTGAGAAACTCGATTTTTGAATCGCGTTCGATCGGATCGGCCAGATCGGCGACCGCGTCGTCGAGCGCCATCGCAACGGTGCGTTTGGCCAGCGAGGGCGAAATGCCCTTGGCGATATCGAGCCCGGTGGTGCCTTGGGGGTAGTCCCGACGTGCGCCGTCGGGAAAGGTCAGCGCGACCATGTCTTCGTCTCCTGTGGCTCACTCCTGCGAACGAGCGCAGGTAAGCGTTACGCGGGAGAGGGATATAACGGGGAAACGATGTGCGCAACTACTGTGTCGGGGTCTCGTTGGTTCCTCGCCACCTTCCATAACGCCACGGCGTCCACCAGCTTGCGCCAGGCGGCAGTTCGGCCGGCACGAAATCGAGCCCGTGCGTGCCCCATGGCTGGCAGCGCATGATTCGCGCCAGCGCCATCCAGCCGCCCGCCCACAGACCGAAGCGCCCAATGGCTTGGTCGGCATAGTCGGAGCAACCTGGCAAATGGCGGCAGCGGGGCCCGATCAGCGGCGCCAGGGTATAGCGATAAAGCGCCACCAGGCCGTGTCCGATCAGCCGCGGCAGGCGCGTCAAGCTGTAGTCGCGTCCGCTCATCGTCGGCATCGAAGTTCCAGCCAAAGTTCCACTGACATATAGTCACATCGGCAGTCGATAGCGACTTTTTTACACTAGACCCGAATCCGCGCTCCGCATTAAATGCGACACATAACCGGGGGTTCTAAGAGCCGCCAAAGCCCAGCGATAAGCGTGGCGAAAAGCTGCGCCAGGAAAAAGGGCTCGGTGGCGATTGAAGGGGGAAGAATGAGTCGCTCCCTTGCGATGATCTTTGCGCTCGCTTCGGCGGCGCTTGTTCCGCTGTTGCCTGCAGCAGCCGAGACCTCCGATCGCACGCTGCCGATGCGTTTCGATTTGCGCCTGCAAGGTCCGGCAGACGCTTGCAACGGGTCTTGCCGGCTGTGGATTTCGGCGAGCGGTGCGATCACCGCCGAGACGCCGAAAGATTTTCAATCCTTCGCGCATGGTCACGATTTGACCGGCGCCACGGTGGTGCTTGATTCCGACGGCGGTTCGGTGCTCGGCGCCATCGCGCTAGGCCGCGAAATTCGCCGCCTTGGCCTTGACAGCACGGTCGGCCGCATCACCGATCTCGAGGCCGTCGATCAGCAAGCGCTACGTGGGAAATTTTCGCCGATTGCCGATTGCGAATCCATGTGCGGCTTTGTTCTGCTCGGCGGCGTGCACCGCACAGTGCCACCGCAAGCGCGCGTGATGGTGCACCAGATCTGGCTCGGCGACCGCAGGGATGATCCGACTGCTGCGAACTACTCGGCCGAAGATCTTGTGCTGGTCCAGCGCGACATCGGCCGGCTGGCGCAATACACCATCGACATGGGCGGCTCGATCGAGCTGCTCAATCTGGCGCTGCGCATCCCGCCGTGGGAACCGATGCATGCCTTGAGCGCGGACGAGACGCGCCGCACCAAGCTTGCGACCGAGCAGCCACCGGCGCCGGTGGCGGCCACCGTCGCGGTATCGCCGGCAGCGGCACCGGCCGTGATACGGCCGATCCCGCGCGTGACCGATGGCGCGCGCGCCACCGAGATCAGCGAACGGCGCTGGGTCGTGGTCGGTAACGCCGGGGCGACGTCGCTGGCGCGGCGTCAGCCGTTGACGGTCGAAGGCGAGGACATCGGCAGCTTCGATCTGATGCTTGGCTGCGGCGCCGGCACCGACAGTTACGACCTGAGTTACGTCGAGCGCCGCCACGAGGGCGGCCGCACGCCGTTGCCTGCCGAGCTCAACACCATCACGGTGCGCGTCGGCGCCGGCGCCGCTACGCTCAATGTAGTGTCGTCGGAGCGCCGCAAGGATCCCGACGAACTCGTCACCTATGCCGCAGGCTCGGTGCCGGCCGCGCTGATCGGCGCATTCGCCGACGCCGGCAATCACTCGATGCTGATCGAGACTAGGAGCGCCGGGACGATCACTGGCATTCGCCTCGGCAATACCGGCGCGCAACAAAATCTGCCGCGGCTCGCGCAAGTTTGCGTGAAGCCGGTCGGCGATCGCGCCGAATTGCCGGCGGTGAAGACCGGCGGCATAGCGTCAGCGAAATAATTTATCTATTTGGCTTTTCTTGGCCTCGATCTGGTCGAGCGCCGACACCACCGCATCGAAGGTGAGCATGGTCGAGGCGTGGCGCGCCTTGTAATCGCGCACCGGCTCGAGCAACGCGATATCGGCCCATTTACCAGACGGTGGCGGGCCGTTTTCCTTGAGCATCTTGCGCACGATCTCGCGCAGCTCGCGCAGTTCGGTCGGTTCGGCGCCGACCACATGGCGGGCCATGATCGAGGACGAGGCTTGGCCAAGTGCGCAGGCTTTCACGTCATGGGCGAAATCGGCGACCACCGGGCCGTCCATTTTCAGGTCGACGGTGACCGTGGAGCCGCACAGCTTCGAGTGGGCGGTGGCGCTGGCGTCGGGCGCGGCAAGCCGCCCCAGGCGCGGAATATTGCCCGCCAGCTCGAGGATTTTGGCGTTGTAAACCTCGTTAAGCATTGAGCTCTTACCGATTTTCCGATTCGGCGGATTGCCTCTGCCGCGCAAATGAATATATAGGTGCTGATCCGACGGCGCGAGAAGGGGTTCTGGCGCCGGGGCTTGGCTTAAGTGCCATGCCGAATGGGAATGCGGCGTCCAGGCTATTCCTGACGCGGCCACCCCGGTGACACTCCCGGTGCAGCCCGATGGGTGAGTGCCGGTCGAACGGAGAGACCGTATGGACGCCAAGAATACGATCATCAAGCCGTGGCCCAAGCAGGGTCTCTCCGAGCACGTGCGCGCGGCCCCCGCGCCGGTCGAGCCGCGCCCGTCGCGCGATCAAGCCGAAGCCGCGGTGCGCACGCTGATCGCTTATGCCGGCGACAATCCCGACCGCGAAGGTCTGCTCGAGACGCCCAAGCGCGTGATCGGCGCCTATGACGAAATCTACCAAGGCTACCGCGAGTGCCCGGTCGAGGTGCTTGACCGCACCTTCAGCGAGACCGGCGGCTATGACGACTTCGTTCTGGTCAAGGACATCACCTTCAATTCGCATTGCGAGCATCACATGATGCCGTTCTACGGCAAGGCGCATGTCGCCTATATGCCGACCGACCGGGTGGTGGGCCTGTCGAAGCTGGCGCGGTTGCTCGACGTCTATGCGCGGCGCTTGCAGACGCAGGAGCATCTGACCTCGCAGGTGGCGACCGCGATCGACGAAATCTTGAAGCCGCGCGGCGTTGCGGTAATGGTCGAGGCCGAGCATATGTGCATGTCGTTGCGCGGGGTGGAGAAGCCCGGCGCGCTGACGGTGACGACGCATTTCGCCGGCGCATTCCGTGATGACGTGAACGAGCAAGTGCGCTTTATGACGATGCTGCGCGGGGCGCAACGTTAGGCCCCGCGTCAAAACGCGAGGCGAAGGTGACGGATAAATCCGATATTCAGGACGGCCTGGCCTTCGCGCCGCAGTTCGGCGCGGATGGGCTGGTGACGGCTGTCGTCACCGACGCCACATCCGGCGACGTGCTGATGGTCGCGCACATGAACGCCGACGCCGTCGCCAAGACCATTGAGAGCGGCGAAGCTTGGTATTATAGCCGTTCGCGCAAAGCGCTCTGGAAAAAGGGCGAGAGCTCCGGTCATGTCCAGCGCGTGGTCGAGCTGCGCGTCGATTGCGACCAGGACGCGCTCTGGCTTAAGGTCGAGCAGGCGGGCGAGGGCGCCTGCCACACCGGGCGGCGCTCGTGCTTCTACCGCGCGGTTCCGCTCGGCAAGGCCGGCAGCGTGAAACTGGAATTCCGTAATGCTGGCAAGACCTTCGATCCGAAGGCCGTTTACCGTACGACCGCCTCAAAGCCGCGCCGCTAGCGATAGCGTCGGGTGGCGCAGACGTGCGCGAACGCGAGCAACGCGCTGCTTCTCATCACCTGGTTCATGGGCTCGATCAATATCGGGCACATCCATCCGCAGGAAAGCGGCCTGTTTCGGCTCAAATATCGCCGCGACCGCCGGCCCGGATTCCCGATCGAGCCGATCAGGTCGTTCTATCCGAAATATCTCACCGAGATGGCGAGCAAGGTGGTGCGCTGGGCTGCGTTCTATTTCAGGCTCCGCCGCATCTATCTCAGTATCAAGCACGATCCGAGCCGCTTCGACTATACCGACACCGCGATGACCGCGGTCGCCAGCGACGAGGCCGAGACGCACGAATTGTTCGGCAGCGATGCGGCGCGCGCCTATATCGCGCAAACGAATCGAATTAAGCAGGCGCAGGACGGCCACGTCCACGAGGTGGCGCCGACGGAAGCCGCCGAATAAATTTCAGCGATTGCGCTCCAGCAAGGCCTGCGCCCGTTTCAGATGCGGCTGGTCGTACATCTTGCCGCCGATGCCGATCGTGCCGGCGCCAGGTTGCGCCGCGAAGGCGGCGACCAAAGCCTTGGCCTTCTCGATCTGCTCCTGCGTGGGCGTGAACACCTCGTTGATCACCGGCACCTGCGCCGGATGGATCGCAAGGCGTCCTATGAAACCGTCGCGGCGCGCTAGCTCCGTGTCGCGGCGCAACGCATCCAGATTGCGGAAATCGACATGGATGGTCTCGATTGCCGGCACTTTCGCCGCCGACGCGCCGAACAGGCAGTACGAACGCGCCAGCCGGTAGGGCTCGGTGAGCGTGCCGTCGGCCTCGCGGTTGGCCTCGGCGCCTAGCTCGGACGATAGATCCTCGGGCCCCCAGGTCATCCCGATCAGCCGCGTACTTGAATTGCGATAGGTCCCGGCGCTGAACAGGCCGGCCGCGGATTCGACCGTCTGCGCCAAGATTTTAATCGAGCCCTCGGACAGACCGGCGATGGCCTCGCGCGCCGTAAGCTTGGCGTCGAGATGGGTGACGGTGGCGCCGCCTTCCGCTTTCGGAAACAAGACCGCGTCGGGCGCGCCGGCAACAATGACATCAAGATCGGCGTCGATCATGCCGGTGTCGAGGCCATTGATGCGCACCAGCAGGCGTGGGCGATCATTCTTGGCTCGCGCGGCCTTGAGGTGTTCGAGCGCGGCGGCGCGCGCATGCGCCTTGCGCTCGGGCGCGATCGAATCCTCGAGGTCGAGGATCACCGCGTCGGCACCGCTCGCCATCGCCTTGTCGAGCTTGGGCCCACCGTCGGCCGGGACGAACAGAAACGACCGCATCATTTCGGCCGCATGTTGATGAAGGCGTTGCGGTGGCATTCGGCCACCAGCGTGCCGTCCTGCTTGAAGGCCTTATGATGGAATTCGACGATGCCGGCGCCGGAGCGCGATTTCGACGCGCGCTTGCTCACCACCTGGGTCGTGCAATGCACGGTGTCGCCCTCGAATAACGGCGCCGGAAATTTGACGTCGGTCATGCCGAGATTGGCGATCGTGGTGCCGACGGTCATGTCCGAAACCTGGATGCCGATCATTAAGCCAAGCGTGAACAGCGAATTCATTAGCGGCTGGCCCCATTCGGTCTCGGTCTCGCAGAAATGCCGGTCGATGTGCAGCGGCTGCGGGTTGAGCGTCATGTTGGAGAACAACATGTTGTCCATCTGGGTGACGGTGCGCGTATAGCGGTGCTCGTAGGTCTTGCCGACCTCGAAATCCTCGAAATAAAGCCCGCCGCGCTTGTGCCGCTGGATCGTGTCGGTCATCGCCGTCCTCCGTTAATCATTTGTTTACCATAATTCCCCAGGATCGACAGAGATCGCGCATGTCGGCGTCTAGTTTGGCCATTTTTCGGCCCGCGACCGCAAGGCCCCGTCTTTTCAAGACCAGACATGGCGATCGATTCCATCATAGCCAATGCGTCGGCGCGGGTCGCCGGGGTTATCCGCGACGCGGCGCGCTCCACGGGCGCGAGCTTTGAATATCTGCTGACCGCGGCGCGCATCGAATCCAATCTCAACCCGGCGGCGCAGGCGCCGACTTCGTCAGCCAAGGGGCTTTATCAGTTCATCGACCAGACCTGGCTCGCGACCCTCAAATCATCGGGCGCCGCGCATGGTTATGGCCAATATGCCGACGCCATCACGCAGACGGCCGACGGCCGCTATGACGTGGCCGATCCCGCGATGCGCGCCGCGATCATGAAGCTGCGCAGCGATCCGGCCGCGAGCGCCACCATGGCCGGCGTCTTCACTCAGAATAATTCCGTGCAACTGGCGACCGCGATCGGCCGCATGCCGACCGAGGGCGAACTGTACATTGCGCATTTCCTTGGTTCCGACGGCGCTTCGAAGCTGATCAACGTCGCGGCGCGCCAGCCGAAGCTGAGCGCGTCCGAGATGTTTCCAGCGGCCGCAGCTGCCAACCCCAGCATCTTCATGACGAAGTCCGGCCAGCCGCGCAGCGCCGGCGAAGTCTACGCCACGCTCACCGGCCGCTTCGAGGGCGCGCGCGCCGTTGCTTTCAATCCGGCTTTGCGCGGCAGCACGCCGGCCACACCCGACCCGGCCGGCGTGACGCAGGCCTTTGCGCAAGCCAATGCGCAGACCAGCGACCTGCCGCCGGCCAATCCGGTGCCGGTCGCGGCGGTGCCGCCGGAGGCGCGGCCGATGTTCCAGTCGATGTTCACCGATCGCGGCAGCCGGGCGGTGGCGCAAACCGTCAGCAATCTTTGGACACAGGCCAGGACCGAGGCGCAGCCTGCGCCCGCGCCGTCGCTGATGCTCAATCTGTTCACCGACGCGCCGGCCGCTCCCCGCAAGCCGTCGGGCGGCAAGGTCTGAGCGGCCTTGCGCGGCTTACCGCATCGTTAACGGCGCTTGAATTTCTATAGTGAACGCTTTGTTAAGCCTCGTTCGCTAGGCTCGCTGTTGCCGTCGATGTTTACGATGGCTGTCAGTCGCGTCTGGTCGTGTCATGATTGTTCGTCAGTTCTTGCAATGGATTCGTTTTGCGCCGCCCGGCGAGCGAGCCGAGGCAACATCCGCGCTGGCGCGCGCTTATCTCCATTCCGATCTATCGCCCGACGACCTCGCCGCCGCCGAAGGCGCGATGATCATGTTGCTGGACGATCCGTCGCCGTTGGTGCGGCGCGCGCTCGCCGACGTCTTCGCGTCGTCGCAAAAAGCGCCGCGCGTGGTCGTGCATGCGCTGGCCGCCGATCAGCCGGATATCGCGGTGCCGCTGCTGGCGCGCTCGCCGCTCTTGCTCGAGGACGATCTGGTCGACCTGATCGCCACCGGCCAGCCGGAGGCGCAGATGGCGATCGCCGGCCGGGCCATGCTGCCGCGTTCGCTGGCCGCTGCCATCGCCGAAGTGGGCTCGGCGCAAGCCTGTCTGGCGTTGCTGGAAAATTCCGACGCCGATATCGCGCTGTTCTCCATCGACCGCGTGATCGAACGGTTTGGCCATCTGGCCGCGATCCGCGAACCCTTGCTCAAGCGCGACGACCTGCCGATGGCCACCCGCCAGGCGCTGCTCAGCAAATTGTCCCAGACGCTCGCCGGTTTCGTCGCCGCACGGCAATGGATGGGCAGCGAACACGCCGAATATACCGCGCGCGAGGCCTGCGAGAAGGCGACCGTCGAGCTCGCCGCCGAGACGCCTTACGAGGAGGTCGGCCATTTGGTGCAACACCTGCGCCAGAGCGGCCAGCTGACCGCCGGCATGATCTTGCGCGCGTTGCTTTCCGGCAACGCGGTGCTGTTCGAGGAAGCGCTGGCGGAATTGTCCGGCGTGCCGATCGACCGCGTCACCAGTTACATCCACGACCGCAATATTTCCGGCCTGGGCGCGCTTTACCGCAAAGCAGGCCTGCCGGCCTTGGCTTATCCGGCGTTCCGCGAAGCGATCGCCGCCATGCGCGAGGGCGTGCTCTATGGCGAGCAGGGCGGGGTGGCGCGGCTCAAACGCGGCATGGTCGAGCGTGTGCTGGAAGCTTGCGCGGCCGATCGCGATCCGGAGCAGGCGTCGCTGGTTGCCTTGCTGCGGCGTTTTGCGGTCGAGGCCGCGCGCGAGGAAGCGCGCATGTTCTGCGACGGCCTGGTCGCGAACGATCATCCGATCAGCGTTGGCGAGTTGACTATCGACGACACACGGCTGGTGGCTTGAGCCGCCGGCTCACTCCGGGACGATCGACGGTCCCATAATTTGCTCAAGCACGTCAGGCCGGCCGCGGTTTTCGCGGATCAGGAATTCGTCGGTGACCGCGCGCAGCCGCTTGGTCAGCATGGCGGCCAATTCCTTGGCGTCGGAGCGGGAATATTCGCGGTAGATCGCGCGCACCGCATCGACGTGCTGATCCACCAGTTTGACCGGGATGCGGCCGACCTCCGGTGTATGCTCGATCAGCCGGCACAGGCTGTCGGCGGCCACCGCCACCAGCGGAAATCCGAAGGTCGCGGCTTCGCCCTTGATGTCATGGGCGGCGTGAAACAGCGCGTCCTTGTTGGCCTTGTTGAATCCGGCGGCAGCGATTTGGGCGCGGGCTTTGTCGAGCCGCTCGCACTCGGATTCCATCCAGGATGAGAATTCGCCCGACAGCTCCGACAGCGCCAATTCCGCGCGCGCGATCGGATCGTCGTCTCCAGGCGAAGACGCTTTGAGCGCGCCACGCAGCTTGTTTTCCGGCCTGATGATCTCATGATCGCCGTAGGTCGCAACGCCGGCAGTGTTTTTCTGACTGGCCATGCTGGATTCACCTTGTCAGCTTGATGAGCGGACTTTTTCGAGCAAGGGAGCTTGCTTGATGATATCGGCCTTCCCGCCCTTGCGGCGTTCGGTACCGACATAGTTCGGATTGACGTTGCGGCGGCGGTCGGGACCGAAATAGGTCTTGGTCTTGATGAACGGGCGCGGATTGGCGACCACGTTGACGATGCGCTGGTAAAGGCCCTTGGCCGAGATCGGCTTGGCCAGGAATTCGGTGACGCCGGCGTCGCGCGCCGAGACCACGCGTTTTTTCTCCGAGTGGCCGGTCAGCATGATGATGGCGACGTAAGGATTGGGGTTGGCGCCCGGCTGGCGGATCATCTGGGTGAGTTCCAGGCCGTCGAAGATAGGCATCGCCCAGTCGGTTATCACGATGTCGGGCAGGTGCTGGGTGAAGGATTCCAGGCCCGCCGCGCCGTCTTCCGCCTCATGCACCTCGCGGGCGCCGAAGCCGTGCAGCAGCGTGCGCAGCATCCGGCGCATATGGGCGTTATCGTCGATGACGAGAAAACGCAGGCGGTGAAATTCGATGCGGACCATAGTGCCCCAGGCCCCGGGCCCCCGCCCGATACCGGCAGTTCGAAGCTACTGGGGTGGCGTTAACGAATGGTTTAGCATAACGAGCCCCGCCTGCTCGGGGCCTTTGTTGTTAGCGGACGGAGCCGCTGCTGCCGATGAAAACCATCCTGATCCCGACCGAAGATCACGACGCCATGCCGGCAGTGCTGGAAGCTGGCCTGACGGTTGCGCGCGTCTTTGAGAGCTACATCGAGGGTTTTGCGGTGCGGCCTTCGGCCGGCACCTATGTGACGGTCGAACCGGTTTCGAGCCTCGCCATCTCCGGGGCCTTCGATGGCGACGCGGCGCGCAATGCCCACACGGTATTTGAGTCCTTCATGAAGGACCATGGCGTGCCGCCGGCCGACCGCGAGCCGGCCGGGTTGTCTTTCGGCTGGCCGATGCAGGACGCTTTCGACGACAGCTTCATCGGCAGCTACGGCCGTATTTTCGATCTCATCGTGCTGGGCCGGCCGGGCCGGGCGGCGGAAAATCCACGCATGCCGCCGCTCGAGGCGGCGCTGTTCGAAAGCGGCAAGCCGGTTTTGATCGTGCCGCCGGTCGCGCCCAAAACCATCGGCAAGAAGGTGCTGGTGGCCTGGAATCGCAGCACCGAGCAGGCCCACACCAACGCCTTCGCGCTTCCCTTACTGCGGCTGGCCGATGAGGTGACCGTGCTGACGGTCAAAGGCGGCAGTGTCGCCGGTCCGTCGGGCGAGGATGCCGCGCGCCATTTGCGCCGCAATGGGGTCAAGGCCAAGGCGATGACTCTGGAGCCGGGCACGCACGACAATGGCGAAGTCATCCTGGAGCGCGCGGCGGCGCTTGGTTGCGACCTGCTGGTCAAGAGCGCCTATACGCAAAGCCGACTGCGGCAAATGATCTTCGGCGGCGCGACACGCCATATTCTAGCGAACGCGACCTTGCCGGTCTTCATGGCGCATTGAACCAGATCCAGGACTGCGCCGACGATGATTGGGCCAGATAAGAATGCGAACGCGCCCCATCCGGCGGCGAAATTCCCGGGATTTCTCACGGTATTCCCGTCGATCATGCTGCCGATGTTTCTGGCGGTGGTCGACCAGACTATCGTCGCGACCGCGCTGCCGGCGATCGCGGCGGCAACGGGTGAGGTGCAGCGCGCCTCCTGGATCGTCGTCGCCTATCTGATTGCCGCGACCATCGCTGCGCCGATCTACGGCCGCCTCGGCGACGCCTTCGGCCGCCGCCGGCTGATGTTCGGGGCGCTGGCGGTGTTTATCGTGGCGTCAATTTTGTGCGCGATGGCGCCAACGATCGAATTGCTGACGCTGGCGCGCCTGTTGCAAGGGCTCGGCGGCGGCGGGTTGATGACGCTGTCGCAAGCGCTGATCGGTGAATCGATACCGCCGCGCGAGCGGGCGCGCTATCAGGGCTATCTCGCCACGGTGGCAATGGTCGCCAATTCGTTCGGTCCGGTTGCGGGCGGCTATCTCACCGAGCATTTCGGCTGGCAGTCGATCTTCCTAATCAACGTGCCGATCGGGCTCGGCGCGGTGGCACTGACCTCGCGGTTGCCGCGGCACACGTCGACCGAACCGCATCATTGGCGAGCCGACCCGGGCGGCCTCGTCCTGTTCGCCGTGTTCGTGGGGACCACGCTGCTGGCGCTCGAGCAGGCGCAGCACGTCAATATCAGCGCGCTGCCGGTTGCGGCCGCGTTGCTGGCGTCGGGAATTATCGCGGTAGTGCTGCTGGTGCGGCATGAGAGCCGCACACCATCGCCGCTCATTCCGCTCGGTCTGCTGAAGATGCCGGCGGTCTGGCGCAGCGACGCCATGGCGGCGTTTCACGGCGCGGCGCTGGTCGCGCTGATCACGTTCCTGCCGGTCTATCTGGAGGTGGTGCGCGGCGCCTCGCCGTCGGAAACCGGCTTGCTGCTGGTGCCGCTCACCGTCGGCATCGGCGCCGGATCGCTGCTGACCGGCCGCCTAGTGCACAAGACTGGGCTCACTCATGCATTTCCGATCGTGGGGCTGGCGCTGGTCACGGCCAATCTGCTGGTGCTGGCGCTATGGGCGCCCGAGCTCGGCAATGTGGCGTTCGCCGCCATCCTGCTTTGGAACGGGCTGTTCATGGGCACAGTGATGGGCGTGGTGCAGGTGACCGTGCAGAGCGTGTCGGGGCCACGTCGGCTCGGGGAAGCCGCGGCCTCGGTGCAATTCTCGCGCTCGATCGGGGCGGCTTTCGGCACCGCGCTGGTGGCGGCCGTGCTATTTGGATTTCTGACGCTCAAGAACCCGGAAGCCGCGCGCGTGTTCGCGGCCATGGTCGAGCAGGGTGGCGACGCGGTCACGGCACTTTCCGGCGCGTCGGGCGCCGCAATCAAAACCGATATCACGAATGCGTTTCGGGCGGCGTTCTTGCTGATCGCGGGCTTTACGACGGCGGGATTTTTCCTGGCGCTGACCCATCCGCTGCGGCGGATCTAGCGCGAAGCTTTAAGGCCGCGAGGCGCTCGGATCGAACTGGCAGGTAAAGCCGATATAGCCGCCGTATTGGGCCTGCACGCTGGTGATGCGGGCGTATTTGCCGTAGCGGGCGCAGTGATCGGCGGCCCAGTCGCGCGCGACTTGTTGGTGCTCGGGCGACCAGGTGATGATCCCGCCGCTGTCGTTGCCGGTCAGGCCGGCGTTCGGCCCGGTGCAGGCGGCCAGCATAAGCAAGGCGGCGATCGGAAAAACGCGATGCATCGGCGGGGGATCCTGATAACAACCCTTCATAGCATGGCGGGCGGTCCGTCTCACCGGTTTTCCACAGTCCGCTGGCCTCAAAAACCGAATTGCTCGCGCAAGATGCGCTCGTCGAGATTGTGACCCGGGTCGAACAGCATGTTGAGCGAGATGCCGTGATCCATCTCGATATCGACGTTGCGCACCGAGCGCACTTCATCATGGTCGGCGACGGCGGCGACCGGCCGCTTGTCGGCCTCGTGGACCTCGATGGTGACTTTGGCCTTGTCCGGCAGCAGGGCGCCGCGCCAGCGCCGCGGCCGGAACGGGCTGATCGGCGTGAGTGCGAGCAGCGGCGCGTTGATCGGGATGATGGCGCCTTGCGCCGACAAATTATAGGCGGTGGAGCCGGCGGGCGTCGCCACCAGCACGCCATCGGACACCAGCTCGGCGAGGCGCTCCTGGCCGTCGATCAAGATGCGCAAATGCGCGGCCTGCGCGCTCTGGCGGAACAGCGAGACTTCGTTGATGGCGCGGTGCTCATGGACGCGGCCTTGCGCGTCACGCGCGCACATTACCAGCGGGTGGATGATGGTGATATGCGCGGCGGTCAGCCGTTCGGCGAGATTGTCGGGCGAAAAATCGTTCATCAGAAAACCGACGGTGCCGCGGTGCATGCCGTAGATCGGCTTGCCGGATTTCATGAACGTGTGCAGCGTCTGCAGCATCAGGCCGTCGCCGCCGAGCGCCACAATCACGTCGGCATCCTTCGGCTCGGCATTGCCGTAGCGGCCCGCCAGCAGCTCATAGGCCGCACGCGCCTCCCGCGTCGAACCGGCGACGAAGGCGATTTGCTTGAAACGCTGGGCCGGACGGCTCATGGGCGAACTCTAGGGTACAATGCGCGGTGCTCGTCTATACGACTTGGCCCTCGATTGTCGAGGCGCAGCGCGTAAAAACGAAATCGCCGGGCGTGGAGCCCGGCGATGCCGCATTTTCCGCGCGCGAAAGGCTGGATTAGTAGCTCGCTTTGCCGTCGATCACGGCCTTGAGCTCGATGTATTCCTTGCAGTCGGTGCTGCCGCACAGGAGCTTCACCTTCTGCAGATCGTCCTCGGCTTTCAGCCGGTTGCCTTGCTCCATCTGCCACATGCCGTAATAGGACCAGGTGCGGGTGTGGTTCGGATCGGCCTTCAGAGCCGCCTCGTACCAGATCTTGGACAGCTCGTAGTTGCCCATCTTGCGGTTGGCGTAGCCGATATAGTTGGCGACGTCCGGGTGCTGGTCGCGGCCGAGCGCGTGCATGGCGGCGATGCCGGCTTCGTAGTGACCGGCCAGGATCAACTCGCGCGCGGCGCGGTAGTCGCGCAGGAATTTCGCGTCGGCCTGCTCTTGCTGCCGCTGATCGATGACGTTGCCGTCACCCTTCTTTTTCTTCTTGCCGTCGTCGGTCGGCGGATTGTCGGTGCCCATGGCATAGACCGCGACCGGCTTCATGCTGACGGCGGTCACCAGCAAAGCGGCGGCAGCAAAAATTCCGATATGGCGAAGTGCTTGGCTCAGGGTCATAGCGAATCTCTCCTGTCAGAGGGCCTGGTTAGAATACGACCAATTGGGTCCTTGGGGAGAAAACATTCCGTGATCGGCGCTTAGTCCCGGCGCCGGCGAATTTATACATGGCCGTTTTCCGGCGCCTTTCCGGCGCGGCTTGACTTATGCGGGCGATAAAAGGAACATTTTGGCGTGCTGGTTCCCCGGGTAAGTCCGGGGACGAAAGAGGGAACACGGGAATCTGCCGGTTCGTTACGTGACGAATTTGCAGAAATCCGTGGCTGCCCCCGCAACTGTCAGCGGCGAGCCCGCGTCCACACGGCCACTGGGAAACCGGGAAGGCCGGACGCAACTGAGCGACGACCCGCGAGCCAGGAGACCTGCCAGCGCGGTCACCCAACCGGTGGACGGGGAGTCCATACGGAGCGGTCTTTCGCAGCGGTGACGACGATGCCGGTGCGATGGCCGTGAGAGACGCTTCTCCCACGACAATCAGCATGTGAGCAGGACGCGTCGCTGCGTTTTCTCACCTGCGTCCTTCGCGCCGGGCTTGGTCTCACCCGATGCGCTCAGCCTTTGGCTGCGCGCAAACGAAGGAGCGATGTGTCATGGGAACGAAAATCAGTCTGCTCGGCGCCGCTTTGGCGCTGACATTGCTTTCGCCCGTCGCGGGCGCTCAGAATGCCGTCACGCTGCCGCCAATCGACGTCGGGACGTCTCGTCTGGGCGGCGTCATCACTGGCGCTTCGAGTTCGGTCATCACAGCCGAAGATATCGAGCATTCACCAGCGCAATCCTTGCCGGATATTCTGTCGCAAGTGGCCGGTGTGCAGGTCATGCACCTGTTCGGCAGTCCGATCGGCACCAACGATATGGTTGATCTGCGCGGCTTCGGCGCATTTGCGCAATCCAACGTCCTCATTCTGGTGAACGGTCGCCGCTTCCAGGATTTGGATTCGCAAGGCTTCGACTTCTCGACGATCCCGCTCAATAGCATCGAGCGCATCGAAATCACCCGCGGCAACAGCGGCACGGTCCTTTACGGCGACGGCGCCATCGGCGGCGTCATCAACATCGTGACCAAGACCGCATCGGCAGCGCCATTCGCCGGCAAGGTGGAGGGCGCTGTCGGTTCTTACGGCTATCAAGAAGGGCGCCTGTCGGCAGCCGCTTCATCGGGCCCGTGGTCGACGTCGCTTTATAGCAATACGGCCGGCTGGTCCGGTTATCGCCAGAACAGCAAAGTGAATCAGCAAAACGTCGTCGGCAATCTCAATTACAAGGCACTGGGATGGAGCAGCTACCTCACGATCAGTGGCGACCGCCAGGCGCAGGATCTTCCCGGCGGCCTTGAAAACTTGCCGCTGGTGTACCCCATCACGCTGAGCAACCCGCGGGCCTCGGTCACGCCGCTCGATTGGGCGACCAAGCAGGATGTGAACATCACGGCCGGTTTTACCAACACGCTGGGGTCGGGCGTCGAACTCATCGTCGATGGCGGCGTGCGGCGGAAATACCAGCAGAGCAATTTTCTCGACTACTTCAATAATCCGGGGTTTGTTTTTGACCCATCGACTGCCGGTCCGATGTCCTACGCCAACACCGTGATGACAACCTCATCGCTGACCCCTCGGCTCGATGCTTCGCATATGTTGTTTGGCGTTCCGAACCATCTGCTGACCGGAGTCGATATCTACAATACCCAATATGATTCCGACCGCAGCGATGGTCCCGGCGATATCCCAATCCATCATTACGATATACGCCAGACGACGGCTGCCATTTACGCCATGAACACGGCGACGATGATGCCGAGCCTGGACAGCTCGTTTGGTGGGCGGCTGCAGCGCAATATGGTCAATGCGCAGGATGCCTATAATCCGGCCAATGATGCCAATGCCGGATTTTACTTCACCAATCCGCAGGCGCCGCCGGTCGACATGAGTGAATGGCAATGGGCCGCCCACCTCGGTTACGAGTATCGGGCCAACTCGGTATTGACGTTCTTCGGCCGCGCCGCCCGCGCATTTCGGCTGCCAAATGCTGACGAACGGGTGGGGTCCGGCAGCCCATTCAGTCTCGTCACACCACCTAGTTTGGGTCTCAAGACCCAAACATCCTATGACGTTGAAGACGGATTTCGCGTGAAATGGGGGCGGTTCAATTTCGAGAGCAGCGTTTACGTGATGGAGCTCAATAACGAGATTCATTTCATTCCCGCGCTGTTTCTGGACGTCAATCTCGACCCGACACAGCGCCTGGGCTGGGAGAACAGCGCAACCTATCAACTGACAGACGATGTCCGTCTGCATGGCGGCTTTGCTTACACGCGGGCGACCTTCCGCGAGGGGCAGTTCGCGGGCAACGACATTCCCTTGGTCTCGCATTGGACCGGCAACGTCGGCGCGTCCTGGGACATCTGGAAGAAGTTCGCCGTCCTCGATGTCACCGGACGTTTCGTGGGGGAACGTCGCATGGACAACGATCAAACCAACACCCAGCCGATGATTCCAGCGAATGCTACGGTCGATGTGAAGCTCGGTGGCCAATACGACCGCTTTTTCTGGTCGGCCGCAGTTTTGAATCTCTTCAACGTCAGCTACTTCGACTACGCCATTGCGAGTGCATTCACGCAGGGCTTCTACAGCGCCTATCCGCAACCGGGCCGGACATTCGTGTTGCGGGCCGGCGCGACCTTCTGATCTAGTGACGGAAGTTCTGCTAATTTGATGCCGGATTCGTTTCCGGAGGGCGACATTATGCCGTTACTGCGCACGATCTTTGGGGCGATTTTACTCATGGCGGCGACGGCGCCAGTCTTTGCCGCCGACGATATTCTCGACGCCATGGACCAAGCCCGCAAAGCCTACCAGGCCGGCGACATGGCGGCCGCCAAGCAGTCGCTCGATATGGCGTCGCAGCTGGTCGGGCAGAAGAATGCCGAATCTTTCGCCGCCTTGCTGCCGGCGGCGTTGCCGGGCTGGAAGGCCGAGAAGGTCGAGACCGCGTCGGTCGGCGTCGCCATGTTCGGCGCGTCGTCGGCCAGCCGCCGCTACATCGGGACCGACGGCCACGATGTTCAGGTACGCATCACCGGCGACTCGGCAATGGTCATGCAGTTCGCGCAAATCTTCATGAATCCGTCGATTGCCGGCGCAATGGGCAAGCTCATCCGCGTCGGCGATCAGCGCGCGATCCAGACCAATGAAGGCTCGGTCAACATGGCCGTCGCCAACAAATTCCTGGTCTCCATCGACGGCTCGGCCGGCGCGGAGGCCAAGCTCGCTTACGCGCAGGCGATCGACATCGCCAAGCTGTCGAAGATGTGACGCTTTGGCGTGCGCATGATCTTGTCCGAAAACCGGTTCCCACTTTTCGGGATCATGCGCTAAAGCGGCTGCCACTCCACCGGCACCAGCTCGTAGCCGGTCGCGGTTTTGACCATGTGACCGCAGGCCGGGAACGGAAAATGATAAGCCTCGACCAGCATGTGGTCGGCCGCGGCGCGATCCAGCATGGCGCGGCGCGCTGCCACCGCCTGCGGCCCATCCATATCGAAGATCGGCTGCCAATCGGGATGGCGGGCGAACAGATACGGATTGCGCACGGTATCGCTCATCGCCAGCATCGATTGTTTGCCGGAGTGGATCGCGAACGCGGTGTGTCCGGGCGTGTGGCCATAGGCCGGAATGGAGACGATGCCGGGCGCCACCTCGTCGCCGGACTTGAAGCGGCGCACTTCCTTGGCGATGTCCTTGAAGATGCGGCGCGCGTTGAGGAAATATTTATGCACCGCGCCGGTGGCGCGGCCCATGTTGGCGTCGTCAATCCAGAACGTCCATTCCAGTTCCGGCACCAGGATTTCCGCCTTGGGAAATACCTTGTTGCCATCCTTGGTCTTGATGCCGTCGATGTGGTCGGGATGAAAATGGGAAATGACGATGGTATCGATCGCGCCGGGCTTGATGCCGGCGGCGGCCAGATTGGCGTTCATAAATCCGGCGCTGTCGGTGATCTGGCCGGCGGTGCCGGTATCGATCAGCACCAGTTTGCGACCGGTATTCACCAGCAGCGCGGTGAATGAAATCGGCAGCACGCTTGGTGGCAGGAAGGCCGCGGTCAGCGCGTCGTTGACTTGCGTGCCGCTGGCGTTGCGCATGAACGTGTCGTCGATCGGCAGATACCATGTGCCGTCGTAGAGTGCGGTGAGCAGGTAGCTGCCGAGCCTGTAGCGATAGACGCCGGGGCTTTGCGCGGCCGATATCGGTGACGCGGCCCGACCCGGCACCGGCAGCGCGGCGGCGCCAGCGACGAGCAGGGGGCCGGTCAGAAACGAACGGCGCGACAGCGCGGTCATGGTTTTGCGATCCCTGTTTCGTCAGTCGCCTTTGATATCGTTGTCCTTCACGACCTTACCCCAGACCTGCATCTGGCTGGCGACGAATTCGCGCAGCACCTGCGGCCCGCCGAGCGTCAGCGACACCTGTTGCGTTTCGGTCAATTGTTTTGCCAGACGCTCGTCGCTCAGGCAGGCGGCCATCTCGCTGCCGAACTTTTCGATGATCGGCTTGGGCGTGCCCGCCGGCGCGAAAATCCCCCACCAGGCATAGGCCTCAAAGCCCGGATAGCCGCTTTCGGCAACGGTCGGCACGTTGGCGAGGAATTGGTTGCGGGTTTTGCCGGTCTGGGCGATGGCGCGCAGGTTTCCGGTGTTGACCTGCGGCATGGACAGCGCGGTGCTGCCGACCAGGATATCGACATGGCCACCGAGCGCATCGGTCATCGCCGGTCCGCCGCCGCGATAAGGCACGTGCGTCAACTTGATGCCGGCGCGTTGCCCCAAGAGCGCCATCGCCAGATGGCCGACACTGCCGCTGCCGACCGAGCCATAGCTGACGGAGCCGGGATTTTTTCGCGCCGCCTCGATGACGTCGGCGAGCGTATTGAACGGTTTCGTCTTCGCGGTCGACAGCAGATAGGGCGCGGTGCCGATCAGCAGGACCGGATCGAGATCCTTTTCGCTGTCATAAGGTAGGTTTGGGAGAACGAACGGATTGGCGGCGTGGTTGTCGAACACGGCGAGCCACGTATTGCCGTCGGGCGGCGATTTCACCACCCAGCCGGTGCCGACGCTGCCGGAAGCGCCCGCCCGGTTTTCGATGATGATCGTCGTCTTGAGGCGGTCCTGAAGCGGCGACTGAATGAGCCGCATGATGGCGTCGGTCGAGCCGCCGGGCGGGTAGGCAACCACCATTCGGATCGTGTCGGGCGGCCAGGTTTGCGCTCTTGCTGCCAGCGGCGTAGCCAAAGGCGCAGCTATGCCGCCCAGCACCAGCGTTCGTCGTGTGATTTTCATGGCGCTTCCCCGGTCGGAATTTATTATGGCCGCAAGCATACAATTGTTGCGTGGCGAGCGCACGGCATCCCTAGCCGATCCGGCGGCAGACGCTATGATCGCGCTGGGGCGTGTATTCGGCGAGGCGGAGACGGCGGATGCGATGGTTGGCGCTGCTAGCGGCGCTCGTGCTGGGCGGTTGCGCGTCCGACGACGTTGGCCCGAGCAAAGCCGAGTTGAAGGCGCAGTGGGACGCGCAGAATATCTTTCCGCAGAATTACAAAAGTGACCTGATCGCGTTTCTGCGCACGTATATCAACGACCCGAGCCATATTCGCGGCGCGGCGGTGTCGCAGCCGCAGCTCAAAAGCGTCGGTCCGGGGGATCGCTATGTCGCCTGCGTGCGCTATGACGCGCGCAAGGACGGCGGCCAATATGCCGGCTCCAAGGATGGCGCCGCGAGTTTCGTGTCGGGCAAGCTCGATCGCTACTTCGATGTGCCGCGGGAAGTGCGCGACCTGTGCAAGGACGCGGCCTATGGACCGTTTCCCGAGCTGGAAAAGATCACGCGCTAGCGCGCAAAACAGGTCGTGCCGCAACCGCCGGACTCGACGAGCTCGGCGGCGACAAATTCAGACAACAACGCCGAAAGTAGCCTCGGGCGACGAGGTCACTTAACCTTGAGGTTCTCCGCGGAAGTCTTTCCGCGATTTTCGACGAGTTCGAACTGAACGGTCTGACCTTCGTTCAGTGTGCTGAGGCCGGCGCGCTCAACCGCCGAAATGTGCACGAACACATCCTTCCCGCCTTCTTGCGGCTGGATGAAGCCATAGCCCTTCGTCGGATTGAACCACTTAACTGTGCCCTGAGGCATGCTAGATCTCCGAGGTATTACGAGTAACGGCCCCAGTTTGGCATACTCGGCAACCGCCGAACAAGGTCCCGGGCGGGCCGCGGCGTGAGACTTTTGAGCTATATTTTGGAACGGGCGGGACCCTGGTGCCGGGTGAGAGGATTGAACTCCCGACCTTCGCTTTACAAAAGCGCTGCTCTACCGCTGAGCTAACCCGGCTCGAATCCACAGCTATCAGCCTCGCAAGCCTGCCACAAGTTGGCTCGGCGCACCCCCGCCGCTTACGGTTATCGGCCATAAAAAAAGCCCCGCACCGGAAGGTGCGGGGCGCCGAAGGGGATAGGGGCGGCCGTTTCCAGCCACCCCGGTCCGGTTAGATCTTTGTAATATCCCGATCTTTGGTTTCGGGCAGGAAGATCAGCCCGACGACGAAGCTCATCGCCGCCACCACGATCGGATACCAGAGGCCGGAGTAGATGTTTCCGGTCGCCGCCACGATGGCAAAGACGGTCGCCGGCAGGAAGCCGCCGAACCAGCCGTTGCCGATGTGATAGGGCAGCGACAGTCCCGAGTAGCGGATGCGGGTTGGGAACAATTCCACCAGCCAAGCCGCGATCGGCCCGTACACCATGGTCACGTAGATGACCAGGATGACAAGCAGAACGACTGTCATGACGTGGTTGATTTCCGCCGGGTCGGCGCTGGCCGGATAGCCGTGCGCTTTCACCGCCGCCGCGATCGCGGCGGGCGTTGCCGCCGCTGCGTCAAGCGAAGCATCGCCAATCTTCACGCTGGCCGCCGTGCCGGCAGGCGCCGCGACGTTTTGATAGTTCACGGACAGATTGACCAGCGTTGACTTGATGATGTCGCAGGGAGTCACGAACTTCTCGGTTCCCGTCGCCTTGAACTGGAACGAGCACTGGCTCGGGTCGGCGGTGACGACCACCGGCGCGGCGGCAAGTGCATGCTCCAGCTTCGGGTTGGCGAAGTGGGTGATGCCCTGGAAGATCGGGAAGTAGGTGATAACCGCCAGCGCGAAGCCGGCGAGCATGATCGGTTTGCGGCCGATCTTGTCCGAGAGCCATCCGAATATGATGAACCCGGGCGTTGCGATCGCAAGCGAGACCGCGATCATGATCCAGGCGGTGATCGCCGGCACTTTCAGGGTCTGCGTCAGGAAGAACAGCGCGTAGAACTGTCCGCCGTACCAAACCACAGCCTCGCCAGCGGTGGCGCCGAGCAGAGCGGCAATAGCGATCTTGGCGTTCGACCACTGGCCGAAGGCTTCTGACAGCGGACGCTTGGACTGTTTGCCCTCGTCAACCATCTTCTTGAAGAGCGGCGATTCACTCAGCTTAAGCCGAATCCAGATCGAGACCGCGAGCAGGATGGCCGAGAGCAGGAACGGAATGCGCCAGCCCCAGTCGCCGAAGGTCGTTTCACCCATCGCCGTGCGGATGCCGAGGATCAGCAGCAGCGCCATGAACAGCCCGAGCGTGGCCGTGGTCTGGATCCACGAGGTGTAGAAGCCGCGCTTGTTCTTAGGCGCATGCTCCGCGACGTAGATCGCCGCGCCGCCGTATTCGCCGCCGAGCGCAAGGCCCTGCACGAGACGAAGTCCAATCAGAACGATTGGCGCAAGAATCCCCCAAGTCGCAAACCCTGGCAGTACGCCGATAAAGAAGGTGCCGACACCCATCAGCGACATGGTGATGAGGAAGGTGTATTTGCGGCCGATCGTGTCGCCGAGCCGGCCGAAAATCAGCGCGCCGAACGGTCGCACGGCAAAGCCGGCGGCGAAGGTCAAGAGCGCGAAGATGAACCCGACATTGGGCGGCACGCTGGAGAAAAAGTATTTCGCCAAATAGGCGCCGAGCGTGCCGTAGATGTAGAAGTCGTACCACTCGAATACGGTGCCGAGTGAAGACGCGAAAATGACCAGCCTTTGCTCGGAGGTCATTCCGACGTCGCGGCCGCCGGTCGCTGTCATCGTTGCCATGGCGTTGTCCCTGTCGTTGATTTTTTGGTTTGATTTCTTGTTGGGGACCGCCTCCAGCATGCTCGCAAAAGACCGCCCCAGAACGCCAAGTATGCCGCGCAATGCGCCCTCGTCTGTGCACCTCAGGTCTTACGCCTAAAGTATAAGATCGGTGGTCTAAGGATCTTGATTTTGCTGCGGAGCACCAATCGCAAGAAGCGCCGTTGGCCCGGCGTTTTGCACCGGCCGATCAGGTGACCGAGGTGAGTTTTTCCAGCACGTCGATCAGCCAGGCGGCGGCCTGTAGCACCGCAAGCCGCTGCGCCAGCTTGGCTTTGCGGAAGGTGTCGTTGAGCAGCTTGAGCGCGCGCTTGTAGCCGGGGTGCTTGTGGCCGGTCTCGCCGAGCGACGTCAGCCGCGCGACCAGCGCCAGGCGATAGGCCTCGAGCTCGTCGTAGCGCTCGCGGAAACCGGCGCGCGGGCGCGGCGGCGATTTCACAGAGGGCGCTTCTGGTCGGCGGTTGGGCATCGGCAGTTAACTTTAATGACGAGACGTTTCGGTCGCCACACATTATTGAACCCCGGATGGTGACTTGAATTCCGGCGCCTTCAAGGCGCCCGGCGATTAATGTTACCCGGCGATAGAAGGCGTCAGCGTAAAGCCTTCGTATAAAATGCCGTCGAATAATTCGTTGATTGGAGATGGGCCGGATGCGCGTCGTGCTCGCCATCGCTCTCATGGTTTTCGGATTCGCCGGCGTCACCGCCGCGCGCGCTGCCGATTTTCCGGTCCAGCATTCCGACACCTATTCCGCCGGGTATCTGGCTTACGCAGAGCGTGCCGGCATGCTGTTGGTCTACGACAACCAGCCCGGCGTGTTCGTGCGCGCTTACTGGCGCGCGCCGTGGCGCGATCATCATTATTTCCCGGCCACCGGGGCCCGGCCGAAGATCGGCCGCGATGAAAATCTGAATGCCCGCGTCGCGCTGCCGCGGCCGGCGAAAACCCTCAGGCGCTCATGGTCGAACGAAGCTGCCCTGGACCACGCCTTGGAGCGTGAACAACCCATCATCCTGATGCCGCCCGCGGCAACACCTGCGCCGCCGCCGCAAAATCAGAAACCTTGAAGTTACGTTGAGACCAATGACCCGCCATTCGCGCCAACTCGCACTGCTCGCCGTTATCGCCGCCGGAATTCTTCCCATTGCGGCGGCGCAGGCGCAAACCTACGGCCAGCCGGCGCCGCTTTACCCATACGTCGCGCAGCAGGATCAGCCCTACGCGGTGCAAGTCGCACCGAACACTTACGTGATCAAGCGGCCGGCCGAGACGCGCGATTATCCGTATGTGCGTTGCGTGAATTGCAACAACCGCGCCGGCCATGCGGCGGCGGCGCCGGCCCCTGACCGCTTCGATCGTCCGCACAAGCCGGTCGATCACGCGCTGGTCGAGGAGCTACGCAAGCGCAGCCAGAAAAAGATAAGAGACAAAGAAGAAAAAGAACAGGAAACCGACGTCAACACCACCAAGGTTGTGCGTGACCCGCCGGTGGTGGTGGAGCACAAGCGGTATGTCGACGATCCGCCGCGCGTGATCGAGCGCAAGATCATCGTGGACGAGCCGGCGCGCGCCAAATGCAAGCGCGGCATCGTTGAGAATTGCGACACCGGCAGCCGCGCCAGCGCCGAGGTCAAGAAGCGCGTGATTGAGGCCGACGCCGAGGTCACCATTCTCGGACCCGACCGCATGAGCATCCGGCTGTTCCGCAAAGGGCAGGGCCCGAGCGCCAAGACGCCCAACGACGAGTAAGAAATCTAAAAGAGCTAGCGGGAGCGAACGGCGGGCTGGGGGGCCCGCCGTTTTGCGTTCAGCGCATGATCCCGAAAAGCGGGAACCGGTTCTCGGACAAGATCATGCGCAAATAAAACTACAACTTTTCGTGCGCCACATAGAGCGCGAGCGCGGCGGCGTTCGACACGTTCAGGCTCTTGATGTCGCCCGGCAGGTCGATGCGCGCGACGTGGTCGCAGGTTTCCTTGGTGAGCTGGCGCAGGCCCTTGCCCTCGGCGCCGAGCACCAGCGCGAGCGGCGCGCGCAGCGGCAACGACGCGAAATCGCTGTCGCCGCTCGAATCGAGGCCGACCACCAGAAATCCGCTCTGCTTGAGCGCGGCGAGCCCGCGCGCCAGGTTCTGCACGCTGACCAGCGGCACGTATTCGAGCGCGCCCGAGGCGGCTTTGGCCAGCACCCCGGTGGCGTCCGGGCTGTGGCGCTGCGTGGTGACGATCGCGGTTGCCGCGAAGGCCGCGGCGGAACGGAAGATGGCGCCGACATTATGTGGATCGGTGATCTGGTCGAGCACCAGCACCACGCCTTTTGCGGGGATGGCCTCGACCGCGGGCGAGGGCAGCGCGTCGGCCTCCAGATAAAGGCCCTGATGCACGGCGTCCGGCAACAGCCGCTCGGCGATCGCCGACGGGCGCACCAGTTCCGGCTTGATGGCAATGCCCTCTTCGGCCAGCCGCCGCGCGGCGTTTTCGGTGGCCAGCAGCTTGCGGACCTGGCGCGCCGGGTTGCGCAGTGCCGCCGTCACGGTGTGCCAGCCATACATCACGACCGGACCGTCGGCGGCCGGCCGCAGGCTGTCCCGGCGGGCGCGCTCGAAGCGCTCGCGCCGCTCGGTCTGCTGGCGGGTCGCGCCCGGTTTGGCGCCGGAATGCGTGGGGGAACGTGTTGCCATCGCCGTGCCTTAACCGATCCGTACGAGGCGGAACAGCCTCCATTGACTTAAAGGGGGTGGCTGCCCATAAAACGCGCGAATCCGGCCGGCAGGTCCGGCCGTTTTTCATATCTGATCAATACGGTGCGACGGCTTTCTGGGAGAGTGTCCCGAGCGGCAAAGGGGGCGGACTGTAAATCCGCTGGCTATGCCTTCGTAGGTTCGAGTCCTACCTCTCCCACCAGCCTTCGCCCGCCTGAGCTTTAATGAAGGCGGGCAAGATTTCCGGTAATAATGTGCGTCGATTTCCGCGGGTGTAGCTCAATGGTAGAGCAACAGCCTTCCAAGCTGATGACGACGGTTCGATTCCGTTCACCCGCTCCAGCCTTTTCAACGATTAGGAGAGCGCCGCCGCCGCGGCCTGCGCTTCCGGCACCACGTCGTGGTCATAGAGCCGCTTGCGGAACGCGGCGTGCGCGGTGATCTCGGCGTCGCGCACGCCCAAGTCCGAATAGGCTGAGTCATAGCGCATGCCGTTCTCGCGCGCGCCGCGCTGGACCTGCGCCACCCGTTCCCGGCGCAAGCGCTCATAGGCCAAGAGCGCCGCCGGCGCATTGTCCCGGTTCGCGCACGCCAGAATAGTCGCCAGCGCCATGCCGTCTTCGATCGACTGGTTGGCGCCCTGTCCGAGATGCGGAAGCATCGGATGCGCGGCGTCGCCGAGCAGTGTGAGTCTTCCTTTGGTCCACGCCGGCAGTGGCTCGCGGTCATACAAAGCCCAGCGGAACGTGGTTTGCACCTGGCTCAACAGCTGCTCGATGCGCGGGTCCCAGCCTGTGAATTTGGCTCGTAATACGTTCGCGTCGCCGGGGGCCGACCAGGACTCCTTCATCTCCTGATCCGCCGGCACGAAGCCGACATAGTTGATGAGTTGTCCGGCGCGCACGGGGAAGGAGAGAAAGTGTTTGGCTTTGCCGAGCCACATCAGCCAGCGGTCGGTCGGCCATTGCGGCACGAGCGCGTGCGGCAACACGCCGCGATAGGCGACCGAGCCATGGAACACCGGCCGCGCTGGCGGCGCGACGTAGCGCCGCAGCTCGGAGTGGATGCCGTCGGCGGCGATGACGATGTCGCCTTCGGCGGCGGCGCCATTGGCGAATGACACGCGCGCGACGCTGCCATCCTGCGCAAAGGCCGTGGCGCGATGCCCGGTGTGCACGATGCCGGCCGGCAGTGGGCCGGCCAGGAGTTCGACGAGGTCGGCGCGGTGCATGCCGAAGGTCGCGTTCCAGCCGGTGGAGTCCGTCACCTGCACCGGCGCGATCGGCGCGCCGTCGTGACGGAAATAATGTGAGCCGGGGCCGACCCGCGCGCCATACTTCTCGATTGCAGGTCCGAGCCCCACGCGTTGCAGTTGGCGCACGCTGTTGGGCGTCAGGAAAACGCCGGCCCCGACTTCGCCCAGCGCCGGCGCCTGTTCGTAGGCCGACACCTTCAGGCCGTGGGCGATCAGCGCGTTCGCCGCGAACAGCCCGCCGATCCCGCCGCCGACAATGACGACGTTGGGCCGCTGTCCCGCCATCAGGCCGTCGCTTGCGCGAGATGCTCGCGCACGAAAGCCGGATCGAAGATGCGGTCCGCCATCACCTGGCAGCGCTTGATCAACCGGTGCTCGTCCGGGCCGTAATCCGGAATGGCGTTGTGCAGGGTGCCGATGTGATCCCACATCAGCACGTCGCCTTCGGTCCACTGGTGGGCGTATTGATATTTTGGCTGCAACTGGTGACGCGTGAGCTGCGCCAAGATCACGTCGCTCTCGGCTTCGTCGAGTTCGTTGATGCGCACCGCGTAGCCCGGATTGGCGTACAGGACCTTCCGGCCCGTGATCGGATGCGTCAGGAACAGCGGGTGCACCGATGGCGGGCGCGCCGCGCGCTGTTCGGGTGTTAGGGCAGGGCGCGTCGAGCCGGGGCGCTTGCGTATTTCCTCCCAAAACCTGTTGAAGTCGTGCGTGGCGGTGGCGTTCGCGAGCTTGCTCTTTAGCGCGGGCGCGAGGTCGTCGTAGGCGGCGTGCATGTTGGCGAATGCAGTGTTGCCGAGCGGCTTGCCGTCGCGGCGCGGGATCTTGATGCCATAGAGCACGTTGGTGAAGCCGATCACGTCGTTATAGGACATGTCGGTGTGCCAATCCTGCCCGGCATCGGCCAGGCCGATCGGCTTGCCGTTCTCGATTATATTGGAGAGCAGCATGACCTCCGGCACGTCCGGTTCGCAGTAGGTGCCGGTCGGCGAACCCTGCAGGGAGCCGAATCGCTCCGAGAACGCCTTTAAGGCGCGCGCGTCGAGCGTCTGTTGCGGAAAGCACAGGACGCCGTAGCGGCCGAGCGCCGACAGGATGGTGGCAAACTGGGCCGCGCTAATGGCTTGCGACAGATCGATGCCGTCGATGCGCACGCCCATGGAGTTCTGGTTCGGTGTCAGTTTCATGGGTTAAGCCGCGCCTGGCGCAGGAAAGGTCCGTTCAGCCGGGATATTATGAAACGCGCATTGATTGTACAGGATGCGCGCCGGCGGGGCGCCAACCGGCGGTGTTCCGGTTGCAAACCGCCTTAAACCGGGCGTTTCCGCCTTGCGTTAGGCCCGTGTATAATGCATGACATCGACGCGGCGGGCCCTTATATGGTCCGCCGTATCCGCTTCCGGAGGGGTGTAGCTCAGCTGGTAGAGCACCGGTCTCCAAAACCGGGGGTCGCGGGTTCGAACCCTGCCGCCCCTGCCAGGAACGGTCGGATACAAAAGAGAGAGTAGATGAGCGATCAAGCGCCGGTAGAAGTGCGACGCAAGGCCCGGGTCAGCCCGTTCCGCTTCCTGCAGGAAGTGCGCGAGGAAACCCGCAAGGTCACTTGGCCGTCGCGTAAGGAGACCATGATCACGACCGCCATGGTTTTCGTGATGGTGGCGATCGCCTCGGTATTTTTCCTGCTCGCGGATCAAGTCATCCGAATCGCCGTTACCTTCGTGCTCGGTATCGGAAGCTGAAAGCCAGAGAAATTATGAGCGACACAGCCGAAACCACAACCACCCGCCCCAAGCGCTGGTACATCGTCCACGCCTATTCGAATTTCGAGAAGAAGGTCGCGGAATCGATCCGCGAGCAGGCCAAGCAGCGCAATCTGGCCGACCACTTCGAGGAAGTCATGGTGCCGACCGAAACCGTTGTCGAGGTGCGCCGCGGCCGCAAAGTCAACGCCGAGCGCAAGTTCTTCCCGGGCTACGTGCTGGTGAAGATGGATTTGACCGACGAGGTCTACCATCTGATCAAGAACACCCCGAAGGTCACCGGCTTTCTCGGCACCGACAAGAAGCCGATGCCGATTTCGGAAGCCGAAGCCAACCGCATCCTGCATCAGGTGCAGGAAGGCATCGAGCGGCCCAAGCCGTCGGTGTCGTTCGAGGTCGGCGAGCAGGTGCGCGTGTCGGACGGGCCGTTCGCCTCGTTCAACGGCACGGTCGAGGAAGTCGACGAAGCGCGCTCGCGCGTCAAGGTGGCGGTGTCGATTTTCGGCCGCGCCACCCCGGTCGAGCTGGAATTCGGCCAGGTCGAAAAACTCTAAGATGCTCGAGACAGCGCGCGCGCGCATGGCCGGGGCCTATGCGCTGCATGGCTATTTGCCGGTCTCGCTCGCGGCGCGCGCGTTGCGGCATCGGCTGCGGCGCTGGCGCGGCAAGGCCGGTATGCCGGCGACGCGGCTGGCGCAGAAGTCCTGGCCGCAAATCCTGCAAAGCCACCCGATCCGCCTGACCGAAACCGAAAAAAGCGACGGCAACGTCCGCGTCTCCGAGATGGCGATGCTCGCGCTCGCCGCGGCCGATGTGCCGGCCGGCAGCGAGATCGTCGAGATCGGCACATTCGACGGCCGCACCGCGCTCAACCTCGCCATCAACGCGCGGCCCGGCGTTTCGATCGCGACGCTCGATCTGCCGGCCGACCAGGCTTCGGCGCTCGCGATCGAGGATTCCGAACGGCGCTATGTCGACAAGCCTGTGCCCGGCGCGCGGCTGCGCAGTTGCGGCGGCCCGTGGCGGGCCTCTGCCGGGCGCGTCGTGCAGTTGCGAGGCGATTCAGCGACCTTCGACTGGTCGCCGCATGTCGGCCGGGCGGGACTGGTGTTCGTCGACGGCTCGCACGCCTACGATTACGTGCGCAAAGATTCTGAAACCGCCATGCGGCTGGTGCGGCCGGGCGGTGTGGTGCTCTGGCACGACTACGGCGTCTGGCCGGGGGTTAACCAGGCGCTGGAGGAATTGGACGTTACGCGAGGCCTCGGTCTCGTTCATATCGCGGGCACCAGCCTGGTGTTCTGGCGTTCTAGTGAGGGCGCCCAATCATAAGTGAACGGCCGCAGTCTGGGGCCGAACGGACATCGCTCGCCCACCGTGGAATGTCCGTTAATGACCCAAAGCGGATATCGCACTGCACGGCAAATTCTACCGTATCGGAAATAATAACCCGCCTATCCGACAGAGCATCTGAGATTCCATAGAAAAATCATTGAGGTAATTTGGCCTCCTTCTTGCTCGGCTATGACCGCCAAACGCTGACCGGAATGTTTCGCCGCGCACATTGGAGTGCGTCGTGAGGTGATGTGATGAAAATCCACATGCGACCGCCGCTTCTATTCGCCCCACCAGCACCGCCGCCAAAAGCGCCGCCAACCTTGTTTCAATTGGAGGTTCAGGCGGAGGAGTTGATCACGACCGCCCAGCAGCAAAGAGACCGCCTGAAGAAGCTGAATGGGGCGCGAAAAAATACTGCCGATTTGGACGAGGACGCCGATTCGGAAACGCACGAGCGAGATCATCTTTCAAACCGGAATTTCGACTTTATCGCTTGAGATCGCGATGATGTGTAAGCCTGAAGTCCCATAAAATCTCATATGGCAGCGGAGCCGATGACCGAACCGATAGCCTTGAGAGAGAAATTAGTAGAGCGGTTTGAAGCTCTGCCCGAAGTTTGGCTTCAAAATGAATTGCTCGAACAGACAAGAGACTATCTAACACGCGGCCGGCGCTTTGAGAGGCTGAGGTCTGATCAGCTGAACGAAGAATGGGCAAAGGCACTTCGGCAGTTCGTAATACAACGGATTGGCCCTCACCTTCGTGATATGGATGACGCCGGCGCTGAGCTTCGCCTCCGGGGCGAGGGTTTCCCCACACACTTAGTTATGCCGGAAGTGGAGCAGCTGAGGACCGCTGTTCAGTACGTTCGCCCCGTCTCGCCGTCGGCAGAATTCATTCGTAAGGTCGATGCGTTTATCAAGGATATGAACAAACCAAAGCACTAGCGGGCGCAGCGTAACTTGACTGCGCCCCAAATTAGCAAAGTATTTACCATAAAGCTCCTAGGGTACCCGTGGGGCGGCCAACCAGCCGTTGAACTCCATGGCCGACATTACAAACGCTGAATCCCCGCTGGTGCTCGGCGATCCGGTTCCGCTCTTTAGCGCTTCTGTTATTACCGGCGGCAGTTTCGACCTCCACGTCAGCGCCGGCCGCTGGGTCGTCCTGTGTTTTCCGGGCGCACCGGATCATCCGCAGATCGAGACGGAAATCGTGGCGCTGCTGCGGCTCGGCGAGCTACTCCATGAAGATCATATTGTGGTGAAGTGCATCCTCGCCGCACCTCCCACCGCCGCGAATCTCGCCGCGCTCGGAAACAAGGCGCTGACGTTCCTCGCCGACTATGATGGTGCGATCAGCCGCGCCTACGGTGCGTTCGGCGCGCCGCGCACGATCGTGCTCGATCCGATGCTGCGGGCAATCGCCAACATTCCCTTCGATTATCCGCAGGGCCATGCCGACAGCATGGCGGGCCTGCTGCGCTCGCTGCCCAAGGTCGACGACGCGGCCGGCGTCCCGCTCACCGCGCCGGCGCTGATCGTGCCGCGTATTTTCGATTTTCCGTTGTGCGACTTCCTGATCGACTTTTACGAAAAGAACGGTGGCGAGGATTCCGGATTCCTGCTCGATATCGAGGGCAAGACCGCGACCGTGCTCGATCACCGGCTTAAGCGCCGTCGCGATCTCGTGGTGGCGCTGCCGGAAGTGCGCGAACTGATCCGCGACCGGATCGTGCGCCGGCTGCTACCCGCGATCGACAGCTATTTCCAGTTTTCGGCGACTCGCATGGATAAATATGTCGTCGCCTGTTACGACAGCGCGCAGGGCGGCCACTTCCATCGTCATCGCGACAACGTCAATGTCGGCGCGCAGCACCGGCGGTTCGCCATCACCATCAATCTCAACAACGACTATGACGGCTGCGATCTGATGTTTCCCGAGTTCGGCCGTCGGATCTATCGCGCGCCGCTGGGCGGGGCGCTGGTGTTTTCCTGCGGCGCTTTGCATCAGGTGACGCCGGTGACGCGTGGCAAGCGCTACGCCTTCCTGGCATTTCTTTACGGCGAGGCCGACGCGGCCAAACGCGAGGCGAACAATGCGCGGCTGCACGAAAACGAGGCGCGCTACAGCGGTGTGTCGGACAGACTATTCCCCGACCGGTCAGGCGATGCAGACAAAGCGGCCTAGCCAGCCAGCCGAAGTTCACACCGGATGATGTTGCGCAAATCCCGTTTCATCCATCAGCTCGCGCTCGGCGACGACCGCGTGCTGATCGTGCACGCGGTCAGCCAGCGTCGCCTCACTGTCGACCGCAGCGTCAATGCCGTTATCGATTATTTCGCGGAGCCGCGTCGGTGGCCCGGCGATGGAACGGTGCTTGCCGGTCTTGTCACTTACGATCGGGATGCCCTCGGTGCCTGCGTCGATTCGCTTGTCGAGCGCAAGATTCTCACGGACAAAAGTGCGGACGGCGAGCTCGCGGAGGTGACCGCAAAGCTCGGCGCGACCTACGGCCGCGATCCGCTCGAATTGCTCGACAGCTATCGCCGCTCCCTGAAGGAAGGGGCGGAGGCCTATTGGTCGGCGGGTGTGGCGCAAGGCATTGCCGACTTCGCCGGCGGCAAGCGGCGCGTCGATGTCGTTCTGTTCGGCGATTGCGATATTCAGATGGAAGCGGATTTTCTCCGGCGCGAGGCGAGCCGCCGCGGCCTCGATTTGCGCGTAGCGGCCGCATTCCCCGACGATTTCCGTTTTGTCAGCGAGCATGAACACGACGCGGTCATCATCGGCGCGCTGCGCTCGCGGCATTCGCTGACGATGCCCCCGCCCGAACCGAATGCTGCCGCGCACGCGGCCTATATCGCGGAGGCCAGCCATATGCTGGAGCGGTTGCGCGAGCGGACCGCCGCGCCGATCCTGATCGACAACCTGCCCGAGCCCACGGTGCAGCCGCTCGGTCTCGCCGAACGCGGATTGAGCGGACACCGCAACCGCTTCCGTCTGGCCAATTTGGTGCTATTCGACCTGGTGGAATCTTATACCGACGTTCATGTCGTTGACGTCGCCGCCGCGCTCGGATCGGCCGGGTCCGAGACGATGCTGGACGACGGGCAGGTTGGCTTCACGCATATGGGCTCGCCCGGATGGCTGCTGCAGCGTCCCGACAGCGAAAAGGCGGCGGTGCACGGCATCTTTCCCGATTCGGCGCCGCTTGCGCGCGCCGTTAGCGGGGATCCTTATAGCCGCGAGGCCCTTATGGCGCGTGCCCATGCCGATGCGCTCACGACTGTGCTCGGTCATGACCGCAAGAAATGCGTCATCGTCGATCTCGACGGCATTCTATGGCCCGGCGTGCTGGCCGAGACTGGCAGTCCCTTCGCCTGGGATCCGGCCATTAGCGGAATGTTTTCGCATGTCGGCCTCTATTTTGGTTTGCACGAAGCCTTGCTCTGCCTCAAGCGGCGTGGCGTGGTGCTGGCCTGCGTCAGCAAGAACGACGAGGCGACGGTTCGGGAGCTGTGGAGATATCCCGATCACTATCCGCGCAGCCGCCTCTTGACGCCGGACGATTTCGTCACCTGGCGCGTCAACTGGAACGACAAGGTCGAGAATATCCGCTCGATCGCCGGCGAACTCGGTTTTGCACTCGACGCCTTCTTATTTATCGACGATCACCCGGTCGAGCGGGACCGCGTGCGGCAACGGCTACCGGAGGTCGAGGTCTGGGGCGACGATCTCTTCTCATTGCGCCGCAGGCTGCTCAATGATCCGCGACTGCAATTGCCTTGCATCACGGCGGAATCTACCGCGCGCACAGACCTGGTCAAAGCGCAGCTCAACCGCCGGCATCTGCGGGCCGATAGCATGAACGAGGGCGACTACGTCGCCTCCTTGCAGATTCAGTGCCGTATCGGCCGAGAAACCGGCACAAGCAAACTCAGCCGCATATCGGAGCTGTTCCAGCGGACCACCCAATTCAACGCTACGGGCCGTAAATTCACGGTCACGGAATTGAACGATCTGATCGAGGGTCCGGACACCTGCGTTTTTTCGATGGAGGTGTCGGACCGGTTTGGCGACCACGGACTGGTCGGTGTAGCAGTGATCGAGCGCGGCGAAATTACCGGTCTAGTACTGAGTTGCCGCGTGCTCGGGCTTGGTGTCGAGCACCAGTTCGTCCGTTACATGATCGAAACGCTCAAGGCCGATCTTGGGGATTTATCAGGCCGCATTGTCGAGACGCCGCGAAACAGTCCGGTCCGGAATATCTATCGCGACCTTGGATTTACTCAGCGAGGCGACGGCCTTTGGCGGCTTGAACTGAAGGCGGAGCCGGCAAGGAATCTTGCTGTCGCCTGAATACGGTCCGGAGCATCTTTGCCCGCGCGAGGTCGCTCAGGCGATGCGCGGCTGGCGCCTTGGCCGCCCCGGCGCGGCATCCGTCCTGTACGTTGTCGGTTATTGGCGCTTAGCGGACGTACCAGCCGATTAAATCGATGCCCGCTTTGAGGGGCAAAACGGACACGGCGCTCAGCGTTTTATGAGTACCCGTCCCAGGGCAGAGCGTGCGGCTGGACAGGGCCGCCAAGACCCACTAGATCATTGGCCATCATAACGGCGTGGGAGGTGAGGCGGTCGCCAACCGTCAATATCCGCACCACTACAGGAGTGAGTAATGGCCAAAAAAGTCACTGGATTCCTCAAATTGCAGGTGCCGGCAGGCGCCGCCAACCCGTCGCCCCCGATCGGGCCGGCGCTGGGTCAGCGCGGCCTGAACATCATGGAGTTCTGCAAGGCGTTCAACGCGCAGACCCAGAAGATCGAGAAGAATACGCCGATCCCGGTGATCATCACCACCTATCAGGACCGCTCGTTCACCTTCGAGATGAAGACGCCGCCGGTGTCCTACTTCCTCAAGAAAGCCGCCAAGCTTGACAGCGGTTCTAAGACCCCGGGCCGCGAAGTGGTCGGCGAGGTCACCAAGAAGCAGCTGCGCGAGATCGCCGAGCAGAAGATGAAAGACCTCAACTGCGACACGATCGAATCCGCAATGAAGATGATTGAAGGTTCCGCCCGCTCGATGGGCCTCACGGTGGCGGAGTAACGGTCATGGCACTCGGAAAACGCACAAAGGCCGCTCGTACCGGCATCGATCGCGACAAGTCCTACACGATTGCGGAAGCGGTCAAGCTCGTCAAAGAGCGCGCCAAGGCGAAATTCGACGAGACCATTGAGATCGCGATGAATCTCGGCGTCGATCCGACGCACGCGGACCAGATGGTGCGCGGCGTGGTCATGCTGCCGAACGGCTCCGGCCGCACGCTGCGCGTCGGCGTGTTCGCGCGCGGCGCCAAGGCGGAAGAGGCGAAGGCCGCCGGCGCTGATGTGGTCGGCGCGGAGGATCTGGTCGAGAAGGTCAACAAAGGCGAAATCGACTTCGATCGTTGCATCGCCACGCCCGACATGATGCCGCTGGTCGGCCGTCTCGGTAAGGTGCTTGGGCCGCGCGGCATTATGCCGAACCCGAAGGTCGGCACCGTGACCATGGACGTCACCACTGCGGTGAAGGCGTCCAAGGGCGGCTCGGTCGAGTTCCGCGTCGAAAAGGCCGGCATCATCCAGGCCGGCGTCGGCAAGGCCTCGTTCACCGAGGACAAGCTGGTCGAGAACATCAAGGCGTTCGCGGACGCGGTGCAGAAGGCCAAGCCCCCGGGGGCCAAGGGCCACTACATCAACCGGGTGGCGATCTCGTCCACCATGGGCCCGGGCGTCAAAGTCGAGCCGTCTTCGCTGTTTGCCGCTGCCGGCGGGCACTAAAAGGCGGATTTTGCTCCGTTTTTCGTGGGGATTCCCGCGAAAAAGGCCTTGGCAAAGCCGGTTGGAGGCTCTAAATGATCGCGATCGGGCGTGCCGGCCCAGTTTGTCGGCACGCCTTTGCGCGTCTCTAAAATCAATGGTGATTGGAAGCTATTCCTTTTGGGCATCCCGGCGGGACATCTGAAAGGGAAAGACCGATTTCGTTGCTTTTAAACGGCGCGCAAGGCCGGTCCCTGAAACGGGCCGACCGACCTGTCCAAGACTGCCGGCGCCGAGGCTCGCTAAGGCCGACGCTTAATCCTGCAAAGGGCCAGCACAGACGGGGAAGAGACCCAGGTTTGCGCACTTCGCGGTGCGCCAAGTTGGTTCGAACCTCGGATACCCGGTTCATGACCGAAGGTCATGTTTCGGGGGGCAGGCTGAATCGTCGTTCCTGCCCCGGTTTGCATCGCGTGAACCAAAGCGGGACGGCTGGTAGCAACCCGGCGGCTCCCGCGGATCATGCGGGCAAGCCGTCAACCGGAAAGAGCTTGCAGTGGATCGAGCGGCAAAAGCGGAGTCCATCACCGAACTGAGCGAGGTCTTCAAGACCTCCAACGTCGTGGTGGTGGCTCACTATTCCGGCCTCACCGTCGCCCAGATGCAGATTCTGCGTAAGCAGATGAGGCACGCTGGCGGCCACGTGAAGGTCGCGAAAAACCGTCTCGCCAAGATTGCGCTCAAGGACACCGACGTAGCCTCCATTGGCTCCCTGCTGAAGGGACCAACCGTGCTCGCCTACTCAGGCGATCCGGTGGCGGCGCCGAAGGTGGCCGTCGATTTCGCCAAGGCGAACGAAGCGTTCGTCATTCTCGGCGGCTCGATGGGCAAAACCGCTCTGGACCTCAACGGCGTCAAGGCGCTCGCCTCGCTGCCGTCTCTGGATGAATTGCGCGCCAAGATCCTCGGCCTTCTTGTTTCGCCGGCGACCAAGATCGCTCAACTCGTCAACGCTCCCGCGGCCAAGGTCGCGCGCGTCGTCCAGGCCTACGCTTCCAAGAGCGCGGCTGCGTGACGGCTTAACAAGCAATTCTCTGGTTCGAACCCATAGGAACTGAACAATGGCTGACCTGCAAAAGATCGTAGACGAGTTGTCGAAGCTGACCGTTCTGGAAGCGGCGGATTTGGCGAAGTTGCTGGAAGAAAAGTGGGGCGTTTCCGCCGCGGCTGCTGTCGCTGTGGCGGCTGGTCCCGCGGCCGGCGCTGTCGCCGCTGAAGAGAAGACCGAGTTCACCGTGATCCTCTCCGCCGCAGGCGACAAGAAGATCGAGGTGATCAAGGAAGTGCGTGCGCTCACCGGGCTGGGCCTCAAGGAGGCCAAGGACCTGGTCGAGGGCGCGCCCAAGCCGGTCAAGGAAGGCGTGAATAAGGAAGAAGCCGACAAGATCAAGGCCACCCTCGAAAAGGTGGGCGCAAAGGTTGAGCTCAAGTAAGCGGATGCTTATTTGACCGATATCCTCGGGGGTTAAACCCCGGGGGTTTCGACGAAAAAAGTAAAGTGACGTGCGCGGCGGTTCGGGCGTGGCCCGAATCACATAGAAACGGGTAGCCCCGACGCCTGTCCTGATGGTCGCGATGGATTGCGACCGTTAGGAGAGGCGCCTGCGCTGGCCGCCAAAATCGAATCGAGAGAAATAGACGATGGCGCAGACATTTACCGGTCGCAAGCGCGTAAGGAAGTTTTTCGGATCAATCAAAGAAGTAGCGGAGATGCCGAACCTCATCGAGGTTCAGAAGGCATCTTATGACCAGTTCCTGCTGGTGAAGGAGCCCGTCGGCGGGCGTCCCGACGAAGGGCTGCAGGCGGTCTTCAAATCGGTGTTCCCGATTTCCGACTTCTCCAATTCGTCGATGCTCGAGTTCGTCAAATACGAATTCGAACCGCCGAAGTATGACGTCGACGAGTGTCGCCAGCGCGGCATGACCTATGCCGCGCCCCTTAAAGTGACGCTGCGGCTAATCGTGTTCGATATCGACGAAGAGACGGCCGCCCGTTCGGTCAAGGACATCAAAGAGCAGGATGTCTACATGGGTGACATTCCGCTCATGACCAACAACGGCACCTTCATCGTTAACGGCACCGAGCGCGTCATCGTTTCGCAGATGCATCGCTCGCCCGGCGTGTTCTTCGATCACGACAAGGGCAAGACGCATTCGAGCGGCAAGCTGCTGTTCGCCGCCCGCATCATTCCCTATCGCGGTTCCTGGCTCGACATCGAGTTCGACGCCAAGGACATCGTCTATGCGCGCATCGACCGCCGCCGCAAGATTCCGGTGACGTCGCTCTTGTTCGCGCTCGGCCTCGACGGCGAGGAAATTCTCCGTACCTTCTACAAGCACGTCACCTACAAGCGCGCCAAGGAAGGTTGGCGCGTGCCGTTCGATGCCAACCGTCTCAAAGGCTACAAGGCGGTCAACGATCTGGTCGACGCCGACACCGGCCGCGTCGTGGTCGAGGCCGGCAAGAAAATCACCGTGCGCCAGGCCCGCCAGCTCTCCGAGAAGGGCCTCAAGCATCTTCGCATGACGGACGAGGAGTTGATCGGCCACTACGTCGCCGAGGACCTCGTCAATGTGAAGACCGGCGAGATCTACATGGAGGCCGGCCAGGAGATCGACGAGAAGAACCTCAAGGTCCTGATCGAGAACGGCTACAAGGAACTGCCGCTGCTCGACATCGATCACGTCAACGTCGGCGCCTATATCCGCAACACGCTCACGGTCGACAAGAACATGACGCGTGAAGACGCGCTGTTCGACATCTATCGCGTCATGCGCCCGGGCGAGCCGCCGACCGTCGATACCGCCGAGGCGATGTTCCGTTCGCTGTTCTTCGACAGCGAACGCTACGACCTCTCGGCCGTCGGCCGCGTCAAAATGAACATGCGTCTCGAGCTCGACGCGCCCGATACCATGCGCGTGCTGCGCAAGGAAGACATCATCTCCGTCATCAAGACGCTGGTCGATCTGCGCGACGGCAAAGGCGAGATCGACGACATCGACCATCTCGGCAATCGCCGGGTGCGTTCGGTCGGCGAATTGATGGAAAACCAGTACCGCATCGGTCTGTTGCGCATGGAGCGCGCGATCAAGGAGCGCATGTCGTCGGTCGATATCGACACCGTCATGCCGCAGGATTTGATTAACGCCAAGCCTGCGGCTGCCGCGGTGCGCGAGTTCTTCGGCTCCTCGCAACTCTCGCAGTTCATGGATCAGACCAACCCGCTGTCCGAGATCACGCACAAGCGGCGTCTCTCGGCGCTGGGCCCTGGCGGCCTGACGCGCGAACGCGCCGGGTTCGAAGTGCGCGATGTGCATCCGACGCACTACGGCCGCATCTGTCCAATTGAGACCCCGGAAGGTCCGAACATCGGTCTGATCAATTCGCTCGCGACTTATGCGCGGGTCAACAAATATGGCTTCGTCGAAACGCCCTACCGCAAGGTCAAGGATGGCCGGGTCACCGACGAGGTGATCTATCTCTCGGCCATGGAAGAGGGCCGCTACACCGTCGCGCAAGCGAACGCGCAAATGGACGCGCGCGGCCGCTTCACCGAGGATCTGATCATTTGCCGCCACGCCGGCGACGTGCATCTGGTTCCGCGCGACAAAGTCGACTTCATGGACGTGTCGCCGAAGCAGCTCGTTTCGGTTGCCGCGGCGCTGATCCCGTTCCTGGAGAACGACGACGCCAACCGCGCGCTGATGGGCTCCAACATGCAGCGGCAAGCCGTGCCGCTGGTTCGCTCCGAAGCGCCGTTCGTCGGCACCGGCATGGAAGGCGTGGTTGCCCGCGACTCGGGCGCCTCGATTTCCGCGCGCCGCACCGGCATCGTCGATCAGGTTGACGCCACCCGCATCGTGGTGCGTGCCACCGGCGAAACGGATCCGACCAAGCCCGGCGTCGATATCTACCGGCTGATGAAGTATCAGCGCTCGAACCAGAATACCTGCATCAACCAGCGTCCGTTGGTGAAGGTCGGCGACAACGTCGAGAAGGCCGACATCATCGCCGACGGTCCCTCGACCGATCTCGGCGAACTCGCGCTCGGCCGCAACGTGCTGGTCGCGTTCATGCCGTGGAATGGCTACAACTTCGAGGACTCGATCCTGCTGTCCGAGCGGATCGTGAAAGACGACGTGTTCACCTCCATCCACATCGAAGAATTCGAAGTGATGGCGCGCGACACCAAGTTGGGCCCCGAAGAAATCACCCGCGACATCCCGAACGTCTCGGAAGAGGCGCTCAAGAATCTCGACGAGGCGGGCATCGTCTATATCGGCGCCGAAGTGCATGCCGGCGACATTCTGGTCGGCAAGATTACACCCAAGGGCGAAAGCCCGATGACGCCGGAAGAAAAACTTCTGCGCGCCATCTTCGGCGAAAAAGCCTCCGACGTGCGCGACACCTCGTTGCGCGTTCCTCCTGGCGTTCAGGGAACGGTCGTCGAAGTGCGCGTGTTCAACCGTCACGGCGTCGAGAAGGACGAGCGCGCGCTCGCGATCGAGCGCGAAGAGATCGAACGGCTCGCCAAGGACCGCGACGACGAGCAGGCGATCCTCGACCGCAACGTCTACGGCCGTTTGGCGGAGTTGCTGGAAGGCCGGCAGGGCATCGCCGGTCCGAAGGGCTTCAAGAAGGACTCCAAGATCACCAAGTCGGTGCTGGATGAATATCCGCGCTCGCAGTGGTGGCAGTTTGCCTCGCCGAACGACAAGCTGATGGCCGAAATCGAGGCGATCCGAAAGCAATACGACGAGTCCAAGAAGCTCCTGGAACAGCGCTTCCTCGACAAGGTCGAAAAACTGCAGCGTGGCGACGAACTTCCGCCCGGCGTGATGAAGATGGTCAAGGTCTTCGTCGCGGTGAAGCGCAAGATCCAGCCCGGCGACAAGATGGCCGGCCGTCACGGCAACAAGGGCGTGGTGTCGAAGATCGTGCCGGCGGAGGACATGCCGTTCCTCGCCGATGGTCAGCCTGTTGACATCGTGCTCAATCCGCTGGGCGTGCCCAGTCGCATGAACGTCGGCCAGATTCTGGAAACCCATCTCGGCTGGGCTTGCGCCGGCCTCGGTCTCAAGATCGGGCAGGCGGTCGACGCCTACAATCTCAAGCACGACGCGCGTCCGCTTAAGGACATGCTGAAGAAGGTCTATGGCGACGAAGAGACCATCAAGTCCTTGAACGAAGAAGAGCTGGTCGAGCTTGGCGGCAATCTGCGTCACGGCGTGCCGATTGCGACGCCGGTGTTCGACGGCGCCAAGGAAAAGGACATCGAGCAGATGCTCGATCTTGCCGGCCTCGATCACTCCGGCCAGTCGGCGGTCTTTGACGGCCGCACCGGCGAGAAGTTCGATCGCCAGGTGACCGTGGGCTACATCTATATGCTCAAGCTGCACCATTTGGTGGACGACAAGATCCACGCCCGCTCGATCGGCCCTTACTCGCTGGTCACCCAGCAGCCGCTCGGCGGCAAGGCGCAGTTTGGCGGCCAGCGGTTCGGCGAAATGGAGGTGTGGGCGCTGGAAGCTTACGGCGCCGCTTACACCTTGCAGGAAATGCTCACCGTGAAGTCGGACGACGTCGCCGGCCGTACCAAAGTGTACGAGGCGATCGTGCGCGGCGACGACACCTTCGAAGCGGGCATTCCGGAAAGTTTCAACGTGCTGGTCAAGGAAATGCGCTCGCTCGGCCTCAACGTCGATCTGCACAATTCCAAGCAACAGCGGCAGGGCGGTGAGCCGGCGGAAGCTGCCGAATAACAAGCGAACGGCCGGGCCTTTAGGTCCGGCCGGCCACGCGGCGTGATGAGAACCTTTGAATTTAGCCGGCGACGGCCGGCTTAGCGGAGAACGCGATGAACCAAGAAATTATGAATCTTTTCAGCCCGCAGACCCCGGCTCAGGTCTTCGACCAGATCCGTATTTCGATCGCGAGCCCGGAAAAGATTCTGTCGTGGTCGTACGGCGAGATCAAGAAGCCGGAAACGATCAACTACCGCACCTTCAAGCCCGAGCGCGACGGCCTGTTCTGCGCGCGCATCTTCGGGCCGATCAAGGATTACGAGTGCTTGTGCGGCAAGTACAAGCGCATGAAGTACAAGGGCATCATCTGCGAGAAGTGCTCGGTCGAAGTGACGCTTTCCCGCGTGCGGCGCGAGCGCATGGGTCATATCGAACTGGCCGCGCCGGTCGCCCACATCTGGTTCCTGAAGTCGCTGCCGAGCCGCATCGGTCTCTTGCTCGACATGACGCTGAAGGATCTCGAACGGATTCTGTATTTCGAATATTATGTCGTGCTTGAGCCAGGCCTGACCCCGCTCAAGGACCGCCAGCTGCTGTCCGAGGAGGAATACCTCAAGGCGCAGGAAGAATTCGGCGGCGACAGCTTCACCGCCACCATCGGCGCGGAAGCGATCCGCGAGATGCTCAAGGCGCTCGATCTCGACAAGATGCAGGCCGAACTACGCGCCGGCATCGGCGAGACCGACAGCGATATCAAGAAAAAGAAGATCGCCAAGCGGCTCAAGCTAATCGAAGCCTTTATCGCCTCCGGCAACAAGCCGGAATGGATGATCCTGACCGTGGTGCCGGTGATCCCACCCGATCTGCGCCCGCTGGTGCCGCTCGACGGCGGCCGCTTCGCGACGTCGGACCTCAACGATCTCTACCGCCGCGTCATCAACCGCAACAACCGCCTGAAGCGGCTGATCGAACTGCGCGCGCCGGACATCATCATCCGCAACGAAAAGCGCATGCTGCAGGAAGCGGTCGATGCGCTGTTCGACAACGGCCGCCGCGGCCGTGTCATCACCGGCGCCAACAAGCGCCCGCTGAAGTCGCTCGCCGACATGCTCAAGGGCAAGCAGGGCAGGTTCCGCCAGAACCTGCTCGGAAAGCGCGTCGACTATTCGGGCCGCTCGGTGATCGTGGTCGGTCCCGAACTCAAGCTGCATCAGTGCGGCTTGCCGAAGAAGATGGCGCTCGAGCTGTTCAAGCCGTTCATCTATTCGCGACTCGACGCCAAGGGTCTGTCCACAACCGTCAAGCAGGCCAAGAAACTGGTCGAGAAGGAGAAGCCCGAGGTTTGGGACATCCTCGACGAGGTGATCCGCGAACATCCGGTGCTGCTCAACCGCGCGCCGACCTTGCATCGGCTCGGCATCCAGGCATTCGAGCCGGTGCTGATCGAAGGCAAGGCAATCCAGCTGCATCCGCTGGTGTGCGCGGCGTTCAACGCCGACTTCGACGGCGACCAGATGGCCGTGCACGTTCCGCTGTCGCTCGAAGCGCAGCTGGAAGCGCGCGTGTTGATGATGTCGACCAACAACATCCTGCATCCGGCGAACGGCCAGCCGATCATCGTGCCGTCGCAGGACATCGTGCTCGGCCTGTATTACCTCACGCTGATGAGCGAGGGCATGCCGGGCGAGTGGAAGCTCGATCTGCACTCGGAAGCCGACATCAAGAAGGACCCGAAGAAGCAAAACACCGTGCGAGGCCACTACACGAGCATCGCCGAGATCGAGCATGCGCTGCATGAGCGCACGCTCACGCTGCACACCAAGATCCGTTACCGCTGGGAAGGCGTCGACGAAAAGGGCAAATCGTTCCTGAAGTGGTACGAGACCACGCCCGGCCGTGTCATCCTTGGCAACGTGCTGCCGCGCAGCGTGAAAGCGCCGTTCGACATCGTCAACAAGCTCATGACCAAGCGCGAGATCTCCGGGATGATCGATCAGGTCTACCGGCACTGCGGTCAGAAGGAGACGGTGATCTTCTGCGACCGCATCATGGCGCTCGGCTTCTACCACGCGTTTAAGGCCGGCATCTCGTTCGGCAAGGACGACATGGTGGTGCCGGAGTCGAAGTGGAAGATCGTCGACTCGACGCGCGAGCTCGCCAAGGAGTTCGAGCAGCAATACAACGATGGCCTCATCACCCAGGGCGAGAAGTACAACAAGGTGGTCGACGCCTGGTCGAAGTCCACCGACGCCATCGCCGACGCGATGATGAAGGAAATCTCGACGACCAAGAAGGACGCGCAAGGTCGCGACATGCAGGTCAACTCGATTTACATGATGGCGCATTCCGGCGCGCGCGGCTCGCCGGCGCAGATGCGTCAGCTTGCCGGCATGCGCGGCCTGATGGCTAAGCCGTCGGGCGAAATCATCGAGAGCCCGATCATCTCGAACTTCAAGGAAGGCTTGTCGGTTCTCGAGTACTTCAACTCGACCCACGGCGCCCGCAAGGGACTGGCCGACACCGCCTTGAAAACGGCGAACTCGGGCTACCTGACGCGGCGTCTGGTCGACGTGGCGCAGGACTGCATCATCACGATCCAAGACTGCGGTACCAGGAACGGCATCAAGGTGCGGGCGATCATCGACGCCGGCACCGTGGTGGCGCCGCTTGCCATCCGCATTCTCGGCCGCACCGCCGCCGAAGACGTCAAGGATCCGGCGACCGGCAAGACCGTGGTCAAGCGCGGCACGCTGTTGACCGAGCCCGAGGTCGAGGCGATCACGAACGCCAGCGTTCAGGAAATGAAGATTCGCTCGGTGCTCACCTGCGAATCCAAGAACGGCGTGTGCGGCGCTTGCTACGGGCGCGATCTCGCCCGCGGCACCCCGGTCAACATGGGCGAAGCGGTGGGTGTCATCGCCGCGCAGTCGATCGGCGAGCCGGGCACTCAGCTAACCATGCGCACGTTCCACATCGGCGGCGCCGCTCAGATTTCGGAGCAGTCGTTCATCGAGTCGAACTTCGACGGCAAGCTGAAGTTCAAAGGCAAGAACATCGCCAAGAACTCGGATGGCGATGTCGTGGCGATGGTGCGCAACATGGTGGTGGCGGTGGTCGACACCGACGGCACTGAACGCGCTCATCACCGCATCCCGTACGGCGCGCGCATGCGTGTCGAAGACGGCAACAAGATCAAGCGCGGCGAGCGCATCGCCGAGTGGGATCCCTACACCCGGCCGATTCTCACCGAGGTCGAAGGCTCGATTGCCTTCGAGGATCTCGTCGACGGGCTGTCGATGTCGGAAGCGCTCGACGAGTCGACCGGCATCGCCAAGCGCGTGGTCGTTGACTGGCGCACGGGCTCGTCCCGAAACCAGCAGGACTTGCGTCCGGCGATCGTGATCAAGTCGGGCAACAAGCTGCTCAAGCTGGCTCGCGGCGGCGACGCCCGCTACATCCTCGCCGTCGATGCGATCATCTCGGTCGATCCCGGCGCCCATGTAAAGGCGGGCGACGTGATCGCGCGTATCCCGACCGAGAGCGCCAAGACGCGCGACATCACCGGCGGTCTGCCGCGGGTGGCGGAACTGTTCGAGGCGCGCAAGCCGAAAGACGCGGCGATCATCGCCGAAATCGGCGGCACGGTGCGTTTCGGCAAGGACTACAAGAACAAGCGCCGGCTCACGCTCGAGCCGACCGCCAAGGGTGACGAGCCGAAGGAATACCTGATCCCGAAGGGCAAGCACATCCATCTGCAGGATGGCGACGTCATCGAGAAGGGCGATTATATCGTCGAGGGCAATCCGGCCCCGCACGATATTCTTGCCATCAAGGGCGTCGAGGAGCTGGCGGCCTACCTAGTGAACGAAATCCAGGAGGTCTACCGGTTGCAAGGCGTCAACATCAACGACAAGCACATCGAGGTGATCGTTCGCCAGATGTTGCAGAAGGTCGAGATCGACGAGACCGGCGAAACCGAGTTGCTGCAAGGCGAGCAACTCGACAAGACCGAGCTCGACGAGATCAATGCGCGCGCCGCCATCGACGGCAAGAAGCCGGCGAGCGGACATCCCGTTCTGCTCGGCATCACCAAGGCGAGCCTGCAGACCCGGTCGTTCATCTCGGCGGCGTCGTTCCAGGAGACCACGCGCGTCCTCACTGAAGCCGCGGTCAACGGCAAGGCGGACACGCTCGACGGGCTCAAGGAAAACGTCATCGTCGGTCGCCTGATCCCGGCCGGCACCGGCGCCATGATGGACGAGTTGCGCGAAGTCGCGGTCAAACGCGATGCGCTCATCCTCGAGGAACGCGAGAAGGATGCCGCCAAGGCGGCGGCCAAGGCGGAAGCCGAGGCAGCCCCGGCACTGCCGGCGGCCGAATAGGCCTTCTCGCCGCGCACGACTTCAAAAGGGCCGCCCGCAAGGCGGCCCTTTTTGCTTCCGGCACCCAACGGGCAGAGACTTGGCTGGAACGGGGCTAAGGGCCATTAACCCTCGATTTTCCGGCCCTTTTCGCCTTGACTTGCGCGAGTCGCGCCGATACATACGCGACACTTTATGGCAGGCGGTGAGCTTCGCTTGTTCGGAACGGCCGCCCGGCTAACCCTTTGAGATTGCTACGTTAATTCTCAAAGCTTGGCCGGCGCATCGCCTCGACGGATGAAGCTCAAACGCTGCCACTGACAGCCACTGTCAGACTGAGGGTGAACGTCTACGGCGCTTTATCGCATCGTGGTCGTCCGAAAACGAAAGAGCGCCCCCGCGTTTCATGCGGATGGCGCGATTTCGTTTTGCGCGTGGGAATGACGGGCTAAAGCCGAAAACAGATCCGGGCCGATCCGGCCCAAACGAGAGTAGTAATGCCGACGATCAACCAGTTGATTGCCAAGCCGCGCAAGCCGCTCAAGGTGCGCAACACCGCGCCGGCGCTCGAATCCTCGCCGCAGAAGCGCGGCGTCTGCACGCGCGTCTACACGACGACGCCGAAGAAGCCGAATTCGGCGCTGCGCAAGGTCGCCAAGGTTCGCCTCACCAACGGCTTCGAAGTGATCGGCTACATCCCCGGCGAGGGGCACAATCTGCAGGAACATTCGGTGGTGATGATCCGCGGCGGCCGCGTCAAGGATTTGCCGGGCGTGCGCTACCACATTCTGCGCGGTGTGCTCGACACCCAGGGCGTCAAGAACCGCAAGCAGCGCCGTTCGAAATACGGCGCCAAGCGTCCCAAATAATCGGAATCGGAACATGTCCCGCCGCCACGCCGCAGAAAAGCGCGAAGTCATCCCGGACCCGAAGTTCGGCAACATCGTCGTCAGCAAGTTCATGAATGCCGTCATGTACGCCGGCAAGAAATCGGTCGCCGAAGGCATCGTTTACGGCGCGCTCGAAATGATCGAGAGCAAGACCAAGCAGAGCCCGCTTACGGTTTTCCAGCAGGCGCTTGACAACGTGATGCCCTCGATCGAAGTGCGTTCGCGCCGCGTCGGCGGCGCCACCTACCAGGTGCCGGTCGAAGTGCGCACGTCGCGCCGCCAGGCGCTCGGAATTCGCTGGATCATCATCGCGGCGCGCGAGCGCAACGAAAAGACGATGACCGAACGGCTCTCGGCCGAGCTGCTCGACGCATCCAATAACAGGGGAAACGCCGTCAAGAAGCGCGAGGACACCCACAAGATGGCGGAAGCCAACCGGGCCTTCTCGCATTACCGCTGGTGACGACGAACAACCCAATCAAGGACTAGAACTTCTATGCCCCGCGTCCACCCTATCGAGGACTACCGCAATTTCGGCATCATGGCCCACATCGATGCCGGGAAAACCACGACTACCGAGCGGATCCTCTATTACACCGGCAAGAGCCACAAAATCGGCGAGGTGCATGAAGGCGCTGCGACGATGGATTGGATGGAGCAGGAGCAGGAACGCGGCATCACCATCACGTCGGCCGCGACCACCGCATTCTGGAAAGAAAAACGCCTCAATATCATCGACACCCCGGGCCACGTTGATTTCACCATCGAAGTGGAGCGCTCATTGCGCGTGCTCGACGGCGCGGTTGTCGTGCTCGACAGCAACCAGGGCGTTGAGCCGCAGACCGAGACGGTCTGGCGTCAGGGCGACAAGTACAAAGTTCCGCGCATCGTGTTCGCCAACAAGATGGACAAGATCGGCGCCGACTTCTTCAAGTGCATGGACGACATCAAGACCCGCCTCGGCGCAAGAGCGGTGGCGATCCAGCTGCCGATGGGTTCGGAACAGAATTTCAAGGGCCTGGTCGACCTGGTGCGCATGAAGGGCGTGGTGTGGAACGACGAATCGCTCGGCGCCGACTATCACGACATCGACATTCCCGCCGACATGCTTGATCAGGCGAAAGAATACCACGACAAGATGGTCGAGGCGGCTTGCGAGCTCGACGATGACGCGGCCACCGCCTACCTCGAAGGCAAGATGCCGGACGAGGCGACGCTCAAGAAGCTGATCCGCAAGGCGGTGATCACCGGCGCGTTCTTCCCCGTGCTGTGCGGCTCGGCGTTCAAAAATAAAGGCGTGCAGCCGCTGCTCGATGCCGTCGTCGACTACCTGCCGAGCCCGCTCGACGTGCCGCCGATCCACGGCATCAACCCCGACAACAGCGAAGACGTCGTGCGCGAGCCGAAAGACGACGCGCCGCTGGCGCTACTCGCCTTCAAGATCATGGACGATCCCTTCGTCGGCACCATTACATTCTGCCGCATCTATTCCGGCACGCTGACCAGCGGCACCGGCGTGATCAATTCGACCAAAGAGCGCAAAGAGCGCATCGGCCGCATGCTGCTGATGCATGCGAATAACCGCGAGGACATCAAGGAAGCCTTCGCCGGCGACATCGTCGCGCTGGCCGGCCTCAAGGAAGTGCGCACCGGCGATACGCTGTGCGACCCCAAGCAGCCGGTGATCCTGGAAAAGATGGAATTCCCCGATCCGGTGATCGAGATCGCGATCGAGCCGAAGTCGAAGGCCGATCAGGAAAAGCTCGGCGTCGCGCTGGCCAAGTTGGCGGCCGAAGATCCTTCGTTCCGCGTCTCCACCGACCACGAGAGCGGCCAGACGATCCTCAAGGGCATGGGCGAACTGCATCTCGACATCAAAGTCGACATCCTCAAGCGCACCTACAAGGTGGACGCCAATATCGGCGCGCCGCAGGTGGCGTTCCGCGAGAAAATTACCCAGCGCGTCGAGCACGACTACACCCACAAGAAGCAGACCGGCGGTTCCGGCCAGTTCGCGGCGATCAAGATCATCGCCGAGCCGACGCCGCCCGGCACGCCGTTCGAGTTCGTCAATGAGGTCGTCGGCGGCACGGTGCCGAAGGAGTACATCCCGGGCGTCGAGAAGGGCCTCGAATCCGTTCTCGGCTCCGGCCCGCTCGCGGGTTTCCCGGTGGTCGACCTCAAGGTGACGCTGATCGACGGCAAATATCACGACGTCGATTCGTCCGCGCTGGCGTTCGAAATCTGCTCGCGCCAGTGCCTGCGGGAAGCGATGCAGCGGGCGAGGCCCGTCCTGCTCGAGCCGATCATGAAGGTCGAATGCGTGACGCCGGAGGATTACACCGGCTCCGTCATCGGCGATCTCAATTCGCGGCGCGGGCAAATCCAGGGCCAGGACATGCGCGGCAACGCCAACGTCATCAACGCGATGGTGCCGCTGATGAACATGTTCGGTTACGTCAACACGTTGCGGTCCATGTCACAGGGCCGCGCTACCTTCACGATGCAATTCGATCACTACGCAGAGCTGCCGGCGGCGGTTTCCGCCGAAGTACAAAAGAAATTCGCGTGACGATCGCAACCAAAAGGTTCTGAACGGAGAGTTCCATGGCAAAAGAGAAATTCCTTCGCAATAAGCCGCATTGCAATATCGGTACGATCGGTCACGTCGACCACGGCAAGACCACGCTGACCGCGGCGATCACCAAGGTGCTGTCGGAGACCGGCGGCGCCACCTTCACGGCGTATGACCAGATCGACAAGGCGCCGGAAGAGAAGGCGCGCGGCATCACGATTTCGACGGCGCACGTCGAATATCAGACCGAGAAGCGCCACTACGCGCACGTCGACTGCCCCGGTCACGCCGACTACGTGAAGAACATGATCACCGGCGCGGCGCAGATGGACGGCGCCATTCTGGTGGTCTCCGCCGCCGACGGCCCGATGCCGCAGACCCGCGAGCACATCCTGCTCGCCCGTCAGGTCGGCGTGCCGGCGCTCGTTGTCTACATGAACAAGGTCGACATGGTCGACGATCCCGAATTGCTCGAACTCGTCGAGCTTGAGGTTCGCGAACTTTTGTCGAAGTACAATTTCCCGGGCGATAAGATTCCGATCGTCAAGGGCTCGGCGCTGATGGCGCTCGAGGGCAAGGACGAGAAGCTCGGCAAGGAATCAATCCTGGCGCTGATGAAGGCGGTGGACGACTATATTCCGCAGCCGGAGCGCCCGAAGGATCAGCCGTTCCTGATGCCGGTGGAAGACGTGTTCTCGATCTCCGGCCGCGGCACCGTGTGCACCGGCCGCATCGAGCGTGGCATCATCAAGGTCGGCGAGGAAGTCGAGATCGTCGGCATCAAGCCGACGCAGAAGACCGTCGTCACCGGCGTCGAGATGTTCCGCAAGCTGCTCGACCAGGGCGAAGCCGGCGACAACGTCGGCTGCCTGCTGCGCGGTACCAAGCGCGAGGAAGTCGAGCGCGGCCAGGTTCTCTGCAAGCCCGGCTCGGTCAAGCCGCACACCAAGTTCAAGGCGGAAGCCTACATCCTCACCAAGGAAGAGGGCGGCCGTCATACCCCGTTCTTCACCAACTACCGTCCGCAGTTCTACTTCCGCACCACCGACGTGACCGGTGTGGTGCATCTGCCGGCCGGCACCGAGATGGTGATGCCGGGCGACAACGTGGCGATGGAAGTGCACCTGATCGTGCCGATCGCCATGGAAGAGAAACTTCGCTTCGCCATTCGCGAGGGCGGCCGCACGGTCGGCGCCGGCGTGGTGGCGAGCATCATCGAGTAAGACCGAGAGGCGGTATGGCCGGGCTTGTCCCGGCCATCCACGTCTTGGCGAGCAACAATGAAGTCGTGGATGTCCGGCACAAGGCCGGGCATGACGAACGAAAGAAACGACAATGAACGGCCAGAATATCCGGATCCGGCTCAAGGCGTTCGATCACCGCATTCTCGATGCGTCGACCCGCGAGATCGTGAACACGGCCAAGCGCACCGGCGCGCAGGTCCGTGGCCCGATCCCGCTGCCGACGAAGATCGAGAAATTCACGGTGAACCGCTCGCCGTTTATCGACAAGAAGAGCCGCGAACAGTTCGAGATGCGCACGCACAAGCGCCTCTTGGACATCGTCGATCCGACGCCGCAAACGGTGGACGCGCTGATGAAGCTCGACCTCGCCGCCGGCGTCGACGTCGAGATCAAGCTGTAAAGGCCGGGTGAGGAATTAAGATGCGTTCCGGAGTGGTTGCGCAAAAGATTGGGATGACCCGCCTGTTTTCCGACAGCGGTGAACACGTGCCGGTCACGGTGCTGCAGCTATTGCAGTGCCAGGTGATTGCCCATCGCACCAAGGATAAGAACGGTTACGTCGCGCTCCAGCTCGGTTCCGGTCCGCGCCGCACCAGCAATATGATCAAGGCCGACCGCGGCTATTTCGCCAAGGCCAATGTCGAGCCCAAGCGCAAGTTGGCCGAGTTCCGCGTTACCGAGGACGCCTTGATTCCGGTCGGCGCCGAGATCACCGCCGATCATTTCGTCATCGGCCAGTTCGTCGACGTTTGCGGCACCTCGATCGGCAAGGGTTTCGCCGGCGGCATGAAGCGCTGGAATTTCGGCGGCTTGCGCGCCTCGCACGGCGTGTCGATCTCGCACCGCTCGATCGGCTCGACCGGCGGCCGGCAGGACCCGGGAAAAACCTTCAAGAACAAGAAGATGCCCGGCCATATGGGCGTCGATCGGGTGACCACGCTCAATCTCAAAGTGGTGCAGACCGATGTGGCGCGCGGCCTGATCATGGTCGAGGGCGCGGTGCCCGGCGCCAAGTCCGGCTGGGTCACGGTGCGTGACGCCGTCAAGAAGAAGCTTCCAAAGGAAGCGCCAAAGCCCGGCAAGTTCCGCGTCAGCGAAGCCGCCGAGGCCAAATCCGACGCCAAGCCGGCTGCGGACAAAGCGCCTGCGGCCGACGCAGCCCCCGCCGCGAAGGAGGGCGCGTAACATGGAATTAAAAATCACCACGCTGGAAGGCAAGGCCGCCGGTTCGGTCGACTTGCCGGATGCGATCTTCGGCCTCGAGCCGCGTAGCGACATCCTGCAGCGCTGCGTCAACTGGCAGCTCGCCAAGCGCCAGCGCGGCACGCACAAGACCAAGGACCGCTCGGAAATCTGGCGCACCGGCAAGAAGATGTACGCGCAGAAGGGCACCGGTGGCGCCCGTCACGGTTCCGCGCGCGTTCCGCAATTCCGCGGCGGCGGCCGCGCCTTCGGTCCGGTCGTGCGCAGTCATGCCATCGGCCTGCCCAAGAAGGTGCGCGCGCTCGCGCTCAAGCATGCGCTGTCGGCCAAGGCCAAGGACGGCGGCATCATCGTCATCGACAAAATGACGCTGAAGGACGGCAAGACCAAGGGTCTCGCCAAGCAGTTCGACAAGCTCGGTCTGATCAACGCGCTGATCATCGACGGCGCCGAGGTCGAACTGAACTTCCGCAACGCGGCCCGCAACATTCCGAATATCGACGTGCTGCCGGTGCAGGGCATCAACGTCTACGACATAATGCGGCGCAAGACTTTGGTGCTGACCAAGGCCGCGCTCGATGCGCTGGAGGCGCGCTTCAAATGAGCACCAGCGATCCCCGTCATTACGACGTCATCCTGTCGCCGGTGATCACCGAAAAGGCGACTATGGCGTCCGAGCACAACAAGGTCGTGTTCAAGGTGCGCAAGAACGCGACCAAGCCGCAGATCAAGGAAGCGGTCGAAAAGCTGTTCGACGTCAAGGTCAAGAACGTCAATACGCTCACCCGCAAGGGCAAGCTGAAAATGTTCAAGAACAGACTTGGGCAGCAGTCCGACGTGAAGCGCGCGATCGTGACCCTCGAAGAGGGTCACCGAATCGACGTGACCACGGGATTGTAAGGGAAGCCTGCGATGGCGTTGAAAACATATAATCCGACCACGCCGAGCCAGCGCCAGCTGGTGATCGTCGACCGTTCGTCGCTGTACAAAGGCGGGCCGCTCAAGGCGCTCACCGAAGGCCAGAACTCGACCGGCGGGCGCAACAATAACGGCCGCATCACCTCGCGCTTCCGCGGCGGCGGCCACAAGCAGGCCTATCGCAAGATTGATTTCCGTCGCACCAAGTTCGATGTGCCGGCGACCGTCGAGCGCCTCGAGTACGATCCCAACCGCACCGCCTTCATCGCGCTGATCAAATACCAGGACGGCGAGCTCGCCTATATCCTGGCGCCGCAGCGCCTTGCCGCGGGCGACCAGGTAATTGCCTCGGAGCATGCCGACGTGAAGCCGGGCAATGCCATGCCGATCGGCAACATTCCGGTCGGCACCATCGTGCACAACGTCGAGATCAAGATCGGCAAGGGCGGGCAGATCGCGCGCTCGGCCGGCACTTACGTGCAGATTGTCGGGCGCGACCAAGAATACGTCATCCTGCGGCTCTCGACCACCGAGCAGCGCCTGGTGCATGGCCGCTGCATGGCGACCATCGGCGCGGTGTCGAACCCCGACAACATGAACACGACGATCGGCAAGGCCGGCCGCCAGCGCTGGAAGGGCCGCATGCCGCATAACCGCGGCATCACGATGAACCCGGTCGATCATCCGCACGGCGGGCGCACCAAAGGCGGCGGTCACTGGACCACGCCGTGGGGCTTCCCGACAAAGGGCAAGAAGACGCGCAAGAACAAGCGCACCACCAAATTCATCGCGGTCAGCCGTCACGAGCGCAAGAAGCAGAAGTAGGGATACTGATTATGACGCGTTCAGCTTGGAAGGGTCCGTTCGTCGATGGCTATCTGCTGCGCAAGGCGGAAGCTGCGCGCTCTTCGGGCCGTCACGAGATGATCAAGATCTGGAGCCGGCGTTCGACCATTCTGCCGCAATTCGTCGGCCTGAATTTCGGCGTCTATAACGGGCAGAAGCACATTCCGGTGATGGTGACCGAGGAAATGGTCGGTCACAAGTTCGGTGAGTTCTCGCCAGGCCGGATGTTCTACGGCCACAGTTCCGATCGCAAGGCCAAGCGTCAGGCCGCGGCTCCGGCCGCGCCGGGTGCGGCTGCCGCAGCACCTGCTGCGCCGGCTGCGACTTAAAGGGAATCGAGAGAGACGTCATGGGCAAGAGCGCACACGAGCGAAGCCTCCCGGATAACGAGGCCAAGGCGGTGACCCGGATGATCCGGGTCAGCCCGCAGAAGCTCAATCTTGTCGCGCAGATGATCCGCGGCAAGAAGGTCGCGAGCGCGCTTGCCGACCTGGAATTTTCGCGCAAGCGCATCGCCGTCGATGTGCGCAAGTGCCTGGAATCGGCGATCGCCAATGCCGAGAACAATCACGACCTCGACGTCGACGAGCTTGTCGTCGCCGAGGCTCACGTCGGAAAGGCGCTGGTGATCAAGCGCTTCAGCCCCCGCGGCCGCGGCCGCATGGGACGCATTTTGAAACCGTTCTCCCACCTGACCATCATCGTGCGTCAGGTCGCCGCACAAGCCGCAGCGAAAGCCTGAGGGTTCGTTCATGGGCCAAAAAGTAAATCCGATTGGGCTGCGTCTCGGGATCAACCGCACCTGGGACTCGCGCTGGTACTCGGGCAACGCCGAATACGGCACGCTGCTGCATGAGGACATCAAGATCCGCGCCGCGCTCATGAAGGAGCTCAAGCAGGCCGCGGTGTCGAAGATCATCATCGAGCGCCCGCACAAGAAGTGCCGCGTCACCATCCACTCGGCGCGACCGGGCGTGGTGATCGGCAAGAAGGGCGCCGACATCGAGAAACTGCGCAAGTCGGTGGCCAAGCTCACCGACAGCGACGTGGTCATCAACATCGTCGAAATCCGCAAGCCGGAGCTCGACGCGCAACTGGTCGCCGAATCAATCTCGCAGCAGCTCGAGCGCCGCGTGGCGTTCCGCCGCGCCATGAAGCGCGCGGTGCAATCCGCGATGCGGCTCGGCGCCGAAGGAATCCGCATTAACTGCTCGGGCCGCCTCGGCGGCGCCGAAATCGCGCGCATGGAGTGGTACCGCGAAGGCCGCGTGCCGCTGCATACGCTGCGCGCCGACGTCGACTATGGCGTCGCCACCGCGTTCACCACCTACGGCACCTGCGGCGTCAAGGTCTGGATCTTCAAGGGCGAAATCCTCGAGCACGATCCCATGGCGCAGGACAAGAAACTCGCTGAAGGCGACCAGGGTCGTCCGCGCCGCGACAGCGCGGCCTAAAGGGACAACAGAGTTAAGTCATGCTGCAACCAAAGCGCACCAAGTTCCGCAAGGCGTTCAAGGGCCGTATCCACGGCGTCGCCACCAGCGGCAGCACGTTCGCCTTCGGCCAATACGGCCTCAAGTCGATCGAGCCCGAGCGCGTCACCGCGCGCCAGATCGAAGCCGCGCGCCGCGCGCTCACCCGCTTCATGAAGCGGTCGGGCCGGGTGTGGATCCGCGTCTATCCGGACGTGCCGGTGTCGAAGAAGCCGATCGAAATCCGCATGGGCAAAGGCAAGGGCACGCCCGAGTATTGGGTGTGCCGCGTCAAGCCGGGCCGCATCTTATTCGAGGTCGACGGCATTCCGATCGCGGTCGCCAAGGAAGCGCTGGCGCTCGCCGCCGCCAAGCTCCCGGTCAAGACCCGATTCATCGAACGTATCGCCGAGTAGAGCCATGAAAGCGCAAGACGTAAGAGCGATGACGCTCGACCAGATCGACGACGAGGTGCTCAAGCTCAAGAAGGAGCAGTTCAATCTGCGTTTCCAGCGCGCCACCGGCCAGCTCGAGAATACCTCGCGCGTGCGCGTCATTCGCCGCGACGTCGCGCGCTTGAAGACCATCGCCGCGCAAAAGCGCGCCGGCGCGCCTGAGCCGGCCGTCAAGGTCAGCGCGGCGCCGACAGCGGAAGCCAAGCCCAAGGTTGCCAAGGCGAAGGCCGAGAAGCCGAAATCCGAGACGCCGAAATCAAAGAAGCCTCAGTCCGCGAAGAGCCGCAAGGCCGGCGCGAAGAAGACTGCGGCAACGAAGTCGAAGTAAGGGGTTAGAGATGCCGAAGCGTACGCTCCAGGGCGTCGTCGTCAGCGACAAGCAGGCCAAGACCGTGGTCGTGCGGGTCGACCGGCGTTTTGCCCACGCGACGATGAAGAAGGTGATCCAGCGCTCGAAGAAATACCACGCGCATGACGAGAAGAACGAATTCTCGGTGGGCGACACGGTGTGGATCGAGGAGCGCCGTCCGATTTCCAAGCTCAAGTGCTGGGAAGTGATCCGGGGCGAGAAGAAACAGAAAGTTCAATGAGCGTTATGCGCCCACAACCAATGAAAGCCGCATCATGATCCAGATGCAAACTAATCTCGACGTCGCCGATAATTCCGGCGCGCGCCGCGTCATGTGCATCAAGGTGCTGGGCGGCTCGAAACGCAAATACGCCACCATCGGCGACGTCATCGTCGTGTCGGTGAAGGAAGCCATTCCGCGCGGTCGCGTCAAGAAGGGCGAGGTCATGAAGGCCGTGGTCGTGCGCATCGCCAAGGACATCAAGCGCGCCGACGGCTCGGTCATCCGCTTTGACCGCAACGCGGCAGTTCTCATCACGCCGCAGATGGAGCCGGTGGGAACGCGCATCTTCGGGCCGGTGCCGCGCGAACTGCGCGCCAAGAATCACATGAAGATCATCTCGCTCGCGCCGGAGGTGTTGTGATGGCCGCGAAAATCAAAAAGGGCGAC
>Ga0181522_10000075_pt1 | contig 78136 bp, 64 predicted proteins | sample PEATcosm2014_Bin_27_FD_121103 | JGI IMG/M metagenome (GOLD analysis project Ga0181522, IMG submission 121103) | Peatland microbial communities from MTU Mesocosm Facility, Houghton, MI, USA - PEATcosm2014_Bin05_10_metaG | ecosystem: Environmental > Terrestrial > Soil > Wetlands > Peat | place...
CCATGACGCGAGTGCTCATCAAAAAATTGGTTCCCGAAGCCAACGTCAAGTTGTCCTGCCAGGCTCTCACGGCCCGCTCCCTGCGCGATGGCGAATTACATGCACAATAGGCTGCGGTCAATCACCGATCGATTACGTATCAGGCATTTTTTACCGATTCACCTCGGTCATGTTTGCTGCTGCGCCGGCGCGATCGCCTTCATCGATTGGTGCGAAACATGCGCGCCAGCTCCACGCTCCAGCCCTGACTGAGAGCCGGTGCGGCAAGGCGATTTTTGAATAACGCCGAGCAGCGCTGGTACGCGGCCGCTGCCGCGGCGGCTTGTCCGGCGCGCTCGAGACATGAGATGAGCGCACTGTGAAGTTCTTCCGACCCGCATTCGACATCGAGACCGCGGTTGTAGAGATCGATTGCCGAACCGAAATTGCCGCAACGCTCATAATTCTGACCGAGCTGCAGCAGGCCGCGCAGATACTTGCGCTGCAGGCGACGACGAGTCTCCATCGCCAGGGGATGCTCGCTGTCGCCTAAAAATGGTCCTCGATATCTCATCAGGGCGTTCAACAGTCCATCCTGATCCAGGGATCGCCCCATTTCTGCCTCGAATTCCCAGGCATCCACCCGGCAGTACCGACTCTCCAGCCTTATCTGCCCGCAGTCCACACGGATGGCGGACTTGTCGCCCAGCAGCTTCCGCAGCCGGAACACAGCAGTGTTCAGCGCACGACCGGCGGACCAGGAATCTAGATCGGGCCAGAGCGCTTCACAGAGGGTATGCTGACCCACGCTGTCTCCTCCAGAGATGAGGAGCCCCTTGAGCAGGTCCAGCGGCTTACGGGGAGCCTTGAAAACGAACCGCAGCGGTTCATCGTGCACCAGGACTTCAAATCGACCCAAAGCGTGGATAGCCACCGGCGTTAAAACTTGATCCGCACCGTCCATTGGCATCGTCCCTATCGAAATGTTGTACTGCGGGTGTAATCCAGTGCGCGGCAGGGAGTACTCAAGGACGTCGAAAGCTTTACTGAAGCTTTTCTAATCAATTGGAGATCAATCGGTTATAAATAGGTCGCTGGCTGGTAAGCCGGCATAAGGTTATTGATGGCGGCAAAACTACAGGTGCCGTTCCGCCTCGGGTCGTGGCTGGTCGACCCGTCGCTGGATACGATTTCGCGGGGCACCCAATCGATCAAGCTCGAGCCGCGCATGATGCGGCTTCTGACTTGTCTGGCAGACGCACCCGGAGCCGTGGTCAGCCAGGACCGGCTGCTGGCCGAGGTGTGGGCAGGCGTGGTGGTCGGACCCGCCTCCGTATACCAGGCGGTTTCCCAGCTTCGCCGGCTGCTGGGCGATACCGACCCGGAGCCGAGTTACATCGCCACGGTCCCGCGCAAGGGCTACCGCCTGGTCGCGCCGGTGCGGCCACCCTTCTCACCCGAGTTCCCGGCGCCGCAGAGCATCCCGGCGGCCCCGGCAGCCCCAGGCGTTACGGCCGTCCCGTCCTCCCCGGCTCCCTCATCCCCCCAGCGGGCGGGTCCCGGCTCCCACTGGCGCCGGCGCTGGGTCTGGATGCTCATCAGCGTCCTGGTTGGGGTCGGCCTGGCCGTCTGGCTGGCGTGGAAGCCGGTTCGATTGCTGCTCTCGAACACTGACGAGGGGGACTCGATCGTGGTGCTGCCACTGATCGACTTGAGCGACGAAAAGCACGACCAGGCATTCTGCGACGGCCTGACTGAAGAACTATCGAACTGGCTGGCGCAGATCCCGACATTGCGTGTCGTGGCGCGCACCTCTGCCTTCACGTTTCGCGGGCTGAACGAAGACGTGCGCGCAATCGGCAAGGTGTTGGGAGCCAGGCATGTACTGGAGGGATCGATGCGTCGCGCGGGCGACCATATGCGCGTATCCGTGCAGCTGGTCGACGCTCGCAACGGTTATCAGATCTGGTCGTCCGAGTACGACCGGCCCTTCGAGGATGCGATCCGCATCCAGGAGGATATCTCCCGCTCCGTCGCCGAGAGTCTGGCCATTCGCCTGACGGATGATACCAATCAACGTTTCGCCGCCCGCAGCACCAACAACCCGGAGGCCTACCGGCTGTTTCTGCTGGCCCGTCACGAACAGCAGGATCGAACTGCCGAAAAAAATTCCCACGCGATCGAGCTTTACCGGCAATCGCTGGCTTCGGATCCGCAATTTGCCCTGGCCTATGTCGGCCTGGCGTACGCCACGATCAATCAGATCCATCTGAACGGGCGTGCTGTGGCCGAGATCAGTGCCATCACCGAACCGATGCTGACCCAGGCCGCGCAGCTCGAACCCGACCTGTCCGAGCTATACGCGGTGCGTGCGGCGCTGCGCGAAGAGCAGGGGAAAGCCTCTGATGCTCTGGACGATCTGAATCGGGCGGTGGCGTTGAATAGCAACGACAGCTGGGCCCTCGCGGAGCTGGCGCGACTGCACATCTGGCAGGGTTCGCCCCGCGATGCGCTCCAGGACATTATGCGTGCACTGGCACTGGACCCGCTCGACTACATCCTGCACGCACGGCAATGCCTGGTGCTGCAGGATCTGGCGCGCTTCGCGCAGGCGACGGCCGCGTGCGAGCGCTCGCGCGCGCTGAAAGGACCTGGGGGATGGGACCTGTTGGTCTCGGAGTGGCTGGCCTGGTCGCAGGGAGACTTGGTGCAGGCACTTGACTGGAATGCCGCGGCACTGAAGTCAGATCCCAAGAGCTTCGCCCTCTACGAGCGGCGTGCCGACTTTCTGCTCACGCTTGGAATGCCGGGGGAAGCGCGCAAAGTCTTTGCGCAGGCGGGGCAGGAGACGCAAAGCGACGAGGCCGTCAACATCGGGCTGGCCCGCGTCGCGTACTTCGAAGGCGGAGCCGATGCGTTGCGCGCCAGGATATCGAGCGCAAAGCTCGACGATTCGCCACATGCGCGCACCCTGATTGACACTGCCTACCTGCATCTGATCGTCGGCGAGGCGGATGAGGCTAACAAGCTCATGGCGCGTGCGATGCGCGCACCGGACTTCGACCTGGGACGACTGAATTCCCCGTGGTTCGCACGCTGGGGTCTGTCCGATCAATTGGTACTTGCGGTGACCGAATTGCGTTCGGGCGACTCGGTCGCGGGAATAGAGCATCTGCAGGAAATATCGGATCTGCTCGAGCGGCTGATCCTGGCCGGCGAAGAGCGTTACGGCATCTACGCCCTGAAGGCCGAGGTGCTCGCCCTCAGGGGTGATGCGGACGGCGCCATGAAGGCACTGAACCGGGCGGCCACCCTGGGATGGCGAAGTTCCTGGTGGGCGCAGCGCGAGCCGTACTTCGCGTCGCTGCGCGACCGCAGTGACTTTCGCGCGCTAATCACGCGCGTAGACGGCTTTGATCGAACGATGCGTTCCGCGGTGGAATCCCGGCCATAAGCAACCTCGGTGACCGCACCCTCATGGCTGCGGCCACCAAGTGGTTCTATTTCTTCTTCGTCGCCTTTTTCTTACGTGCCGTGTGCGGGCCCGGTCCATCGTCCAACATCGGGCGAGCGCCTTTCCGGCCCTTCTTCTTACGCGTAGCCATCGTTACATTTCCTCCAGTGGATAACGCGGGTTTCAGGTTGAGTGTAATGCGTGAAGGCGATTCGGGAGTAACCGATCGCTTACGGATTTCACGACGCGGCGCCCATATGCGTCGGCGACTTCGGGTACATAAACTCAGCGCCTCAGTTGGCGACTGTTAAAGGAGAACGCTCATGGCCACGGTGATCCTCCAGGGAAGCGAACGCACGGCTGTCGCGCACTCTCGTGTGGTCGGGCCAGCCGATCCAGCCGAGCGATTCGAGGTCAGCATCATCGTCCGGCGCCGCGCAGCGCAGGTACTGCGCGCGCGTACTGCAGCGCTTGCCGCGGGAAATCGCAGCATCGGTCATCTCACGCAAGAGGAGTTCGCCGCGCAGCACGGAGCGGACGCGCCGGATATGGCAGCGGTGCGCAGGTTTGCAGGCAAGCACGATCTTCGCATCGTCCAGGAACATCTCGCGCGGCGCACGCTGGTGCTGTCAGGCACGGTGGCGCAATTCGCCAGCGCGTTTTCCGTCGAGCTGAATGTGGTGTCGCATCCGGACGGTACCTATCGCGGTCGTACCGGCCCCATCCATATCCCGGCTCAGCTCGACGGTATCGTCGAGGCCGTACTGGGCCTGGACAATCGGCCCCAGGCCAGGCCGCATTTCCGCCTCAGGTCGGCGGCAAACAGCCGCTCGAAGACTCAAGCGCGTGCCAGCGCGCCGGTTTCCTATACACCGGTCCAGGTGGCCGCGTTATACGGATTTCCGACGGGCACGGGCAAGGGTCAGTGCGTCGGCATCGTCGAGCTCGGCGGTGGTTTTCGGCCGGCGGACCTGAAGACCTATTTCACCAAGCTCAAAGTGGGCTCGCCTAAAGTGTTGGCGGTCTCCGTAGATCACGGCCAGAACGCACCTACCGGTAGCGCCGACGGGGCCGACGGCGAGGTGATGCTAGACATTGAAGTTGTCGGCTCGGTGGCGCCAGCCGCGACTATCGCCGTGTATTTTGCGCCAAACACGGATGCGGGTTTCATCGACGCAGTGACCAGTGCCATTCACGACACCACCAACAAACCGTCGGTCATCTCGATCAGCTGGGGCAGCGCCGAATCCACCTGGACCGCGCAGGCCATGACCGCCATGGATGATGCCTTCCAGGCCGCCGCGGCCATGGGAATCACTGTGTGCGTGGCCTCGGGCGATAACGGCTCGAATGACAATGTGGGAGGCAGCACTGACCACGTGGACTTTCCAGCGTCCAGCCCGTTTGCGCTCGGCTGCGGCGGAACCAGCCTGCGGGCCTCCAAGAATGTGATTTCGAGCGAAGTCGTCTGGAATGACGGCTCGGGCGGAGGCGCAACCGGCGGCGGTATCAGCAACTTTTTTCCGTCGGTGCCGTGGCAGGCCGGCATCTCGGCGAAGTTGAGCAGCGGGAAAAGCAGGCCGCTTACCAGCCGAGGCGTACCCGATGTGGCCGGGGATGCCGACCCCGAGACTGGCTACAACGTCAGGATCGATGGTACCGACACGGTTATTGGCGGCACCAGCGCCGTGGCGCCTCTATGGGCCGGATTGATCGCCCGTCTCAACCAATCAGCCGGCTCACCCTTGGGGTATCTGAATCCGGACCTCTACAAAAACCGACAGGCGCTGCGCGACATCACGCAGGGGAATAATGGTGATTTCGCCGCGGCTCCCGGCTGGGATGGATGCACTGGACTGGGCAGTCCCAACGGAAAGTTATTGCTGGCGGCCATTAGGGCATCGCCCGCCAAACGCCGGAGATAGCGCGGCGCAAGGCAGAACTTCCATAGTGCCTTGCGCCGCCGAGATCTCTAACCGGCACGCCTAGCGCGGCGGCTTGTTAGCGTCCTTAACCTGCTCTTTGACGTCTCCAAACGTCTTCTGAACCTTGCCGGCGACTTTTTCGATGGTGCCTCGATCCTCCAGATCCGGATTGCCGATTACCCGGCCCGTGGTCTGCTTGATAGATCCCTTGGCCTCTTCAACTCGACCTTTGACTTGATCCTTGTTCATTGCCGTTCCTCATGTGATTGCCTTCGTGGGCCAGTATGACGGGGGCAGCAGGGGCGTCCATGCGTGCTGCGGGGGTTAGCTCGTAGGAGCGGGCCGACTTCGGCAGCGAATCGGACAGCGCTTACAGGGCTATGGGTCCGTTGCGACACCCTCCCGGCGACGCCGCTTCGTATAACTGCTCCCCGAGGAAGGCAGATACATGCCAGTCAGGAGAAGGACATGCTTTATTACGCAGTGGTGTTTCTGGTTATCGCGCTGATTGCCGGCGCTTTGGGCTTTTTCGGCGTCGCGGGCGCGGCAGTCGGGATTGCCAAAATCCTGTTCTTTGTATTTCTTGTGCTTTTCGTGGTGTCGCTGCTCATGGGGCGCCGCAGTTCCCCGCCGTTATAACCGCCGACCCGCCTTGCGCTACCATACGACTGGGAGCGCGGGGCGGGCGGCAGTCCGCCTCCGCGGTTGGGGAACCCGGAGGTTTGGGGGATGGACGAGGTATTTGGGCGGCGAGATCTGATCGCTCCCGCCAGGCTGAAGGAGCTTTCCGTTAAATCGGATGCCCGTGGCTGGCTGCAACTCGGCAGCCACGTGGGCGCCGTCGTCCTCTCAGGCACGGGGGTAGCGCTGACCTGGGGCACGCTTTGGGTAGTGCCGATCTTCATCGTCCACGGAATCCTGTTCAATTTCCTCTATGCGGGTCAGCACGAGCTGAGTCACTGGACGGTATTCAAAACCCAGGGGCTCAATGAGTTCTTTGGTCGCCTGTTGGGGTTCGTGCTGCTGTTCCCGCGCGATTTCGACCAAGTGCAGCACTTTGCGCATCATCGCTTTACCCAGAACTGGCAGCGCGACGGTGAGCTGGCGCGGGCGCGCTACACACTGCGCTCGTACATTTTGTGGATGCTCGGCCCCACCTATTGGTACACACGGCTGCGTCGCATCGTGCGTTTCGCCGCAGGCGTCGTGACTGAGCCCTACATCCCCGCATCGAGAAAGGCCACTATGGTCCGCGAGGCACGCTGGCATCTGGCAGGCTATGCACTCATTGCCGCCGTGTCGGTAATCGCGCACAGCTGGCTGGCACTCGAGGTGTGGCTATTGCCGATGCTGCTGCTCAAGCCGGTCCATCAATTACAGAACACCATCGAGCACCTGGGTTTGCCCCATGTCGATACAATCACCAGCAACACCCGCTCCACCCGCACCAACGCAGTGATGCGCTGGATGGGCTGGAACATGCAGTACCACACCGCTCATCATGCCTTTCCAGGTGTCCCCTGCTACCGACTCCCCGCGCTTCACCGCGACATTTTCGTCGCGCGCAATACGGCACCGCCGACGATGTCGTACCTGGGATTTCAACTGGCGGTTCTGAAAGCGTTTCGCCACGGGCGCACGGAAGCAGATTACCCGGATGACTCGACTTGGATTGCCGACGGAGTTTCGAACTAGAACCCCAGCTGCCGGCGCACATCACGCGCGGTCACTCCCCGTTCCCGTAAGTCGCGAAGCGTGACTGGCCCGTCGCGCTTGGACAGTTTCTTGCCCTGGGTATCCAGGATCAGTCGGTGGTGCGCGTACTGCGGTTCGGGCAGTCCAAGCAGCGCCTGCAACAGACGCTGCACATGGGTCGCGGTGAACAGATCGTTGCCGCGGGTCACCAGGGAGACCTGCTGGAAGGCATCATCCACGACCACTGCGAGGTGGTAGGCCGCGCCGACATCGCGCCGCGCGAGCACGATGTCACCGAGTACGGCCGGATCGACCGCGATTACGCCGCTTTCGCCCCGCGGCCCGGATCCGGACTCGGTGAAGCTTAGCGGCGCCACTCTCGCCGCTGCCGCCGCCACATCCAGCCGCAGCACATGCAATGCGCCGGCAGCGATACGACGCATACGTTCCTCGAGCCCCATTTCCCGACAGGTACCGGGATAGATGCCGGCCGCAACCCCGTGCGGGGCTTGCGCCGCCTGGGCGATTTCCGCCGCGATCTGCCTGCGCGTACAGAAGCAAGGATATAGCAACCCTGCGGCAGCCAGAGTGTCGACCGCGGCCTGGTAATGTGCCAGTCGCTGCGATTGCCGCAGCACCGGCTCCGGCGAGGACAGGCCCAGCCAGCGAAGATCGGATTCTATGGCCGCCTCAAACTCGGGCCGCGCCCGAGTGGCATCCAAATCCTCGATGCGCAGCAGGCAACGGCCGCCGCCCGCCGCGCGTTCAGCACTCAGCGCTGCATAAGCGTGACCCAGATGCAGCCAACCGGTCGGGCTTGGGGCGAATCGCGTCGTGTGCACGAGGAAAGATTAGCAATTTTGAGCCTGCGGTCGATGCGATAACATCCGTTCATGAGTGAACTGCGCGTCTTTCAATCGCTCTGGGCAACCGAGCTGCGTCGGCCGGGGATCCCCGAAGCACCCATTCCGGAACGCTTTGATCGCGTCAAGGCCGCCGGCTACGACGGCCTGGCCATCGATCTGGGCGCCACCGATCTGCTGGTGGCGCAATCCTGCGTCGCCGAATACGTGCGCACCGGCCTTGCGGGCCTGGTGATCGCATTCCCGACGTCGATCGAAGCACTCCGTCCAGCCTTGCACCTGGCAAAAGAAATTGGCGCGCCGTTCGTGGTCGTGATCGGCAAGATCATGCCGCTTGCGGTCGAAGACATGATCCCCGTCGTGCGCGGGTGGATTCGGCTCGCCGCCGAGGAATCAGTGCCGATCCAGTTCGAGACGCATCGCAATTGCATCACCAACGATATGTTCTCGACCCTGCTGATGCTCGAGGCTGTTCCGGAGATGCGGTTATGCGCCGACCTGTCGCACTATGTGGTGGATCGCGAGATGATGCTGCCGCTATCCACGGAAATGCAGGACCACGTCGCTCGCCTGTTGGCGCGTTCCGACTCCTTTCAGGGTCGCATCGCCACCCGCAGCCAGGTGCAGGTGGCGATCGACTTCCCCCAGCATCGCCCCTGGCTCGACATTTTTCTGAACTGGTGGAAGCAGGGATTTGCGATGTGGCGCGCGCGGGCGCCGGCCGAGGACCTGGTCTTCGTTTGTGAGCTCGGCCCTCCCAACTATGCCATCACCGACGCACGCGGAGAGGAGCTCACGGATCGCTGGGAAGAGGCGCTGACGTTGCGGCGCCTGGCGCGCGAAGCCTGGACTGCCTCGGCTCAGCCGAACGGATAGTCCGTCAACGCCGATCCCAATGCGTCTTTGAGCGGTCCCAGAAAAGCATCGAAATGCTGCCAGTGTTCAATCGAGTCGCGGTAGATGGGCCGCCGCACCTGTTCTGAACTGGCCGTGCGCACGGCGCGCGCCGTTTCGTAGAAGCGCAGGCAACCCTCCTCGAAGGGCAGTCGGCAGTAATCCAGCAGGCGCCTGACCGCGGCCTCGGTGTCGCGCACCGTCTCCTCGTAGAAGACTCTGAGTATCGCTCCGGGCAGGACGGCATCCCAATGTGCCATCAGCTCGACATAGTCCGCGTAGTAATGGCCCAGGTCGCCGAGGTCATAGCTGAAATTCTGGCCGGCCGCGAATAGCTGCTTGAACGCGCTGAAGCAGCAGGCCAGCGGATGACGGCGGGTATCGATAATGCGCGCGTTCGGCAGAATCAAATGAATGAGGCCGATGTGCGGAAAATTGTTCGGCATTTTGTCGATGAAGAACGGCGCACCACGGCGCTGAATGCGGGTGCGCGCCAGGTATTCCTCACCCAACGACTTAAGTTGTGCCGCGTCCAGTTCATGCAATATGCCGGGATACCGTGACGGGTCTTTGGGCCGCCGTTTGCCGCTCAGTCGCCTGGCAATATCGATGATATCGGGCAGCTCGGCGGTGCCGTCGACCTGAGAATGGCTGGCCAGGATCTGTTCGACCAGCGTCGAACCGGAGCGCGGCAATCCGACTATGAAGATCGGCGACGGATCGATACATCCATTTGCGGCGTTGCGCTCGAACAGCTGCCGCGTGCAACTCTGCATGAGCTCCAGCGTGCCGGTGTGATTGTCTTCGGCGCTGTAGCGAATATCCCGGCGCCGCTGCTCATTGCCGCGCTGATACTGCGCAAAGGCGTGCTGGTAGTCGCCGCGGTCTTCGTAGGCCTTGCCGAGCGCAAAGCACAGCGCCGGATATTCTCGTGGAGTGCAACGCCCCGACTCAATGGCAGCATTCATTGCTCCGAGCTCCTGGTCGGTGAACTCGAAGGTCTTCAGATTGGCGAGACTCCAATAAGCATCACCGAACAGCGGGTCGAGCGTGATTGCGCGGCGATACACGTCTATAGCCTCTGGCGTGCGACCGATCGTCTTGAGCGCATGTCCAAGACTCGCCAGATCGAGAGCCGTGTGACCGGGCCGGGCGATGACACGCTGATAGTTGTCGATCGCCTCCTCGTGTCGGCCGACACGGATCAGGACCGAAGCCAGCAGCACACGATAAGCGGTATTTTCGGGATCCGCGGCCAGCAACTGATCGATCTCCCGCAGCGATTGCTCGAATTTGCCCTGCTTCATCAGGACATGCGCATAGCCGCCGCGTGCCAGGTGAAAGCCCGGGGCCAGCTTGACGCAGCGGGCGAACAGCTGTTCGGCATCCTCAAATACTCCCAGTCGCGTGGCGATCTCGGCCAGAAGCCGCAAAGCGTCGATATCGTTCGGTGAATGCCGCAGAAATTCGCGGCAAATTGGCTCAGCCTCGGACAGCTTTCCCTTTGCGACCAGCTCCGCGGCGGCGATGAGTACTTCCGGGCGCGAGGCGGCTCTAAGGTATTCCCGCATGGCCTCGTCGGCCGCCGTCTGCTCGCCAAGCGTGGTCAGCATGTCGGCCATGAGGCCCCAGGCGGAACTGCGCGCCGGATCCAGACGGACGACCTCCCGAAGTGAGGCCACCGATGCCGCAAGATCGCCGCGCGAACGCAGGATGATCGCCTTCTCCTGATGCACCGAGAGCCAGTTTCGGCGCCTCGCGATCAGGGTGTCGAGCAGAGCAATGGCCTCGGCAGAATCTCCCTGCAGGTGGCGCGCCTTGGCCAGCAGGAACACGGTGTTCGGCTCCTGCGGCGAGGAGCGCAGGATCTCCCGCGCCTGCTGTTCCGCCAGCTGGCCGTGGCCAGCCTTGATCAGATGAACGATGCGTTCGAGAGCAGGCTGCAGTTCGGCCACTTCAATGGCGGTAGCTCAGTGTCAGGCCGATTGTCACAGGCCGGGCGATGGTCTCGCGGCCATATTGATCGCCCTGATAGAAGTCGTAATCCGACCGGTTGATGAACAGCACCGCGCGCTTGTCGAATGCATTGTCCACGAACAGGTCGGAGGCCCAATGGCCCCAGGTCGCGCCCAGCTTGAGATTGGTCAACGAGTAACTCGGCTGCGGACCGCGGGTCTCGAGGAACATCGTGCTCCACGACCGGCCTACGTAGGAAGTGCTCAGCTGCGCGTGCCCCTGGACACTCGAACTCCAGGCGAAGTCGTAGCGCGCCAGCAGCGAGCCCTTCTCCTTAGGCACGAACGCGAGCGGCGTGCCCGAGGGCGCGTGCCAGATCACAGTGGAGGAGCCGCAAGGTCCCCCCAGGCAAAATGACTGTGTCAAATGCGCGTCGATGTAGGCACCGTTCAATCCCAGGGTCCAATGCTCGTCGGGCCGGTAACTGATATCAAACTCGCCGCCGTTATCAGTGGCCTTGCCCGCGTTACCGCTGACGAAGAACACCACGCCCGGTACCAGCGTCGTGAACTGGATGTTGTTCCAGTTCATGTGATAGCCGGTCAGGTTGACGCGCAGCCGATTGTCGAGCCACTGCGACTTTAAGCCGGCCTCGTAGTTTTTCACGGTATCGGACTGATAGGTTGGCCCTATGCCATCGGCTGGTGCGGTACCGCGATTGACGCCGTTGGGGCGGTAGCCCTCGGAGTAAGTGGCATATGCCATGACGCCGGGCTGGATCTTGTAAGACAGGTTGAATTTCTTGATGGCGCCCACTTCGGTGGCAGTGACATGCGGGGTCAGCTCGAACAGCGATCCGCCGGGCTTGGCCTGGAACAGGCCATTGATGGTGTTGGTTTCATCGTACCAGCGAACGCCAGCGAGAAAAGCCAGTTTCGAAGTGATATCCCAGGTGACTTCGGTAAAGGCTGCGGTCTGCCGATCCAGGCGATTGCCATCGAACAGCAGGTAGGTGTAGGGATTCGAATCCAGGATGCTCTGCGGATTCAAGCCCGGGATGTCGTAGTTCTCGGTGTAGCGATGCTCGATGGTTTCGTTGAATGCACCAATGATGGCGTGGACCGGATAGGTCAGCGGCGTCTGCAGCCGCAACTCGTTATCCCACCGCCGGATGAAGTTGGTGCCGATGAACTCCTCGCGCGGGTCGTTGCAGGCTGATAGCACACCGGCGCCGTTGTTCTGGCAGGTGTAGTACGGTGCAATGAACTCCGAATAGTCGGAATACATCGAGTAATCATGGGTGTAGGTGATGTTGCGGTCGAAATATGAGCCGGCGTAGGTCAGATCGAAGTCGCCAAATATTTTCCCGTTTGCCGTGATCGAGTATTGCCGAAACACATCATCCAGCGAATCATTAAAGAAGCGCGCGACGTTCAGGTCGTCGCCACCGAGCGCGGGATCTACATCGAACACACCCTGGCTGGTCAGTTTCTGCGTAATGAATTTCAGGTCGATAGTCCAGTTGTCGCTGGGCTGCGTGCGCAGCGAGAAACGCAGGCCCTCTTTTCCCGACGAATTGAAATTGCTCTTGGCGTATATGCTGTTATTGATAGTGGGATAACCACCAACGACAGTGTCCGGCACATTGGGAAACGTAAAGGTGAACGAGCGCGCGATGTTGTTGATGTAGCCGCCCTGCTGATCCGACCAGCCCACAAGCCTGATCGCGGTGTGGTCGCCCAGTGGCAGATTGGCGTAGCCCTCCACTTTGTAGCTTGGATCGCCGTGAGGGGACAGCGCGTACGAAAAATCGGTGCCGAAGTCCTCGGCGGCCGGATTCGGCGCCTTGGTGATGATGCGCACGGTGCCCGCTTCGGAGCTCGAACCGAACAATGTTCCCTGCGGTCCGGACAGCGCCTCGATGCGCTCGATATCGTAGATCTCCAGATCCAGCGAGCGGCCGGCATTGGTTACCGGCTGCTCGTCGAGATAAACGGCCACCGTTGGCTGCACGCCGGAGGTTTCGACGAGGTTCACCGAACCGTCGGACAGGCCGCGGAAGTAGATCTGCGCCGAACCAGGCCCAGTGGAGGTGAAGGACAGACTCGGAACGAGCAGGGCGTAGTCGTTGAAGTCCTTGACGCCGAGGTTCTCCAGCGTCGCCGAGGAGAGCACGTCGATGTTCGAGGGGACTTCCTGGGCGTTCTCAGCGCGCTTGGTGGCTGTGACAACGATTTCTTCGAGCTGTCCGGAGTCCACCCCGGTATCAGCGGCCGCCATCGCGGCACCGGCATGGCCGGCTATCGCAGCCAGCACCGCACTCGCAATCGGCGAGAGTCGCCGTGGAGGAAGACGGTGGATGGCGGCGCATCGGGGGCGCGGGCTGGTTTGTCGGCCGCGATGACTGCGTGTGAGCATCGGACTCTCCCTCTTTAGGCCCAGTTCCCTTGAGCGGTGTTCACCACTCTGGGAATTAATATAATTACGTGGAGGCTAACAGCACGTTCGCAAGCTGACAAGAACGCGGCGGTTCGCTGTTGCGTCGGAGACCAACAGGCCGCCGTTATTTGAATGGGGTCGTCACCAAAGGCGAACGCACCCGACTCCCGCTGCCTGGACTGGCTGGTGCGCTAGAGCCGCTTCCAGTCGAGGAGAATCTCTCTGGCGGCATTGTGGCCGGGAATGCCCGACACACCTCCGCCAGGATGAGTGGATGACCCGCACTGGTATAGGCCGCCGAGGGGCGTCCGATAGTCGGACCAATGAGGCGCCGGCCGCTGCCAGAACAATTGATCCGCCGACAGCTCCCCGTGAAAAATGTGGCCCTGCGGCAACCCCACGATGGCCTCCAGATCGGGGGCCACCAGGGTCTCAATATCAATTACCTGACTGGAGAAGCCGGGAGCCATCTCGTCCAGAACCTGCAGCGTGGCTTTGGTGAGGTTTCCCTTCTGGTCTTCCCAGCTCGCTCCATCCTTTAGTCGGTACGGGGCGTGCCCTCCGAAAACATTGATGACGTGCTTTCCGGGAGGCGCCAGCGACTCGTCCACGATCGTCGGAACTACCGGGGTCAGGAATGGCCTGGCGGAGTACCACCCGTACTTGGCATCGTCGTAAGCCCGCTCCAGGTAATCGATTCCGGGCGCGATATGCACGTATGTCGGGTAGCGGAACTGCAGCTTGTCGGCATCAAAGGCCCGGTAGCGCGGCGGATCGTGCGCGGCAATGTTCATCTTGAAGGCGGTGGAAAAGGTCCGGAAGGTGTCGACATCCCGCAGCAATTCAGCAGGCAGGTGCTTCGGCGCCACCATTCGGCGAAACAGCGTGCTGGCGGCGACATTGGATACGACCGCCTTGGCTTGAAACTCCCGGCCGTCGACAGTCCTGACACCGGTGGCGCGGCCATCCCTGACCAGCACTTCAGCCACGGGCGACTGCGTCAGGACCTCCATGCCGAAGCGCGCTCCGGATCGGGCGATCGACTGGGTGATGGCGCCCATGCCGCCTCGAATAAACCCCCATCCACCTGCGCCCTGATGCTCGCCCATCAGGTGATGCATAATCACATAGGCCGTGCCGGGCGACTTCGGGCCCGCAAAGGTGCCGATCGACGCGTAATAGGCCAGCACGGTCTTGATGACATCGTGCTCGAACCAGGCAGACAAGTAGTCGTAGGCGCTCTGGCTCAGCAGATCGATCATGCGATAGGCCTGATCGCCGATGGTCCGATGACGCCAGAGCAACGATGCGCTCGACTTGAAGCTCTTCCAGCTGCGCCGCACCGGATCCACGGGTGTCTCGAAAAGCAGTTGCCGCACCAGCTTGGCGGACTGCTCGAGATAGCGCGCGAATTCCGGGTAGATCTGCGCGTCATGGTGCGAGAAACGTGCAAACTCGGCCTGCGTCCGGGCCATGTCATCGCTGAAGACGATGTAGTCGTCGCCGCCCAGTGGACAGAACAGGTCGTTGGCCGGCAAAACCTCCAGCCCGAGCGAAGTCAATTCCAGATCCCGCATCACCCGCGGATGCAGCAGGCTCATCACATAGGAGAATCGGGACGCGCGAAAGCCCGGGCTGAATTCCTCGGTGACGGCGGCACCGCCGATGATTTCACGGCGCTCGAGTACCAGCGTCTTGAGCCCCGATTTGGCCAGATACGTGCCACATACCAGCCCGTTGTGACCCGAGCCGATGACGATCACATCATAGCTGGACATGACGTTGCGCTCCCCCATCGAAATACACCCTGGTAGACATGGTCGCGTCTCGTGGTCGCCGCGGCAAGACCGCCGCAATCCACGACCTTGCGCAGCCGTTCCCTCCAGCGCATTCTTTGACGTCCATATTGCCGGGGAATCGAGCGTGTACGTTCCGGATCATTTTCGCGAATCGCGGGTCGATGTGATACAGGCGTTCATCGACAAACACCCGCTGGCCACAGTGGTGGCCAACACGGCCGAGGGCCTGACTGCCAATCACATCCCGCTGCAATCGAGTCTGAACAGCGACGGTACGGGCGTGCTCCGTGGCCACATCGCCCGCGCCAACTCACTGTGGCGACAGCTTGAGAGCGATTCGCCGGTGTTGGTCATTTTCGCCGGTGCCGATACCTATGTCTCACCGAACTGGTACCCCAGCAAGCGGGAACAGGGCAAGGCGGTGCCGACCTGGAACTACGCGACAATCCACCTGAAGGGCACCATTCGCTTCATCGACAATGCCGCGTGGCTGCGCGATTTTGTCGGCACGCTGACCGACATTCATGAACAGCCGCGCACGCATCCCTGGCACGTCAGCGACGCTCCTGCCGATTACATCGAAGGCATGATGCGCGCCATCGTCGGCTTCGAAATCAAAGTCTCGAGCATCGTTGGAAAATTCAAGGGTAGCCAGAATCGTTCCGCCGCGGATCGAGCCGGCGTGAACTCCGCACTACGGGGGGAAGGGCGCGCAGCGGATGAAATCGATGAGCTGGCGCCCGGCTCGAACCCGGTCTCGTGAGCAGACCGGTTGCCGCCATTACCGGGGCGTCGAGCGGCATCGGCGAAGGTTTTGCGCGCAAGCTGGCGCCCACACATGATCTGCTGCTGATCGCGCGCCGGCGTGAACGGCTCGACACCTTGGCAGCCGAGCTCGCGACCCAATACGGCACACAGGTTGTGGTACTCGCGGCGGATCTGACCGACGACAATGATCTCGCCGCTGTAGCCGAGCGGATTGCCGCCGAACCCAATCTCGAACTGCTGGTGAACAATGCCGGATTGGGCATGCGCGGACTGCTTTGGGAGTCTGATCCGAAGCTGCTGGAATATATGCACCGGCTCAATGTCTCGGCCGTGCTGCGCCTGAGCCACGCGGCCCTTTCCAACATGATTGTCCGGCGCTCCGGAGTCCTCATCAATGTGGCCTCGGTAGCCGGTTTCGTACGCAGGGCCCGCAATGCCGGTTACGGCGCCACCAAGGCCTGGGTGATTGCCTTTACCGAGAGCCTCTATCTGGAATTGAATAGCATTCAATCGCCGGTTCGGGTGCAGGCTTTATGCCCCGGCTACACCTTCACGGAATTCCACGACCACATGAACATCGACCGAATGAGAATCGCCCCACGAGCGATGTGGCTGCGGAGCGATTTCGTGGTCGAGGAATCGCTCAAGGCCCTGCACGCCGGTTCGCTCTTCGTCGTGCCCGGATGGCGCTACCGGTGGATTGTGAACTTGAGTTCCATATTGCCCATTCCGCTTCGGCTGCTGCTCGAGCGAGCCGCTTCCAGCCGAAAAAGGCGCTAGCGTCGCCGGGGGCCGACATATGAGCTGGTTTTGGGCTCACCCCCGATTAGATCGTTTGTCGCTGCAGGATCCGATGGTTATGGTCTGAACCTCGAGCCCCCACTCGATATGGAGCTGACACCATGACCACCTATCTGACTAGAACACTCGCCGTTGTGGCGACCTTAGCGGCCCTGCCGGCGTTGGGCGCAAACGCCGCGGCCATCTCTACCCGCGCGGTCTCGCTGACACAGGATCCCGTCGTCATGCGACTGAGCAAGGACGAGTTCCGCATAGCATTCGGTCTGAATGCCGAACGATGCGCCAGCACCGGCTGCAACGGCGTGATCCGCTATCGTGTTGACTGGAAGACGGAAGACGGCACGACGCGATCGGAGATCAAGCGCGTCAGCTACACGGCAGTGCCCAGCGCGAATCGTGCCTTGACCGTCGACCGCCAGTACTTCGATACGGCAGAGGGCGCTCACACGACCGATGTCGTCCGCGTCAACGTTGACATGATCACCTGCGAAGACGGAGTTCCATCCGCCCCCACCCGCACGGCCTCGGCCGCGAGCGTCAAATAGTAATTGGTTGCCGTTGCCCACGTGCCGGCTGGCCGGTTCATAGCCGGCCAGTCGGTGCGCGGGGTTTCGACACTACCTTCGAGACCTTCTAGCGGCGCGTCAGGAATTGAGCTCATCCATGCGTGCGAACCGTTGCGCGCCGGTGTCCATGCGCCGACATTCTCCATGGCTTCCGCTCCGCTACTCAATAGCCTATGGATACCGACTTGATTTCCGTAAAGCTCAGCGCCCCTTCGCGACCACCTTCGCGACCGAGGCCAGATTGTTTGAATCCGCCGAACGGCAGGCGTCCATCGCCGCCGCCGCCATTGATGATGACCTGGCCGGCCTGGAGCTTGCGTGCCAATTGATGGGCCGATCGTAAGTCCCGCGTCCACAGTTTGGCCGACAGGCCGTACTGCGTGTCGTTCGCGAGGGTAGCGATGTGGTCGAGATCGCCGGCATCGCTGAATGCACTGACTCCCAGCACTGGTCCGAACACTTCGTCCTGCATCAGGCTCATGCCGGCGCTGGCCCGTACCAGCAGGGTAGGCTCGACGAAGAATCCGTCGCGATCGATGCGTTTGCCGCCCGAGACGATCTGCGCGCCCTGCGCGCTGCCGGCCGCGATGTAACCAAGAACGCGATCCAGCTGCTTCTGGGAAATGATGGGGCCCATCTGGGTTCCCGGCGCAGTGCCCGGACCGACCTTGATACTGCTCATGCGAGCGGCAATACGTTCGGTCAGTTCGTCGTGAATCGATTGATGAACCAACAGACGCGTGCCAGCCGCACAGAATTGCCCGGTTTTGAAGCAGATTTCCTGTGCGATGGCATTCGCCGCACGTTCCAGGTCGGCATCCGGCAACACGATGATGGGTGACTTGCCGCCGAGTTCGAGCGTCACGCGCTTCATATTCCCCGCGGCGGCCGCAAGTATGGACTTGCCCACGCGAGTGGATCCGGTGAAAGAGATCTTGTTGACGTCTGGATGGTGGGACAGCGCCTGTCCAGCCTCCGGGCCTAAGCCGGTCACGATATTGACCACGCCCTCGGGAAAGCCGATCTCAGAGATGAGCTCGCCAAGCCGCAGGGCCGTCAGCGGCGCCAGCTCGGCGGGTTTAAGCACCACCGTACAGCCCACGGCCAGCGCCGGTCCAATTTTATTGACGGCCATCAGAAACGGCGCATTCCACGGCGTGATGAGGCCGGCCACTCCAATGGGTTCCCTTAGAAAATAGCCGACACCTTCACCCTGCGGCGCCGAAAGTTGAGTTTCTCCGGTGATCTTGTCGGCCAGCGAGGCCGAGGTCCGCAACGATTCGATCGCCATCGCAATGTCGACGTGACGCACGGAGCCGATCGGATTGCCGCCGTCGAGACTTTCGAGCCAGGCGATTTCGTCGGCCCTGGATTCAACGGCATCGGCAAGCCGGTAGAGCAGCCGTGCGCGCTCAGTTGCGCGCAGTTTCGCCCAGGGCGCCGCCTGGAATGCGCGCCGCGCAGCCCGCACGGCAGCATCGACCTCCGCCGAGCCGCCGGCGGCAATTTCGGCGAGCGCCTTGCCAGTCGACGGATCGAGTACTTCCAGCGTCGCACCACTGGCCGCGGGTACCCACTTGCCGCCAATCAGCAGCTGATGGGAACGGCTCAGAAACGTCGAAGCAGCAAGCTCCGCTCTATCGGCTGCGACGTTGGCGTTCATGAGATGCCTCCTTCAGAGCGCCATCATGAAACGATGCCTCGGGGAGTCAAGAGCCGCCGCTCGGCGCCTGGCTTGACAGCCCCTGACCGATGCAGTCTGATCCACCGCGCGTGGCCGAATCCGCGACGACGAACGCCGACATTAATAAGACAAACGAGACCTTCTCGCGCGACTACCGGGCGTGGCTGTTATTTGTCCTGATGCTGGTGAATCTGCTGAATCTCGCGGACCGTCAGGGTCTGGCAGCCGTCGTCCCGGCGCTCAAAGTCGACCTCCGGCTCTCGGATACGCAGCTCGGTCTCATCCTCGGTCTGGGTTTCGCCATTTTCTATACGCTGCTTGGACTGCCGATCGCGCGGCTCGCAGAGCACCACAACCGTGCGCGAATCGTCGCCGTCTCGACCGCGATTTTTTCGGCCTTTGTGTGCCTGTGCTCGACCTCCCGCGGCTTTGCGCAGATTCTGCTCTACCGCGTAGGGGTGGGAGCCGGCGATGCGGGATTCGGCCCTCCAGTTGCTTCACTGCTCGGCGATCATTACCCGGAACGACGCCGCGCCGCCGCCATGACCATCATCTGGCTGGGAGCGCCGCTGGGGGCGCTGAGCGGCTCCATCATCGCGGGACGCATGGCGCAGCACGGCGATTGGCGACTGTGGTTCATCGCACTCAGTGTGCCGGCACTGCTGGTATCGCTGCTGCTGTTCTTCACCCTGCGGGAACCGACCCGCGGGCTGCAGGATGCCATCGCGCCCAAAGGACCACCGCCATCGATATCGCAGGTGGTCAGATTCATGCTGGCCAAACGATCCATGGTTCATGTGCTGCTCGGCGCGGGTCTCGCGTCGATCGCATTGAACGGGATCGGCCAGTTCTGGGGACGATACTACACTTCGGTTTTCCACCTCTCGCTGGCTGATTCGGGCCGGCTGATCGGCACGATCGCCGTGGTCGCCATGGCCTCCGGCCTCGCGCTGGGCGGCTTTGGTGTCAGCGCGCTGAGCGGCCGCGATCGGCGCTGGTACGTATGGGCGCCAGCCATCGCCCTGGCGTTGAGCACGCCGCTGCTGCTGCTCGGCATTACGCGCGCCAGCATCAGCGAGGCCATCTGGCTGATCCTGCTGGGGCATATCGCACTGTTCGCCTATTACACGCCGACGCTTGCGCTCGCGCAGAACATGGTCGATGCCAGCATGCGAGCCTCTGCATCCTTCCTGATCAATGTCGTATTCGGCCTGGTCGGCGTCGGACTTGGTCCCACACTGATCGGCGTATTGAGTGATGCGATGGCGCATCGTGCCTTCCGATCCGGCAGCTTCGATGCGCTGTGCCCCGGCGGCAAAGCGCTGGCCGGCGCGGATTCATTGACTGCCAATGCCTGCGCTGCAGCATCAGCCAACGGTATCCTGCAGGCGATCGGCATATTTTCGGTGTTCTTCCTCTGGGCCGCCGTGCATTTTCTGTTGGCAGGCAAGCGACTCGAACGCGACCTGGATCAAGCTTACGCATGAACCATGCGTGGCGCTCGATCGCGACGGCAGCACTGATGGCGCTTGCGGCAACGGGCGCCTTTGGCCAATCCGGCACGCCACCGCGCTCGGGAATCGATACCCAATTCTTCGACACCAGCGTGCGTCCGCAGGATGATTTCTACCAGTACGTCAACGGCAAATGGCTCGGGACGACCGAAATTCCGCCCGACCGGCCTGCCTATGGCGCCGCTATTCAGCTTTATGACGACGCTCAGCGGGCTCTCGTCGAGCTCATCCAGCAAGCCGCGGAACATCCGGACAACGCGCCAGGAAGCGACGCGGCAAAAATCGCTGCTCTCTATAAGAGCTTCATGGATGAACCCCGGGTCGAAAGCCTGGGCAGCCAGCCCCTGGCCGAAGAACTGGCGCGTATCCTGGCGATCAGGAGCAAACAGGAAATCCCGGCGCTGATCGCGCACCTGCAGCAGATCGGCGTCACGGTTCCCTTCAGCGTATCGGTGCACCTCGACGGCATAGATTCCAGCCGCTACGTCCCCGATCTGCAGCAGGATGGTCTGGGGTTGCCCGACCGCGACTACTATCTGCTCGATGACGCGACCACGCTGCGGCTGATCCGGCGACAGTATCAATCGCATGTGGCAGCCTCTCTCAAATTGCTGGGCGATAAGGATGCCGCGGCGAAGGCGGCAGCCATCGTCGCCCTCGAGACGCGTTTGGCAAGGCCGCAGTCACCCAAGACCGATGTTCGCGACCCGCTCAAGACCTATCATCGGATCGAGCGGGAGGCGCTTAATTCACTGGCCGCCGGCTTCGACTGGCATCGCTACCTGGCGGCAGCGGGCATCAATGGCAGCATCGACTATGTGATCGTCAGCGAGCCGGAGTATCTGCGCGCCTTCGCCCGGACGATCGCCGAAATTCCGCTGCCCACCTGGAAGTCCTACTTTCGGTGGCACCTGCTCTCGGATTTCTCGCCTTATCTGTCGAAGGCCTATGTCGATGAGTCATTTGCCTTCTTTGGGACCACGCTGCAGGGAATCCCGCAGAACCAAGCGCGCTGGCGTCGCGGTGTAGCGCTGGTCGACCAGGATATCGGGCAGGCCATCGGAAAACTCTATGTACAGAAGTACTTCTCCAAGCAGAGCAAGCAGGCTGCCGAGCGTCTGGTTCACAATCTGCTCGAAGCATTCCAGCAGGACATCGCAACGCTCCCCTGGATGAGCCCTGAAACGCGCACGGAGGCCCTGCGTAAGCTATCCCGTATCACGATCAAAATCGGCTATCCGGACCGGTGGCGTGACTACTCGACGCTCAAGTTCCGCGATGATGATCTGGTCGGAAACGTCATGCGCGCGTCGAGTTTCGAATTTGAGCGCAGCATAGGCAAGCTCGGCAAGCCCGTCGATCGAACCGAGTGGGAAGGCTCGCCACAGGCAGTTAACGCCTTCTACAGCCCGCAGATGAACGAAATCGTGTTCCCGGCGGCCATTCTGCGAGCGCCATTTTTCGATGCCGCCGTGGACGACGCCGCCAACTACGGTGCCATCGGCATGGTCATCGGTCACGAGATCAGCCATGCTTTCGACGATCAGGGATCCCAATACGACGGCGACGGCAAGTTGCGTGACTGGTGGAGCACGGCGGATCACGAACGCTTTGCCGCCCTGACGGCGCCGCTGGTAGACGAATACAACGGCTTCATGCCGATGCGCGGCCGCCAGGTCAACGGTGAACTCACACTCAATGAGAACATCGCCGACAACGCAGGACTGGCCATAGCTCACAAAGCCTATTGGCTGTCTCTGCAGGGCGCTCCCGCCCCCGTCATCGACGGCCTGAGCGGCGAGCAGCGTTTCTTCATGGGCTTTGCGCAGGCCTGGCGCGAGAAGCTGCGCGACAATTTTGCGATCGAGCTACTGCAATCGGACCCACACGCTATTTCATTCATCCGCGTTATCGGCACGCTGGTCAATCAATCCGGATTCGACGAAACCTTCAGCGTCAAATCGGGCGACCGCATGTACGTGCCGCCTGATCGTCGGGTCACCATCTGGTAGCTGCCCGCCTCGCAGCTGCCGGCGCCGCCGGTTGGGGGGTTCAAGCTCCCAGGGGATTCGGGTCCCGCCAGACACGCTCGAACGGCAGTCGCCAGGCATGCGGCGCGACCAACTGATGAATGGCGTTCGGTCCCCAGGAACCCGGACTGTACGGCCGCACGGGCGAGGGCGCGGCCAGCAAGGGTTCCGATACTTCCCAGAGCCGTTCGATACCCTCGGCAGTCGTGAACAGCGTGTGATCGCCGCGCATGGCATCGAGAATGAGTCGTTCATAGGCCTCGAGCACATCGCCGATCAGTCCCGTGTCATGCATCGCGAATTGCAGACTCTGCTTGTCGAGCCGCATGCCGGGACCCGGTCGCTTACCATAGAAGGACAGCGACACCTTCGAGGCATCGGCAAGATCGAAAGTCAGATGGTCCGGGCCCTGCTCGCCGATTCCGGACCCGGTGGGAAACATGCTTTTCGGCGGCTGCCTGAATGCAATCGAAATGATGCGTTGTCCCTCAGCCAGCCGCTTGCCGGTACGCAGGAAGAAGGGCACTCCAGCCCAGCGCCAGTTGTCGATGAAACAGCGCAGCGCAATGAACGTCTCCGTATCCGAGCGCGGATCGACGCCTTCCTCGGAGCGATAGCCGGTGTACTGACCTCGCACCACGTCCGCAGGCTGAATCGGCTGCATGCTGCGAAATACCTTGTTCTTCTCTTCGCTGATGGGCGCCGGCAACAGCGCCGTCGGCGGCTCCATCGCCATGAAACCGAGGATCTGGAACAGATGCGTCACCACCATGTCGCGATAGGCGCCGGTGGATTCGTAGAAAGCCGCCCGCCGCCCGAGCCCGAGCGTCTCGGGCACATCGATTTGCACGTGATCGATGAAATTGCGGTTCCAGATCGGCTCGAAGAGGCCGTTGGCGAAACGGAACGCCAGGATGTTCTGGGCCGGCTCCTTACCGAGAAAGTGATCGATGCGAAAGATCTGCTCTTCCTTGAAAACTTCGTGCAGCTTCGCATTGAGCGACACGGCCGTTTCAAGGTCCGTGCCGAAGGGCTTTTCCATGATGATGCGCGACCGCTCGACCAGGCCCGCATCTCCAAGCAGCCTGACCGCCGAAAGTGCGGCATTGGGAGGCACACTCAGGTAGTGCAGGCGACGGCTCTCTCCGCCGAAGGGTTGCTCCGCCTTGTCCACTGCTGCCTTGAGTGCCGCCGGTCCGGCTCCCAGGGATACGTAGTCCAGACCTTCGGCGAAACCATTCCAGGCGGCATCCGTGAATTTACGGCTGGAGAAATCATCCAGCGCCTTGCGCGCCAGTTTGCGGAATCCCTCGGCGTCGAGGTTATCCAGCGACACGCCGATGATCCGGCTCCCTGGGATGAAGCCGGCAGTAGCCAGGTGAAACAGACCGGGCAGCAGCTTTCTTGCTGCCAGATCGCCGGTGGCGCCCACGAGAACCACCACCTGGGGGTGCTGCGGGCCCACTCCAGCCAGAACTTTAGCCACTGTGTCATTCCTTATCTCGGACGTGAACCTGCCGCGACATGCGGCTGGTCTCATTATCTACACTATCTGTGACGGCACACCGTCAATTCATACACAGTTGGGTGACCGGACATGCTCCGGGCGCAGCCCGAGGCCAATGACTTGCGCCGGCCAGCGGCGCAACCAAGCATTGGCATTGAGCCGCTCCAGGATCCATGGCACCCGCAATGACCGGATCTTGCCCGATACTATGGGCCGCAACACGCGGTTTTGGATCAGAACCTGGGCCCGCTGTATGACCCGGACCGGGAACAGGCGGCGTCGCCGCACAGCCATGAGATCTCGATCCATGACGGTTCCTGCCTTAAGCTTGGATGCCAGCAGATTGGCGGTGGCGACTGCATCTTGAATCGCAAGATTGATCCCCACGCCACCGACCGGCGACATGGCATGGGCGGCATCGCCAATGCACAGCAATCCGGGCTTCGACCAGTTCGTGAGCCGATCGACCGCTACGCTGAGCAGCTTCACATCGTCGAATGACTTCAACTCGCCGACACGATCGGCGAGGAAGCGCGCGCCATCGGCAACTGCCTTGCGGAAAGCCTCGATGCCCCCCGCGTGCACCCGCTCGCTGCCGTCCTTGGCAATGACGTAGGCACACTGCCAGTAATCGCCCCGGTCGATGGTGATGATCATCTTGTCAAGGCTTAGCCGGCCGAGAACATCCTTCGGATCGCCGGGCTTCTTCGACAGGCGGAACCACAGCACATCGATGGGCGAGCCCAGATCCTCAACCGCCAGTGCCGCGGCAGTCCTGATCAGCGACTTGCGACCGTCGCAGCCCACGACGAGGCGTGCCCGAATTTCGATCGGGCCATCGAGCGTCGTTGCAGTCACACCGGTGACTAGTCCCCCGGCTTCGGTGAGGCCGGTGACTTCGGCCGACATCATGACCTTGAGTGCGGGAAAGGCCCGACTCTTCTCAAGCAGGAAGTTCAGGAAATCCCACTGCGGCATGAGCGCGATGAATCTGCAGGCGCTTGGCACATGCTCAAAGTCAGCGACCTTGAAAGAGCGGTCACCAATTTCAGCGGCAAATGACCTGATCTCGGAGTGCGGCCGCCTGAGAAAGTCCTCCAGCAAGCCGAGGTCCTGCATGATCTGCATGGTGGATGGATGCACCGTGTCACCGCGAAAGTCGCGCAGAAAATCCGCGTGCTTCTCCAGCACGACGGTGCTCACGCCAGCCCGCCCAAGCAGGTAGCCGAGCATCATGCCGGCGGGCCCACCGCCGGCGATGCAGCACTGGACGTCCATCGATGGCACCATCGGAGTTCCTTCGGGCCGCGAGGCCGCGCCGCGTGGTATTCGTTACCGGAAGCCCCTATTGTAGGGTCTGCTCTTCCGGAAACCATACCCGATGACCCCATCCGCTCCACCGGCAACGCGTGCAGCCAGCAAGCGGGTATTGCCCTGGCTGGTTGCAGTGGCGTTCTTCATGGAGGCGCTGGACACCACCATTCTCAACACTGCGGTGCCGACCATTGCGCGCGCACTGCAGGTAGCTCCGCTGAGCATGAAGGCCGTGTTGTCCAGCTACACGTTGAGCCTGGCGGTTTTCATACCCGTCAGCGGCTGGACTGCCAACCGGTTCGGCACGCGACGAGTCTTTTCAGCCGCGATTGGTGTCTTCACGCTCGGATCCTTGCTCTGCGGCCTCTCGGGCAACATTCACCTGCTGGTGGCGTGCCGGATTTTTCAGGGGATGGGTGGAGCGCTCATGCTGCCCGTGGGCAGGCTGACCATGGTGCGCACCTTCCCCAAGTCGGAACTGATCCGGGCCATGAGCTTCGTCGCGATTCCCGGTCTCGTGGGACCCATGCTTGGGCCGCTCGCCGGCGGGCTGATTACAGGCTACTTTCACTGGAGTGTCATATTCTTCGTCAACATTCCGATCGGATTAGTCGGCCTGTACCTGGTCTACCGGCATCTGCCCGACTATCGCGAAGATTCGACACCGCCACTGGACTATGTCGGGCTGCTCACCTTTAGTGCAGGCATCGCCCTGCTGTCATATGTGCTGGAGGTGTTCGGCGAGCACCGCCTCGGCGCGCCCGCCATCATCGGCCTGCTCGCGCTCTCCTGTGTACTGCTGGTCATCTACGGACTGCACGCGGCGCGCACCGCCCACCCCCTATTGCAGCTGAGCCTTTTTCGCTTGCGCACTTTTCGTACCGCCGTGAGCGGCAGCTTCTTTACACGCATCAGCATTGGAGGAATTCCATTCCTGCTGCCTCTGCTCTACCAGGTCGGACTGGGATTCACGCCCATTCAGTCCGGCCTGCTGATGATGCCGCAGGCGCTCGCCGCTATGAGCCTCAAACTGACCATGCCGCGTATCCTGACGCGATTCGGCTACCGCGGCGTACTGATCTCCAACACCATGGCGCTCGGCGTCCTGATCCTGCTGTTCGCGCTGATCGGTGGCAACACGCCTATATGGCTCATCGTCACGCTGCTGTTCTGTTTTGGATTCTTCACCTCGCTGCAATATACGAGCATGAACACGCTGGTGTATGCCGACGTCTCCGAACGCGAGACCAGCAGCGCCAGTACCATTGCGAGCACGGCGCAACAGATGTCGGTCAGCTTTGGTGTGGCCGCCGCCTCGCTGGTAACAGCGCTGTTCATTCCCGACCGCTTTCACGCCGATCCGCCAGCACTCATGCGCGGTATCCATGAGGGCTTTCTGGTGCTTGGCCTGATGACCATCGTTACAACCATCGTGTTCCATGGTTTGCGTACCGATGACGGCAGCGCGGTCAGCCAGCATAAAGCCATTCTTCCCGCAGGCTGAAACTTACCCTGCGCAGCAATGCAATATACGACCCTTGGCAGAACCAACCTCCGCGTATCGGTGGCCGGCCTCGGCTGCGGCGGCAACAGCCGTCTGGGTTTGGGTAGCGGCAAGAGCGAGCCGGAAGCCATCGCGCTGGTCCGGGCGGCTTTCGATCTGGGCATTAATTGCTTCGACACGGCGGAAGCCTATTAGACTGAAGCCGTGCTAGGTCAGGCACTGGCCGACTTACCACGGGATGGCATCGTCGTTTCCACCAAGAGCCGCATCCTCGATGCGGACGGTCAGCGGATCTCAAGCGATGCCGTGATCGGCAATCTCGAGCATTCGCTGCGCCGACTTCGGACGGATCACATCGATGTGTATTTCCTGCACGCGGTGCCTGTCACGCACTATGACTATGCCCTGCACGAACTCGTACCGGCGTTGATCGAGCAGCAGCGGCGCGGGAAGATCCGGCATCTGGGCGTCAGTGAAACCCCGCCGCGCGATCCTGACCAGGCCATGCTGCGACGGGCACTCGATGACTCCTGCTGGGACGTCTTGATGCTGGCGTTCCACATGATGAATCAGGGCGCGCGCACGAGCGTCTTTCCGCGCACGGCAATCCAGCGAGTCGGCACACTGCTGATGTTCGTGGTTCGAAATATCTTCTCCCGCCCCGGCGTGTTGCGAGAAACCGTCGAGCAACTGGTTCGGGACGGCGCGCTGCCGGAGTCTTTTCGCAACCAGGCCTCGCCGCTCGATTTCCTTATCCACGAGGGCGGTGCGTCCAGCCTCACCGATGCGGCTTATCGCTTTGCACGCCACGAACCGGGTGCGGATGTCGCACTGTTCGGCACCGGCGACCAGACGCATCTGCGTCGCAATGTCGAGTCGCTGCTGAAGCCGCCGCTGCCTCCTGCCGACGTCGAGACGCTGCATCGCCTGTTCGGGCATCTGCATGGAGTGGGATTGGTCTTCCCCGACAAGTCGAGCACCGAAATCCGGTTGTCCTCGATTGCGCCGCCGGATTGAGGGCTCGTCGTTACCGTGGTACATTGGTACCATATGCCAAAGAAACTGGAAATCGAACGGATTCAGACCGGCGTACGAATGGAGTGCAGAATCGTCAAGGTGCTCAAGGCGCTCGCCGAGTACAAGAACCTGACGCTCGGGGATCTGCTCGAAGGCATCGTCCTGCACGCCTTCGAAGGCAAGACTTCCTTTGGCGCCGAGACACTGCGCAAGATCACCGAGCTAAAAGCAGTTTACGAGCTCGATCTCGATGCGCGATCGAGCCACCGACTGCGCGAGAGACCGTGACGGAAAGCGACTCCGCATTCCTGCAGGCGCTTGAAACCTGCGTGCTGCCGGAAGCCAGTTTCGGGCACGCGGCTCATGTCCGCGCCGCCTATCTCTATCTGGGAGCCGCGGACTTCGCCAGCGCGTTGCTGCGTCTGCAGCGCACTATCCGTGCCTACGCGAGTTCGCTGGGGCGGCCTGATCGATACCATGAGACCATTACTGTGGCCTACCTGGCGCTGATTCAGCAGCACATCGCGCAACGCGGTGACGGTGGCGGCTGGGACGGCTTCGAACGCGACAACCCCGACCTGTTCGATCGGGACCTGCTGCTGTACTTTTATTCGCGCAGCCAGCTCGAGTCGGGGCTGGCACGTCGACTGTTCCTGTTGCCCGACCGACATGTCCGAGACGCCGACATCAATGCGGCGGCGCCGTAGCGGGCGTGATCGGTGGGGCCGGCTGCGCCAGTATCACCGCCGCGAGCCGTTCGGCGAACGTGCCGAGCGCCGCGCTCATGGCGGCGGGCAACGCGGCCGGCGAACCCGCGACGCAGGAGGCCGCATCGTGAGTCCTGAATTGCTCGCTGCCGTGCTCACTCGCAGCCGCGGGTCCACGCAGGGTCCAGTCGACGCGCAACGTGGCCCCACACTCATCGTCGGCGTAGAACTCGATGACGACCACGGACAGCAGCCGACGCGGCTCTTGGGTCGCCGGCTCGTTCGGATCGGCGACCAGGTGCGCCGGCAATCGTGCGGCCAGATCGTCATTCAGCGTACGTCGGATCTGATCATCGAGCGGCGCCGCCCAACGATCCGAGTCCGCGATGTGCACCCGATAGGGTCCGCCGCGGCTCACCAGTTCGACGCGATCGAGCTCCGGCGGAATGATGACCGGCTGGATGCGCACCGCGATCTGATTCGCGGGCGCGACCCCGGGCGCGTTGACGCCGGCCGACACGGCGACTGGCTGCAGCGTGTAGTAATGCTGTGGCGGGCTGCTACCACAGGCGACCAGCAGGCTGCAACCGAGTAGGTAGGGCAGGGCTGAGTATTTCGAACGGCTCATGGTTTACCTCCCTGCTGATCTTTCTTGGCTTCGCCCTTGCGCCCGCGCAGCAGCGACTCCGGGTGCCTTCCGAGGTAATCAGCCAGGTCGCGCAGGGAGCGTGCGGAATCAGTGAGCTCTCGAATCAATCGCGGCAGATCAGCTCCACTCGAGGCACCGGTCCCCAATACATTATTGGCAGACTGCAGCGTACGCTGCGCCGCGTCGGCGGTGTCCCGGAGGCTCTGCATGATGGGCTTGATCTGTGGCTCGATCTCAGCCGTGACTTGATCGAGATGGGTCAATGTGCGATCCAGTTCGGTAATTGCGTGTCCCAGTGCCGGACCTGCCGTGGCCTTGTCCACGTGTTTCAACACGCTCTGCGCGCTGGCCAGAATGCTCGCGATGTCCGTCGTGGCGGTCGACGGCAGCTCGGCCATGCCATCGACCTGGCGGATGCGGGCCGGTGGCGCCTCCGGCACGATGTCCAGCGACACAACTTTGGAACTGGTCAGGAAATTTGCCGACACCAGATGAGCGCGTAACCCCTTGGCCACCAGCTTTTCGATGCGTGCAGCGAGTGCGCCGGCCGGGTCGGTCTCGGTGTCATGCCCTCGCGCTTTGCGCAGGGGCACGATTTCGATGTGGCTCGGGTCAATCTGCACGATCGCGCGGGTAATGATTGATTGGCTCTCGTCGTCATACTGCAAATGCGACTCGGTGATCTGCCCTATGTCCGCGCCTTGCAGTTGCACCGCGGTGCCCGGGCCGATTTCCCCGACTCCGCCCGGGAAGCTCACGCGATACTGAAGCGTCGCGCCGTGCGGATCGCGTTGTGCCTCGTACTGATTGTCGTACAGTTGAAACGCCGCTCCAGCCGGGCTTTCGGTCCCATTCAGGTCTGGATCCGGCGTATCGAAGGAGACGCCACCGGATATCAGCTGTTGCCAGGATGAGGCTCGAAAGCGCAGTCCCTGAACGCCGACCGCGAGATCGATGCCGCCGGAATTCCAGAAGCGCGTCTGCGAGGTCACGTACTTCTCGAACGGCGAGCGCACGAAGGCGTAGACGTTGATCTTGCCGGAGGCATCGAGCTGATAGCCCTCCACCTCGCCCACGGGAATGCCGCGATAGTTCAGCGGTGAACCGGCCGTCAGTGAGCCCAGATCGCTGGTGTGCAGGACAAAGGAACGCCCTGGTATATCAGGCGGCAGGGCGGGCGGATCATCGAGCCCCACGAAGGCACGCTGCGCAGGGCTGTTTCCCGAACCCGGATACATCTCGATGTATGAGCCCGATACCAGCGTCGATAGTCCGGAAATACCACCGACCCCCACGCGCGGCTTCACGATCCAGAAGCGCGTGTTGGAAGTCAGATGGTCCGTCACCGAGCGCCTCATGCGAGCCCGTACGAAAACCCGCGACATCTCGGAGTTCAGATACAAGGACTCGACGGTACCCAGGTCCACATCCTTGTGGCGGATTTTGGTATCACCGACCTCGATGCCTTCCGCATCGCTGAAAGAGATGGTGATCAGCGGCCCCCGATCCGCGAAGGCGCGAATCGCCAGTCCTGCCACGACGGCCACCGCCAGCAGCGGCACGACCCACACCCAGGAGAACCGTCGGCGTCGCTGCCGAGCCTGGGGCAATGCCGAATGGTCGGTCGGGCTCATGCCGTGCGTTCCGTGGCGTCCCACATAACCCGTGGGTCGAAGCAGCGCGAGGCGAGCATCGTGACTATGACCACGGCCGCGAATGCCACTGCTCCGCCCTGAGGGCGCACGCGCGTCAGGTTACCGAACTGGACCAGCGCCACCAGGATGGAAATCATGAACAGGTCGATGCTCGACCAGCGCCCGATGAAATCGATGAATCGATACAGCTGCGTGCGACCAACCAGCCAACGCCTCGATCGAAAATGCGTCATCACCAGCATCAGGCTGAGGCCGCATAGCTTTGCGAGCGGAATCATGATGCTGGCGGCGAAGACCAGGATGGCCAGCGGCCAGAGTCCCAGGGTAATCAGCTCGTGCACACCGCTGAGGATGGTGTTCGGTTCCACACGACCGAATCGCTCGATGCTCAAGACCGGCAGCACATTGGCGGGCAGATAGAGCAGGAACCCGGCTATCACCAGCGCCAGCGTACGCTGGATGGTGGCGGGCTTCCGCCGGTGAACCCTGGCGCCGCATCGATGACATTCTGAGTGCTCGTACCTCGCATCCAGCAGCAGACCGCAGGTATCGCAACGCAGTGTCCAGCGCGACCGCGCAGGCTCAGCGCGAACGGACAGGGCTGCCCACACCGCGTCTTCATCGAGAGTCACCGTTGCCAGCAGCACTGCAAAGGTGGCGCCCATGAGGCACCAGCCGCCAAGGCCAATGTGCACCTCCCCGACGTCCTGCAGCCGGGTGTATGCGACGCAGCAACCGACCAGATACACCTCGACCATTGCCCAGGGCCGCAGCTCGCCGGCCCAGCGAAACAACTTGCCCAGCGGCATCGGCAGGCGGAGTCGCACCGCACCGAGGACATACACCATAAGTCCCAGATAGACGAAAGGAATGACGATGCTGAAGAAGAACACCACGGTCGCGAGCGACGCGAAGCCGTCGTTCCAGAGGGCTTCCACGCCCGTCCGCAGCCAGTCGCGCCGCTGCACCCCAAAGGATGACAGGCTCATGAGCGGCGCGAGCGCGGACGGCAGCATGAGCACCAGTGCTGCGGCAGAGAATGCCAGTGATACATCGACGCCTGCTGCCACCGGCGCACTCAGCGTATGACCGCATCGGACGCATTCGAGTACCGCCCCGAGAGTTGTTTCCGGGACATGCTGCAGCAGCCCGCAATGGGGACAGCCGATGGAGTCGGACGGCGGGGCAGGCGGACTGCGGATCATGCAACCCCGACAATACCGCAAAACCAGGCTGGCGCCAGCCGCGCACTAACAGCTAGAGTTCGGTCTGGTTGGTTCGAAGGGGGAGTAATGTCCATGCGCAGCCGTTTCATTTCGTGTTTGGTTGTGGTCACTACATTGCTGGCCAGTGCCCGCGGCTCGGCGGATCAGGCGCCGCCATCACCGCTCGATGCTATCCCAGACAAGATGCCTTTCAGTGAGCCGTATGGCGCGCCGATCAGTGCGCAGCGGGCACAGTCGTTGATCCAGGCAGCGGCCGCGGAGGCCACCCGCAAGGGCTGGGCCATGAACATCGCGGTGGTGGATTCGGGAGCAAACCTTGTGGCCTTTCTGCGCATGGATGGCGCGCAACTCGCCTCGATAGCCATCTCCGAACACAAGGCGCGAACGGCAGCCAAATTCCGCAGACCGACCAAGGTGATCGAGAAGGCGGTTCAGGAATCGGACATGAAATACATGATGACGCTCGATGATATCGTCGCCTCGCGCGGCGGCATTCCACTTATCGAGGACGGCAAGATCATTGGCGCCATCGGTTGCTCCGGCGGTACCGGCTCGCAGGACGAAGTGGTCTGCAATGCCGGCGCCGCGCTGGTCAAGTGAATCGGAACGCCGAGCAGCCAATAGCAGTCCCTCGGGAACCTTTGATTCCGCGTAGCTGGTGGATAGTGAATTGAGTACCGCGCGAATTGTCGGCGGCGGCCAAACGCCGCAATAGCGGCGCCGGGCAGATCGGCGCGTCAGCCCGGGACTACAGGGACTCGGCGCAGGCGCCTGATCAGCGGTGATCGCGGAAGATCAGCGGCTTTTCTTCGACCCGTGGCAGCGCCTCAGCACGCGCGACGGCTTCGGTGACCAGGTGATGATGCGGCGACAGATCGCAGACGGGATCGGCGTTGGCGGCATCACCCGTGAGCATGTAGGCCTGGCAGCGGCAGCCGCCGAAGTCCTTATGCTTTTCGGGGCAGCTGCGGCAAGGCTCCTTCATCCAGGAGTCGCCGCGAAAATGGTTGAATCCTTCCGACTGGTACCAGACCGATTCGACACTGGAAGTACGCACGTTCGGAAACTCGATACCCGGGAGCATGCGCGCCGCATGACAGGGCAACGCCGTGCCATCGGGCGTGATCGTCAGAAAGATCGAGCCGAGACCATTCATGCAGGGTTTGGGCCGGCGTTCGAAGTAGTCGGGCACTACGAAGAAAATACGCATGCGCTGGCCGGGCTTCTGGCGAAAGCGCTGCGTGACCTCCTCGGCGCGACGCAGTTGCTCGCGGCTGGGCAGCAGGCGATCACGATTGCGCTGGGCCCAACCGTAATACTGCGTATTGGCGAGCTCGACGTAATCGGCGCCGAATTTCTCGGCCATATCGAGGATCTGCTCGACATGGTCGATGTTGAGTCTGTGAAGCACGACATTCAGCACCATCGGGTAGTCATACTTCTTAATTAGAGCTGCGACTTTCGACTTGAGCTCGAAGGTGCGGGTGCTGCTCAGGAAATCGTTCATTTCGCGCGTGCTGTCCTGAAAGGAGAGCTGAATGTGATCAAGGCCGGCCGCCTTGAGCGCCTGGATGCGCGACTCATTCAGCCCGACGCCCGAAGTAATCAGGTTGGTGTAAAACCCCAGCGAATGAGCCTCGGCGACGATGATTTCCAGATCGTCGCGGACCAGCGGCTCGCCCCCGGAAAGTCCCAGCTGCACTGAACCCAGCGCGCGCGCTTCGCGCAGCACCCGCAGCCAGTCATCGGTGGCAAGTTCGGCACCCGTGCGCAAGAAGTCCGTCGGGTTGTAGCAGAACACGCAGTGCAGTGGACAACGATAGGTCAGCTCGAACAGCAGCCACAGCGGCGGACCGGGTCGGGCAATATCGGGCCGCGCCACGCGCGACTCGAGCATCGAATTGGGGTCTGCGCTCACGGTTGGATCTCCAGCCAGTGCTTGTCTACGGCCATGGCGACGAAGGCTTCAACATCCTTCGCAAGTCCGGTGGCAGCGAAAGCCTGTTCGAGATCTGCAGTGATGTCGATCAGAGTACGTTTGCCGTCGCAGCGTTTCATGATCTCGCCGGCGCTGCTGTTGAGTTTAATCATCCCTTCCGGATAGAGGAGAACGTGCGCCTGTTGCGCAGGCTCCCACTGCAGCCGCAGGCCACGGGCGATGGCGGGGCGTGCGCTGGTGGCAATGCTGGTCATAGCGGGAGACGCCCGGCAGGCCCGCCTGCTTCAGAATCCGACTGTCGAGGAAAACGGGCGAGCCCGCAGCGGCGGGCTCGCCCTGGAGGCTTCAGCGATTGGCAATGTACATCGTGATTTCCATTCCGAAACGGAAATCAACAGCTTGCGGGGTTACCCATTTCATTTGCTCGGCTCCTGGCGGTTAACTGAATCACGGCGGCAAGGGGCACCACCGCGATGCCATCTTCCACGGGACGGGGCCGGGAGAGAAGGCAACGATCATGAATGTCGCCTCATGAAAATCATGAGTTACCCGGCCCCAGCCGATGTGGCTGTCCGGGCATCCGGAGCCACTGCTACCATCGGCTGCACCGATGAAGCTGCGCACCCGTCTCAATCTCGTCGTGGCCGGCCTGACCGCAGCCTTCGCTATCGTATTGATCCTGGGCGAGTTTCAGGCCACGCGATCGTCAATTCGCGAGGAAATCGAGGCTGCCAACCGGGTGGCCGCCCAGTTGCTGGGGCGACTTGCATTGATCTACTCGGCACAGGGAGGGCCGGACCTGGCGCTGCGGTTCCTTGAGCAGACCGGCCACGTGCGTGCCAACGATATTGTGCTCCGCACCATTGGCGGCGATATCGTGTATCGTTCCCCCGAGCCGACATACAAGGCGGGACGCGAGGCACCCGCCTGGTTCGCGCGCCTGATGGCTCCAGAGCCGGTGGCCTATCGTTTCATGCTGCCAGGACAGCTCGAGCTCACGGTGCAGTCCAACGCGTCGCGCGCGGTGCTCGATGCGTGGGATGAGCTCAGGCGGCTCTTTACTGTCGCTGCCGTCATGCTCATCGTCGTCAATGGTCTCGCCTTCTGGACCGTTGACCGCGCGCTGGCACCGTTCCCCATTATCGCCGGCGGGTTCCGCCATGTGCAGCAGGGCGACCTCGCGTTTCGGTTGCCGCCGATGAAAGGCTTCGAAGCGCGAGAAATTGCAACCGCGTTCAACCGCATGGCGGAGGCCGTACAGGACAAGGTGCAGGCCGAGCGCAAGGCCCAGAACGCCGAAGCGCGACTGGATGAGCGACGCGAAATGGCGCTGCTCATCGAGCAGCGAGTCGAGGAAGAACGCCGATTGATCGCGCATGAACTGCACGATGAGTTCGGCCAGTCCGTCACCGCAATCCGAAGCCTCGCGATGGCGATCGCGGCTCAGGGCGGACAGCGCGATCAGCAGACGGGAGACGCCGCGCGATTGATTTCGGACGAGGCAGCGCGTCTCTACGATGCGATGCATGGCTTGATCCCGCGCCTGATGCCGCTGTCGCTCGACACACTCGGGCTCGCCGATACGCTGGAAAACCTGGTCCGCGATTGGCAACGCCGCAACCCGCAGGTCAAGTTATCCGTGCGCCACGATCTTGCGGTTCAGTTGGGGCCCAGCGTGACCCTGGCTATATACCGAGTCGTGCAGGAAGGGCTGATCAATGCGTTGAGGCACGCCCATGCGTCGCACGTGGACATTGTGGTCAACTCCGATGGACAGCGCATCGTCGTCACAGTCGCCGATGATGGCGTCGGCATGACGGCAACCGAGACGCCGCCCGGACATTTCGGCCTGCGCGGACTTGCCGAGCGCATCGCTCGCCTCGGCGGCGTCTTCAATATCGGTCGACGTGAGCCGCATGGCGTATGCCTCGTGGCCGAAATCCCCCTGACGGGGAACGCGTGAGGTCGAGGCCATGATTCGAGTGCTGCTGGTCGACGACCACGCTGTCGTGCGAATGGGTTTCCGGCTGCTGCTGCAGTCGCAGGCGCACATGTTGGTGATCGCCGAGGCCGAGTCGGGCGAAATGGCCTGCCAACGCTATCTGGAGACGAAGCCGGATGTGGTCGTCATGGATCTGGCCATGCCGGGCATGGGTGGCCTCGAAGCGCTGCGTCGGATCCTAGCCCACGATTCGCAGGCCCGGGTGTTGACGCTGTCCGCGCAGGACGACCCGATGCATGCACGTCGGGCGCTGCGCGAAGGCGCGCGTGGATTCCTGTCCAAACGTAGCGCGCCCGAGGCATTGCTGGAAGCCGTAACGGCCGTGGCTGCAGGCCACTCCTATATCGATAAAGATCTGGCACAGAAACTGGCGCTGGACGAGATCCAGGGTTCCGCGAAGTCCATCATCGAGCGTCTGTCCGAGCGCGAGTTCGACGTTTTCATCCGGCTGGCGCGCGGCGCCACAGTACAGCGCATCGCGGAGGATCTGAGTCTTTCGCCATCCACGGTTGGCACTCATCTCTACAACGTCAAACAGAAGCTCAATGTGAACAACCAGTCCGAACTGACGCTGATTGCGATTCGCGAAAAACTCATCGAGGCCTGATCGATGCTTCCTGTGACCGCCCGGAAATCGCACCCAAGCTTCTTCATGATTCTCTTCATGCCGTACGGTGCCTTGAACGGTTATCTGACTGTGACTCTGGGGTACCTGCTGTCGCAGTCCGGCATGACAGTGGCACAGGTAGGGCTGCTCATCGCGGTCTCGTATCTGCCGCAAACGGGGAAGGTCCTGTGGGCACCGATCATCGACACGACCCTCACGCGTAAGCAATGGTATGCGATTGGAACCACGCTGACCTCAATCGGCGTCGTAGCGATGGCGGCATGTTCCACCAAGGCCACGACATACGGTGTACTGAGTATTGTCGTGTTTGTTGCCAGTCTCGCCTCCAGCTTCACCGCAATGTCGACCGAATCGCTGCTGGCCTATAACACACCCCCGGCGCTCAGGGGCCGCGCCGGGGGATGGCTTCAGGCGGGAAATTTCATAGGTACAGGACTGGGCGGAGGCGCGGGACTATGGCTTGCAGAACGAGTGTCAACGCCATGGATGACTGGAGCCGTACTCGGCGTCGCCTTCATGCTGTGCTGCGCGCCGTTGTTTGCCATCGCGGAACCAGCAAACACGCTGAGAAAAAAGGGCGCGGTTCGCACAGCCGTTGCGCTGTTTTGGGATTTGTGGCTCGTGCTGCGCGCACGCAGCGGGTACCTGGCGGTGCTAATCGTGTTTCTGCCCATTGGTACAGGGGCCGCGTCCAGCCTTTGGCCGGCGGTCGCCGATGCCTGGCATGCATCGGCATCCACGGTAGCATTGGTGAACGGCACGTTGGGCGGACTCGCCTCCGCCGTCGGCTGCCTGGCGGGCGGGTATCTCGCGGATCGTATGAGCCGACGATTTGCTTACCTCAGCTACGGCGTCCTGCTCGCGCTGTGCGCACTCGCGATGGCGCTGTATTCGCACACCGAGGCCGCCTATGTGGGTTTTACGCTCGTCTATGCCGTGTTCAGCGGCATGTGCTTCGCGGCCTTTTCGGCCGTGACACTCGAGGCCATCGGCGCGGGCGCGGCCGCGACGAAATATAACCTGTACGCCTCGCTATCCAATATACCGATTATGTCTATGATCGCCCTTGAGGGACGGGTCAGTGATCGCTGGGGCACTAATGCGTTCCTGTATTTCGAAGGAATCATGACAGTCGTGAGCGTGGTCGTGTTCGGGGCGGCGATGTTCCTGACCGCCCGTCGAACGGCTCCGCTCGCTGCCGAAGCCTTGTAGGACAGTCGGGAAGCGCGCGGAACGGATCCCTACGCCCCCTGTCCCGAGTGCCTGGAGGGTCGGCGCGGACCCACCAGAATTCAATGCGTAGTCCGCTGCCCGCCTCGGCCTCGGCCCGGACAATGCGACCCAAGTCAGCCGGTTGGCGAGAGTCTCATGGGCTCGGGAGCAGCAGAAGAAAAAGCCATCAGCGTTGTTGCAACGGCCACGTTGGTGCTCGGTTTACTGTTCTGCGGACCTGCGCTGGCGGATTGCTCACAATCCGCTAACGCCGCTTCGAGTGTCGATGGCGCCGTCGGCGGTCACTCCATGTCGTTGCATTCCGTCTCGCTCCGAACCGCGTTGCAGGGCACCGTCAGCACGCCGGGGTCGGCCTCCTCTCAGGCGTCGTGTCGCCGCAGCGCCGGAACGCTCGTATCCGTGGCGTCGGTGCTGCCCCGCTCGTACGTGGCCCGGCACCTTATCGATGGATACTCGTTGTCGGCAGCCAGCGGACCCGTGGCGCGCGAAATGCGCATAGAAGTGGACCCGCGCATCGCCAATTCGGCGCAAGCGGAATCGGCGGCCGCAACGGGCACATCATCGGAGCACGAATCGGGGCTCGAAGCGCGCTTCGGCGTGCGATGGCAGACCATGCCGCGCCCCGCTTGGGTTCAGCGCGTGCCGGCCTGGCTGGTCGAAGACGCAAAGACGTATCACCGCCGCGGCCTGCCGCTGCTGCATCTATGGGAATCCTCCAACTACCTTGTGGCGCTGGGGCTCAGCAACCACGGGGTGCCGGGCGTTTATTTCTCGCAGAAGCTCCCTTGATTGCGCTGAATCAGCGCGAGTAGGGAAGCAATCAATGCGCTGCCGAGCACCAACACGGTTTCAGCGGCGCGCCCCGAGACGCCGGGGAGTGCGAGGATTCCAGCCAGATTGATCGACCAGCGCGCCGGTAGCGCCGGCGGCCGCAACGAGAAAATCAGTCCAGCCTGCCGGTGCTTCCATGTGTCCCCGGGCCGCTATGCCCCCAACGTGCTATGGGGGCTCACACCGACATCATACCGGCACGAACGGACGCAGGCGCATCGGCCGGATCAATCCCGCATCGTCCATCGATGCGGAATTGACGCGCGGACTCACTGCATGAGCGTGCATGGCGTCGGATCGATAGGCGTGCAGCACCGACTTTGCGTCGGCGGGGGTTCCCCGAAGCCATACATCATAGTCACGTCTTTTCAGTATGGCGGGCATCAAAGGTTCGGCACTCGCGACGCGTCGCATGAGTTCGTTGGCCGGAACGCAGATCACGGAGAAACTCTCGATGACGTCATCATCGTCGCCCACCGAGCGATCCCAGACTCCGGCTAGTCCGAACACTGAGCGATCGCTGAGTTGCACGAAGTAGGGCTGTCGATAGCGCGCGGCGGTCAATTGCCAGACGTAGTAGCCCGCAACCGGCAGAATGCAGCGCCGGCTGGCGATCCATGATTCCCGATGCACCGTTGAGCTCTCAAGCTGACCCGCAGCGACGCGCCGTGGAGGCTCTCCATCGAACTTGCCTTCCGCCCATCCAGGAATCAGGCCCCAGCGCATCATCACCGCTTCCGAGCACCCCTGATGCAGGCGAATGGCCGGCGCGTATTGGTGAGCCGCGACGTTGAATCGGACGGCAAACTTCCACCATGCCTGATCGGGCGTGAATTCACGTTCCGCGGCGACCTGCGTCGGAAGGGCGTAACGCTCACACATGCAGGACAGCTCCTCGCACGTCGCTAGCTCGATCCGCGACTACCCGAGCGCCTACGGGCATGCGGAGTGACATCGAGGGTGAAGTCGGTCGTCTTTGCGTAGACGCTGCGCATTAGACGCTCAAAATCCGCCACCGGAACCGGCGGGCTGAACTGGTAGCCCTGGTACTGATCGCAACCCAGTGTCTTGAGCAGATCCAGTTGCGCCGTCGTCTCCACGCCCTCGGCAATGACTTTAAGCCGCAGATTGTGCGCCAGTGACACGATCGCGCCCACGATGGAGGCATCGTCCGAACGAGCCGTTATCTCACTCAGGAAACTGCGATCGATTTTCAGGTGATCGATCGGAAATCGGCGCAGATAGCTCATGCTGGAGTAGCCCGTGCCGAAGTCGTCCACCGACACGAGCACTCCCATCTCACTGAGTCGCTCGAGCGTTTTAATCGATTCCTCAGGATCGCTCATGACCGCGCTCTCCGTCAGCTCGACTTCGAGAAGGCGCGGCTCAAACTGCGCGTCGGCAAGTGCCCGGCGAATGGTCTCCACCAGGTTCCCCGACCGGAACTGCGCCGCGGCCACATTCACAGCGATGCGCAGGGAAGGCAGGCCGGCGAGCTGCCAGGCGCGCCCCTGCCGGCAAGCCTCGCGCAGTACCCACTCGCCTATCGGCCCTATCAGTCCGCATTCCTCGGCCAACGGAATGAATGCCGCGGGAGATACGAGCCCTCTTTCCGGATGGCGCCAGCGAATCAGCGCTTCGGCGCTGTAAAAGTAGCCGGACATCGTATCGACCTTGGGCTGGTAGTAGAGCTCGAACTCACCGCGCGCGAGAGCGGCGTGCAGGTCACTTTCCAGCCGGACCTTATCGTGCGTTCCAGCCTCCATGCCGGCGGCATAGCATTGTACATTGTTGCGGCCGCGGTGCTTGGCCGCGAACATCGCTGCATCGGCGTGCGCAACAAGCGCCTCGACAGTGACGCCGTCGTCGGGATAGAACGCAATGCCGATGCTCGCAGAGGTATGAATGGTGATACCGGCAATCTCGACGACCGGCTGCATCGCCTCGATGATCCGGTGCGCGACCGCCACTGCATCCTGCCGAGTGGCGCCCGGACTCAGTACGATTACGAATTCGTCGCCGCCAAGGCGCGCCACGGTGTCGACATCGCGGATGACTTCAGTCAAACGCCGCGCCACCTGCTGTAACAGATGATCGCCGGCACCGTGGCCCAGCGAGTCATTGACCAGCTTGAACCGGTCAAGGTCGCACAGCAGGACGGCAAAGGATGTCTTGTCCCGGTGAGCGTGCGTGAGAGCTTGCGATATTCGATCGTCGAGCAGTACCCGATTGGGCAGGCCTGTCAGCACATCATGCGTGGCAAGATGGCGCAGCTGGCGATTGGCTGCCTCCAGACCCTGGGTCCGGGCCGACACATCCTGTTCGAGGGACGCCACCTGCGCGCGAATCATCCTCTCATTTCGCCATTTTCGCGTCAGCGAGTTCGCGCACTGGAGTACCTCGATCGACTCGAAAGGCTTTCGAAGCACCAGCAACTGATCGGAGTGCCCCAAGCGATGCACCACGTCCATCCAGTCATAGTCGGCGTGCGCCGAGCAGATCACGACCTGGATGTGCGGATCGATCGCCCAGAGGCGTTCGATGGTCTCAAGCCCATCCCAGCCGGGCGGCATCTTCATGTCGACGAATGCCATGCCGTATGGATGGCCCTCCGCCAACGCCTGTCGCGCCTTATCGACGCCTTCCTGCCCCTGGTACGCGGAGTCAAGCGCGAATACCGGGCGGCCCGAAGTAGTTTCGACCGTTTCACCAAATAGAGCCGCCTCGGCAGCCAGGAATTCGTTCTCGGCGGCCTTTGCCGCGGTGGTGCCAAAGATCTTGAGGAAGTCCTGATGGATGGCGATATTGTCGTCAATGATCAGCAGCCGCGGCAGATTCACGTCGGCAGAATTACTCACGCTTCTCTCCGACCGCCGAGTCGACCGCTGGCTCGATCGGCAATTCGAGCGTAAAGCTTGCGCCGCAACCCAAACCATCACTATGCGCGGTGAGAGTTCCGCCAAGTTCCCTGGCTGCCAGAGCGCCGCTGTGCAAACCGAAGCCATGTCCGGTTTTGCGCGTCGTGAATCCATGCCGGAACAACCGGTTCATGGTTTCAGGGCTGATGCCCACGCCATTATCGATGACGGCTATGCGGATACGACGTGCGATCGCGTGGACCCGGATCGTGATCTGCTTGTCCTGTCGATCCGTATCGTCGCAGGCATACTTCGCGTTACGGATCAGATTGACGAGAATCTGCAGTACCTTGTGCTTGTCGACGCTGATTGTCGCGACGCTGCCGTCGATTTCGCGATTTACCGAGACTCCGTGCCGCGTCAACGCCGCCGCATTCATGCGCAGGCTATCGTCGATCAGCGAGTTCACCGCCACAATCTCGGAGACACCGCAGAGCTTGGCGTAGCTCTGCTGCATGGCCACGGTTTCCTTGATGTGTTCGATGTTGTCTCGCAGTGCCGCGAGTTCCTTCAGCGCCAGCTTCTGGTTGCCTTGGAGATGTTCGGCAAGCTGGGCCAGGTAGGCGGGCAGCTTGCGGCCGCGTTCATCCATGGTCAGGAAGGCGGCCAGATCTTTCTCGCGCTCCTTGAGCATCGCCGCCGCGCGTCCGAGTCCTGCTACCTTCGCGTCCCTGACGCATTCAGACACAAGGTTCGCTGACACGTTTACGCTGGTGAGCACGTTGCCGACGTTGTGCAGCACATTGGAGGCTACTTCCGCCATGCCGGCAAATCGCGATGCATCCAGCAGTTGTTTGTGGGTGCGTTCGAGTTCGAGTTCCGCTTCTTTGCGCTCGGTGATGTCCTGTGCAACCGCGACGGCACCCACGCACTCGCCGCCGGGCGCAAAGAGCTGCCGCGCGCTCCCTAGCGTGGTTCGCGCCTTGCCGCCCGGTTCGGCCAGAATCAGCTCAACATTACTGACCGTCTCGCCGCGCAGCGCCCGCGGCAGCGGCGTCTGCTCGATGGGCACGCGCGTCACCCCGTCCGGCAGAAACACTTCGATCCGCGGTTTATAGCGGCCCGAGGTGTCTCCCGATGCGGCCGATGTATCGATTGAGAAAAGCTTCACGGCGGCCGAGTTGCTCAGAAACATCTCCCCGCTACGATCGCATGCCATGATGGCCACGGGCACAGCGCTGATGACGCTCCCGAGCAGGTTGCGGTTCTGCTCCAGGACTTCCTGCATCTGCTTGCGATCCGATATCGCCTCCAGGAAGCCGACCGAACAAACCGATGCGCCGGTTTCATCGATCACCAGCGCCGCGGTCACCCGTACCCATACCGGGCTGCCGTCTTTGCGCAGGTAACGCTTCTCGAGAGAATAGGAGTCGATCTCGCCCCGCCACAGCCGTTCGATTTCGGCGGCGTTATGTCCGAAGTCGGCCTCGTATGTGAGTTTGCCGATAGCCACGTTCTCTAGTTCGGCGGGGCTGTAGCCCAGCATCTGGCTGAAGGCGGGATTGACGCGGATGAAGCGCCCTTCTCTGTCAGCATAAGCAATGCCGATGGGTGCCTGTTCGAATGTATTCCTATGCAGCATCTCAAGTTGCCGCAGGTTTTCGAGATACGCGGTATCGGGAGCGTCGTCCGATTTCGCCCGTAGCCTCAATAGTTCTTCGGTGAGTTCGGCCTGCGAGGATGCCTGTCGGCCAAGTGTCGCGAACCCGTCACGTTCCCGACGATCGAGTTCCCGTGGCGCGAAGTCGAGTACCGACAAAATGCCGAAGGTGCGGCCATCGGGACTGCGCAACGGGATCGCCGCATAGAAGACTATGGTTGACTTGAAGCGGCGATCGCGCCTGGCGTCCGACACTTCGAATAGGTCGTCGCCGGACAGCGCATGTTCATCGAAGCTTCGGTGTTCGGGAAACGCGCCCGGTGGACGTCCGGAATCCCTCTGCCAGGTGAACTCGATGCCGTGGACTACAACCGAGGCAAACGATGTGCGGCAGAGCAGGCCCGCGAGAGCGGCAAATTCGCGTAGACTCTGCGCGATCCCGCGAGCCGGAGAATCATCGCTCGAGATTTCAGCCGTCTCGAGCCATCTCGTCGGCGCTGGCGCTGCGGTCATCTGGATCGGTCCCCCATCGAGGCCTAAGCGCGAAACCTGATCGCACCGCCCGGGTCTGATATCTAACGTGAGAAGTCGGCGGTCGGCGCCGAAACTTGAGACGGGGCATGTCAAGAACGGTGCGATTCGCAGCCGACGTGACGGGCTTCACACGCAGCGGTCAAGCGCTCGTTGTCATAACACGGCAAGTGTGCGGCTAATCAGCATGGCGCTTTGATCGTCTCGATCGCGACCCTGCGCATTTGCGGCCAGTTTGCCCAGTTGATCGATGACGATCTCCGGACTCAAGGGCGAGGCGGGTAGGGCGCGCAGTAATTCGAGGCTCCCGGCCGGATCGGCGGGTTCCGGCCGCAGCAGTCCGTCCGAGACCGCGAGCAGCATCTGGCCCGGTCGCAGTTCGATCTCTCGACAGGTGTACTCGGCAGAGTCCACGAGTCCAACGGGGAAACCGCTGTCATGCACTTCGCGCCAACCCGACTCATGGTCGAAGCACACCAGATTCGGATTGCCAGCCTGACAGTAGCGGACGACTCCCCGCCGCGTATCCAACACGCCCGCCAATGCAGTGAAGTACATGCCGGGCAGATTCAGGCGGCAGTAACGAGCGTTCAGCTCTTCGATAGCGATCCGGCCGCAGTCCTGCGGCGCCTCCGGGTTCGCGCTCTGGAGCAGTACGACGATGCGATCCATCATTTCCCGGATGAGACTACAGGAGATCAGGGCCGAGGCTGTTCCGTGCCCTACGACATCTATGAGACCGAAGGCCACCCGATCTTCGCCCACGGGCGCGACGCCGATCATGTCGCCGCCCAGCAGCTCACTGGGTTGATACAGCGTATGAATCCGCAATCCATCCCGCTCCAGAGTCTTCGGCAGCATGGCCGCCTGAAGCGCTGCTGCCGATTGCAATTCGCTCTGGATAAGATTGAGCGCATCGCTCAGTGCCGCGCTTTTTTGCTGCAGTGCCTCGTTGAGCGAAATGACTCGATCGGCCAGTTCCAGTCGCGCGCGAATCTCGCCATACGGCGCACACATGTCGATGCAGTCGTTGGCCCCGGCGCGCAATGATGCGATCACCTCATCGCCGCCACTGGTCAATAGCACCAGATAAACCAGCGCCAGCTCAGGCCGCGTTCTGAGCCTGCCGAAGAAATCCACCCCAACGCCGTCCGATATACAGGAACTGCAGGCAATTATGCTGGGTCCGGCCGAAAGCAATGCTTCCGCCTCCCGGAGTGTGGCCGCTTTCAGAACCTCGAAACCCAGCGAGCGAAATACCGCATCCCAATAGTTGGCCTGATCCGCTTCCCCCTCGATCAGCAGAATCTGTCGCCGGGACGATGTATCGCCCTCTGGGACCGAGGCAGCGGGCGGCAGCGGCTCTGGCCTGCTCATCCGGCCATCCTGTTGCTGTGCGCATGACTCTCCAGCGCGCGTAACACCCGATCCAGCGAGCTGCGGAGCTGCCAGATTGCGCTGGTCCCCGGAAGATGCCGCATGGCCGCCTGCTTCTCAATTGACTCCAGCAGCGCCGCCAGCGCGCGCGCACCGACACTGAGTGCGGAACCTTTCCATTTACGGGCAATGTGTTCCAGGCGCGCGAGATCCTCGCATTCGTAGGCGACGTGCAAATCGGTCATGCGGCGCTGGGCCTCGGCAATGAACGCGGGTGCCGTTCGCGCCAGGATCACTGGCGCCAAAGAGCCTAGCTGTCGATCGAGATACAAGAGGTCAAGCGAGTCATCGTCGAATTGGCGGTCACGCGCCGCTGCCGCCGGAGAAAACCTGGCCGTCGTCGGCGCGTCCGCGGCACCACGCTCGGAAACTGCCAGGCGAAAGATCCCCGTGTGAGCCTGATCGACCGCGGTCTGCACCGGAATAGTCAGCAGGGAGCCCATATGTTGCGCGCCCATCAGATCGCACAGTGCATTCGCCAATGCCGCACGCAGTTTCGCGAAGGAAGTTTTCTCCATGCCGAGAGCGTCGGAGTGTTCGGCACGGTCAGCACCGCCGCCCGAATCGGCCACTTCTGCCGGGATGGCAACGCGACCAAGCGAGAACTGCACTCGCTGCAATGGCTGGGCAGTAGTCGCCTCGCTGCCGCTTTTAGAGGCGTCGGTTCCCGAGGAGTCGGCCATTGTTACCTCGAGCAGCCGTGCCTCGGGTTCCAGACCCTCGGATTCCTGATCGACGAAGAATGCCAGCAGCCTCGAGAATTGGGCTTCGTCGGCAACGATACGCTCGGGAACCTCAGGCGCCACGCGTACATCGACGATGTGGCGGGTCGCGATCCGCGACAGCAGCCGCCCGATGTTAACGGGTTTCTGTGACAGCGCTAGCTGACCGTTGACCGTTGTCATGTAGTCGGCAAAATCGGCGCAAACGGTCTTTAGCCTCTCGACGGCACGCCTCACCGCGCCCGCATTGTCTTCATCGCACAGCAGCCCCACGTTCGCGGCGAACTCTAGAAGATCGGCACTCACGGCGGCGATCAGCCTCATGCGCTCGCGCGACGATTCACCCTCCCGGTCACGCTCGGCGCGCAATGCCTTAATGACCTCTGCCTTGAGCTCGATGTCGGCGCGAAGCCGATTGAGCAGCGCATCGCTGGGTTGGCTCATCGTTGCCAGCGCCTCACGGCAGTGAGCCGATTGATGCCGCGGTCGCGGTGATAGCGGACACTGTCCATTACAGATTTGATAATCACAAGGCCCATCCCGGATTCCGGCAGCTTGGAAATATCCGTGGCGTCGAAATTCAGTTCCGAAGGCGCCGCATCAAACTTCCATGGCGCCATGCCCTGTCCGCTGTCCTCGATGGTCAGTTCGATCGCCTCCGGCCCAGCGATCGCGCATATCCTGATCTGCGCGCCCGACGCATGCCCATAGCTGTGCTTGACGACGTTCACGAGCCATTCCATGACGGCGGTGGCGTAGTCGGCTCGATCTTCGGTATCGAATCGGTCGCAAAGGGCTACGATCCGCTCGGTAGCCAGCCTTGCATCCAGCAGCGTCGCGGGCACGACCAGATACAGCGGCTGGTGGCTGTTCACGGTCTACGCCGCGATGGCGGCCTGACGGCTGTCGAAGGTCTTGAGCACCCGATCCATCCGGGTGAGTTTCAGCACCGCCATGACGCCAGGCGTGACGCCGCAGATGTGCAGCCTTCCGGTATGACCGAGGTGCTTGAGCACGTAGACGACGGAGCCGAGGCCGCTACTGTCCATGAAGTTCACCTGGCTCAGGTCGAGTACGATATTGCGGTGTCCCTGGTCAATGCGCGCGACCATGGCTTCCCTGAAACTGGCGGCTATGACCGCATCGAGTCTCTTTTCCCTGAGGCTGACGACGAGGCATCCCCCTTCCGACAAGTCTTCCATCAACACGACTTTCCCTCCTTCAATAGAACTTCAGATGACCTGCTGCAGATCCCAGATCTCCGTGGCGTATTCCCTAATCGTGCGGTCGCTGGAGAAGCGTGCGCTACGCGCCACGTTCAGGATCGCGCGCGCCGCCCATTTGTCGACGTCACAATAGTCCTGTGCAGCCTGCTCGTGCTTGCGCGCATAGTCGGCAAAATCGCTCAGGTGCATGTAGTAGTCGCCTTGCTCGAGCAACGCCCGCGCTATGGGCGCGAACAGATCACGATCCTCGGCACTGAAGGTGCCGTCGGTCAGGCGTGTCAGGATACGGTGGACGTGCGGGTCGCTGTCGTACGCGAAGCCTGCGGCATTGCCTGCCATGCGACGCTCGATCACCTCCGCCGCCGTGAGTCCAAAGATGTAAATGTTGTCGGCGCCGACTTCCCTTGCAATCTCGACGTTGGCTCCGTCCAGCGTACCGATAGTCAGTGCACCATTCATGGCGAGCTTCATGTTGCCGGTGCCTGACGCCTCGTAGCCGGCGGTCGAGATCTGCTCCGAGAGGTCCGCGGCCGGCACGATGACCTCGGCAACGGATACTTTGTAATCGGGGTAGAACACCACCCGCATCGAGCGGTTTACACGCGGATCGGCATTGACGACCCGCCCGATGTTGTTGATGAGCTTGATGATCAACTTGGCCAGCGCATATCCCGGGGCAGCCTTGCCGCTGAAGATGAAGGTCTTAGGGGTGGGCAGCGCGTATTTGTCTTCCGTCATGCGGCAATAAAGATGAATGATGTGCAGGGCGTTGAGCAGCTGGCGCTTGTACTCATGAATGCGTTTGATCTGCACATCGAACATCGAGGCGGGGTCAATCGTGATGCCCGTGACGGCGCGAACACGCTGCGCGAGATCTGCCTTGTTCTGGAGCTTGACCTTCGCATATGCGGAGCGGAAGGCAGGATCGGCCGCCAGTGGCTCGAGTTTCGAGAGCCGCGACAGGTCGGCGACCCAGTCCTTGCCGAGCGCTTCGCTGATCAGTGCGGCCAGACGATGATTGCAGTTCAATAGCCAGCGGCGGGGTGTTACGCCGTTGGTCTTGTTGTTGAATCGATCGGGCCAGAGCTCGTAGAAATCGGGCACCAGCTGGCTCTTCACGAGCTCCGAGTGCATCTCGGCCACGCCATTGATTGAATGGCTGCCGACGATCGCCAGGTGAGCCATGCGGATCTCTTTCTGCGGAAGATCCTGCACTATGGACATGCGCTGCAGGCGGGCGTCATCTCCCGGGTGTCGCAGTGCGACCTCGCCCAGGAAGCGACGATTGATCTCGTAGACGATCTCGAGATGTCGCGGCAGCACCCGGCCGAACAGCGCCGCGGACCATCGCTCGAGCGCTTCCGGTAGCAGCGTATGGTTCGTGTACGCCGTGGTCTGCTGAGTGACCTCCCAGGCCGAGTCCCAGCTCATGGAATGCTCGTCGACCAGTGTGCGCATCAGTTCAACGACGGCGAGCGACGGGTGCGTATCGTTGAGTTGAATGGCGTTGAAGCGGCCGAACTCATCGATGCGGTGCCCTGCCAGGGCGTGGCGACGGAAAATGTCGCGCATGGCGCAGGCGACGAAGAAGTATTCCTGGATGAAACGCAACTCCCGTCCTGCCTCGGCGGAATCGGACGGGTACAGGACCTTCGACACGGTTTCAACCGCCACCTGGCGTTCCATTGCGCGCAGATAATCGCCGTCGTTGAAGATCGCCATATCGAACTCTGCTGGGGCGCGCGCGGTGTACAGCCTCAGGAAGTTGACGCTGCGGCCGCCGTAGCCCACGACGGGGATATCGGCGGGAACGCCAATTAGCGTGCTCCAGTCCAGCCAGTGAGGGTTGTACTGACCGTCGCCGTCGAGATCACCCTCGACACGACCATAGATCGGGATCATCGAACTCTGTTCGCGACGTTCGACGTGCCAGGGGGTGCCGTGCACTGCCCAATTATCGGGCTGCTCCCGCTGGTACCCATTCAGAAAAGTCTGGCGAAACAGTCCGAACTGATAATTGATGCCGTAGCCGTAGCCCGGATAGGAAAGGCTCGCCAGCGAGTCGAGAAAGCAGGCGGCCAGCCGACCCAGGCCGCCGTTGCCGAGCGCGGGGTCGCATTCGGTTTCGAGCACGTCAACCAGATTCAACCCCATGTCCGAAGCGACTACCGCACAGATGTCGTAGAGACCCAGGTTGCGCAGGTTGTTGGACAGCAGCCTGCCGATCAGAAATTCCATCGACAGGTAATGAATCTGCTTGGCGCCCGACTTGATTACCCGCTCTTCGGTGGAGTTCATGGCGCGAATCACCGGTTCCCGAATCGCCAGCGCCAGAGCCAGGTGATAGTCCTCGGGATCCGCGTTATCCGCGCTCTTGGCGAGCGTGACTTCCAGGTGGTAGTCGACTGCGCTGCGCAGTGACTGACGATTCGGACGCGCGCCGACTTTGAGCCTCGAGGTCATGGCTCGGGTTAACGGTCAACCGAATCAAAACCTTTAGGCGAACCTCGCGCTGATGCCGATGGCCGCGCAAGGCTGACTGCAAGCCGATGAATCCATTAGTTTAGTGTCGCTTTGGGATCGACTTCACGGTTCGCTACCCCGGCTTCGACGGGCGCATCAGGGGCGCGAGCAAATCCATGGGAAGCGGGAAGACGATAGTCGAGCTCTTCTCGTTGGAGATGTCGGCAAGTGTCTGCAGGTAGCGGAGTTGCAGAGAGGCCGGCTGGCTCGAAAGCAGCTCGGCCGCCTCGGCCAGCGACTGTGCGGCCTGCTTTTCGCCCTCGGCGTGAATGACCTTGGCGCGACGCGCGCGCTCTGCCTCCGCCTGACGAGCCATGGCGCGAATCATGGTCTCGTCGAGATCTATGTCCTTGATCTCGACATTCGTGACCTTGACCCCCCAGGCCGCTGTGTTCAGATCGAGCACCTGCTGAATAGCCGCATTGAGCTTGTCCCGCTGCGACAGCAGTTCGTCCATCTCATGCTGACCTGCCACCGATCGCAGGGTGGTCTGCGCAAGCTGGCTCGTGGCCTCGTAAGGATTAACGACCTGCAGGATCGCCTTCTCGGGATCGACGACCCGGAAGTAGACGACCGCGCTCACTTTCACCGAAACGTTGTCGCGCGAGATCACGTCCTGCTTGGGTACATTGAGCACCACAGTGCGCAGTTCGAGCGTTTTCATCTGCTGAACGATCGGCAGTACCAGCCGCACACCCGGCCCCTTGACGCCGGTGAAGCGGCCCAGGGTAAACATCACGCCGCGCTCGTACTCCTTCAGGATCCGGATCGAGCTGAAGATCACCAGCAATAAAACCGCCGCGACGATCGGGAAGGACAGGCTCATGTACGGTCTCCTGCTGGTTCTATGCGGGCTCCACCCGGAGCGTGAGTCCCGAAACCTTGACGATGCGCGCTTGCTGACCAACGTGCAAGGCAACAGGCGCCTGCGCATTCCAGAGTTCCCCGCCGTAACGCACGATGCACTCATTGCGCGACTGCGACACGACTTCGACGAGCTCTCCGATCATGGCCTCGGCACCGGTAGCCACCGGCCTGGCCCGAGCACGCATGGCAAGCCAGCTGATAGCGGCGACGATGAGCGCGCCGGAGATCGCTATGCCAATGATCAGAGGCAGCGCCATATGCAGTCCCTGCGAGGGATTGTCGAACAGGATGATAGATCCGATGACAAACGCGATCAGACCGCCGATGCCCAGCGAACCGAACGCCGGCATGAAAAGCTCCAGCACGATCAGCCCCGCGCCCAGGATTAACAGGGCCACACCGGCGAAATTGACGGCCAGTAACTCGAACGCATATAGCGCCAGCACGAGCGAGAGCGCACCAACGACCCCCGGCAGGACCGCTCCGGGATTGTAGCCCTCGAGCAGCAGACCATAGATTCCGATCAGCAGCAGGCCGTAGGCGATGGTTGGGTGTGTCAGCATGATGAGCAATTCATCGCGCCAATCCGGGCTGATTCGGGTTACCGCCGCGCCGGCGGTGTGCAGCACGATGTCTCGTTCCGCGATACGCACCTTGCGGCCATCGAGTTGACGCAGCAGATCGGGCACATCGGTTGCGATCAGATCGATCGCATGCTGGGCCAGGGCGTCCTGTGCGGACAGGCTGGCCGCGCCTCGAACCGCGCTCTCTCCCCAATCGGCGTTCCGCCCGCGCAGCTGCGCCAGCGAGCGGATGTAGGCCACGGCATCGTTGACGGCCTTGCGCTCACTCGCCGTGTTGACCTCTGGTCCTTTGGATGATTCGGGCGTTCCGGAGGGAGCGCTCGAGCCCTTCGGCGCGTTCGGTGTCACCGGCGGCGCAGGCGAAACCGGTGCACTCGGCGTTTCGCCACCGCCGATCGAAATCGGCGTGGCGGCACCGAGGTTGGTTGCCGGCGCCATCGCCGCAAAGTGACTCGCGTAGAGAATATAAGTGCCTGCGCTGGCTGCTCTTGCACCGCCCGGCGCGACGTAGGTAACCACGGGAATTGGTGAGGCCAGGATGGCCTTGATGATGGCGCGCATCGAGGTATCGAGACCTCCCGGCGTGTCCATCTGCAGAATGATGACGGCGCTGTGCCGAACCTCGGCGTCACTCATGGCGCGAGCGACGTAACGGCTCATGGCCGGAGCGATTGGACCATTCAGTTCGATCAGTGTGGCTGGATCGGTACCGTCTGCAAGGGCCGCAGACCCAAGCAGGAGGCCCATCACCAAACACTGCGTGATGCAACGCCATAGCCTGCTGCTGCTGGAACGAACCGCGCTCACGAGGATTCCCTGCAACCGAATCGCTACCCGGTTTACGGATAGTAGACCCCGGCGCTCTCGCTGCGAAGCCACGGGTGTGTTCAAATGAACGGTAGATGACCCTCGAGCGAGCACTCAAGACCCGCGACATCGTTCTTTTCAACGTAGCAGCCATTGTCGGGATGCGCTGGGTGGCGCTGGCGGCAGCCAATGGGCCCTCATCGCTGCTGCTGTGGGTGCTTGCCGCGTTCATGTTCTTCATTCCACAGGGATTCGCGGTGATCTCACTGGCTTCGGCCGTGCCGGAGGAAGGAGGTCTATATGTGTGGACCTCCCGGGCGTTCGGTGCGCGGCAGGGGTTCCTGGTGGGTTGGCTCTACTGGGCGTCGAATGTTCTCTACTTTCCGACCCTGACATTGACCACAGCAGTCTTCGGACTGTACGTCTTTGGCCTCAAGTATGCAGCGCTGGAACAGAGTGCCGGCTACATCACTGGCGCGTCGCTGACACTGTTGGTCACGGCACTGCTCATGAATTTATTTGGTTTGAAGGGCGGTCGATGGCTGCAGAACATCGGTGGCCTCGCCACCTGGCTGCCGGCCATCGCTCTGGCGGTGGTCGGCGTGGTGGCGTTGACACACGGCCAGTCGGCCACGCCTATTACGCCGAGTTCCCTGCTGCCGCAATTCGGTCAGCTGCCGACGATTCTGTTCTTTGCCAGTCTCTGCTTTGGATTTGCCGGACTCGAACTTGCTCCCATGATGGCGGGCGAAGTCGTCGACCCGCGCCGCACTTTTCCACGCGCGATCGTCATATCCGGCATCACCATAGCGGCCTGCTACCTGATCGGCACGATTTGTCTCATGTGGGCACTGCCCACGGCTGAGACCTCGATCATCTCGGGCGTCAATCAGGCGATTGCCACGGCCGGAGCGCGACAGGGACTGGCCTGGCTTGGACCCCCGGTCGCACTGATCATGGCCGTAGGCGGTCTTGGTGCGATCGGCGCGTGGTTGATTGGATCATCGAGGCTGCTGTTCGTCGGCGGTCTCGATCGATTGCTGCCGGAAATCATGAGCCGGACACATCCGCGCTGGAAGACGCCCTACGTGGCACTCATCGTCCAGGCCGCGCTTTCGGCACTGTTCATTGTGGCCGCGACCCAGGGCGACACGGTACGAAGCGCCTATCAGAAGCTCGTGAACGCAACTCTCATCGTCTACTTTATCCCTTACCTCTACATGTTTGCGGCCGCCATGAAACTGCGACGCCAGGTCGCCGGCAGCGAGGGCGCGATCCCCGTGCCGGGGGGTGCCGCGGGCAACTTCTTTTGGAATGGACTGGGTTTCCTGACGACTCTCATCGCCATCGCTCTGGCACTGATCCCGCCCGCTGACGCCATCGACAAGACCGGTTTCCTGGTGCAGGTATTGGGGGGATCCGTCGGTTTTGTGGCTGCCGGCTTAATTCTCTACGCGCTGGCGGCGCGGCGCGGGCGCACTGCCTAAGCCGACCGTCGTTCGGAGGCACGCAGGCGCGCGAGGCGAATCAGCGCATCGATGAAGAGCGTCAGGATCGACTCGGCCGCATCGACGGTCATATCCTGCGGGCTCGACAGCCTGAATAGCTTCACACCCTCGACCAGGCTCATGAACCCCATCGCCATTTCTTTAGGGGGAGTTGCCGCAGGAATACCGACGCGCGAGTAGAAGTGCTCGATAAAAGCGGCGATGAAATCGCGTTTCTCGATCATCAGCGCATTGAGTTTGCTGCGAAAGCGGGCATCGCGCGCCGCGAGCATGCGCGCTTCGGTCCAGTTCATGAAGCCTTCGTTGCTGCGATAAAGCTGCGCATACATCTGGATGACACGTTGCTCCAGCTGTTCGGGCGCCAGGTCAGCGACCAGCAGTTCGCTCATGGTGTCGTGTGCCTGACGGTGATCGCGCCGCAGCAGCTCGACGAATAGATCGCTTTTGCTGCGAAAGTTGGAATAGAAAGCGCCGCGCGTGTAACCGGCCGCTGCAGCGATATTCTCGACGCTGGTGCCGGCCAGGCCTTTCTTTGCGATGACCGAATGCGCCGCATCGATCAGGCGCTGCTGCGTCTGCTCCCGGCTCTCTTCCCGCGACAGGCGTACTCGCTTCATTCGCGAATGTTATCACACGACCGTCATACTCACATGCTATGTTGAATTCAGATACATGTATGTATTAGAATGCCATATAGAATCCGGACAGCCGTTGCCCAAACGAGCGCCACGCGGCGCTGAATCGCCGGAAGGAGACAGCGTGGTCCACTCAATCTTGACGCACACCGCTCGCCGGCGTCACTTACGGGGCGTTGCCGCTGCGCTCACCTTGACGGCGCTGTTGCCGTTGAGTGCCTGTTCGCACCATGCGTCGACTCCCACGCCACCCCCGCTGGTGGTGGCGCTGCCGGTACATCCCCAGCATGGCGGCGGTCCCGATGCGCTGCGCTTTCCGGCGGAGGTGGTATCCCGCTATACCAACGTCATGTCGTTTCGCGTCGGCGGCAAGATCATCGAACGCGATGTGCGTCTCGGCGATGCCGTGCGACAGGGGCAGATTCTGGCGCGGCTGGATCCTGCCGACGCGCAGCAGCAGGCCGCGGCGGCGCAGGCAGCTCTCGATGCGGCAAAGCATCGGCTGACCTTTTCGCAACAGCAGCTCGATCGCGATCGTGCGCAGTCCGAGCAGAATCTGATCGCAACCACTCAGCTCGAGCAGACACAGGATTCCTACACCGCGGCTCTGGACGCGCGCGACCAGGCTGCCGCGCAACAGGCCGTGGCGCAGAACAATCTTCAGTACAACACGCTGCGCGCCGAGCACGACGGCTTCATCACCAGCGAAAACGCCGACACCGGCCAGGTGGTTGCGGCCGGGCAGGCCGTGTACGGGCTGGCCTGGAGCGGCGATACGGATGTTACGATCGATGCGCCCGAGGGCCGACTCGCCTCAATCACTGTGGGTCAGCAGGCCATCGTGACCTTTCCGGCGCTGCCCAACCGGCGCTTCGAAGCGCGCGTGCGGGAGGTCGCTCCGGCCGCCGATCCACAAAGCCGTACCTACCGCGTGAAGCTGTCGTTGACTGCGGCGAATCGCGACGTTCGGCTCGGCATGACGGGCGAGGCGACGCTGTCCAATGCCGGGCAGGGCGGCGGCGGCGCAGCCGGCAACGGTAGCGCTGTGTTCGTGGTACCGGCCACTGCCATCTTCCACCAAGGTGCGCAACCCGCAGTCTGGGTGGTACGTCCGAGGGACTCGACACTCGAACTGCGTCCGGTTTCCACCAGCCGCTACGACGCTGCAACCGCGACGGTGACGTCGGGGTTGCAAGATGGTGACCAGGTCGTGCTGGCCGGGGTCCATACGGTTTTCGCAGGCGAGTCGGTGCATCCCGTACCGCCACTGTTCACCTCGACCGATCGATGAGCGACGCGCCCCCTCCGGCCGCGCCCGCAGAGCATGGCCGGTTCAACCTCTCAAGCTGGACGCTGAAGCACCAGGCGTTCGTGATTTTCGTGCTGGTGCTGCTGACAGTTTTTGGTGTTCGATCCTATTCGCGCCTGGCGCAGTCCGAAGACCCGCCATTCACGTTCAAAGTCATGGTAATCCAGACGTTCTGGCCGGGCGCCACCGCGCGCCAGGTGCAGGAGGAGGTCACCGACCGCGTTGCCCGCAAGCTGCAGGAGACCCCTGATGTCGACTTCCTGCGCAGCTACTCCCGACCCGGCGAGTCGCTGCTGTTCTTCACGATCCGCGATGCCGCACCGCCATCCGACGTGCCCGCCACCTGGTACCAGGTGCGCAAGAAGGTCGGCGATATCGCCTATACGTTGCCCAGCGGGGTGCGCGGACCTTACTTCAACGATGAGTTCGGCGACGTCTACACCAATCTCTACGCACTCGCGGGTGACGGTTTCTCGCCCGCACAGCTGCACGACTATGCCGAGCGCATGCGCATCGAACTGCTGCGCGTCCCCGGCGTCAACAAGGTCGACGTCATCGCCGACCAGGAGCAACGCATCTATGTCGAGATCGCCAACACCCAGCTGGCCAAACTTGCGCTGACCCCACAGCAGATCGCCGCGGCGGTCGACGCACAGAATTCGGTCGCCGCGGCGGGCATCTATCACACGGCGGATGATCGCGTGTACGTGCGCCCTGGCGGCCAGTACCAGGATGTGGAGGCCCTGGCCAATACGCTGATCCGGGTTAATGGCCGCGTGGTACGGCTGGGCGACATCGCGACCATCACGCGCAGCTATACCGACCCGCCCACCCAGGAAATGCGATTCCAGGGACAGACCGTGCTCGGCATCGGTATCACGATGGCGCCTGACGGCGATGTGATCGAACTTGGCAAGTCACTCGACCTCAAGACGCAGCGCCTGCAGGCCGGGCTGCCGGCGGGCTTGAAGCTCACGGAAGTGTCGAGCATGCCGCATGCCGTGGCACGCTCGATCGACGATTTCGTCGAAGCAGTGGCCGAAGCCATAGGTATCGTGCTGATCGTCAGTCTGCTCAGCCTCGGCGCACGCACCGGCACCGTGGTGGTGATCACCATTCCGCTCGTGCTGGCCGCGACCTCGCTGTGCATGTATGTCTTCAATATCGGGCTGCACAAAGTGTCGCTTGGTACCCTGATACTCGCACTCGGCCTGCTGGTCGATGATGCGATCATTTCCGTCGAGATGATGGCCGTGAAGCTCGAGCAGGGATATGACCGGCTCCGGGCTGCAGCCTTTGCCTATACGAGTACTGCCTTTCCGATGTTGACGGGAACGCTGGTCACCGTCGCGGGCTTCCTGCCGATCGCGCTCGCAAAATCGGCCACCGGTGAATACACGCGCTCGATCTTCGAGGTGTCCGCCATTGCACTGCTGCTGTCCTGGCTCGCAGCCGTGGTTGTGATTCCTCTGCTCGGCTTCCATATTCTCTCGGAGCACCCGACTCGCCGCGCCTCGCGGTCCGACATAACTGCACATGATGCGCACCACGATGAAATATACGGAACCCCGTTCTACGCACGTCTGCGCGGCTGGATTGGCTGGTGCGTGGAGCGGCGTGGGCTGGTATTGCTCATTACCCTGGGTCTTTTCGTGATTTCGCTGGCGGCATTCAGGCTTGTACCCCAACAGTTTTTTCCGAGCTCTGACCGGCCGGAGTTGCTCGTGGATCTGCGACTGCCCGAAGGCGCCTCCTTCGAGGCCACACTGACAGCGGCGCGGCGCCTCGAGACCACGATCGCGCAGCGTCCGGAGATCGATCACTACATAGACTTCGTAGGCGCCGGCGCACCGCGCTTCTACCTGCCTCTGGACCAACAGCTCGCCTCACCCAACCTGACCCAGTTCGTGATCACGGCAAAGAGTGTGCGCGACCGCGAGCGGCTGGCTTTGGCTCTGGGTGAGATTCTGCGCACGCAATACTCGACCATGCGCACGCGCATCACTCGACTCGAGACCGGGCCGCCGGTCGGCTTTCCGGTGCAGTTCCGCGTTACCGGTCCTGAAATCGATACGGTCAGGAGTCTGTCCGACCAGGTGGCGGCGATCATGCGCGCGGATTCCCGCACCACCAACGTGCAATTCGACTGGGATGAGCCGGCAGAACGGTCGGTGCACTTTCAGATCGACCAGAACAAGGCGCGCGCACTGAATGTGTCGTCGAAAGATATAGCCGACTATCTTCAGATGTCGCTGGTGGGCTATACGCTCAGCTACTTCCGCGAGCGCGACCAGCTCATCGGTATCGATCTGCGCGCCCCGAAAGCCGACCGGCTCGATCCAGCACAAATCGAGCGACTTGCGCTGCCATCGCCAATTGGGACCGCGGTGCCGCTGTCGTCTCTCGGGCAGTTCACCTACGGGCTGGACTATGGAGTAGTGTGGGAGCGCGATCGGCAACCAACGATCACCGTGCAATCGGACGTTCGTGCCGGTGCGCAGGGCATCGATGTGACACACGCCATCTATGCGCGACTGGCCTCACTGCGACAGCAGCTGCCGACCGGCTATCGCATCGATATCGGCGGTGCCGTGGAGGAGAACGGCAAGGCGCAGGCATCGATCCTGGCGCAGCTGCCGCTCATGGTGATCGCCGTGCTGACGCTGCTGATGCTGCAATTACAGAGTTTCAGTCGCGTGCTGATGGTGGTGCTAACGGCGCCGCTGGGACTCATAGGCGTGGTGCCCGCGCTGCTGCTGTTCGGCAAACCTTTCGGCTTCGTCGCGCAACTGGGCACCATCGCGATGCTTGGCATCATTATGCGCAATTCCGTCATCCTGGTTGACCAGATCGAGCAGGATATCCGCGGTGGACACAGCGCCTGGGAGGCCATCATCGGGGCCACGGTGCGACGCTTCAGGCCGATAACTCTGACCGCGACGGCGGCGGTGCTGGCGCTGATTCCGCTGCTGCGAAGTAACTTCTTCGGGCCCATGGCAACCGCTCTCATGGGCGGCATTACGGTGGCGACCATCCTGACGCTGTTCTATCTACCGGCACTGTATGCGCTGTGGTTCCGTGTCAAGCGCGACGACAGCGCCGGGGCGACGCCGTGAGCGCTGTCGCTGCCATCGCCCGATCAGCGCTCTTGCTGACGTGGGCGGCGTTCTTAGCCGCCTGTGTCAGTGCACGGCCTCCCGCGTCCAATCTTACGGATTCGCCTGGGCAGTATTCGGCTGGGGGGGCAATGCCCACTGAATCGACGGCCGACGACTCGACTCAGCGCCTCAAGCCGGGCGCCAGCCCGGTGCCGGACTGGTGGCGCCTGTATCAATGCGATGCACTCGATGCGCTGGTCGAAGAAGGGCTGGCGCACAGCCCCTCGCTGGCCACCGCGCAAGCGACCCTGAAGGCGACGCATGAGCAGCTGCGATCTCAGATCGGACAGAACCTCTTCCCCAACATCGATCTGGGGTTTGCGCCCAGCCGGCAGCGCGCCCTCGGAATCCCGGTGCTGCCGCCGCCAACTTTTCTCTACAATGTTTTCGCGCTAGAAGCGCAGGCGTCCTATAAATTCGACTTCTTTGGGGCTTCGATCAATGCCGACCGCGCCTTGGCGCATCAGGTCGAGCAGCAGTCTTTCCAGTTCGATGCCACTCGACGCGCGCTCGCTACGAACATCGTCATCGCCACCATCAATGCCGCCGTGTTGCAGGAAACCGTGGCTGCCAATGAGGCGCTGGTGGCGATGGCCGAAGAGTACGCGCAGCAACTCGCGGCGCGCGAAAGGCTGGGCGGCGTGTCTCTTGACGAGGCGCTGGCCGCCGAATTGAGCGCCGCCAACCTGGCCGCGACCTTGCCGGCGCTGCGTGCTCAACTGCTGGCCGTGCGGCACGCACAGGCGGTGTTGCTCGGGCGTACGCCTGATCAGGCCCCATCACCATTGCCACTCGAGGCACTGCATCTGCCGGAGGACGTACCGGTATCGGTACCCTCGGATCTGCTGCATCAGCGGCCCGACATACTCGCTGCAGAAGCCGCCATGCACGCCGCCGCCAATGAGGCGGGTGCGGCCGCGGCGCTGCTGTATCCCAGTTTCACGCTATCGGCGGCGTACGGACGAGGCGGCTTCGACTGGTCAACCTTCACGAGTCCCGCCGGTGCCATCTGGAGCGTCGGTGCGACGGTGACCCAGCCGCTGTTTCACGGTGGCGCGTTGCGCGCGCAGAAGCGTCAGTACGCGCAACTCTACGAAGCTTCGCAGTCCGCATACCGCCAGACCGTGCTGGCCGCATTCGAGAATGTCGCCGACACATTGGCGTCCCTCGAAGCGGATGCCGACGCACTCGATCAATCACGCCGCGCCGCAGAGGCGGCACTGCAGACACAGCGGGACACCCAGGCGCGCTACCGTCTTGGCGCATTGCCCTGGGTTGCAGCGCTGTCCGCCGGCCAGCAGTACGAAGCGGCGAGGGCATCGCTGGCGCGGGCGCGGGGTGCGCGACTGGCCGACACGGCATCTCTATTGCAGTCCATGGGAGAGGTCCCCATTGCCCGCAAGCACGGTCTGTTTCTCGACTGAGCCTCACAAGTGCCAATGCTGCTAGCATGGCGGGCTCGGAGGAACTAACCGATGAGTTGGCGGGGATGGACGGCTTTCGCAGCGCTCGGAGTGATCTGGGGCCTGCCGTATTTCTTTATCAAGATCGCAGTTCAGGAACTCTCGCCCCTGGTGGTGGCCTGGGGCCGCATCTCACTGGGCGCGCTGATCCTGCTGCCAATCGCATGGCATCGGGGCGCGCTGCGCGGCTTATGGCCACATAAGGCGGCCATTGGTGTCTTTGCGCTGGCAGAGTTTGTCATTCCCTTTTGCATGATTTCTTATGGCGAGCGCTGGATCGCCTCCTCGGTCACGGGCATCCTGATCGCCACCGTTCCACTGACGATTGCACTGATATCGCGATTCTTTGGCCTGCACGAGCCGCTCGGCGCCTGGCGCCTTGCCGGGTTGATCATGGGATTCGCGGGCGTCGCCTCGCTGCTGGGTTTCGGCGCCATCTCGGGACCCGAAGGCTGGGCCGGCGTGGGCTGCATGCTGCTGGCGACGATCGGCTATGCCATAGGACCCCTGATCGTGCAGCGGCACCTGGGTGACATCGACTCCTCGGGTGCTGCCTCGGCCAGCCTGCTGGTCGGCAGCCTCGTGTTGCTGCCCTTCGCCATCTATACGTTTCCGAGCCAGATGCCATCGACGCTGGCGCTGACATCGATGGCCATTCTCGGCGCCATCTGCACGGCACTCGCCATGGTGCTGCTCTTCTATTTGATAGGTCAGGCCGGTGCCTCGCGCGCCTCCGTCATCACCTACATCAATCCGCTGGTTGCCACCTTGCTGGGTGTCGCCGTCCTGCACGAGCATCTCGGGGTCGGCGGTATCATGGCATTCGCGCTGATCCTGCTCGGATCCTGGCTGGCTACGCGCGGCCGGCGCCGATCGCTCAGTCCGACGGATGACACGCCAGCGCGTCACTGCGAGGCGTGATCACCAACGTCCCATCTTTCAGCGCGGCTTCGACTTCGTAAGCGATCACGCTCGCCGCCCCGTCCCATTTCTGCTCGCCAAGACGGTCGAACTCTTGCCGAAGGCAATCCTTCTGGTGGTTCGACTGGGCCGCGCAGCGACCCTTCGCCATCGCCTCTCTGGCCGCCCGATAGCCTTGCGAGCAGATTGATAGCGATCCGGCGCTGACGCCTGTATCACGTACCAGCGCGTCGCGGCAGGAGTCACCACCGGTTGGGACGGAGCAGGTGCCCGTAAACACACGCTGGTAGCGAAGTCTCAACACGCCCTCTTCATAGTCGATGGATTTAATCCCGTGCTGAGCCACATCCTCCAGTACCGCCTTGCGGTCGTAGAGCCGCAGCACCATGAATCCAAGCCCGCCATTGATGCCATCCGGCGCGTCGAAGAAGGCGTAGTCGGCTTTGACGCCCCTGAAATAGCCACTCCACGTATCGGCAGGGATGACGTATTCCGATGCTTCGCGATCCTCGTGACACTCCGTGCCATTGCGCGACAGCACGGGGAGCAGCGCCAGCCGGTCCGCTCCGACCTCGCCGTAGTCGACCTGCTTGATGACGATGGACCGATAGTAGAAGCAGGTGACCTGGCGCCGTATCTTGGGATTCTGCGGGTCGGCCGCGAGCCGCAGGTTTCGTACCTTCAGAGGTAAATCGAATGGCTCCGCGGCCAACAGCATAGTCGGCACTGCGCACGCGATCATTGCAAAGGTGATCGCTCTCACGGCCATCAATTGCCTGCGGGGGGCACGTCAATCGGTGCGCAATTCGTGCGGCCGGACATCGCGCAATCCTGGATCCGTGACATGCTCTGCAACACCCGGACCAAGAGCAGCCCGCCCACCACCAGCGCGATCACGACGACAAGTCCAATCACCGCGCGACGGCGAGGGTCGGGAGTCGGTGCGTCAGGGGGTGCCGGTTCGGTCATACTTGCACCATGAAAATAACATCCATCGCAGGCCTCGTCTGTCCCTTGTCACTGATGTTCCCGGCGTTATCCCTGGCATCAGGGGGACCCGCCGACCTGCCCCCGGGCCCGCAGCCGCCCGAAACCACCAGGGCGCTTGCCCGTGAGCTTTTAAAGGGTCTCGTCGAGATCAATAGCACCCCTTCGTTCGGCTCGACGGTGGCCGCAGAGTGGCTCGCCTCACGTCTGCGAGCCGCAGGCTTCCCGTCCGAAGATCTGACCCTGATCGCGCCACCCGATCAGCCTGACAGAGGTAATCTAATCATCAGGCTGCGTGGCCGCGGCAAGGGCAAGCCCGTGCTCTTTATAAGCCATTTGGACGTCGTGGAAGCCAGGAAAGAGGATTGGTCCGTCGATCCGTTCCTGCTCACCGAACAGGATGGCTATCTCTATGGGCGCGGGACGTACGACATCAAGGGTGACGATGCTGCGCTCGTTGCCAGCCTCGTGCGTCTGAAGAACGACGGCTTCATTCCCGATCGTGACATCGTGGTTGCGCTCACAGCGGATGAGGAGACGTTCGGCGAATTCGATGGCGTCGATTGGCTGCTTCGGAATCACCGGGACCTGATCGATGCCGGTCTGGTACTGAATCCCGATGCAGGCGGCGGCATTTCCTCGGGAGATCGAAGGCTGTACATGGGACTCGAGACCAGTGAGAAGAATTACGTGACGTTTGGACTCGAAGTCACGAACAAGGGCGGACATTCGTCGCTCCCCGAGCCTGACAATGCCATCTATCGACTGGCTGCCGGGCTCAGCCGAATTGCCAAACTGGACTTCCCCGTACGGCTAAGCCCGACCACTCGCGCATATTTCGCGGCGCTCTCCAAAACCGAGTCCGGCCAATTGAGTCGGGATCTGATGAAGATGGCCAACGGCACCGGTCAATTCGATCGGGCAGCAGTCCATCGCCTCGAACGCAGCATCTTCTACAACGCCATGCTGCATACCACTTGCGTCGCCACGATGCTGTCTGGCGGTCACGCGGAAAATGCGTTACCACAGCGAGCCGGAGCCACGATTCAGTGCCGAATGCTGCCCGAGGACTCACAGGCAGATGTACAGGCAGAGCTTGCCAAGGCGCTAGCTGATCCCGCCATCCGGATTTCCGTCATTTCTCCGGCTCTACCAGGCCCCGAGTCGGTCGTGACGCCTGCTCTGAAGCACAAGTTCGAAGACGTAGTGGGGTCCATGTGGCCGGGCGTACCGGTGGTACCGGACATGGACGCGGGCGCCAGCGACAGCAAATTCACGCGCGCGGCCGGCATTCCAACTTTTGGCGTCACGGGGATTTTCACGGACATCGACGATAATCGCGCCCATGGGAAGGACGAGCGTATTGCGGTCAGCGGATTCTACGAAGACGTCGAGTTCACCTGTCGGCTCATGAAGGCGTTCTCGGCGGCGGATTAGCTGCCCCTGGTCGAGTCGGGTCAGGCTGAACCCGATCGCCGCGCGAGCCACTTATCAAGATGACTCGCAAATGCATTACGGTCAGCCTGCGTGAGTGGCGGAGGGCCGCCGCCGACCACCGTGCTGGAGCGCATGGTGTCCATGAAGTCCCGCATCATCAGAACGCCCCGGATAGTGTCGGAAGAATAGAGCTCGCCGCGAGGATTGAGGGCTTGTCCACCCTTGGCGATTACCTCGGCGGCAAGCGGGATATCCGCTGTAACGACCAGGTCGCCGGTGCTGACGCGCTTTACGATCTCATGGTCAGCGACATCGAAGCCTGAGGATACCTGCAGCGACCGCAGGGTCGGAATTCGCGGGTACTGGAGCCCCTGGTTCGCAACCAGCGTCACGGTGACGCCGGTGCGCTCCGCCGCGCGATACAGGATGTCCTTGATGACTTTGGGGCAGGCATCCGCGTCGACCCAGATGCTGGGAAGCGTCACGCGAAGTCCATTGCAGCCACTGAGGACTTCATCTTGAAAACGGTGGCATCCTCAGTGACTTGCGCCGATCGTACACGCGGCCGGCGTCGATATTGCCGCATTGTTTCACCACACCGCTTTATTCGGGTATGATAAAGGACGTTATCATACTTAATAGCAGCGAAGGCGCGTTCCTGGCTATATGGCTACGGGCAAAGAACTAAGTCTCTCGGCTGGCCCAGGCAAACGGCAAGGGGTGCCGGTGCTCTACGCGCCGACGGCGCACGCCGCGAAGCGCTTCATCGAGTACTTTGCCGCCAATATCAGGAATCCCAATACCCGGCGAGCGTATTTCCACGCGGTCCAGGAGTTTTCCGCCTGGTGCGAGGCGCAGAAACTCACGGAGATACTTGATATCGAGCCGCTGCACGTGGCCGCCTACGTGGAAGTATTGGACAAGCGCCTGGCCAAGTCATCGGTGAAACAGCATCTGGCGGCAATCCGTATGCTATTCGACTGGCTGGTTGTCGGCCAGGTCATTGCGACCAATCCGGCAGCGCCCGTAAGAGGCCCCAGGTATACGGTCAAGAAAGGCAAGACGCCGGTGCTCGCCCAGGATGAGGCGCGCGAGCTCCTGGATTCCTTGAATGGTTCCACTGTCGTGGGTCTGCGAGATCGGGCCCTCATTGCGACCATGATCTACACATTCGGACGTGTCGGAGCAGTCATCACGATGCGGGTCGAGGACTACTACAGCCAGGGCCGCCGCGGATGGGTCCGGTTGCATGAGAAAGGCGGCAAGCGGCATGAGATGCCCTGCAACCACAATCTCGAGGCCTACCTTGACGCTTATATCGCTGCCGCCGGCATAGCCGAGGATCGCAAGGGATATCTATTCCGCAGTACCCGCGGCAGGAGCCGGCAATTGACAACCAATCCTCTCGCCCAGGCGGATGTTTACCGGATGATCCGCCGAAAGGCGCTCGCGGCAGGAATAAGGACACGAATCGGCAATCACACATTCAGAGCCACTGGCATCACTCAATATCTGCGCAACGGCGGACGCCGTGAGGTCGCCCAGCAGATGGCGGCGCACGAGTCGCCACGTACAACGGCGCTATATGATCGTCGGGACGATGAGGTCGCCGTAGCTGAAGTGGAGAGAATTCTCATCTGATAGCAATGCATCTGATGTCGATGCAGCAATACGCACCTCAATGCAGAGCTGTCGCCACCGCTGAGAAGAACTCGTTATCCAACTCATGTTGTGTATTGCCGACGGGTTTGGCGCGAGCGCTGAGGACGACGATCACCAACCGCTCGCGGGGACTTACATACAGGTATTGACCGAAGATACCCACCGCCTCAAAAGCGCCGACATGAATCGGGTCGGTCTGCGGCGGAATCCACCACATGTAGCCATAGTCCACGGTCTTGCCACCGATGGTGTGCGGTGCCCCTGCTTCATTGAACCATCCATCTGGAACAATTGAGCGGCCATTGAGCCGGCCGGCGTCTGACGCAATCAACCCAAACCGGCCGTAATCGCGCAGCGTCGCACTCATGCCGGTACCCGCCCACACCATTCCCTTGGGGCCGTCCACCCACCAGGTGGCGTCCTGCTCCATACCCGCCTTGGACCAGATCTTCTCCGTGAGATAGTCCGTCAAAGGTCGGTGTGTTGCGCCCTCAATCACGGCTCCGAGCACGAAGGTCTCGCCGGTATTGTAGTTCCAGACTGAACCCGGGGCGGCAGCGCGCGACAGAGAGTTCATGTAGCGCAGCACATCGCCAGGTTTGCCGGTGAGTTGTATCTGCAGGACCTTGCGGCGGTCGGATGTCGGGTCAGCGTAAGTCTCGTTCCAGCGTACACCGGAACTCATGGTGAGTACCTGGCGGATAGTGACACCCTCATAAGCACCCCCTCGCAGAGCGGGGACGTAACGACTTACCTGATCATCGAGGCTGGAAATCGAACCATCGAGCAGCGCCGCGCCCACCAGCGTCGAGGCGACCGACTTGGCCATCGAGAAGGAAGCCCAGCGCGTATCCGGCCTGATGCCGAGCTCATAATCTTCCAGGACGATCTCCCCGTCCTTGAGTACCAGCAGTCCCGCAACCCGGTTGGTGCTCAAATAATCGTACAGATCAATGCTACGTCCGTGATCCTCAAAATGAATCCCCGCCAATGGCCGAGTGCGCCGGGGAATCGGTCGTGCCCGGCCGCCGCGGTGCGCGATACGGACGGGCAGCAGTCGCTCGGTATGCGAGAACGTTACTACTGCTACGTCAGGCAACATCCTGCCATCGTACATCTGCTGAAGCCCGGCGATCTCTGCCGCGCAAGCGTGGCTGAGGGGAAATAGCGCGAATAACGTCGACCTCAGCAAAGCCCTTAGATCGAGGTAAAACATCTAGCCTCCCCGCAGCAAAGATTACGCAGCGTACATTTCTGGTCAAGCATCGAGATGATAGAGTCCGGAGCACACCGGATCGTCGACTGGATTGGGTCGCCTCATGCTCTCCATAAGCCATCTTCAGAAGCGCTTTGGCCACCGCATCGCCGTCGATGACGTGTCGTTTGACGTGGCCATCGGCGAAACCGTCGGTCTGCTGGGGCCCAATGGCGCGGGGAAGACCACGACGCTTTCTATGATCAGCGGACTGTCGCAACCCGACGGCGGCACGGTGTCGTTTCAGGGACAGCTTCTCGACCAAGGCGCCAGTCCATTCAAGCGTCATGTCGGACTCGTACCGCAGGACCTCGCCCTCTATGACGAGTTATCGGCCTGGGCCAATCTGGAGCTATTCGGAGGCTTGTATGGCCTGTCGGGCAAGCGACTGGCCGACCGCGCCGACGATGCATTGGCGCTGGTTGGACTTGCCGATCGCCGCGGCGATCGGGTCAAGGGCTTCAGTGGCGGCATGAAGCGTCGCCTGAACATAGCCGGGGCCCTGCTGCATGACCCGGAGCTGATATTGCTGGACGAGCCGACGGTCGGCGTCGATCCGCAGTCGCGCAATGCCATCTTCGAGAACTTTATCGAACTCAAGCGACGCGGCAAGACGCTCCTGTACACGACCCACTACATGGAAGAAGCCGAACGACTCTGCGATCGTGTTGTCATCATCGATCACGGCAAGGTGATCGCAGATGACACGGTACGAGGATTGTACCACCGCCTGCCTGTGACAGGTGCCGTGGTGCTGGAATTCGACGGTCCCCCGGTGTCCGATGGTGTGCTGGCTGGGCTTGCGGCACTGCCTGGAATCTCGGCGGCATTGCGTGACCCTAAAGGGATCTGCCTGGAAACAGGAGACTTTGGCGCACCTCTGGCATCGGCACTGAAGCAGCTCACCGGAGTTGGCCTTCGAGTGACTTCGATACGGTCCGGACGCGTCAGCCTGGAAGACGTCTTCATCGCGCTAACCGGGCATGCTTTGCGCGACGGGACGGTGGCAGCGACAAAGCCATGAACTTCGCCGCAATCCGCGCCCTGGTACGAAACGATGTGCGCCTCTACCTCACCGACCGACGCGCCGTTATTGTCGGCGTGTTCGTGCCCATACTGATCGCCGCATTCTTTGGCTATGTATTCGGCGGTAACGGCCGGTCGGACGAACCCGGGAAGATTCCCATCGCTGTCGTTGATGAAGATCAGAGCGGCATTTCGCGTGCGATCACCGCGGATCTGGGGAAGGAGTCGCTGCTCACCGTGCAGGTTATGACTCGCTCACAGGCTGAGGAGCGCGTGCGTGCGGGCAAGTTTCAGGTCGCGGCCATCATGCCGGCGGGTTTTGGCGATGCGGCCACCAGGGCGCTATTCAGCGGCCAGAAGCGGCCGCAAGTCGATCTGTTGATCGATCCCAGCCAGTCGATGAGCAGCCGCGTCGTCGAGGGAGTGATGGCTCAATACGGCATGCAGGAAATCACCAGGGAGGCTTTAAGCGGTGCCGCCGGACAGGCTGCACTGACGGAATCCCTTGCCGCGGTTGATAGTGCCTCCGCCGACGAGATTCCTGAACGCGCCGAGCTCAAGGCGCTGCTGGAAGCGGCCCGCAAGTTCAATTCTCGATTTTCCGCCAGCGATGGCGCTTCGACATCTGGCATACGGCGCGGCCTCAGCTTGCCGTACGTGATCGCCGCGAGCAGCGTCACTTCTTCCCAAAGCACTCCCTACAACGGCTACGCGCACTCGTTTGCGGGCATGACCGTCCAGTTTATTCTCTTCGCCGGCATAGATGCCGGCGTGTTATTGCTTTTGACCCGCGAGCGCGGCATCTGGCAGCGTATCCGCTCGGCGCCTCTAAGAAAGTCGCAGTTCCTTTTTGCGAGGACCCTCGCAACGACGCTGATCAGCCTTTTTCAATTCGCGCTCATTTATACCGCGGCGATCCTCATCTTTGGAGTGCGCATCTCCGGGAGTGTCCCCGGCTTCATCTTGCTGGCTATCACCTTCTGCCTGCTGAACTCCGCTTTCGGACTCATGCTGGCATCGATCGGCCGCAGCGCCTCTGCAACCCGGGGCTTTGCCATGGTAGTAACATTACTGCTGGTGATGCTCGGCGGAGCCTGGGTACCGTCCTTCATCTTTCCGAAGTGGCTGCAGGAGGCCTCGCTTGGCGCTCCGACGCGATGGGCAGTTGATGGTCTGGACGCCGTTACCTGGCGCGGCCAGGGACTTAGCGCCGCGGTGTTACCCGCTATTGTGCTCGGTGCAACGGCGGCCATCTGCCTGGCAACCGCGATATGGCGCTTCCGCTGGGAGGACTAGCGCGATCACCACACCCTGCAGCGTTTCGTCGCGACCATCGGTTGCCCAACCTTGCAGCTGAATGCCTCTTCGAACTCGGGCATGTTGACGACCAGTCCGTTCACACGGTACTTGCCCGGCGAATGCGGGTCGGTCTTGGCGTGCACCCGCAGATTTTCGGGTCGATCGTTCTCGCAGGCCCATTGGCCGTAGCCTACGAAGAATCGCTGCTCGGGCGTCAGGCCGTCCTGATCATGCAGGGTCTGGCCGGCGGTCTGAGCGATCCAGGCCATATGCGCCAGAATCAAACCACCCAGATCGGCTGTGTCCTCGCCCAGAGTCAGACGACTGTTGATGTGGATGTCATCCACCACGACGTACTGCGCATACTGATCGACGGTGCACTGTGCACGCTGCTTGAATTTCTGGGCATCCGTGACCGTCCACCAGTCGGACAGGTTGCCTGCCGCATCGTATTGTCGGCCTTCGTCGTCGAAGGCGTGTGTCAGTTCGTGGCCGATTGTGCCGCCGGTATTGCCATAGTTGGGTGCATCGTCCATGGCTGGGTCGTACAGCGGCGGCTGCAGCACGGCGGCGGGAAAGTTGATGTTGTTCATCTGCTCGTCATAGTAGGCGTCCACCGTCGTGGGAGTCATGAACCATTCCGAACGATCGAGGGGCTTGCCGATCTTCGCGATCTGGCGCCGCGATTCAAATTCAGTCGCGCGCATGGCATCGCCAAACAAATCGTCGCGACGAATCGAAATCGAGCCGTAGTCGCGCCAATGATCCGGGTAGCCAATCTTATTCGTGATGGCGTCGAGCTTCACGAGTGCACGATGCTTGGTAATGTCGCTCATCCAGCTCAGGCTCTCGATGTCCGCGCGCATCGCCTGCTCGATCTGAAGCGTCATCCGCAGAGTCGAGGCCTTCAGCTGTGGTCCAAAGGACCTGGCGACAAATTCCTGGCCCAACGCTTCGCCGAGCAAACCATCCACCTGCGCTACGCACCGTTTCCAGCGTGGCGGTTGCGTCGCCACGCCGCGAAGCATGTGACCGAAGAAGGCGAAGCGTTCATTTTCAAAAGCCGCCGACAGGTACGGTGAAGCACTGTGCGTGACATGCCAGCGCAAGTACGCCCTGATGTCCCCGAGACTGGTCGTGGCCAGCACATGGCTGAGCGCGGCGTAGAACCTGGGTTCATTGACATTGACCGCCCGGATATTGCCAAGCCCCAACGGAGTCAGATACGCGGACCACTCGAAACCCGGCGTCAAGCGCTGCAATGTGGCCGGAGTCATCTTGTGAAACAGCTTGTGAGGATCGCGCCTGTCAACGGGAGTGAGAGACGCCCTGGCGAGAGCCGTTTCGATGCGCAGCACGGCCGCGGCGTTATGTGCCGCCATCTCCGGAGCATCGCCCAGAAGTCCAAACACTCGCGTGAGATGTTCGCTGTACTGTGCGCGAATCTCTACGGAGCGCTTATCGGTATCGGTGTAGTAATCGCGATCCGGCAAACCCAGCCCGCCAGCATCTGCCTGCGCGATGACCTGGGTGGAATCGCCGTAGTCCGGCGCCGAGCCGAACCGGAAGAAGGGTGTCACGTCACTGCTCTGCTGATGCAGGACCACCAGCAGCTCCGGCAGCGCCTTTGTGGACGGCATCTGGGCAATACGCGCAAGCAGGGGTGCCAAAGGCGCGACGCCGAGCCGTTCGACGCTCGCCTCATCCATGCACGCGGCAAAATAGTCGCCGATTTTCTGCTGATTGTCAGTGCGGCTCGCGGTGTCGCGCGCAAGGCCGTCGAGTATCCCCCATAGCAAGCGCTGATTGTCCTCGTAAAGTTTGCCATAAACGCTCCAGCTGGCCTGATCCGGCGGAATCGGGTTGCGGTCTCGCCAGCCACCACAAACGTACTGATAGAAGTCCACGCAGGGATCCACCGTTCGATCCATGGCGGAGACGTCGAGGCTCGGCGTATATGGCAGCGCCTCCAGCGGCGTATCGGTGGCTGGCGCGCCCGACTCGTGTGAGGGCTCCTGCGCAATGGCGGAGGAAAACGGCACCCCGCCGGCCAGAGTCGTTGCAAGGATGCCCAGAATAAGTAAACGCACAGTGCCCACCCCGATTTGTTGCTGCCCGGATTATAGTCGCTGCGCACGTAGGACAATTCTCACACGGAGAGCCCGTCGCGAACGGGCGGGATTCCTGTTAGCTTGCCGCCAAATCAAGCGACGGTCTCAGGGAGGGATCGAAATCGCCTTGCCACACGCATCCGATAATTCCAGCGCCGAGCTGGGCTTTCTGGCAGGAGGCGGAGAAATGGGGGCGCGCATGCGCCAGCTGGACTGGTCCCGCACGCCTCTGGGATCGCCCCAGCACTGGCCACAGTCTCTCAAGACGATCGTGCGCGTGATGCTGGATTCACGCTACGCCATGTGGATGTTGTGGGGGCCTGATCTGACCTTCTTCTGCAACGACGCCTATTTGCCGACGGTCGGTATCAAGGGTGGCTGGGTGCTAGGTGCAAGATCGGACAAGGTCTGGGAAGAAATCTGGCCCGACATCGGACCCCGCATTGAGCGTGTGCTCGCGCAGGGGCAGGCAACCTGGGATGAAGGACTGCTGTTATTCCTTGAGCGCAGCGGCTTCGCCGAGGAGACCTACCACACCTTCTCATACAGTCCCGTCTACAATGATGAGAGCCAAATATCGGGCATGCTCTGCGTCGTCACCGAAGTGACTGAGCGGGTGATCGGGGAGCGGCGGCTGCGTGTGCTGCGCGATCTGGCGGCGCGCCCGGTAGGCGCCGAAAGCGTCGAGGAAAGCTGCCAGCGACTGTGCCGAGTGCTGACACAATATCCGCTCGATGTGCCGTTCGCCGCTCTCTATCTGATGGACAACCCAATCCGGAACGCGCGATGCGTGGCGCGAACCGGGGCGGCGGCCGCATCCGTGCTGCCTGCTTCTCTCGCGTTGGCGGATTCGGCGTGGCAGCTGCGGGAATTGTTGCGCACAGAGATCGTCCAGGAACTGCCCGATCTGCCCTCGCTCGGTATCCAGATTCCGGCAGGTCCGTGGCCGGATCCTGTCAAACGGGCGTTCCTGCTGCCGCTGCCCGACGCGGGCCGTGACGGCCTTGCCGGCTTTCTGCTTGCCGGTATCAGTCCGCGGCGGCCCATCGATGACGCGTACCGCTCATTCATGACGCTGATCGCCGGACAAACCGCGACCACTATTGCCGATGCGCAAGCCCTGGAAGCGCAGCGACAGCGGGCCGAAGCGTTGGCCGAGATCGACCGGGCCAAAACGGCGTTTTTCTCCAATGTCAGCCACGAATTCCGTACGCCGTTGACGCTTATGCTGGGCCCCGTTGAACAAAGCATTGCGGATGCGCGCGTACCGCGAGAGGTACGCGAGCGACTGCAGCTCGCGCAGCACAACTCGATGCGACTGCTCAAGCTCGTCAATTCGCTGCTCGACTTCTCGCGCTTCGAAGCCGGTCGGGTGCAGGCCTCCTATGAGGCAACTAACCTTGGCGTGCTGACCGGCGATCTGGCCAGTACGTTCCGCTCCGCCATCGAACGCGCGGGACTGCACTTCCAGGTGCAATGCGATGAGCTGGACGCGCCGGTTTATGTCGACCGGGAAATGTGGGAGAAGATCGTCCTCAATCTGCTCTCGAACGCGTTCAAGTTCACGTTCGACGGCGGCATCAGCATCCGACTGCGCCGCGAACGCACGGCGGCAGTGCTTGAAGTGGCCGATTCGGGGGTCGGCATAGCTGCAGACGAACTGCCGCGGCTGTTTGAACGCTTTCATCGCATCGAGGGTACCCGCGCCCGTGCACACGAGGGCTCCGGCATCGGACTGGCGCTGGTACATGAGTTGGTCAAGATGCACGCGGCCACCATCGAGGTGACCAGCGCACCGGGAAAGGGAACGACATTTCGCATCAGTCTCCCGTTCGGGACCGCGCATCTTCCCGCGGAGCGCGTCAAGACCGTGAAACACGACGCCCCCCAGATCCGCTCTGCGCAGGCGTTCGTGCAGGAGGCACTGCGTTGGCTGCCTGAAGCAGCCATCGACGGAACAACGGCACTGCCCGCGCCGAATGATTCTGGCTCCACGCCACCCGATCGGCGCTTCGCGGCGACGTTTGGATCGCGGCTGGTCGTGGCCGACGACAACTCCGACATGCGAGCCTATCTGTACGGATTGCTGACGCCGGTCTACACCGTCGAACTGGTCGCCGATGGTGAACAGGCACTGGCCGCCGCACGCCGGCAGCGACCCGACCTGGTCCTCGCCGATGTAATGATGCCGCAGCTTGACGGATTCGGGCTGGTCGCCAGCATCCGTAACGACGAGGCCCTGCGCAGCATACCCGTCGTGCTGCTGTCCGCGCGCGCGGGCGAAGAGGCCAGGATCGAAGGGCTGGATGCGGGCGCCGACGACTACCTTACCAAACCCTTCTCCGCTCGCGAACTCGTGACGCGGATCGGCGCGCTGCTGGAATTGGCCCAGATGCGCCGCCGCGCCGAGGCTGCGCTTCGCCGACGTACCGCACAATTTGAGACGCTGCTCAATGCCGCGCCCATGGGCGTTTATGTGATCGATGCGGATTTTAGGATCACCGAGGTGAATCCGGCTGCCCGACCGGTCTTCGGCGATATGCCGGATCTGATCGGACGTGATTTCAGTGAAGTCGTTCATATTCACTGGCCGAAGGAGTATGCCGAGGAAATCGTCCGACTTTTCAGGCATACACTCGAAACCGGAGAATCTTATTCCACGCCGGAACGCATCGAACGGCGACTGGATCGGGGAGTCATTGAATTCCACGAGTGGCAGATCAGCCGTATCGCGCTGCCCGATGGCCGCGATGGTGTGGTGTGCTACTTCCGCGACATCTCAGCGCATGTACAGGCCCGCCGGGCGCTGGAGCTCGCTGACCGCCAGAAGGACGAATTCCTGGCGATGCTGGCCCACGAATTGCGCAATCCGCTGGCGCCGCTGCGAAACGCTAGCGAGCTGCTCGGCGTCATCGCACAGCAGGAGCCTCGGGCCCAATTCAGCGCAGGCGTCATCCGTCGGCAGGTTTCACAACTCTCACGACTGGTCGATGACCTGCTGGATGTTTCGCGCATTACCCAGGGACGCATCGATTTGCAGCGCAGGCCCCTTGAGCTTGAATCCATCATCGCCCAGGCCCTCGAGACGGTGGGGCCGCTGATGCGCGAGAAGCGTCACGAGGTCTCCATCATTTCAGGCTTCGATCATATTCGCGTTAACGGGGACAACACCCGGCTGGTTCAGTCTGTGGGCAATGTCCTGACCAATGCGGCCAAGTACACCAACGACGGCGGTGAGATTCGCGTCCGCTCTGCTATCGAAGGCACGGACGCGTTGATCGAGATCACGGACAACGGCGTGGGCATACCTTCGGAACTGCTGCCACGGATATTTGACCTGTTCGTCCAGAGCGATCGCACTCTCGACCGGGCTCAGGGAGGATTGGGAATCGGCCTGGCGGTTGTGAAGCGGCTGATCGAGATGCACGGTGGGCGCGTGGCTGCGCATAGCGACGGCGTCGGTAAGGGCTCCCGCTTCGAGATACGGCTGCCGCTGATCGAGCAGTTGGAAATTGACGTCACCGAAACGGAAGTGATCGAGACCACCCCGAGGCGCGTCTTGATTGTCGATGACAACTCTGACGCCGCCGATATGCTGGCCTTGCTACTGCAACTCGATGGTCACCAGGTACAGGCCGTGTATTCCTCCCGCGATGCGCTCGAGCGCGCGCAGTCGTTCCATCCAGACATCATGTTGCTAGACATCGGCCTGCCCGAGATCAATGGCTACGAAGTGGCCGAGCGCCTGCGCGCCATGCCGCAGCTCAAGGACATCCGCCTGGTCGCGGTGACCGGCTACGGCCGGTCGGAAGATCGGGCCCGGACGCGCGCCGCGGGTTTCGACGATCACCTCGTCAAACCGGTGGAGGCGATTGAACTTAAGCGGGTGCTCGAGGTTTGTCAGCGGTAGAGACTTTGTTGACAATGGTGCCCAGCGCGGCTGGTCGTGCGGAGCTATCGCCATGAAATGCCTGAGCCCCCTGCTCTTCATCGGCCTCATCGGCTTGGCGCCCGAAATCCAGGCCGACACCATGTACCGGACCGTCGACGCACAGGGACATGTCACCTATTCGGATCGGCCGCTGTCGCCCTCCTCCCAAAAAATTTCGGTCGATGTGACCGGCCCCAACGCGTCCGAGGCCGCTCGCCTCAGCAAGGAACAGGCGGCGGACTCCGCCGCCGATCAGCTGCGTATGCAACAAAGCCAGCACGAAGCGGAAGAGGCGAAGAAAGCCGCCGCGCGTGACGCCGCGCAACAGCAGCGATGCAATGCGGCACGCGGTCGCTACGCGAGCTATGCTGCGGGTGGACGCCTCTTCAGAACAGATGCCGACGGCAATCGGGTCTTTTTGTCGGACGAAGAGATCGACGAGCAGCGAACCCTGGCGAAGGCCGCCATGGACTCCGCCTGCGGCGCCTGAGGCCGGATCACCCGCGGGTCAGGGGTATTCCGCGGGCAACTGCCGGCCACGAACGATATCGGCGCCCTTTTCGGCGACCATGATGGTCGGTGCGTTGGTGTTGCCCGCCGGCACGTTGGGCATGATCGACGCGTCGATGACGCGGAGCGCGCCCTCACGCCCCTTACCCGCAATGCTTCGTCGACCACAGCCATGCGGTCCGAATCGGCCCCCATCATGCAGGTGCCGACCGGGTGCTGAGTGATGGCGCCGACTCGGCGCACAAAGGCTTCGAGCTGCGCGTCGGACTCGATTTCCGGACCCGGCTCGATCTCGTCGCCGATCAGCCGCTTCAACGGTGGCTGATTGTAAATCCGACGGCCTGCGCGAATGCCGCGGATCATGCGCGCCATATCGGATGCTTCCTGGAACAGGTTGAATAGAATCCGCGGCGGCTCGAGCGGATCGGCTGACCGCAACGACACTACCCCGCGGCTTTCCTGCCGGATCATCGACACACCGACGCCGATGACATGTACAGGCGGCTTGCCTGTGAACGGGCACCACACCTTGCCTGCGCTCATCTCCGCGGCGATGCACGTCAGCTGCATATCGGGGCGATCCAGTTCCGGCAAGGTGCGTATGAAGACATGTCCCGCGGCGCCATTGGTGGCAAACGGGCCGCTGCCGAACAGCGCCCAGCGCAATAGTGTCACCAGGGCACGATCGGCACGCAGCTGTGACACGAACCTTGCCGTTTGGGCTTTCCAGCCCAGGGACAGAAATGGGTGCTCGACCAGATTGCGCCCGACGCCGGCAAGATCGGCGACGGGCGCGATACCATGACGTTTGAGCTCATCGGCGGGACCTACACCCGACAGCATGAGCAGCCACGGTGAGCCGTAGGCTCCGGCGCTGAGGATGACTTCGCGTTCCGCTCGCACCTCGGCCCGGCGCTCGTCCTTGAGGTACTCGACGCCGATCGCGCGTACGCCGTCGAACACGATGCGAGTTGCCTGCGCCCCGCTGACCACGGACAGATTGCTGCGACGCCGTGCCGGATCGAGGTAAAGACGCGCCACATTGCCGCGGCGGCCGCCCTTGATCGTCATTTCACTGCGGGCAGCGCCCTCGGTCTGTGCGCCATGAACATCATCGGTTGCCGGGTAGCCCGCGGCGACCGTGGCCGCGCGCAGTTCTGCATACATCATGTTGGTCGGCGGCACATGCACCTCGAGCGGGCCGTCGCCGCCGTGATAGGTGCCTTCGCCGAGCCAGCTCTTCTCAGAGCGCTTGAAGTAAGGCAGCACATTGGCATAACTCCAGCCGTGCAGACCGTCTCGCGCCCAATCGTCATAGTCGAGACGATGGCCGCGCGCGTAAACCATGCCGTTGATGGCGGTCGAACCGCCGAGCACCCTGCCCCTGGGGATCTCGACACGCCGGTCGTTCAGATAGGGTTCCGGCTCGCTGACGAAGTTCCAGTTCAAGTCCCTGCGCAGAACGTAACGCGGAAACCCGATCGGCATGTCCTTGAGCAATCCCGTGGCGGGACCACCGGCCTCGAGCAGCAGTACGCGAACGCCCTGCTCCTCGCTCAGGCGATTTGCAAGCACACAGCCGGCCGAACCCGCGCCGACGATGACATAGTCATAAGAGCCGGTCATCAGCTGCCGGCACTCGGATAGAAAACCTCGTCGGTCTGGATGATGGGCATGACCTTCGTAAACAGCGGTATTTCGTCGATGAGTTCCTGCGCCCGAACCGCCATGGCGCGCTCGTACGCCGGCCAGTCGGCGATCCAGATGCTGATGACCGCGATATGAGTCGGCGGCGAGCCATCGGGCCCAGGCTGGCCGCGACGCACTTCGAGCCCGTGCAGGCTTTTGCCCAGGATGTCTTCGATCAATGGGATGTGGCGCTTGCGATAGAACTCAAAATCGAACTGCTCGTTCCCCTTGGCCGGATAAAGCACGGTGATGCATTTCATGGCGCGGTCCCCTCGCCTCTTAAGGGCGCTGAATTTGGATATCGGAGGCTACGCTACCGGAACTTGGGTCCCGCGACCCGACCGACAATGAAACGGCTTGCTACAATCCCTTGCGCTGGCGGATGTAGAAGGACAATAAACATGCCCATCACGACGGCTCTTTATGCGGGTCTTCTCGGCCTGATCGCCTTCGGCGTTGCCTTCCCGGCGGGCCGGCTTCGCGGACGGCTCAATGTCCCAGTCGGCGACGGCGGCAACCCCGAGCTGCTATGTGCCATGCGGCGGCACGCCAATTTTGTCGAGTGGGTGCCGCTGGCTTTGATATTGATTGCACTGCTGGAACTCAACGGTGTCTCGACTACGGTGATTCACGTGCTCGGCGCAGTCCTGGTGGTCTCTCGAATCGCCCATGCCGTCGGCCTTCGGCCTGATACCATCAAGAGTGTGCCGCGTTTGCTGGGAGCAACCGGAACGGTGCTCGTGACGGTGGTGGCCTCGGTGTGGCTGATACTGCTGTACCTGCGACACCCGGCTTGAGCGCTTCGGCGCGCCTGTTTGCCCGCCGGTTGGCGCAGTTAGCGCTGCTGTGCACCGCTGTGTCTGCCGCGCAAGCCGCACCGCGTCACAGCGAGGCGCAGCTGCAAGCATGGGTGCATGAGGCGAGCGCGGGGCTGGACAGTCACGCCACGGAAGCATTGGCGCAGATCGAGGGGGCGGATCGCCGACTGCTCGCGGTGCGCGCGTACCTGCGCGCCGGAGACACTTTGCCGCAACGCTGGAGCTGGTCGGCGCAGCGGCTCGCGGATTACGCGTCTACCCCAGAGGGTCGCGCGGCAAATGCAGACATTGATGCGGTTGACGCGGCCTTCGCGGCCGACAATCCCGGATTCGCGCTCGAGGTCAACCGGCAGCCGCGCAGCCTGGAGCTTCAGCTCGCACACTGGAATCAGAACGCCTCAGTGAAGGCGGTGGCGACATCTCTCATCGAGTCGCTCGAAGAACGTTTCGCCGGCAGCGCGCGCAAGCCCGCCGCCGCCGAATTACGGGCCGCGCTTATCGCATGGACACCGGCAGTCGCCGCCACACTGGCAGCGCCGGGACTATCTGCGCACGGCCAGGGACGCGCCTTCGATTTCCAGGTGCTTCACGAGGGTCGCGTCATCGCGGGGCTCGATGCAGCC
>Ga0181522_10000076_pt1 | contig 76419 bp, 64 predicted proteins | sample PEATcosm2014_Bin_27_FD_121103 | JGI IMG/M metagenome (GOLD analysis project Ga0181522, IMG submission 121103) | Peatland microbial communities from MTU Mesocosm Facility, Houghton, MI, USA - PEATcosm2014_Bin05_10_metaG | ecosystem: Environmental > Terrestrial > Soil > Wetlands > Peat | place...
AGAATCAGGTTCGAATCGTTCACTGCGTGAACCACGTCCATCAGGCTCAATTCGTGCGCCTCCAGCTTGACCGGATCGACGAACACCTGGATCTGTCGATAGGTTCCGCCGAAAGGCTGTGGTACCGAAGCGCCCTGGACGTTGGCGATCTGATTGCGCACTGCGAATTGCGCCAGGTCTTTGAGCTGTGTCTGGTTCAGGCCTTTCCCTTCCAGTGTCACCAGACAGACCGGCAAGCTCGAAGCGTCGAACCTCAAAACGACCGGCGGCAATGTTCCCGGAGGCAGACGCCTCAGGTCGGCCATGGCCAGGTTCGCGATATTACTGAGCGCGGCGTTCGGGTCCGTGCCAGCCTTGAAGTAGATTTTGATCAGGCTCACGCCGGTTAGGGATCGCGATTCGATGTGATCGATATTGCTGCCGAGGGTGAAGAAGCGTTCAAAGGTATTGGTGATGTCCCCTTCGATCTGTTGCGGGGGCATCCCGGCATAGAATGTGGCCACGACGACGACGGGAATGTCGATTTGCGGGAACAGATCGACCGGCATGCGAACCACCGTGGTCACACCCACCACGGCGACCACAAGACAAAGCATGATAATGAAGTACGGATAAGCGAGAGCGAACTTGGGCATTTAGTGGTCTCCGGCCCCGCTCGAGGAATTGGTATCTACTACCTTGGTCTGCACCTTCTCGCCTGCGTGATACGATTCGAGGTTTCCGTCGATTACAAATTCGCCTTCATCGAGCCCGGAGCGTACCTCCACGCTCAGGCTGTCTTCCTGGCCCAATTGGACGTGGCGCTGTTCCACGATTTTTTGTGGGTTTACCGCGAGCACGACGGCCTCATCGCCGTTGCGCTGGACCGCCTCGATCGGAATCGTCAGCACATTGTTCTTCTCGTCGTGCGAAACGCACGCCTGGGCGTACATACCGGGCATCAGTTTGTTCGCTGTGTTCTCAAAATCGATTTCCGTTTCCATCGTTCGGGTCTGCTGGTTCAACGCGTCGGCAAACCGCGAAACCTTTCCTACAAAGTCCTGGTTCAAGGCCAGTACTCGCACTTTCATCGCCTCGCCCACGCGAATCTGTGCGGCGACGGATTCGGGGATGGGCAGCACCAGCCGTAACACCGAAGTCTCGGCAATCCGCACGACGGGCATGGCATCGGAGCTATTGGAAGTGCCGGCCGCGATCAGCGCTCCAGTGTCCGCATAGCGCACGGTAACCACGCCCGCAAAGGGCGCCGTGATGCGCGTGTAGTCTGAAAGAGCCTCGTACTGCTTCCGGGTTGCCTGCGCCACTTCAAGCTGCTGCTTTGCGCTGGAGAGCTCCGCCTGCGCGCTTGCTACCTGCGCGGTGCTTCCCAAATCTTTTGCTTGCGAGTCATCGACTTCCTGTTGCGCAACCAGACCCGCTTGAGAATCCGCGGCTTGCTTCAGTCGAACGTAAGCAGAGTGCTGGGCTGTTTGTGTCGATTGCGCGCGCTCCAAATCACCCTGCGCCCGTCGGATTTGCTCGCGAGAAGCGCGCTCTGCGGCGATTGCCCCAGCCAGTTGTGCCGCGAGTTCCGGAACTTCCAAGACGGCGAGAATCTGGCCCTGCTTCACACGGCTGCCAACATCCACATAGATCGTCCGAATGTAGCCCGCCACCTTGGCGTGTACCTCGACGTCTTGAAACGGCTTGAATGCGCCGGCAATCGTCAGCGTGCTCCCCATGTTGCGCCGCTCCACGCGAGCTACCGCGGCCATTGGGGCGCCATCAGAGCCAGCGCCCCCGGGGTTTCCGTCGTCGGCCTCAGTCCCTTCGCGGGCACTCCACCGCCAGATCAGCAACGCCGCCCCAGCTAGGACGACAGCTGTAACAATCCATTTTGCTTTGTTCATTTCGATGTCCTACGGAGCAGGCGGCCAAGCAGCCTTACTGCCTGGCATTCCGCACTCCCAAAGGTTCACAAAGGGCCTAAACGTTAGACTTTCCGGGTCACTGCCCGGGTTCATCCATCCGTGCAAAACGTGGCTCAAGTAACAAAGAGGGTTACAGGACAGGCGGAGGGCGGAACCAAAGACTCGATGCAAAGTCTTGCGTAACGGCACGAACCGTTTCGTCCGCAGGTTTAGGACGAATGTCATCTTGCTTCAATAGGACTTTTTCCGGGGTTATCACAGCTTGGAGGGGCTTGGCGTCTAGCTTAGTATGGGGAACGGTGCCGCAACCGAGTTCGGACGATGCGACCGTCGAGCGGTAGCTCGGAGGATGATGAACAACCGCGAACGAGCCCGAAGACATGCTCATCGTCAAAAATGGGTTGTAGAGTAAAAATGCCCCGAGCAGCAGGCATATGCCCGCCCGCCAGGGCCACAGGCCCCGCCTGCCCCGAAATCTTGCCATAGCAGACATCAACGACATCTCTTGACGATAGTGAACGCGAGCTCCGCCGTCAAGAGTCTCACGTTGAAGCCCTTGAAGCTGTTGTGGTCATGGTTGCCTAAGACGCGAGGCGTCCTTGTTAAACTCCGCGCTGGCGCGGTCGGTCCCGGCCGTGGCATGAATAAGGACAACCCTATTATTATTATTATTATGCATTGTTGTGCTTGTTCTGACGTTCTCCAATTCTCGAGTCAACCGTGGATGTGTTTGATAAAACGCCACTTACTGCCACGATCCGGGGAAAATGCTGTCAACACATGCTGAATCGCTTGTAACAATGCTGTAACACGCGTAGGAGACACTGCTTCATCGGAACTCAAGTCGAGGTTTACGGACGGAGAAAAACGCCATGAAGCGAATCGCCGGATTGCTAGCTGTTTTGGTGCTGGCCGGAGCAGGAATTGTCTGGGCAGACAACCCGTTGTCCATCAACGGAGCGGGCGCGACTTTCCCATACCCTATGTATTCGAAGTGGTTTGACGAATATCACAAGAAGACCCCTAACGTTCAGATCAACTACCAGTCCATCGGATCCGGCGGCGGCATCAAGCAGGTCACCGAGGGCACGGTGGATTTTGGGGCCTCGGACGGCCCCATGAACGATGACCAGCTGAAGGCCTTCAAAGACAAACACGGATTCGGCATTCTGCACTTCCCCACCGTTCTTGGCGCCGACATTCCCACCTACAACGTCCCCGGAGTGAGCGCGGAATTGAATTTCACACCGGAAGCGCTGGCGGGGATTTTCTTAGGAAGAATTACGAAGTGGAATGATCCCGCGATTGCCGGCGCGAACCCGGGCATAAAGCTCCCCGCCAACGATATCGTTGTTGTGCATCGTTCCGACGGCAGCGGCACCACATATATTTGGACCGACTATCTCGCAAAGGTCAGTGACGACTGGAAGAACAAAGTGGGCAAAGGCGCTTCGGTCAACTGGCCGGTCGGCCTTGGCGGCAAAGGCAACGAAGGCGTCGCCGGTCTGATCAAGCAGACCCCCAACTCCTTCGGCTACATCGAATTGATCTACGCCGTTCAGAACAACATGCTCTACGGACGCGTGAAGAACTCATCGGGCGCCTTCATCAAAGCCGACCTCGCGAGCGTCACCGCGGCCGCGGCCGGCGCCGCCAAGGACATGCCCGCCGATTTCCGCGTTTCCATCACCAACGCCCCGGGAAAGACCGCCTACCCGATTTCCAGCTTCACCTGGCTGCTCATTCCCGAGAAGTTTTCCGATGCCAACAAACGCGACGCGATAAAGGGTTTCGTGAGCTGGATGCTGACCGATGGCCAGAATTCGGCCGAGGCTCTATCCTATGCCAAGCTTCCAAAGGAAGTAGTGGTCAAGGAAAAGCAAGCTCTAGCGCAAGTCCAGTAAAGTGTCGACGACAACGACAACGACAACGGTGCACGGCGCGGGCCCCTTCGCGGGCTCGCGCTCTTTTATCAGCCGCTTGCGCGAAGGGGACGAGATCGTCCGTCTGGTCACCTTTCTTTTTGCCGCGTCCGTCGTCCTGGTCACCTTGCTGCTCGTCTTCGAACTCTGGGTCGGTTCGACGTTGCCGCGCCACAAGTTCGGCTTCCAGTTCTTCGTCACCAGTGTTTGGGATCCCATCTCCGACCAGTTCGGAGCGCTCCCGTTTATTTACGGCACTGTCGTTACCGCCGGCATCTCGCTTATTCTTGCGGTTCCTCTCGGCATCGGCGCCGCCATTTTTCTTGCCGAGTTAGCCCCCGCCCGCGTCTCCGACGTGCTGCAATTTTTCATTGATCTGCTCGCCGCCGTTCCCAGCGTCATCTACGGCGTGCTCGGCGTATTCATCGTCATTCCGCTCATGCGCCAATATATCCAGCCGGCCCTGAAAAGTTCACTCGGTTTTCTCCCGCTCTTCCAGGGCCCTGCCTATGGAGTCGGCTTTTTCACCGCGGGCGTGGTCCTCGCCATCATGGTGATCCCGTACATTATTTCTGTCTCCCGCGAGGTTCTGCTTTCCGTTCCTCGAGACCAGCGCGAAGCGGCTCTGGCTCTGGGCGCCACTCGCTGGGAATCCACCTGGAAGGTGGTGGTGCCGTTCGCGCGCACCGGCATCATGGGTTCCATTTTCCTGGCCCTTGCTCGCGCGTTAGGCGAAACCATGGCGGTGACCATGGTCATCGGAAACACCCCCACCATCAGCGCTTCCCTGTTTTCTCCCGGCTACTCCATCGCCGCTGTTATCGCCAATGAATTTACCGAGGCTACCGGAGATATTTATCTGCAATCCTTGATTGAGCTCGGCCTGGTCCTGTTTCTCCTCACCTTCATCCTTAACGGCCTGGCCCGGCTGCTGATCGTCGCCACCTCGCAGCGCGGCAGCGGAATGGGGCAAGCATGACCGCCCGCCTGCGCTGGCGCAAATTGGTCAGCGGCTTCATGCTCACGATGACTGGCGTCTGCGCGGTCGTCGCCGTCGTGGTCCTGTTCTTCATCCTCGGCTATCTTGTCTATCACGGCAGTACGTCCATCAACTGGAACTTCTTCACCAAGCTGCCCGCGCCACTGGGCGAGACCGGCGGCGGCATGGCCAACGCCATCGTTGGCAGCGGCAAGCTGCTGCTCCTCGCCGCCCTTATCGGCGTGCCTGTCGGCTTCCTCGGCGCCATCTACCTCGCCGAGTTCAGCGGCACCACCGTAGCCTTCATCGTGCGCTACGCCGCCGATCTCCTCAACGGCGTGCCTTCGATCGTGATCGGAATTTTCGCGTACATCCTCGCGGTCCTTCCCTTCAAGCATTTCTCCACGACCGCGGGCGGACTTGCTTTGGGCTTGATGATGATCCCCATCACCTTGCGCAGCACCGAAGAGTTCCTGCGCGCCGTACCCCGCAATCTGCGCGAAGGCGCCATGGCTTTGGGCGCCAGCAAGGCCAAGACCATCGCCACCGTCATCGTGCCGGCCGCCTACCGCGGAGTTCTGACTTCCGTTCTCCTCGCTTTCGCGCGCGTTGCCGGAGAAACGGCCCCCTTACTCTTCACCGCTTTGGGAAATCGTTACTGGAGTTCGGGCTGGAACCAGCCAACGTCCTCTCTTCCGGTTATGATCTATAATTACGCTCTTTCGCCGTACGAAGATTGGCACCGGCAGGCGTGGGCCGCGGGACTCGTACTCCTCGGCCTGATTCTGGTTATCAACATCCTCGCGCGAGCGATTTTGTCTCGTGGCGTATCGGTTCCGAGGTCCTAAACCATGCACGCTTCTGTGAGGCCGGCAGTGTCTGTAAACATCACACCAACGGGTACAGGGTCTGCGAGCCGCGAAGCCACAGCGCCTCTGCCCATGCGCATGAGCATCAACAAGGTGAACTTCTTCTACGGCTCGAAGCAAACGCTGTTCGACATCAGCTTGGGCATTGCCGTCAGCAAAGTGACCGCCTTGATTGGCCCTTCCGGCTGCGGCAAGTCCACCTTGCTTCGGACCCTTAACCGCATGCACGAAACCGTGCGCCACGCCCGCCTGGAAGGGGAAATCCTTCTGGATGGCCAGAACATCCTTGCGCAGGACGTCACCCAACTGCGTCGTCGCGTCGGTATGGTCTTCCAGCGTCCCAATCCTTTTCCCAAATCCATTTTCGACAACGTTGCCTACGGCTTGCGCATCAACGGCACCAAGCTTCCGATCGCCGAAGCTGTCGAGAAAAGTCTTCGCCACGCCGCCCTCTGGGACGAAGTGAAGGACCAGCTCCATAAATCCGCTTACGATCTGTCCGGCGGCCAGCAGCAGCGTCTGTGTATCGCGCGAGCTTTGGCGGTTGAGCCGGAAGTCCTGCTGCTCGACGAGCCGTGCTCTGCCCTCGATCCCATCAGCACCGCGAAAATCGAAGAGCTCCTGGTCTCTTTAAAGGATCTCTGCACCATCGCGATTGTCACGCACAACATGCAGCAAGCCGCCCGCGTCAGCGACTTCACCGCCTTTCTGCTGACCGGCCAGCTCATCGAGTTCAGTCCGACGCCGCACCTGTTCACGACGCCAGCCGATCCACGCACCGAAGCCTACATAACCGGCCGCTTCGGCTGAAGTAGTTTCGGCGGAACCGTGCAGGGCGCGCTACCGGACGTCCTGAGCCTTTCCGGGTTCTTTGCGCGCTCGGAGCCCCTTGGCTCTGAGGGTACTTGCACCAAAAGGGTTTGGCCCCGGAACAAAGTTTTGGTTTTTTCCCGCGAGGCTGACGTACTGAGGGAACCATGGAACGCCACTTCGAAAAAGATCTAAACGAACTGAAGGAACGCCTGCTCTGGATGGGCAGCCTTGCCGAACGCGCTGTTCACCAATCCGTTCACTCCGTCCTCGATTCCGACGAGCAGCTAGCCAAGCGTGTTCTCGACGAAGAAGACGCCATCAACGAACTGCAAATCGAAATCGACGACCGCGTAGTCCAACTCCTCGCCCTGCACCAATTGATGGCCGTAGACCTTCGCTTTGTCCTCGCTGTCTCCCGCATCAACAACGACCTCGAGCGCATCGGCGATCAGGCCGTCAACATCGCGCAAGCCTCGGTCCGGATCCTTCGCCACCCACGCGTGAAGCCCTACGTCGATCTCCCGCGCATGAGCGAAGTTGCCGAAGAAATGGTCCGCGACGCCCTGAACGCCGTGGTCCGCCGCGATGTCGAGCTGGCCCAGAAAGTGCTCGCCATGGATGACCAGGTCGACCACTTCCGCGACCAAATCTTCCGCGAGCTACTCACCTACATGATGGGCGACTCGAGTGTGGTCTTCCCGGCGTTCGAACTAATCCTCGTGGCGAAAAATCTCGAGCGCATTGGCGACCACGCCACGAACATAGCCGAAGACGTAATTTACATCGTCCAGGGCCAGGACGTCCGCCACCCCACCGTCGACCGCCGCTAGGTCGCGCAAGCACTCTAATTTACGCCCCAGCCGCGAAAGGCCGTGCCCTGTCCGGCCAAGGCACGGATCACCCGGAGCTTTGGTGTTTATTCGTGTTTGCGCGCCAGAACCAAAACTAGCGCAACAACCAGGCTTACCAGGCTGACGACGCCGCCGACGGTCCGGTCTCGAGTCCTCGCAAATCGCGCCGTAACCCGGGATTCTCCCGCCGGCAGCTCGAGAATCATCTGGCCCCAATCCGCTGCGCTCTCGGGAACAACCAGCGAACTGTTGACCTGCACCCGCCAGGCCGGATAGTTCAGTAAGCGCAGTGCCAACCGTGCCGGCTCCCGGAGGGTGACTCGCAAGCTTTTTTCCGTGGCCGTCCATCGCTCGACCAAAATCGTGCCGCCCCCCGCAGCATCCGAAGCCTCCGCCAGAATTTTCGCTTGCACCGCCTGCGACGGAAGATTGTAGTGATCGTCCCCCACCGGATCGTACTCATCCACTCCGTCGAATCCGGAGCCAGCCGCAATCCCCGCGATGAGCGTTGCGACGTCGTCGCTGTCCCACCAGGTCGCCCGCACAAAAAAGATCGCCATGGCCGCCAGCACGATCAAAACCGCGCCAACCCAAACCCAGCGAAAAAGCCGCTTTGCGACGACCGCTGCGAGGAAATAGGAGAACGGTACGGCGAGAATCGACATCCAGCGCCAGGGAAACTGCACGAACCTCAACTTCGGTAGCACTTGCCACAAAAGCGAACTCGGCCGCAGCATCAGCAACGTCGCCACCGCTACCAGGAGCAGCAAGGCGCGCCAGACTTGTTCCGCGACGCCATCGGTGTTGTGCTCGGTGTCCGGGTTCCGGTCAGGCCGCGGTTCTGCCGCACCGGCTTGCCGACGCCCTGCCAGCGAAGCGGCGGCCGCAACAACGATCATCACGACCGCCGTGGTCGACGCAATCCAATTGAATACGTTGTGCTCCGGATCATTGATCAACGTGTACAGAAAATTCTGCGAGGGGAGCAACCCTGACGACAGCGCTTGCCCGATATTCACCCAACGCTGCTCGTATGCCGCAGGGACCAGATAAAACGCGGAAAGGCCAAAACCAAGTGCGATGCCACCCGCGCCGCGCGCCAGCGGCTTCCACGATCGGGCGCTGAACGCCATCCACGCAAACAACAGCACCGCGCTGTAGCTTGCCATCACGCCCGCAGGCGCGTTCGACAACCAGACCGCGGCAAAAGCAATCGAAAAAAAGACCACGGTGCGTCCCTTTGATCCGCCGCGAGTCGCCAGAACACCGCCAAGCTGCAGCACGGCCAGAAACAACAGCGGAAAAAATGCCGAAGCCAACAGCTCGGCGTAATCGCTGCGCATATAAATGATCAGCAGCGCATTTGGATTCGCCGCGTAGCAAACGGCGCCAAAAAGCGCTGCGCGCTCCGGCAAAATGCGCCGCGCGAATGCAAATGCCGAAATTCCCGCGAAGCTCTGCACCAAGACGATGAACGCAACGGGAACAAAATTCCATGGAAAGAGAAAACTCAGCAGCGGGCCCAGCAGCCACGAAAGCGGCGGATAAAAGATGAATCGCGGCTCACCAAATCCGTGATTGGCCCACTCGGTCCAGCGCGGGAAAACGATGCCTTCCTTCCACTGCCCGGCGACGTCCAGCCAGGAGGCAACGTGGAACTCGAAATCGTGCCCGGAAGCGCTCCCAAACCAGAAAAACGGCGCCACGATCAACAGGGACGCCGCCAAAGAAAGAACCACAGCGAGCAGCCACCCATGCGCCAGGTGGTAACGCAGGTCGGAGTCCCCCGAGCCTTGCGGCTTTTTCGCAGACGACGAGGTCGCAGAGCAAGGCCAAGTGGCTGGAGTCATGCGGCGTTCACGGAATTGTAACCTGCAGGGAATGTACGCACTCTGTTCGATCCAGGTGTGCGGCGTCTTGAAACTTGAGCCATAATACACGCACTCATGAGCACTCCCGCCATCGCCGAAGCCCCGATTATCGAAGCGCGCAAGCTCGAGAAATTTTACGGCCAGCCCGACGGCGGCCGCATTCAGGTCATTGCACCCACCGACCTCGCCGTATATCCCGGCCAGATCGTCGCGCTCCTGGGCCCTTCGGGCTGCGGCAAGTCTACCCTGCTTCGCATGTTAACCGGTCTCTCGCCGTCGTCCGCGGGAGGAGTGTTCTGGCACGGCCAGCCGGTTCGCGACGAATCGCCCAACGTATCGATCGTGTTTCAAAGTTTCGCCCTTTTCCCGTGGCTCACGGTGCTCGAAAATGTCGAAGCGCCGCTCGAAGCCCGCGGCATGCTCCCCATCGAGCGCCACAAGCGTGCACTGCGCATCATCGATGCGGTTGGACTCGACGGTTTCGAGAGCGCGTATCCGAAGGAGCTTTCGGGCGGCATGAAACAGCGCGTCGGCGTCGCGCGGGCCCTGGTCGTCGAGCCGGAAGTCCTGTTCATGGACGAGCCGTTCTCCGCGCTCGACGTGCTCACCGCCGAAACGCTGCGCGGCGAATTGCTCGAACTCTGGCTCGGCCACAAAATTCCCACCCGCGCGATTTTCATCGTTACGCACAACATTGAAGAAGCCGTGGTCCTCGCAGATCGCATCATCGTGCTCGGCCGCAACCCCGCGCATATTCATGCGGATTTTGCGGTGGATCTGCCGCACCCCCGCAATCGCAAATCGCCGCTGTTTATCGAGCTCGTCGATGCTATCTATCGCGTTCTGACGCGCCCCGATTCCAAAGAGGATGTAATTCACAGCGCCGTGGCCCCTGGCGCTCCGGTCCACCATCGCGTCATCATGCTGCCCCACACCCGCCCGGGAGGCATGGCTGGTCTACTCGAAATTCTTTGCGATCAGGGTGGCCGCGTCGATCTCCATCATCTCGCGGATGAACTGAGCCTCGAAGTGGACGCGCTGCTTCCCACCGTGGACACCGCTGTGCTCCTCGGCTTGATCCGCCTGGAAGAAGGCGATGCCATCATCACTCCCGAAGGACACGCGTTCGCGAAAGGGGACATCCAGACGCGAAAATCGATGTTCCGCAAAGCGGCGCTCGCCAACGTCCCGCTGCTCCGCCAGATGGAGCAATCTCTCAAAGCAAAATCCGATCGCACTCTGCCCGACGAATTTTTTCACGACCTTATCGACGAGCATTTCAGCGAAGACGAATCGCGCCGACAGCTCGAGACCGCCATCCAGTGGGGCCGCTACGCGGAAATTTTCGATTACGACGCCGCCACCGGCAAGTTGACGCTCACCGAGGCCTGACCTTCCCGTGCCCGCCGCCGCCTCGCTCATTTCCACAACCCGGCATCAGACTCCGCTCCCGCCCACGGCAGCGCGGCCCGCAGGTTCGCGGTGGACCTGGGCGTTTCTGATCGATATCGCCGTGTTTCTGTTCGTCTTCGCCGGCATCTATGGCGTCTACGCGATTGGCCGGTCGTGGATGGGCCCGGTCGCTCCGACCTCGCACATATCGCAGAGCCCGCGCGCGCTTCCACTTTACGCGTTGTATTCGGTGGTGCGGATCGCCATCGCGTATGCGCTGAGTCTCGTGTTCGCGCTGGGCTACGGTTACCTGGCGGCCCGTTCGCGCCGCGCGGAAGTCGTACTCGTGCCCCTGCTCGATATTTTGCAGTCCATTCCGGTGCTGAGTTTCTTGCCCGGCGTGATGCTCGCGATGGTGGCGCTGTTCCCGCACAAGCAGATCGGCGTCGAGCTGGGTTCCATACTGCTGATCTTCACTGGTCAAGTCTGGAACATCGCGTTCAGTTTTTATTCTTCGCTGAAGACCCAGCCGCGCGAGTTGCGGGAAGCCGCCATCATCTACCGCTTCGGCTACTGGCAGAAGTTCCTTCAGCTGGACTTGCCGTTTTCCACCATCGGCTTGGTGTGGAATTCCATGATGTCGGTCGCCGGCGGCTGGTTCTTTCTGATGGCCTGCGAGATGTTCGTGCTCGGCGACCGCGATTTCCGCCTCCCGGGCCTCGGCTCATTCTTGCAGACGGCGGCGGGAAATGGTGACACGCGCGCGGTTGTTTGGGGCCTGGCCGCAATGGTTGGCGTCATCGTGCTGCTCGATCAATTGATCTGGCGGCCGGTGATCGTCTGGGCGGATAAATTCAAGTTCGAGCAGGTGGAAAGCGCCAGCGCGACGCCCAACACGCTGCTGCGCTTGCTGGGCCGCGCTTCGCTCGTGATCCGCGCCTATCGAATGATCGCGAGCCCGGTCACCGATTGGCTTATACGGACTTTCGCCGTCGGGGCGCGGCGCGCCGCAGCGACGTTTTCCGTCCCGAGGCAGAATCGAACGCGCCGCGTGCTCCTGATCGTTCTCGCCGCCGTGATTCTGGTCGGTTTGGGGGTCGCCGTTTATCATGCGGTCGGCGAGCTGGCGGATCTTCATCGCGCGGATTATCTTGATCTGCTGCGCAGCGCCGCGCTTACCTTCTTGCGCGTCAACGCCGCCCTGCTGATCGGGGCTCTTTGGACCGTGCCCGTCGGTGTTGCGATCGGCTCCAATCCGCGGTTGTCGCGCGTCGCGCAGCCTCTGGCGCAGTTGGCGGCATCGATTCCCGCCACGGCACTGTTTCCTGTGATCTTGCTCTTTCTGATTCGCCTGCGTGGCGGCCTGGAGATCGCCGCCATGGCGCTCATGCTGCTCGGCACGCAGTGGTACATCCTGTTTAATGTGATTGCAGGCGCCATGGCCATTCCCACCGACTTAAAAGAGGCTGCCCGCATTTTCCGCTTCGGCAGCTGGGACCGCTGGCGTTACCTGATCCTACCGGCGATTTTTCCTTACCTGATTACCGGCATGGTGACCGCGTCCGGCGGAGCCTGGAATGCCAGCATCATCGCGGAGTATTTTCACTTCCAAGGGAAAATACTTTCGGCTCCGGGTCTTGGGAGCACCATCAGCCGTGCGAGCGATGCCGGGCGCTTTGATGTGCTGCTTGCAGCGACGTTGATCATGGCGACCGTAGTGGTGTTGATCAATCGACTGGTGTGGCGCCGTCTGTATCGCTTGGCGTCCTCGCGATTCAAATTAGAAGCTTAAATGGGGCGATGGTTCGAACTTGAGGCGGCGCGGCCCGCGTGGCCGCTCGTGAGCTCGCGGCTGAGGTTGATGATTTGTCCCACGTGATGATCCGCGTGGGCCGCGCAGTCGAGCACGATCGCAAATCGATTTTTTGAGGTGACGCCTGCCGCAGAATATTCCTGACACCAGTCTTCAGCGGATTGTTTGCGAGCGGTTTCGGCGGCCAAGGCAATGGCGCGGTCGAAACTCTGGAGTACCTGCTGCTTGCTCGGTCGCGCGGTTTCGGCAAATTCACGGTCGCGATCGCGGACGTAGCCGCTGGCTGCGATTCTGGTCCCGATGTAGTAGTTGAGATTTCCGGTCAAGTGCAGAAGCAGATGGCCGATATCGTTGCCGTAAGAAAACGGGTTGGTCCACAACTGTTCCTCGGAGAGCGGGTCGGTCCATTCGTGCACCTTCGCGCCGATTCTGTCGAAATACTCGGCGAACCCGGAACCCACGGCGTTCGATAGCTCTCCCATGGCTACTTGCTCCCCAAACTTACAGTCACTCCGGGATTCGTCGACATTGCTACCTGCCCGCCGCACTTCGATCGTTGCGGTAAATGACGCCTTCCTTCATCACGAACAAGACATGCTCGGTCTGGCGGATGTTCTCTACCGGATTGCCGGGCACCGCGACGACGTCGGCAAGTTTGTTTGGTTCGAGAGTTCCGATCTTGTCCGCCAGTCCGAGAAGTTCCGCATCCGTCGATGTGCCGGCCTTCAGGGCCTCGATGGGCTTCATCCCCAGATCCACCATTTGGTGAAATTCCTCGGCGTTGCGTCCGTGCGGATAGACGGCCGCGTCGGTGCCCAAGCCGATGTTGACGCCCTTGGCTAGCGCCAACTGAAATGTTTTACGAATATGCGCAATGGCCATTTGTGCCTTGATGGAAATGGCCGGCGGGATATAAATCCCTTTGTCGAGCTGCTCCTGCAGACCCTGCACGGCCATCAGCGTGGGTACCAGATACGTGCCGCGCTGCTTCATCATGTCGAGCGCTTCCTCATCCAGAAAGGTCCCGTGCTCGATGGAATTCACGCCGGCGCGCACCGCTCGCTTGGCGGCCTCGGCGCCGTGGCAATGCGTCGCCACTTTCAACCGCAGCGCGTGCGCTTCATCGACGATGGCGTTGAGTTCTTCCTGCGTGAGCTGAGGGGTGTCCACGTCGTCGGTGGGAGAGAGGACGCCGCCGCTGGCACAGGTCTTGATCACCGTAGCGCCGTACTTGTGCATCAAGCGCACCGCGTAGCGCGCCTGATCCGCGCCGTTGATAACGCCTTGTTCGGGTCCGGTCTCGTGCCCAAACAGTCCTTCGCGGAAGCCGGCGGAATCATCGCAGTGTCCGCCGGTCGCGCCGATGGCGTGGACAGAAACGATCATGCGTGGGCCGGGAACGTCGCCGCTGCGGATGGCATTGCGCAGCCCGACGTCCAGATAATCGTGCGATCCGACGTCACGAACGGTCGTAAAGCCAGCCATTAACGTGACACGCGCGTTCACGCTGGCATCCAGCGCTTGTTCTGCGATTGTTTTTTGCAACTGATCGAGCTCGCGCTGCTTCCAGTCGTCGGAGTTCATCATGGTTTCGTGCGTGTGCGCGTCGATGAATCCAGGCAGCAGTGTGGCATCGCCAAAATCGAGTACTTGGGCGCCGGTGGGAATGGAGGCGCTTGCTCCAAGGGCGGTGATTTTCCCGTCGGTCACGACCACCAGACCTGGGCTCACGAGCGCGTTGCTCTTCCCGTCGAAAAGGCGCGCTGCTTTCAGCACGAAGACTTTCCCCGCCGGCTGCTGGGCGGGTCCTGTCGTCGGTATGGAGATTGCCGCACAAAAAACGAAAGCAGCGAGCCATCTGCGAGTCATGAATTTCCTCTCACCATCCGAAAAACTCGGACCGACAATAGCCGGCCCCTGGAAAAAGTCAAGAATCGAATCGCTGCGATCACCGCGAGGTCAGGTTTGGCCCGGAGGCGATGGCTCATCCGTCCTTATCGAGCCGCCGTACTTGGGAGCGAGCAGGGTGCCGCCGGGAACGCGCCGCGATATCGCGGGAAAGGCAGGTCCCTCGCTACGCTTGCCAGGACACTCTCTGTGGGGTCAAGTCGCGGAGCCTGATGGAGGACCCCCCATGCTAAGCTGGCTTCCCGTGGCGGACCAGATGCCGATGGTACGTTCCAGCGTGTTTCGTTCAAACCAAATCGACTCCGCTCTTCTCGCTGCGTACACTTCGCAGAGCGGTCAGACGCTCGCCACGCTGGCCGAACGGCCGTTGTTTCTGGTGTTTCTGCGCCATTTTGGATGCACGTTCTGCCGTGAGGCCGTGGCCGACCTCGCCGAAAAGCGCCACACCATCGAAGGAAAAGGAGTGTCGCTCGCGTTTGTGCACCTGGGCACGGAAGAAAAGGCGCGGTGGTTTTTCAAGCCCTACGATATGCTGGACGTTCCGCGCTTCAGCGACCCCGATGGACGCCTCTACCAGGCATTCGGGTTGCTTCGCGCCGAGCTTCGCCAGTATTTGAATTCGGAGAGCATTCGGCGAATGCTGAGCGCGTGGCTTCGCGGCCATTTTGTGGGTTTTCCGGCCGGCGACATCGAGCGCATGCCTGGGACGTTTCTGATCGACCACGGCGAAATTCAAAAAGCATTTCGCCACAAACGGGTTTCCGACCGTCCTGACTACCTCTCACTGGCCACTCTTGGCTAGGCGCGCGCGAAATCGTGGTCGCGCTCGTTTTGGAGCTTGGTTTCGCTTTTGCGCAACCGTTTCGCCAGTACTTTGGTGCTATTGAGCGTCCAGGTCCGAGACGCCAGACTGGCCAACAGCATGGCCCGTTATTCCGCCTTTCTCGGGCGCAGGGTCGAGGTGCATTACCGCGCCGGCGACATTCTTCTACCTGCTTCGGGAACATTTGTGGCCGATTCTGGCCGCTCGATCTTTCTCGAGCAACACCTGGAAAAGCGCGGTCAAAGGAAGCAGTTTCGCTGGGAAATTCCCTACCAATACATCGTGCGTTTGGAAGAAGTCAAAGACCCGCCTGCCGGGGAGCTTGCTTCGAGCGCTGAGTACGGCGGCGGCAAATCCCGCCCGACATAGAGAAAATCCGCACTCGCGACTCCTTTGGCCCCGGGAGCGGCGCCAAGCGCAATCGATAGTTCCCCCGCCGAACCACCACTCCCAACTCGCCTCGAAACCCTCGATCCTGGTCCCGCGCGCGATTCTCGAGGCGTCATCGGCTACAATCCTTGTGCGCTCGCCAAGCGAGGCCGCGCCGGAACGACGTAGCCAGGAAGCCCACTCGAGGAGGCATCTGTGGAATCCCCTTCCAGCAACAAAGTGAAAATCGGTCTGATTGGCCTTGGCCTGATGGGCTGCCCGATGGGCATGAATTTATTGAAAGCTGGATATCCTCTCACGGTTTGGAATCGCACGGCGTCGCGAGCCAATGAACTCGTCGCCGCCGGCGCCACCCTGGCGAAGTCGCCTCGAGAAGCGGCGGCGAATGCCGATGTGCTGATCACCATGGTCAGCGACCCGCCGGCACTTGAGGAGGTGCTGTGGGGCGCGGATGCAAAGACTGGCGCCGTTTCTCCGGGCGACGCCGCGCTGCCCGCCCTGCGCTCTGGCAGCATTTATATCGACGACAGCACCGTTTCGCCGGACCTGGCGCGAAAGATTGCCGCGGCCTGCGCCAAGGCTGGCGTCCGCTTTCTCGACGCTCCTGTTACCGGCGGAGATTGGGGCGCCAAGAAAGGCGAGCTTGTTTTCATGATTGGCGGGGAGGCTGAAACACTCAAAGCGGTCGAACCGATACTGGGCGTAATGGGTAAGCGCTGGTTTTTGCTCGGCCCGCATGGCGCAGGGCAAACCATCAAGTTGGCAATGAACTCGATCCTCGCGCTGCAGGTCGAGGCGCTCGCCGAAGCGCTCGCTTTGGTCACCGCCGCTGGACTCGGAGGCGAAGGCCTGATTGAAGTCCTGCAGTCGAGCATGGCGCGATCCGGAGTCCTGGATGTGAAGGCACCCAATCTGCTCAAGGGGGAGTACCCCCCCAGCTTCCCTTTGCGCCTGATGTATAAGGACGTTAGCCTGGCGCTAGACCTTGCCAAGCAGTTGGGGGTCACTCTGCCGGCAGTCACCGCCGCCCAGGAGACCTATGGCAGTGTGAAAGCTACGGCCAAGGAAGACTTGGACTATTCGGCGGTGATGAAATTCTGGCGGCGCTGAACGGGGAACACAGCTTCGACGCGATGATGGCCCCTGCCGCAGCTTGGTTGGGATACTGACCAATTCGATTTCGTTCACGAATCGGGAGAGTGAAATACGTACCATCCGCGGACTCACCGGGTACTCCGGCTGCGCCCTATTCGCGGTCACCGATTCAGCCGGAGCGCTCGGTACCTAGCCTGCCAAGCCGCACGCCTTCAGCGCCTGCGATAGCGAAGCTTGTCGATTCCCAGTTTCTTGATCCGGAATTCCAGCGTGGATGCGGGAATTCCCACTTTTTTTGCGGCTCCGGTTTCCCCGGAGATTTTGCCGTGTGAAGCGCGGAGTGCGGATTCGATCGCTTCGCGTTCTTCGGTTTCGGCACCATCTCGCGCCAGGGTTTCGCTCCCCGCGGCTGGCAGCATGGCCGCATCGATGCTCAGCACGCCGTTGCGCGAAAGAATGACCGCGCGCTCCACGGCATTTTCCAGCTCCCTCACATTGCCCGGCCAGCGATGTGCCTGCAGCACGTCCATTGTTTTTCGTTCGACGCGCGAGATTTTCCGACCGAACTTTTGTCCATATTTCTCCGCGAAATGCGCCACCAGAGGGGGTATGTCCTCGGCGCGATCGCGCAGCGCCGGCACGTGTACGGGAAAAACGTTCAGCCGGTAGTACAAATCGCTGCGAAATCTGCCGGACCGCACCTCTTCGGCCAAGTCGCGATTCGTGGCGGCCACCAGTCGAACGTCAACCTGCAAGGTTTGCGTGCCGCCCAGCCGCTCAAACTCTCTTTCTTGCAGCACGCGCAGCAGCAAAACCTGCATTTCCTGCGGCAATTCGCCGATTTCGTCGAGGAACAGCGTGCCGCCGTGGGCCTGCTCGAAGCGCCCCTTGCGACGCTCCACGGCGCCGCTGAACGCGCCGCGCTCATGACCGAAAAGCTCCGACGCCAGCAGCGTGGGTGGAATCGCCGCGCAATTTACTTTCACCAGTGGCCCGCGCGCGCGTGGCGATCGGCGATGAATGGCGCGCGCGATCAATTCTTTTCCCGTGCCCGTTTCGCCAGTGACGAGAACGGTGGCGTCGGTCGAGGCGACTTGCTCGACGGTGTCCAACGCGCGTTTCAGCTCCGCGGAGTGCGCCAGGATTTCCTCGAACCACGGCGCCTGGCCCAGCTGCTCCCGCAGCGAGATATTCTCGGCCTCCACCTGCTCTCGCAACTTGCGGATCTCTTCGTTGGCCAAGGCGTTCGCCGTGGCGATGGAAAGCGCGCGAGACACATCCTTGAGGATGGCCAGCTCGCCCGGAGGAAAGGCTCGTTGCCGAATCCTGGTGAACGCAGCCACGCCGAGTACCTGCCCTCGCATCACCAGCGGCACCGAAGCGTAGGAGCGAACTCCACTCCTGGCCAGATGAAACTCGTGCCGGTACCAGCTTTGCTTTTGCAGCAGGTCGTCGCACGCGTACGGTTCGCCGGTGCGATCGTCTTCGCTGTGCCGCGGCGGGTAAGGAACAAGAGGTCGAACCTCGTCCGGCGGCGAGGGCTGGGCATAACGGTCGGAGCGTGCCGCCAGCTGGGCGGGAGATTCACCTTCGATCCCTGGCACACCGACCAGATGCAGTGCCAGCAAACGGTGACGATCGCCGTCCTCGTCGGGCACTTGGTTCGGAACCGTGAAGTCGATGATCCCGACCGAATCGAAAGGCACGACGGGAACAAGCACGTCTGCTAACGCCGCGAGCACTCCCGGAAGCTCGCGCTCGGTGCTGACCGCTTCCCAGGTCCGCAACATGAGCAGCAAGCGGCGCGACTCCCCCAGCGTCGACCCCGGCGAATGTACGCTTTCCTCGGCCATGGCTAAGCCTAGCACTTCCTGTGACTGTTGTGAATTAGCAATACCAGCTTGTGAGAATATTGTGAGTTGTGGCCGTGGCCCCTCGACGTTTGTTTGTTTTCATAGAGTTAGCGTCCTTCCCCTTTGGCTGCTGGCGTGCCCCAGGGAGCATCGAAAGGGCCGTTCGGTCGGCCCCAAAAAGGTCGTAAATTATGTTTTCCGCTCTGCTCTGTTTTGCTCTTCGCTGCGTGCCGCACGCTGCTCCCCTGGTCGCCGAGATCCAGATGGATGCCCTTGCGATGTCCCTGGCGGTTTTCGCCTTCGTGATTTTTCGCCTTGGGGTTGACGCTCGCTCGCGGACAATTCTGTCCCGAACCATCGGCAGCACCTGAACGACGGGCGCGGCACGGGGTTTGTCGTTGCCTGGCAGGAAGGCCTGCTACGCTTCTTCTTCGGCGTGGACCAGGTCGCCGTGGGCCGCTTTGTGGGCGGCGATCACCTTTTCGGCCAGCTCGTTGGGTACGTAGTCGTAGTGAGAAAACTCCATCGAGTACGTTGCGCGCCCCTGCGTCTTGGAAGTCAGGTCGGTGGCGTAGGTCAACATCTCGGCCAACGGTACTTGCGCCTTGATGATCACGTTGTGGCCGCGGGCTTCGCTTCCGGCGATGCGGCCACGGCGCCCGCTGAGGTCGCCCATCAAATCGCCTGAGTATTGATCGGGGGCGTACACCTCGACCAGCATCACGGGCTCGAGCAGAGCGGGCCTGGCTTGTTTCATCGCTTCCTTGAACGCCAGCGAGCCGGCGATTTTGAAGGCGATGTCGGAGGAATCGACATCGTGATACTTGCCGTCGTATAAAATTGCGCGAAAATCCACGACCGGGAAGCCGGCGAGATAGCCGCGCGCCGCCGCCTCGCGGATTCCCCGCTCGACCGAAGGTATCCAGTTGCGGGGGATTGCGCCGCCGAAGACGTCGTCGACAAATTCGATGCCTTTGCCGCGCTCCACTGGCTCCATCTTGATGCGGCAGACACCGAACTGACCGTGTCCGCCGGATTGTTTCTTGTGTTTGCCCTCCGCGTCGGCTTTGCCGCGAATGGTTTCGCGATACGGAACCTTGGGGGGCTTGAGCGTCAAATCGACGTGATAGCGCTTGTGCAGCTTCGCAACCACGACTTCGATGTGCTGCTGCCCGGAACCTGCCAGCAGGAATTCCTTGGTCTGAGGATCGCGCGTGAAGCGCAGCGCAGCGTCTTCCTCCAGAATCTTGTGGATCGAGACCCCGATTTTGTCTTCGTCCGCACGCGTCTTCGGCTCGATCGCAAAGGTGATCGAGGGTTCCGGCAATTGCGCGGGACTATAGAAAATCGGCGCGGCCTTGTCCCCCAGCGTTTCGCCGGTGGTGGTTTCCTTCAGCTTCGCGATTGCGCCGATGTCGCCGGCGTGCAGCTCGGAGATTTCATTGAGCTGCTTTCCCTGAACGACCAGGGTGTGCTGGAGGCGCTCCGGCGTCGAACGGTTGAAATTCAACAGCGTCGCGTCATTCCTTAGCACGCCACTTTTCACTTTGAAATAATTGATGCGCCCCGCGAACGGGTCGGCGAGCGTCTTGAACACAAACAGCGATACCGGCTGGTTGTCGTCATACTTGCGCTCGATGCGATCGCCTTTGCCGGTCGGCTCCTTGAAGCCGACCTGGGAATGTTCGTCGGGATGCGGAAACACGTCGGCGATGAACGTGAGCAGGCTGGCGGTGCCGATGTTGTGAAGCGACGAGACCATCAGCACCGGGAAGATTTTCTCCGCCACGATGGCCTTGCGAACGCCCGGAATCAGGTCCTGGATGGGAATCGTGCCTTCGCGGAAAAACTCTTCCATCAATTCGTCGTCGCCTTCGGCGATCATTTCCACCAGTTTTTCGTGGGCTTCCTTCGCTTCGTCGGCCAAGGCCGCGGGAATCTCTTCAATGGAAGGCTTTCCATCGCCATCGGGCTTGTAGAGGTGCGCCTTCATGCTCACCAGATCGATCACCCCGCGAAAGCCGCGTTCGGTGCCGATGGGGAGTTGCAGCGCGACGACGTTGCGGCCGAAGACCTGCTCGAGCGACTCCATGGAGCGCTCAAAGCTGGAAAGCTCGCGGTCCATCCAGGTCAGCACAAATGCGCGCGGAATGTCGTACTCGGTGCAGTAGTCCCACACCTTCTCCGTGGTAACCTGCGCTCCCACGTGTGCGTCCACGGTGATCAACGCCGCATCCGCGCCGATCAGCGACGCTTTCGCTTCGGTGATGAATGTCGAATAGCCCGGCAGATCGATGAAATTGATCTTGACGTTTCCGCCCGAGCACAGCGTGCAGGGCCATTCCGCATACGCGAGCCCGGTTTGAATCGAAATCTTTCGCCCAATTTCTTCCTCGTCCCAGTCGGTGGTGGTGTTTCCTTCCGCAACTTTTCCCCAGCGCGGCGTCATCCCCGCGGTGAAGAGCAACGACGACACCAGTTGCGTCTTGCCGGTGCCGCCGTGGCCGACAATGCCCACGTTTCGTATGTCCTTGGTGAGATAGCTTTTCATGTAGACCTCCATTTTCCGGTGATCCGGCGACGAGGCCGGGATCGACTGGCGAGGTCCGCCCTGGGGGCTCGAGGCGCGGGCCTGCGCCTAGGCAACTTCGATACGGCTGAGGGAGGAGAACGTGGCCTCTACCTGGGTCCCCGCGCAAAGCGAGGGCGAAGGTCTAACGAAACTTTTCCCTGGTACGCTCTCCAACGAGCGGATGCTAGCACACCGATTCCAACGTCGCAATTGCGCATCGAGCATTGCGCATCGGGCATTGCGCATCGGGCACGCGCAATCACTCACCCGGGCGGGATCATTGCGGCTTGGGGTTGACGGACACAGGGGCGTAGCCGATGCAGGAGAACACGGGCAGGCGCGGGTACTTTGGAAAACGCGGATCGGTGGCGGAGAGCTGGCAGAGGATGAAGACCGAATCTCGCGCGGACGCAACCCGCCGGAGGTGAACGCAGTGCGCGCAAAGCCCGGCGTCCGGGCCCAGCTGGTTCGGGTTGTCGTGCGCTGTCATCGCGAGTCGATCGCGTGCGCTGCCCGCGTCGCGATCAGGGCGTTGAGGCCGGCGCAGGCGGGGCGGCGTCCGCTGGCGCAGCCGGCTTCGTAAATTCGGCGTCGGGGATTTCCGGGTTCAATTCAATCTTGTCGATGACCAGTTTTTGCGTCAGGTCCGTGGCGGAGCTGCCGGAGTCAATCTGGAAAGCAAACTTCAGGCCTTCCACGTTGCGATAGTCGCGAAAATAAGACTCGACGGGGAACACTTTTCCCTCGGCCCAGCGCTGCCCTTCCCACTTCGCAAGCAGATACGTGCCGGCGTCAAACAGATAGTAGCGACTATCGCCGTTCTTGGTCGTGAGCTTCACGCGCCATACGTCCTTGTCTTCGACCTTATCCTTCCCCACCAGATCAACCTTGTTGCCTTTTTTTGCGTAGTCCACCAGGGGCCCGTCGAAGTCAGCTTCCTCGGTAATATTCTTCAGATCTTCTTCGGACATGACATCCGGTTCTGCTTTTCCACCGAAAGGATTGTTGGCCCAGCCTTGCGTGCCGTCGAAGACGCGAATCATGGTTTGGTTCTGCACCGTGAGCGTCATATGCATTTTGAGCGGGCGTTTGAGCTCGACGACGAACGGGCCCGAGGCTTCCGAGCCAAACGAAATCGTCCCCTGGACGCGCTGGGACTTCAGCGCACGAATCTTTCCAAGGCCGCCCCTGGCCAGGAAAACCTTGGCCAGGATTTGCGGGACCGTTTGCGCTGTCAAGGAGGAAGCCAAAGAGCAAAGAACCAAGGAGGTAAACAGGACGCGGCCCAGCCGCATTCTGCGCGCCGGAAAGCCGGGAGCGGGCAATTTCGTGTGCATTGCTGGAACGTTCCTTCCTTGCGCCGTGTTCCGCGCGTGCTTTTCATCGTAGAGGCAGAAGCGGCGGAGGTCAATTTGGGGGGTTGAAGGCAATGACCTAGCGTCCCGGGGGAAACAATGGCAGCGGCTTCGCTTCGGCCTGGGGCAGAGATACGCCGAGGATTATAGCCAACGTCGGCGCGATCGAGCGCATATCGATGGCGCCCAGGGAATGTGCCGGCGCAATGTCGGGCCCAACAATGAAGAACGATGAGTTCATGTCCGCGACATCGGGCCAGTAACCGTGCATGCCTTTGGACGCGCTCGGGGTGACCAGGTTGCCGGAAACTCCATCGCCGGCGACAAAACCAGGGCGCAGCGCGACCAGGAAGGCCGCGTCGGGAAAACCGCCGCGGGCGTGGAGCTCGTCTGCGCTGAGGATGCGGTCGATGCCGTTGGCTGGGTCGGCGGCAAGTGTGGCCAGCAGGGTGGCAACTTGCGTTTTGGTGGCGGCGTCATTTTTGTCCTGCAGAACGATGGCTTCGCTCCCGCCGGCTCCCCAGATGCTGGCCTTCCACGATTTGACCTGGCCCTTTTCGTCGAAGTCAATGAGGCCCGCGCTGCGCAACGCCACAGCGAGATGGAACGCTTTGTCGGCGTTGACAAAGCCGTGGTCGGAAACGATGCACACGACAGCGTTCTTGCCATAGGTGTGCTTGATCGATTTGAGGATTTGGCCCAGAGCAGCGTCAATGCGCTCCAGCGTGGCTATGCTTTCGCCTGAAAAAGGGCCGGAGGCGTGTTCTTCGGTATCGAGCGCCGTCAGATAGATGGTGGCGAAGGCCGGACGCTTCCGCTCCAGTAATCGCGCAGCGAATTTGGCGCGGGTTTCGTCCCCGGTGATCGATTCGTCGATGCCATCGGCGTACGGGCCAAGATCTTTTTCGAGCAAATCGAGCAGACCCGGAGTGGTGAGCACCCGGAATAGCTTGCGATCGTCGGCAGTGCCGGCGCGCCAGTACTGCGGCAGATTCCACTGGATGTGCGCGGCAACGCTGACCGGCCAATGCACGTTTGCGGTGACCAGGCCCGCCGCCGCGGCAACGTCCCACAACGTCGGCACTTTGATGTCTTCGGCGTACCAATACCAGCCGCCGTAGTTCTTGCGCAGCGGGTCAAACGTCGTGTTGGCGTAGATGCCGTGGGTGGCGGGAGCGACGCCGGTGAGCAGGGTGGCGTGGCTCGGATAGGTGACCGTGGGAACCACGCCGTGCACGCCGGTCGAGTAGCTACCTTCACGCAGAAAACGTCGCAGGTTAGGAATTTTCAGCCCGTGAGATTCGGATTCGAGGACATATTCGGGCTTGAGGCCGTCGATCGAGATAAGAATAACCGCGGGTCGGGACTTCTGGTCCGGATCGGGCGCAGCTGGAGCGGCCGAAGCGCATAGCAACAGCGCGGAGACGATCGCCAAACAGAACGAGCACAGAGTGATCACAGACTGACACCGATGCATCCGACATTCCTCAGAAAACTTCACAATGCTATAACAGCGTTGTGAACGGCAGGTTACTCGCGCCGCTCAAGATACCATTTGTCGCCCCGGGATGAGTCCGACCAACATTTTCCAGCATCAACTGGGAGAACAGCAATCTGGTTGACTTTGCGGCGTTCCTCGTTACAAATGGTCTCTCCAATTTCGCTGCCCATGGATCGCAGTCCTCATGAATATTCTTAATCTTCTGGTCGGAAAGCCCCTGGCCACCTCGGATGAACGCGCCGAACAGGTCGGTCCCGCTCGCGGCATCCCCATTTTCGGATTGGACGCGCTGAGTTCCGCCGCGTACGGCCCGGAAGCTGCCCTCAGCTTGCTCATACCCCTGGGCCTGCTGGGCTTGCGGTACATCCTCCCGATCAGCACCGCGATCATCATTCTGCTGGTGATCGTCTATTTTTCGTATCGCCAGACCATTGCCGCATACCCCATGGGCGGCGGCTCCTACACGGTCGCGCGGTTCAACCTCGGCCCCTTCCCGGGCCTGCTGGCGGCTGCGGCGTTGCTGACCGACTACATCCTCACCGCTGCCGTAGGCATTTCTGCCGGAGTCGGCGCCTTGGTCTCCGCCGTTCCCAGTTTGGAGCCGCACACCGTCAGCTCGTGCGTCGGCATCCTGGTCATCATTACCCTGATGAACCTGCGCGGACTCCGCGAGGCTGGCTTCGCGTTCATGCTGCCGACGTATCTTTTCGTGGGGACGTTATTCATCACCATCGGGGGAGGCTTGCTGCACATGGCCCTCAGCGGCGGGCATCCGGTGCCGCTGACGCCGATGCCCGCTCCGCCTCCGGTTACCGCGGCGGTCAGCTACTGGTTGCTGCTGAAGGTGTTCGCCAGCGGCTGCACCGCGCTCACCGGCGTAGAGGCCGTGAGCAATGGAGTCAGGGCTTTTCGCGAACCCGGCGTAAAAAACGCCCAGCGTACCCTTACGGTGATCATTTTTGTCCTGGCCGTGCTTCTCGCGGGAATCTCGTACCTTGTGAAAGTTTACGGCATAACCGCCACGGATCCCGGTAAGCCCGGCTACCAAAGCATTCTTTCGATGTTGAGCGCCGCGGTTTTCGGCAGGGGCACGTTCTACTACGTGACCATCGGTTCGATCCTGCTTGTGCTTTCGCTGTCCGCGAACACAGCCTTTGCCGATTTTCCGAGACTTTGCCGGGCCATCGCGCAAAACAATTACTTGCCGCACATTTTTGGCTTCCGCGGCCGCCGCCTGGTGTACACCTACGGAATTCTGGTTCTCGCCGTGCTGACGGGCGCGCTGCTTGTTCTATTCGGCGGCATCACCGACCGGTTGATTCCGCTATACGCCGTCGGCGCATTTCTGGCGTTTACGCTCTCACAGTGGGGCATGGTCGTGCACTGGAAGAAAAAGCGAGGCCCACACTGGCTGAAGAGCGCCTTGGTTAACGGCCTCGGCGGCACGGTGACGGGCATCACCGTCCTGGTCGTTCTGGTCGCGAAGTTTGTCGAAGGCGCCTGGATCACCATGCTCTTCATCCCCCTTTTGATTTTCTTCTTTGCAGCCGTACGTCGGCACTACCATTCGGTCACGGTCAGTACGCACTGCACGGCGCCGGTGGTGCCCGGCGAACACCTGAGCTCGCCCATCGTGGTCGTCCCTGTCGATCGTTGGAGCCAAATCACCAAACAAGGCTTGGAATTTGCTTCCAGGATCAGCACAGAGATCGTGGCCATCCACGTGGACCCGGAAGAGCCCTCCGAACTGCTCCGCGAAGATTGGGAGCGCTATGTGGTCGCCCCTTATCGTCAGTCCGGCGATGCACCGCCGCAGCTGGTGACTTTGCCCTCACCCTACCGCTTTGTGATCGTGCCGCTGGTTCAATACATTCTCGAACTGTCGGAAAAGCACGCAAATCGCGGCATCGTTGTTGTGATTCCAGAACTGGTGGAAAATCGCTGGTACGAATACTTCCTGCACAACCAGCGCGGACGTTTGCTGGAATGGATGCTCCTTGTGAAAGGCAACGAGCGCATCTTCACGCTGTCCGCGCCCTATTACATCGGCGATCACGGCGAAAGCACACGAACGCAATCCTGACGATAGACACAGCTCCCGCGTTCGGGAATCGGATGTTCCAAAACCGACAATCCGACTCAAGCGAAAGAAATGGCCCGCGGAATGATTTGCTAAGATTTCTCCGATGCCAAGGCGGTTGCTATTGCGTCTCGTCCTGCCTGCGATCCTCGGGTCGCTGCTAGGTTTTTTCGCGTTGGCGGTCGCCGTCCAGGACGAACCCATTGTTTCTGCTCCGTTGCTTTCCGTTTTTTCACCCGGCCTCAGAGTTGCGGAAATGCTGACCCCCGCAAAGCACGAGTCGCTCGGCTCAACCTTCGGCGGATTTCTGCGGGTGGCCATCGGCGTCAACGCCGTGCTGTATTTTTCGATCTTCGCCCTTGCCGGTTATCTGATCGACCGACGCCTCCGGCGCTGAATGCCCGCAACCCCGCGCTCCTCGAACGGCAACTTTTCCGTGCAACCGCCAGGGTGTGCGCGCTCGGCCCGATCAACGTCGGGTCCCTCTGCATTGACCGCACGGTGGTGAGCAGCTTTTCGCGCGACGTGCGCTTGCTGCAAACGTCGGCGAAGTTGGCACGAGCCATCCCGGCCCTTCGAGACCATAGAGCTGCGGCCGCGCGCAAAACCTGCGGTTTCCACTTTGTTTTGCACTTCTTCGGGAGTCCCAACTCCGTCCGGTTCAGTAGAACCCGGTATTTCCTGGGGCACTCCGCCGGAGCAAGAATGGCTTCTGTCTCGAACGCGCCGCTACTTTCGGCGTGAATACTTGCCCAAACAGGTGATCCATGATCAAGAAGGTAAGCGGCGGTTACAAAGTAGTTTCCGAGAAGAAGGGGAAAAATCTAGGCGGACCCTACAAGACGAAAAAGGAAGCCGAAAAAAGACTGAAGCAAGTGGAATACTTCAAGCACAACAAGGATTGAGGTCGAAAACGTCACGCGTTTCCGTAGCCCGGTCCGTTACCGGGGGCGCAGCATTGCTGCGCCTGGTCTCGGCAAAACGCCCAAGCTCCCCGTTCTTCGGTCTTTCCGATCGGCGGTTAGAACCGGAACGAATAACCGACCATCAGGGATTGCGCGCCGACGTGGACCGTGCTGTTGTCGTATTCGCCGGACCGTAGCGAGCTTTGCCCAACATGCGCTTCGGCAGTCGGACGAAAGGTGTAGGCAATCTCCCATGTCGAGTGTCCAGGGCGATACGCGAACCCTGTCGAAAGCTGGTTCGACAGAATCGCTGCCGTAAGCGGCGTGAGTGTCGCACTCGGTACCGGATCGTTGGCAAACGCGTAGCCAAACCGTGCCACGGTGCTTTCGGTCAAGCTGCGTTCCGCCCCCACGTGGAATCCATACTGGTCCTTCCAATGCAGCGGAACCGAATCTTGCAGCGAATCCGATCCCACCAGGCTGTTCATCGTAGCGTTGGTTCCGTTTGTAAGCGTAATCGGCAGCCGGACGAACGCATCGCTCCAATTGGTCCAATCCGTCTGGAACGCGAAGACCCAGCGGTGAGTGGCTTGCCAGGCGACATTGGCGAGCAACGATTGCGGCAGAACGTTCTGCACGTGGGCCGTGTAGGCAAACTGAGAAGGCGCGTCGATCCCCAGCGCCGCAAATTGCGCGCCGACATCACCCCTAGCATGTCCTGTCGTGTCGATCACCGTGCGTGATTTCCACGCCCCGCCGACATGAACTTTTCTCGTGGCCCGGAGAAGCACGCCTGCTCCGGCATTCCACCCGACTCCTTCGGTGTGCATGCCAAGAAGCGTCTTCAGACCCGCCAGGACCGGCTGGCTCTGGAATGTGTAGGGCGCGTCCAACGTATTCTGGTTGTAGTTCGCGCCCAGCGTCGCGCCGATCGAGAGCCTCGACGACACCGTGAATCCAACGCCGGCAACTGCCCGGACGTTGACGATGGCCGATTTCTGCTGTTGCAAGCCGTAGGAAGCGCCGGCTGCCCCGGGCGCATCCACATACCGCCAATTCGCAACCGAGGCCATTTCCGGGAGCACGCCAACACCAAAACTGAACCGCGAACGGCCAATGGGCATTCCAAAAGCGCCGTAAGGAATCACACCCGCAGAGGTGTGCAGCGGTGAGTCGGCATTCACGGAGTCGGAAAACGACCCGCGCGCGAAATCGGCATCCGCCTCCAGGTTCAGCTCATGTCCTCGGAGAACGGTAAGCCCCGCCGGATTGGCAGACAGCGCGCCTAACACGTCCGACGAGGAGATGACATACGCGCCGCCGAGCGCGGTAGAACGAGGGCCCGAAGTATTCGAGAAGAAATCCTGTCCACGAACGCAGGAGGCGAAAAGCAACAACACGGACAACCGCAAAACCAGACGGGGACCAAACCTCATTTGCACACCTTTTCCTGGAGCGGATTGGTTATTTCGAGTGGCCCGGAGCATCTATTTCGCCCTCGACCAAACGATGACCGTAGGCCGATGAAATCAAGGCCTCGAGGCAAGGCAGGTCAAGCGCTCGCGGCGAGTCTTCGCGCATGATGGCAAAAACCTTCTCAAGCGGCAGAGCGTCGCGATACGGCCGCTTCGCGCGCAGGGCGTCGAAGACGTCCGCCACCGACAAGATGCGCGCCGGCAAAGAGAGCTGTTCTCCGGCCAGCTTACGCCAATACCCCGAGCCATCCAGCCGTTCGTGGTGCGCGGCCGCGTCGCTGCTGAAAGACTTGAACGCGGGAATCCTCTTGAGGATTTGCAGCGTGTAGTACGGATGATCCCGAACGACCTGCCATTCCTCGCTGGTGAGCTTTCCTGGTTTTTCCAGAATGTCGTTCGAGACGCTCAGTTTGCCGATGTCGTGCAGCAACGCCGCGCGCCACAACTGCTTCTTGTCCGCCTCACTCATGCCAAAGTGCCCGGCAATATCCAGTGCGGCTGCCGCGACGCCGTTGGAATGTTTGTACGTGAAGGGAGACTTGGCGTCGATGATGTCCGCGAACGCCAGGCAGATGTTGTCGATCGTGGCTTCGTCCGCGATCAACCGCCGTTGCACCGGCTCGAGCGTCAGGACGTCCTGCAGAAGTTGCTTGGATTCCAGCCCTTCCCACAGGCTTTGGTCCGCACACAGCGACTCCGCAGCGCGAACCAGTTCCGGATCAAACCACCTGCCGCTACGCTCCTTCACCGCGTGAATGGCGGCATGCGGCCCTCGTGCGCCCAGAAATACTTCCAAAGTTTGTGAAAGGTTCGCGATCCTCGAGAAAATCGGAATTTCCTGCTCGCGAAGATGATTGGGATAGCCTCCGCCGTTCCAGTGCTCGTCGAGGCTGTGAATGCCCGCGGCGACAGCGTCGGAGAATGCCAGTTTCTTGGCGATAAAAGAGCCGCGCTCGCATCGTATTTTCACCAGCTCCCGGGAATCCTGCTGTTGGGTGGCGGCCACTTGCAGCAAGTTCCAGATTCGCTGCGGCAGAGGCGAATTGGTGGCCACGTGCGTGACCGCGAATTGCAAGCTCTCGAATCCCACCTTGGTCCAGTCCGTGGTCTTGACGTCGCGCTTCGCGCGAATCTCGTCGGCGTTCAGGATGTGAAACAAGCGGCTCGAATTGCTGCTGCATCCTGCGTCCTTGAGCAGCAGCGTGTAGTAAAGATCCGCCTGGTCTTCCAGCGTCATGCCCATGCGCCGCGCCAGTCGCATCCCGATCACGCAGCTTCGCACCGAATGCCCCATCGAGCGGCCTTCGGTCAGGTCCAACGCATACGACAACGCAGAAATAAGTTCCGATGTGCGGATCGAATCGGGGACCTCCGCCAACTCAGCTTTGAGCCAGGCGTCCGAATGCCGCAGAGGTGTGATTTCACCTAACGTAGTTGTATTCATCAAAAAATGCCCCCCCAACCACTCCCTGAACCTTCCACAACCCGCCACCGCTCGGCCGCCGAATCAGATGGATCCGTGGTCGCTCGGCTTCCACAACAGTAGCGGTACGATAGTTGGTTCCCAATGGGACTGCGGGCTCATTTCGCCGGAACCGAGGTACTGTCTCAAATTGGGACGCCAACCTTGGACCAGCCGTCGGCCCTCGGGCAGCCGCTACGCGTCAAGAACCAGAGCAGATCGGCGCCAAGCCGGTCGATGTGTGTGAACATCAACCAAAAGGCCATCTGCCTGGTCAAGACAGCTGCGTTCGGCGGGGCGCCTCGAGCCCAATACGCCCGGGCTTGTACTCCGATGAAATCCGGCGTTGCGCGAATCAATTGCGGGCCAGTCCTTTCTACTCCCCTTCGGTGCCCCTTCCACCTACCGGCATCTCTCGATTCGTTGCAAAATAACCCGTGCCTGCAACCTCCCTCTTCCTCGCCGCAGTCTCCCTGGCGATCTGGGTCTATCTAACTCTGGCCCGCGGCATCTTCTGGCGTCTCCGCCCATTTGACGACGACCAAGCAAAACACCCCTCACCGCTGCCCTGGCCCCCGGTAATCGCCATCATCCCCGCCCGCAACGAGGCCGAAACCATCCGCCAAACCATCGCCGCATTAGTCCAGCAAGAGTATCCGGGCGAATTTTTCGTAATCGTTGTAGACGACCACAGCGAAGACAAAACCTCACAAATCGCACTGCGAGCCGCGAAAGAGAACGGCGCAGAATCGCGCATCCGCATGCGCAGCGCATCCTCACTGCCCCCGGGTTGGACCGGCAAGCTCTGGGCGCTCAACGAAGGTCTGCGAGATTCCCTTCTAGCCAAAGATCCCCGCGACGGCACGGCTGCTCCGGAGGGCTGCTTTCGCGCATCGGCTCCCACCTATTTCTGGTTCACCGACGCCGACGTAGTCCACGCCCCCGACACCCTCCGCCGCCTTGTCTCTCGCGCCGAACAAAACAAACTCGACCTCGCATCTCTCATGGTCTGTCTCCGTACAGAAACTCTGCCGGAACGCGCCCTGATCCCCGCCTTTGTTTTCTTCTTCCTGAAACTCTACCCGCCAAGCTGGACCGCCAACCCAGAATCCCGCACCGCCGGGGCCGCCGGCGGCTGCATCCTCCTTCACCGCGAAGCCCTCGACCGCATCGGTGGCCTCGCCGCCATCCGCAGCGAAGTGATCGACGACTGCGCCCTGGCCCGCGCCGTAAAGCGCAGCGGCGGCAAGATCTGGATGGGTCTCACCAGAACAAGCCGCAGTCTCCGCGCCTACGTCACCTTAGCCGAAATCCGCGACATGATCGCCCGCACCGCATTTACCCAGCTTGGCTATTCGAAGCTATTGCTGCTCGGCACTCTGGTGGGGATGTTTCTGACCTACCTGGCGCCAGTCGCGTTTCTGGCCGCGCACAACCACGCGACACGCCTTCTGGCCCTCCTCTGCTGGCTACTGATGACGCTGCTGTTTCTTCCGACCCTCGGTTTCTATCGCCTGTCACCGCTTTGGGCGCCGCTGCTCCCGCTCTCCGCCGTCTTCTACGCCTACGCCACATGGCTCTCCGCGCTGCGGTTCTGGCTGCACCGCGGCGCACAATGGAAAGGCCGCTCCCAGGCTCCGCGAGCGGTTTAGTTAGGACGATTCAGCGCGCACGTCCCCTTTCCGGTTGGCTCAAGGCAATCCGCCAGAACACTCTTGCTTTGCACAGACCGGACATTTCTACGTTGCGCCGAAACCTGATTTCACAACGAACACCGAAGATGCTGCCAAGAAACGCCCGAAAACGGGTCCCCGTCGCAGGACGTCATGATTCCTGGGGTTCGCCGAAATCGGCTTGTACCAGCCGAGACACAACCTGGGCGCCAGGTAACCTCGAAATCCCACCTGTTGCTTTCCCAAAGGAAGGATGGCATCCTCCCTGTTGGAAACCAACACGGAGACACAACCGTTATGAAACAAAAAGCCGATGTCCTCCAGGGAACCTTGGCGTTGATGGTGCTCAAGACTCTGGACGTCCTGGGACCTCTGCACGGCTATGGAATGGCGCGGCGCATCGAGCAGATCAGCGGCGATCTGCTGGCCGTGAATCAGGGAACGTTGTACCCCGTGCTCCTGAAGCTTGAACAAGAAGGTGCAATCGAATCCGAATGGGGTGCCTCGGAGAATAATCGCAGAGCGCGCTTTTATCGACTGACACGGCAAGGACGCAGGCAGTTGCAGGTCGAGACCCAGGGTTGGGAACAGACCTCCGCGATCATCGGCCGGTTTTTCGATGTGAAAGCCGAGGATTTGCCATGAAATCTGTGCGGCGGTTCTTCACGCGATTGGTCAATTCAGCGATGCGACGCGCGCAGGACGAGCGCTTGCGGGAAGAGGTCGAGCAGCACATCGCTCTGCAAACCGAGGAAAATCTTCGCGCCGGTCTGTCACCGATTGAGGCGCGGCGCCAGGCAATGCTCAAGTTTGGCGGCGTGGAGGCGATGAAGCAAGACTACCGCGCCGAGCGCGGACTGCTATCGATCGAACACGTGCTTGGCGATTTGCGGAACGCAGCGCGAAGCATTTCCCGCATGCCCGGGCTCGCAGCCGTGGTCATCCTTTCGCTGGCCATCGGCATTGGTGTGAATACGACGATCTTTTCCTGGATTCAGCTCATGACGTTCGAGCCAATGCCCGCCGTCAGCGGCGCGTCGAAATTTCTACTGATCGAACCGCACAGCGAAACCGGAGGGTATCCCGGCGCTTCCTGGCTGGAGTACCGCGACCTGCAGGCGCGACTGCCCGCGCTGCGCGACATCCTGGCCTGGGAGATGGCGCCGTTCAACGTGGGAGAGAAGGGCCAAACGGACCGGACGTTCGGCCAGCTCGTCTCCGGCAACTATTTTTCGGCACTGGGACTGAAGCCCGCGATCGGACGATTCATTCAACCGGAGGAGGCGGAACGACCCGGAACTGAGCCTGTCGTTGTGATTTCCTATGATTACTGGCAGACACGATTCGGAGGCGCGCCCGGCATTGTGGGTCAGAAAGTGCGTGTCAACGAACGCGAACTTACGGTCATCGGCGTGGCACCGGAGCGCTTCCAGGGCACAATGGTCCCATTGAAGTTCGAACTCTGGGTGCCGGCAACGATGACGCCAACATTGCTGGCCGGCTCGCGCGATCTCGAAGACCGTACCGCTCGGTCCTTCTCGTTGATCGCCATGTTGCGGCCCGGCGCAACGCGCGAGCAGGCACAAACCCAGCTCACCACCGCGATGGCGCGATTCGCACGCGACTATCCCGAGGCGAGCGCCGGAGTAAGTGGTGAGCTTCTCTCCTTCTGGCAATCGCCGCGCGGCCCGCAGCGGCTGCTCATGAGCGGGCTCGCCATTTTGCAAGGCGTTATGCTGCTCCTGTTGTTGGCGGTCTGCGGGAACACGGCAAACCTCATGCTCGCTCGGGGGAGCACGCGGCAGCGCGAGATGGCCGTGAGGTTGGCGCTGGGCGCGGGACGCTGGCGCATTGCCAGTTTGGTGCTCTCGGAGAATATGCTGCTGGCTCTGCTCGGAGCGGGCCTTGGAATAGCCTTCGCCATTTGGGGCACCACGGCATTGCGCCTGGCCCCGCTGATTGGCGCGTTTCCGATCCAGTTTCAGACCGGTGTCGATAGGTTTACTCTCGTCTTTGCCGTGTTGCTCGGCGTTATGTGCGGTTTGATTTTCAGCGCGCCGCCGGCGGTCTATCTGGCCGGTCTCGACCCGCAGGACGGGCTTCGCTCCAGCTTCAACACCGCGCCTCGCAGCCGCGCGCGCAAGGTTCTGATGGGAGCGGAAGTCGGGCTGGCGATGGTCGTCCTGATCGCTGCGGCGCTTTTTCTCGACAGTTTTCGCTCCGCGCGTAAAACCGATCCGCGATTCCGGACCGAGGGCGTTCTGCTGGCCGCCTACGACTTGAGTGGACGGAACCCCGACGACGCCTCCGAGCGAGAATTTGCCGCGCGCTTGCTCGAAGGGTTGCGAGCCTTGCCCGGCGTCGAGGGCGCCGCGATCGCCACGAATGTTCCGCTCGACCTGCATGGAATTCCCGCGCGGTCTTTCACCGTCGAAGGCCACGTGCGCGCCGAGGCCGGGCAGGATCGGGCCATTACCAACACGGTCACGCCGGGATACTTCAACGTGATGGCCATCCCAATTCTCGAGGGAAGCGACTTTGCCGACCTGCGGGATAAGGCTGCACCCGCGCAGGCCGTCGTCAATGAAGAATTTGTCCGCCGCTACCTGAATGGCGCCGATGCCATCGGTCGTCGCCTTCGCACGCGCGGGGCAGATTTCGCGATTATCGGCGTGGCCAGTAATTCCGTCTACGACGCATTCGGCGAGCCCTCGCAGCCGGCGGTCTATCTGTCGTATCGGGACCTTCCATCGGGCCAAGGCGAGATTCACCTGCGGACCCGCGGCGGCAGGGAAACCGCGCTGGCCTCGGAGGCGCGAGGCGTCCTGCGCGATCTTGATCCGATGCTGCCTCTGTACGACGTGCGAACCTTCTCCCAGCACATCGAGCGAAACCTCTATCTTCGCCGCATTCCCGCGCGCATGTTCGTCGTGCTCGGGCCGCTTCTGCTCGGCCTCGCGGCGGTCGGCATCTACGCGGTTGTTTCCTACGCGGTGTCCAGGCGAACGCGAGAGATTGGCGTGCGGCTGACGTTCGGGGCCACCAGCGGGCGGGTTATCCGGCAGATAATTGGCGAGAACCTGGGTGCCATCACCTGGGGCGCGGCGATTGGCTGGGTGCTTGCGTTCGTCGTTTCCGTTCACGCGATGAGCAAGGGCGCGGTCAACTTTCCGGTTTTCACCGGTGTGCCGGCAATTCTGTTGGGTGTCGCCACGCTGGCCTGCTGGGTCCCGGCCTGGCGAGCGAGCCGGATCGATCCGATGGACGCGCTCCGGCACGAGTAAGGCAGGAACGTCGCGGCCCGCCAAGCGCTGCGAAAGGCCTGTGGAAGCCTGCGGAAGCTTCTGGCCGAGCGCATTGGAATTTGTTATTATGGGGACTCGGTCGCGTACAGGGCTATATCCGTTTTCCTAAGGAATGGCACCGGAGGCCACCATGAGTGTTGTCCCCCATGCGGGTGACGGCAAAGTCACCGTGCCCGCTCTCTTGCAGCGCAAATCTGGCCCGGATTCCCCCTCTGCTAAAATTATTTGCTTAACGGCGTACGACTACCCGACCGCGCGTCTGGTGGACCAGGCCGGCGTGGACCTGGTTCTGGTGGGCGATTCGCTGGGGATGGTCGTGCTGGGTTACGACAGCACGCTGCCCGTCACGCTGGACGAAATGATCCACCACACACGCGCCGTGCGGCGCGGGACGCGGCGGGCGCTGCTCGTCGCGGATATGCCTTACGGCAGCTACCACACCGATACCGCGGAGTCGCTGCGTAACGCGGTGCGTTTTGTGAAGGAAGCCGGCGCCGAGGCGGTCAAAGTGGAAGGCGGCGAGCGGCGCCTGGAACTCATCGCGCGGCTGACCGAAGCGGAAATTCCCGTGATGGGCCACGTCGGACTGACGCCGCAGTCGGTGAATGCGCTGGGCGGCTACCGAGTGCAAGGCAAAACGCCGGACGCCGCCGAACAACTGCTGCGCGATGCGCGCGCGGTGGAAGCGGCGGGCGCCTTTGCCGTGGTGCTGGAAGCGGTGCCGCGCGAGCTTGCGGCGCAAATTACGCGCGAATTGCAAATCCCCACAATTGGCATCGGGGCAGGTCCTGATTGCGATGGCCAGATTCTGGTCATCAACGATCTGCTGGGACTGACGTTTGCTCCAGCGCCTAAATTCGCGCGGCAGTATGCCAATGTGGGCGAGGTGATTTCGAGCGCCGTGCGCGAATATTGCCGGGACGTTTGCAGCGAAAACTTTCCGTCCGATGCCGAGTCCTACCATTCCGGCGAAGCACAGAAGCGCCGGAAGCTGATTCACATCGATTGCTGAACCCCGTTTCCGAACTCGCTGGCGAAAGGCGACAAATTCCATTGAACACGGTGGAACCATGACTCCTGAAGACATCGTTCGGCTCTACGATTTCAACTCCTGGGCCAATCATCGCTCGATGGAAGCGGCTTCGGCGCTCACGCCCGAGCAATTCACGAAACCGCTCGGCTCCAGTTTTCCTTCGGTGCGCGATACGCTCGCGCACATTTGCGGCGCCGAATGGGTTTGGCTGGAGCGTTTCCTGGGCCGTTCGCCATCTTCCATGCCCGACAACTCCGTGTTCCCCGATATTGCGAGCTTGCGCTCGCATTGGCAGCCGATCGGGACGAGTCTGCTGGCCTTTGTCCGCGGGTTGAAGCCGGACGACCTCGACCGCGTCCTGGAATACAAGACCATGAAATTCGGCGTCTACAAGAATCCCTTGTGGCAATCGCTGCAGCATGTCGTGAATCACGGCACCTATCACCGCGGACAGGTGACCACCCTGTTGCGGCAGCTCGACGCGCAGCCGATCTTCACCGACCTGATGCACTTTTACCGCGAACGCGCCGCTGCCGCGGGCGCCTGAGCCTCCGGAGCGCTGACCGTTCTCCGTGGAGAAAATCCGAACCATCGCCTGGATGAAAGAACACGCGCGGCAAGCGCGCTCTGAAAACCGCATCGTCGGTCTGGTTCCCACCATGGGCGCCTTGCATGAAGGACATCTCGCTTTGGTGAAGCGCGCCAGGCAGGAATGCTCGGAAATCATCACCTCGATTTTCGTCAATCCCAAGCAATTTGGCCCGAAAGAAGACTTCACGAAATATCCGCGAACCTTTGAAGCCGACGCGGAAAAGCTGGCCTCGGCCGGCGTCGACACCATTTTTGCTCCGGAACCTGCGGACGTTTATCCCCGTGGGTTCCGCACCTATGTCAGCGTCGAGGGTCTAAGCGAGCGTCTCGAGGGGCGTTCGCGGCCGGGACACTTCCAAGGTGTAGCGACCGTGGTGCTGAAGCTGCTCGAGATCGTGCGACCGCACTTTGCCTACTTCGGCCGGAAAGACGCGCAGCAGGTGCGCATCATTTCGCAAATGGCCGGTGATCTGAATCTCGATACCGAAATCGTGGTTTGCCCGATTGTCCGCGAGCCCGATGGCTTGGCGCTTTCCTCGCGCAATGCCTATCTCCAGCCGGATGAGCGCAAGGCCGCCACGGTTTTGCATCAAGCCTTGATGGCCGGGCGAGACGAACTCGCCGCGGGGGAGCGCGATGCGCTCGCGTTGCAAGCCACGCTGCGCAAAGTGTTGCAAGCCGAACCTCTGGCAGCGGTCGATTACGCCGAAATCGTGGACGCCGACACGTTCGAGCCGGTCACGCGCGTCGCCCGCCCCTGCTATCTGGTCCTCGCTGCATTCCTCGGCAAAACCCGCCTGATCGACAACCTCTACATCGAACCGGCAGGCGAGGAGGACGCTCGCGAATGGATTTTTCACCTGTAGCGGCGTTGCGATTTCCGCTCCTCGCCGGGGTTGCCATGAGTGGCAGCAATCAAGCTGTTTTCGACGCGGCAGCCAATACTTCGGCGGCGTGGTTTTTTACTTTTACGTTGTCCCAGATTTGTTCGATTTTTCCGTCAGCACCGATCAGATACGTGCTGCGGACGATGCCCTGGTACGAACGTCCCATGAATTTCTTCCTCTGCCACACGCCGTAGGACTCGATCATCTGGTGGCCGGGATCGCTTAACAGCGGAAAATTGAGTTTTTGCTTGGCGCGAAATTTGGCCAGGGATTTCTCCGGGTCGGCGCTGGCACCCAGGATGAGCACGCCTATTTTGTCGAAGTCTTTCTTTGCGTCGCGAAACTCGGACGCTTCGGTCGTTCAACCAGGAGTGTTGGCTTTGGGAAAGAAGAACAGCACCACGCGCCGGCCGCGGAAATCGGCGAGCGAGAGGGTCGTGCCCTGGTCGGTCTTCAAGCGGAAGTTGGGAGCTTTGTCGCCGGGTTTCAGCACCAGAACCTCACCGCCCGCATTCTAGGGCCGCCCAAGCCGGGGCGCGGACCTGCCGGGTCCCTATAAGGGGATGGTCGATCGCAAGGCGACGGTCGACGTTTGCGTTTTGCCGTTGACTGGCGCTGCGTCATTTTCGTTCCGCGAGTAGCTTGCGCACGATATCGTTGACAGCTTGCGGGTTGGCCTGGCCGCGGGTCAAGCGCATTACCTGGCCTACGAAGAATTTGAACACGCCTTCGTTGCCGGAGCGGAATTTCGCTACGTTATCGGGATTGTTTTCGATTACTTGGCGGGCGGCTTGTTCGATAGCGGAGGTGTCGCTGATTTGGGCGAGGCCTTCGGCAGCAACGATATCGGCGGCGGTGCGGCCGCTTTCAAACATGGTCGCGAAAACTTTTTTGCCGATCGCGGCAGTGATCTGGCCGGATTCGACCAGTTTCAGAAGGTCGGCTAGCGCGGCGGGGGAAACCGGGCTGGCTTCGATTTCCTTGCCGGAGTCGTTGAGGCGGCGGAGGAGTTCGGTTTGCATCCAGTTGGCGGCGTTTTTTCCCGTCGCACCGGCTTTGGTTACAGCTTCAAAATAATCGGCCCGCGCGTGCGAGGAAGTCAGTACTTCGGCGTCGTAGGGCGTGATTCCATACGAGCTCTCGAATCGCGTGCGCTTCGCTTCCGGCAGCTCGGGCAGTGTGCGGCGGATTTCTTCGCACCACGCGGCGCTGACGTGCACCGGCAGAAGGTCCGGTTCGGGGAAATACCGGTAGTCGTGGGCTTTTTCTTTCGAGCGCATCGATACGGTGCGGCCCTCGGCCTGGTTCCACAGCCGGGTTTCCTGCAGGATGCACCCGCCGCTTTCGATGACGCCGACATGGCGCTCGATTTCGTACCCGAGGGCTTTCTGGAGGAATTTGAAGGAATTCAGGTTTTTTACTTCGACTTTGGTGCCGAATGGTTCCGTGCCGCGAAGGCGGACGCTCACGTTGGCGTCGCAGCGGAGCGAGCCTTGTTCCATGTTGCAGTCGCTGACGCCGGCGTACAGCAGGATTTGGCGCAGCGTTGTGAGGTACGCGTAGGCCTGGTCGGGCGTGCGCATGTCCGGCTCAGAGACGATTTCGGCTAGCGGCGAGCCGCAGCGGTTGTAGTCGATATAAGCCTTGGTCGCAGACTGGGAAAATCCCTCATGCAGATTCTTTGCGGCATCTTCTTCGACGTGCAAGCGCGTGATGCCAATGCGCTTTTTTTTGCCGTCCAGTTCGATTTCGACCCAGCCGCCGGTGGCCAGCGGCAATTCGTATTGCGAGATCTGGTAGCCCTTGGGAAGGTCGGGATAAAAATAATTCTTGCGGGCGAAGCGGGAATGTTCGTGGACGGTGCAATGCAGGGCCAGAGAAGCGCGGGCGGCCATTTCGATGACCCGCTTGTTCAGAACCGGCAGCGTGCCGGGCAGGCCCAGGCAGACCGGACAGGTGTTGGCGTTCGGGGCGTCGCCGAAGCGGGTGGAGCAGGCACAAAAGATTTTCGTTTTGGTCAGCAGCTGGACGTGGACTTCCAGGCCGATCACCGGCTCGTATTTCGCGAGCTGTTCAGGGGAGACCGATGCCGTTTCTGGGGCCGATTTCGCCATGCGAGTTGGGAATTATAGCATCAGGGCAGAGGAGCCGACACGATGCGCGGAACCCGTTTCGCCGTTTGCGGGGGCCTCTTGTCGCCGAACGGCGACGAATCCTGTGAACCGGAGACAAAGAGCAGGTCAGGAGCCGGGGAGGAAGGTTACGCGGGGTCGGCCTGAGGGACCGGATTCTACCGAGAGCGGGGTCTGGAAGACTTGCTCGAGCAGTTCGCGCTGGTACACGACGGCCGGTGGGCCTACCCGCAGGCTCTTGCCGTGGTGCAGGAGGACGACCTGGTCGGCATACTCGGCTGCGAGATTGAGCTCGTGGGTCACGACCACTACCGTGTAGCGATTTTCGGCGGCTAGCTTGCGCAGCGTGTCGAGGAGGCCTACCTGGGAACCGATGTCGAGGTGCAGGGTGGGCTCATCGAGAAGCAGGAGCAGGGGTTGTTGACACAGGGCGCGGGCGAGGATCACGCGCTGTTTTTCGCCGCCGGAGATCTGGTCCATCCAGCGGTCGGAAAGGTGCTCGGCGCCCACCTGCGCCAGGGCGTTGCGGGCGATGGTGATGTCTTCGCGGGTTTCAAAGCGGAGGGAGCGGCTGTGCGGGTGGCGGCCCTGGAGAACAAATTCCCACGCACGGGAGGCAAACAGCAGCGGGCTTTCCTGCTGGACCATGGCGATGCGCTGTGCGCGGACGCGCGGGGTGAGTGAGTGGGTGACGAAACCATTTAGGAGGACGCGGCCGGACAGAGGTTCCTGTGTGCCGGCGATCAGCTTCAGCAGGGTGGATTTTCCGCTGGCGTTGGGACCCAGGATGGCGACGATTTCGCCAGGGCGGGCCTGGAAACTGCTGGCCTCGAGGGTGAACAGAGGGGCCTGGGAAGGATTGGCGGAATAGGCGTAGCTGACCTGCTCGACACTGAGGCGCACGTCGCTGGCGCGGTTGCTATCGGCCAAGTTGGAGGATGCTGCCATAGTTTCGAAGTGAGGCGCTCACGCGACTTTGCGCCGGAGCAGATAGATAAACAACGGGGCGCCAGCCAATGCGGTCATCGCGCCGACAGGAAGCTCCGAGGGAGCGACCACGGTGCGGGCCAGCGTGTCTGCGATCACCACGGCGGTGGCGCCGCCAAGGGCAGATGTTGGGATCAAGATGCGATGGTCGGAGCCAAAGATCATGCGCATCACGTGGGGGACCAGCAGCCCTACGAAACCAATCGAACCGCTGACCGAAACGGCAACGCCGGTCAGCAGCGATGCGGCAATATAGACCACCAGGCGAACGCGGCGAACATCGACGCCGAGATGCATCGCTTCTTTTTCGCCGTTGAGAAGGAGGTTCAGATCGGAAGCGGTGGTGTAGATAACGCCGGTAGCGACCAGGAAGCCGATGGCCACAAACCAGCGCAGGGTGGATGGCAAGGAAACCGAGAGGTCACCCATCAACCAGAAAGACATGCCCCGCAGATCGCCGCGGCCAGAAAGCGTGGTAATCAGAAACATGATGATGGCGGATAGAAATGAGGCGGAAATGATGCCGGACAAGAGCAGCGTGCTGCCATCGACCTGGCCTTCGCGGCGACCCAGGAAATAAACGACGGTGATGGTTACGCCTGCGGCCAGGAAGGCGCCGACCGGGGTGACCAGCGCAGCGAAAGCCAAAGGGATGGCGAGGTAGGGTTGAGCAATCAGCGCGAGAATAGCGCCCAGAGAAGCGCCACTGGAAACTCCGAGAACGTAAGGATCCGCGAGAGGATTGCGCAGGAGCGCCTGAAACGCGGTGCCTGCAACGGCAAGCGACGCGCCGACGAGGATGGCTAACAAAATCCTTGGTAAACGGATATCGAGGACGATCATGTCGTAGTTGCTGGACAACTCGGTGGTCTTGCGCAGGAGCAGGTGAACAAGATCCAGTCCGAGGCCGTAGAGAGAAACCGGCACCGCGCCGAGCTTGAGCGCGATGACCACGACGATCAGCAAGATGATGGTGAGGTATCCGCAGCGTAGCAGAAGGCGTGGGAACGTCAGCGGGCGCATGAACATTCCTCGGCGATGCGGGAAGGCCCGACGGCGAAAGGAAACGATGGCTCAGAAAGCGACGAGGTGGACGGGGGCGGCACGGAGGTGGCGGGCGCCACTTTGTCATTCTCTTTTTGTTTCTGGTCGCCTTTATCTTGTGGACGATCAGGATTCTCGACAAACGCTTCGGGGTGAAATTGCCTGGCTAGATCCTCGATGGCGGAAACGATGCGTGGAGCAGGGCGTTCGACGCCTTCGCTGGTTTTGACATAACGATGGTTGCGAACGGCATCGAGAATGCGCCAGCCCGGCAGTTCCGAGAGGCCTTCAATGGCTACCGGCATAGTTTCGGTATGGGACCCCGCGAAGACCAGAAAATCCGGCTGCACCCGCGCGACCTGTTCGAGGTTGACCTGCGGCCAACTCTGCGGCGAATCCACGATGGAATCGGCGCCCGCGTAACGAAGGGCATCGGCGATGAACGTGTCCTTCCCAATGGAAATGAGGGGCTGCGTCCAGATGACGAACAGAACGCGACGCCGGGGAAAAGGGGAAACGCGGCGCTCGAGGTCGGCGAGACGCCGCTCGAGATCCCCGGACTGCGCGCTGCCGGCTTCGGGTTCTCCCAGCAGGTCGGCAAGATGCTGAATCGAGGAGATGATTTCTTTCATGGTGTGAGGGTCGGTGGTGTACGAAGCGATGCCGACATGGGCGAGGGAATTTACGGTTTCCAGGCGATTGGACATCTTGGTGACCAGAACCAGATCGGGGTGGAGCGCCACGATGGCTTCGATGCTGGGATTGATGACCCCGCCGACTTTAGGCTTGTGCTGCGCGTCTTCGGGGAAATCACAATAGTCGGTATCGCCTACCAGGCGATCCTGCAAACCAAGGGCGTAGAGGGTTTCGGTCAAATTTGGGGCCAGAGAAACGACGCGGCGGATGGTTTGCGGGATGCGAATGGTGCGGCCCAGTTCGTCGGTGACTTCGCGAAAGGCCGGCGCGGATTCCGGGGCCTGGGCGGCAGGAGCCTCCGGAGGTGCCGGGGCCTGGGCGTGCACAACCGCGGCACTGGCGGACATCATCGCCGCGACGCAGGCCGAGCATCGCAACATCGTGGTGACAGAGAGCAGCGTCAAGACTCTCCCTTGGCGGCGAGATTTGTTCGCAGGGAACAAAAAAGCCCCACGCGAGTGCCGACGGGGCTTAACCTGCGCTCTCTGTCGCGAAACGCGCGGGTGTTTCTGCGGCTTGGAAGGGTGGCCTGGCTTACGGCTTTGCAGCCGAGTACAGTGGCGGGACCCCGGCCGATTTGCACGGCCTTCCCTGCTTCCATTGCCTGCAAATTTAGAGTACGAGTCTATGTTGGGCATCGGGGAGTGTCAACGAACGGGGCGACACGAGATACTGGGTTGGTCTGGCGGCGTGTGGAATTTGAGGCCAGGGCATCAGCGATTTTTCCAGTTGGGCTTGCGTTTTTCGACCAGGGCGCGGAGACCTTCCTGGGAATCTTCGAGGCGGTAGAGTTGATTCAGGAAAATGTCCATGGATTGTTTCAGACCGTCGCGAAGCGAGAGACCCATGCCGCCGAGGATGGCTTTTTTGGCCATACTGAGGACCGGGGCGGACTGCGCGGAGATGCGGGTGACCAGGTCGTTGACTGTTTTTTCCAGCTGAGCTTCGGGCACCAGGCGATTGATCATGCCGAGTTCGAGGGCGCGTTCGGCGGTTATCGGCTCGCCGGTCAAAATGATTTCGAGTGCGGTTTTTGCGCCCACCAGGAACGGCAGAATCGTGGAGGCGAGCGGCGGAAAAACGCCGATGGTGATTTCGGGTTGCGCGAAACGCGCCTTCGGCGAGGCGATGACCAGATCGCCGAAGGCAGCGAGTTCCGCACCTCCGCCAATGGCCGGGCCGTTTACAACGCAGATGACCGGCTTGCCGGTTTCGAGCATGGCGGCGAAAGCGGCGTGAAAGGCCTCGAGCATCTGGAAAACACGCTGGGAGGTATATTCGCCGATATCGATGCCGCCGGAGAAAACTTTGCAGGAGGAGTCGATGACCACCAGTTTGGCGGCTTCGGAATTACCGGCGAAGATGATGCCGTCGGCGATTTCGCGGAGCATGGCTTCGTTGAGGAGATTGTGGTCGGGGCGGCTCAGCGTGATGCGGGCGACGGTGTTGTCGAGGCGAAATTTTATGAATTCGAATTGGCTCGGGTGGCGGCGCGCGGATTGCGTGGTGAAATCGGTGGCGTTGACGGGCTCGATCATGATGCTGGCCTCCGTGGGATTGGGCTGCGCGAGTGCAGCTTTGCTGGACGTTCAAATGTGGCCAAAATCGATGCTAGCACAGGGCTATCGCGTTGCTGGCGCCCGCGAGATTGGCGCGTGCGCAAACAGTTTGCGGGCAATGGCGCCCACATCGATAGGCGAGGCGGGTGCGGCGCAGGCAGGCTGCGCCCCGGCGAGGGAGGAAGGCGCTTTGAATCGAAACGTTCCTGTCGACAATGACACGGTTACCGCGATGCGCTTGATGGTCGCGACGGATGGGGACGGGTTTCCGCCGGAGAAGGAGTGGGCGGCGGCGCGGCCTGTGCAATTCGATGCCGACTGGCGCGGGTTGAATGCGGATGCGGAACGCGGGACGGAGGTGCGGCTGCTGTGGACGCCGGAGATTTTGTATTTGCGGTTCGTTGCGCGGTACCGGAGCATCACGGTATTTCCGGATGCGGATGCGCGGGGTTGGCGGAATTGGTTGTGGGAGCGTGATGTTTGCGAAGTGTTCTTGCAGCCCGATCCTGCAGACTCGCGACGATATAAGGAATTTGAGGTCGCACCGAACGGATTCTGGATCGATCTGGGCATCGGGCCGGGAGAAAAACACGATTTGCAGAGTGGAATGCGGCGGCGGGTGAGGATGGATGAGCCGGCGCGGCAGTGGACGGCGGTGGTGGCCCTGCCGATGAAGAGCTTGACGGGGCGGTTTGATCCGGCCGCGGCGTGGCGCGTGAATTTTTTTCGCGTAGAGGGCGCCGGGGAGCCGCGGTTTTATTCCGCCTGGCGGGCGACCAGGACGCCTGAGCCCAATTTTCATGTGCCCGAGGCGTTTGGGAGATTGGTGTTCGAGGAGTAACCCGGTGACGCGTGACTGGCGCAGACAGGGTCGGATCGCACGTATTGCTTTCCTCTTGATCGCCGGAAATTGCGGTTCGGCGGTCGTCGGCGCGCCGCCCCGGCAGGCTGCTTCCCAGGCGGATCCTTCCCCCGTTGTCACTAAAGTTGAGCCTCCGAACTGGTGGGTGGGACTCACGCCGGAGGTGATGCTGCTGGTTTCCGGGCGCGGGCTTGAGGCCACCAAGGTGGAATGCAACCTGGCGAGCCTGCTGGTGGAGCGGACGCAGGCAAGCGCGGGCGGGAAGTACTTGTTTGTGTGGTTGAAATTCGGGGCGGAGACGAAATCGGGGACGGCGGTGTGCCGGATTACCGGCCCGGACGGAGTGACTTCGTTCGAATTGCCGATTGCCGCGCGCCTGGAGACGATTCACCGATTTCAGGGGCTTGCGGCGGACGACGTGCAGTACCTCATTGTCCCCGACCGGTTTGCGAATGGCGATCCGACCAATGACGAGCCGGCGGAGGCACCAGGGTCGCACGATCGTTCAAAGGCGCGTGCGTATCATGGCGGGGATTTGCGTGGCGTGCGGGAGCATCTGGCGTATTTGAAGGACCTGGGTGTGACGACCATTTGGCTCACGCCGGTCGTGAAGAATGGGGCGCCGGAGGATTACCACGGGTACGGGGCCGTGGATTTGTATGCCATCGATCCGCACCTGGGTACCTTGCGGGATTATCAGGACCTGGTTACGACGGCGCACCAGGAACACATGAAGGTGCTGTTTGATATTGTGCCGAATCATGTGGGGCCGCGGCATCCTTGGGTGGCCAATCCGCCGTTGCCGGATTGGTTTCACGGAACGCTGCAACATCATGCGAATGCCTCGGCAACGGCGCTGGGATCATTTTACGGGGAGACCAGGGAGCAAGCGGCGGGGCACGATCCTTTCGAAGCGCTTGTCGATCCGCACGCGCCGCGGGGCCTTTCGCGGGATTTGACCGATGGATGGTTGTTCGGAATTTTGCCAGATATGAATACGGAGAATCCCATCGTGGCGCAGTATTTGCTGGAAAATGCGATCTGGTGGGCGGAATCTTCGGGGCTGGACGGGTATCGGGTCGATACGTTTCCTTACGTGCCGCGATTGTTCTGGTCGCGATGGAACAGCGGGCTGCGAACGATTTATCCGCGTTTGACCACCGTCGGAGAAGTGTTTCACCCGGACCCCAGCGTAACCTCGTTTTTTGGTGGCGGACAGAAGCGGTACGACGGAATCGATTCAGGTGTCACCACCTTGTTCGACTATCCGATGTATTTCGCTTTGCGCGATGTTTTGTTGCATGGCGAGCCGGTTGGGCGGCTGGCGGACATCCTGCGGCACGATTCTCTGTACGTGCGGCCCGATCTGCTGGTGACATTTTTTGGGAACCACGACGTGGCGCGATTTGCCGGGGCCGATGGGAGCTCGGCGGAGAAATTGCGCCTGGTGTTTGCATTGACGCTGACGCTGCGCGGGATTCCTGAACTTTATTACGGGGATGAGATCGGGATGATGGGCGGTGAAGATCCGGATAACCGGCGGGATTTTCCTGGTGGTTGGAGGGAAGATTCGCGGAATGCGTTTAGCGAAGCGGGGCGGACCTTGCAGCAGCAGGCTGTGTTTCTTTATGTTCAGAAGCTGCTGAGATTGCGGCAGGAGCACCCAGCGCTGACTCGGGGGCGGTTGTGGGAGCTGGCTTCGGACGAGTCGAGCTATATTTTTTTGCGGGAGTCGGAGGAGGAGCGGATTTTGGTGGCATTGAATCATTCTGGCAAAGCGCGGGAGTTTCGGGTTTCGGTGAGTGATACGGCGGCGCAAGGATCGCAGGGGGTGAAGGTGTTGTTTGGCGAGGCCCAGGCGGAGATCGCGGGGAAACAGATTCAAATACGTGCGCCTGCGGAGTCGTTATCGATTTTTGCCTTGGATTGAGGCGGGGAGTGATTTGCCCCTGGGCAAAGCCCGGGCGCCAGATGACGGTGGTGGCTCAAAACACCAGATGGACCGTCCAGTTTTCGCGGGCGTTGGGGACGATGACCGCGACAGAGTGGGTTTTGGCGTCGTATTGCCAGTCGCGGGTCGATTGTTGACCGGTGCGGAGCTGTTTGGGTTCGGCTGGAACGCCGACGATGGTTACGCGGGCGGTGCGCCACCAGGGTTGGTAGGCGCTTTTTTCCGTTGTGGCGCTTACGGTTATCGCGCTTGAAGAAACCTCGCACGCGAAATTGGTGCGGCGAAATTCGCCTCGTTGGTAGGCGAAGGTGTGGCCATCGTCTTCGTACAGCGAGCCTCGGCAGTTATCGCCGGCGTAGACTTTGATTTCGAGCGGCCCGTTGGGTTTTTCTTCCGTGTTCTGCACGATCGGTTGCATGGGTATGATCGCGCCTGCGCGTACGTAGAGCGGGAGTTCGTCGAGCGCCGGGTGCAACGCGATCTTTTCCGTACTGGCATGTCTTTGCGATGTCCAATAGTCATACCAATCGCCTGGCGGGAGTTGGATCGCTTCCGCGTCCAGCGTCTCGGTGGCTACGGGCGCGACAAATAAATCGCTGCCGAATAGAAAATCGCGATCGTCGTTGTAGGAAGTTTCTTGTTGCGGGTAGTCAAGGAACACCGGACGCATGAACGGCAGGCCGGTGCGCGTCATGGATTCGATGCCGGTGTAAATGTAGGGCAGAAGCTGGTAGCGAAGCTCGATGTAGCGGCGGCGGATGGCTTCCTGTTCGGCGCCGCTCGACCAGGGCTCGTGGTCGGCGGTGCCTTTCGAGGCGTGATCGCGGTAAATGGGATTGAAGACGCCTAATTCGTACCAGCGCGTGAGCAGATCCGCGGGCGGGGAGCTGGCGAATCCGCCGATGTCGTCTCCCACCAGCGGGTAGCCGCTGAGGCCCATGCTCAGCAGCATTGGCGTGCTCATGGAGATGTGATTCCAGGTGGCGCTGTTGTCGCCGGTCCAGGTGGCGGCGTAACGCTGGGTGCCGGAATAGGCGGCGCGCGTCAGGACAAAGGGCCGCTCGTCGCCTTCGAGTTTGCGCAAGCCTTGGTAGGTGGCGCGGGCGTTTTCCATGCCGAAGACGTTGTGGATGGCGCGGTGGTCGAGGGTCGTGCCGTCGTCGAGGCGATGGACAGTGTCGAGCGGCATGGTTTTGTCGGCGCGTTCGAATACCGAGGGCTCGTTCATGTCATTCCAGAAGCCTGCGACGCCCATGTGGACAAAATCCTGGTAGAGCGCACCCCACCAGTCGCGGACTCGGGAGAGGGTGAAATCGGGGAAGACGCTAGGGCCGGGCCAGACCGGCCCCACGAACAGGGAGCCGTCGGGATTTTTGACGAAAACATCCTGCCTGATTCCGGAATCGTAGGGCGCGTAGCCATGGCCGGGATTTTTCTTGATATGCAGGTCGGTGATGGTGATGGTGTGGAAGCCCTGCGCGCGGAAGTCGGCAATCATTTGTTCGAAGTGCGGGAAGTATTCGCGATTGATGGTGAAAGGCGCGTAGCCGTCCTGATAGTCGATGTCGAAGTAGATGACGTCGGCGGGGATCTTTTTTTCGCGAAACAAGCTCACCACTTCGCGGGCGCGGGCTTCAGGATAGTAGGTGTAACGGCACTGCTGGTAACCCAGGCTCCAGACCGGGGGCAGGGGCGAGCGGCCAACCAGCGCGGTGTATTCTTCGAGGACTTTCTTCGGGTCCGGTCCGGCGAAAAAATAGTAGTTCAGCTCGCCACCTTCGGCACCAAAGGAAAAATAATCCGGCGACTCCTTGCCGAAATCGAAGCTGCTGCGGTAGGTGTTGTCGAAAAACAGGCCATAGGCAGTGCCTTTGCGCAGGCCGATGAAAAACGGAATGGTTTTGTAGAGCGGGTCGGTCGATTCTCCCCAGCCGAAGGCGTCGGTGTTCCAGTTGGTGAAGGCGCGATTGCGGCGGTTCATCGGTCCGGCCTTGTCACCCAAACCGTAATAGTTTTCCTCCTCCGGCATTTTCTTCCAGACGCGGATGCGACGACCATTTGAGGCCATCGGCAGGGTCGGTTCGTCGGCGAGAACGACGTGGCCCGGGGCGTCGGCGAAAGAGATGAGCAGAGGAGATTTGTGAATGAGAATTTGGACGCTTCCTGCGGACAGGCGGAGGTCGTTTTTGTCTTCTTCTATTATTTTTACAGGAGGAGGCTCGGGGTCCTGAATGACCGCCCAGGAGCTGTCCTTCGCGAAGCTGCCTTGCGCAGCGACGCGCACGCGGACGACGCCATCACGAAAGGCGGAGACTTGCACCTTTGCGTTTCCGGAACGGAGTTCGACACCATGCTGGAGTCTCTCGACATGCTGCACGGCGCCCAGATGCTGCCAGCCTTGTGCCAATGAGGACGAACAAAACGGTACCGCGGCAAACAGCGCAAACCAGGTGAGCCGTGCGAGGGTTGCCTTAGGAGTTTTGCCCGAAGCCGTCATTCCCTTATTGTCTTCCCCCGACGGTCGAATTGCGAAATTGGCCGATGCCCTTCCTACCCCGCCAACCACTCCTCGAACAAAGCCGAAGCTTTCGCTCCCTCGATACGATGGCGCACGGCGTCCATCACGCGGCAACGCGCGTTTCGCTCCCCATAGAAAGCGAGCCAATAGGGAAAGTACAGCTCGATAGGCTCGCGAGCGCATACCAGATTGGATTCCCGCAGCTGGAACAATCCTTGTTGAAGGATGACGCGGAGGACTTTATCGCCTAGCAGCTCCTCGGCGCGCTGGTCGGAAAGAGTCGGGCGCAGATAGTTCCGCGTGTCCACGTCGAGAAACTGCGAATCCCGGGGAACATCGGGGAATTCGACGAGATCGAGAGAACCCTCGACAGCATCGATCGCAAAGTAACGCGTTTGCATGGCCCGACCGAACCGATACTGCACTCGATACAGGAAAAAGGCGACATAAACGCCGGCAATACGGCGCAGCGGGCCGACGCGGATTCGGCGGTAGAGCGAGCCCAGCCCGATCGACGAGAATTTACGCAGCGCTTGGTCTTGCGAAACGTTGGGCTTGAGGGTTCGGATAGAAGTGGTAGCCATGTTCGAAGCCTTTGCCATCGCTCTCAGCGGAAATAAATCCACAGACCAAGAACCGTGGCCAGCAGCAAATACGTAAACGCCAGGTTTACCCGGTGCTCGGTGCGCGTTTCACGGGCGAGGTGCGCCGTCCGGACCTCCACGGTATCGAGCTTCTGGTCCACGGTCGCGAAGGTGAGCCCGGCGATTTTCTCCCGCCGCGGAGCGGGGAAAAACATGCTCACGCCGATCAACACCAAGGCGCAGACGATGAACATGACGATCGAGTAGTGAAGGAAATTCATGTCGATGAGCCCGCGGATCGCGGCGGCCCGGTAGTGCGCCGTCTTGTCGAGCACCTCAAGGACAAAGCGAACCGCGCCGAGAACGAATCCGACCAGAAGGGATGAGATGGCGCCTTGGCCATTCAGGCGCGGCCACAAAATGCCAAAGATGAAGCACACGGCGATGGGCGGGCTGATATAGGCCTGCACGCTTTGCAGGTAAACCCAAAGCTGTGCGCTGAGCACGTGGATGAACGGGACCCATAATAAGCCGAGAACGACCATACCTCCGGTAGCGATACGGCCGAAGGTTACCAGCTGCTTTTCGCTCGCCGCGGGCCGCAACTTTTTGTAGAAATCGAGGGTGACCATGGTCGAAGCGGAGTTGAAGACCGAACTCATGGCGCCCATCAGCGCAGCAAGCAGCGCGGCGATCATCAAGCCCACGAATCCGGTGGGGAGCAGATTCACAACCGCGGTGGGAAAAGCGATGTCGCCGTTCGTCACCGAGCCATTCACGGTGTTGAACAGCTGGGGATACAAAGCGAAGGCGATGATTCCGGGAACGACCAGCAGAAATACCGGAAGAACCTTCAAGAAGCCGGCAAAAATTGTGCCGGCCTTGGCGTGCCCTTCGTCTTTTGCGGAAAGAACACGTTGGACGATGACTTGATCGGTGCACCAATACCAGATGCCGAGAATGGGAGCGCCGAAGAAAATTCCCGTCCAGGGAAAGTCCGGGTCGCTCGTGGGCTTCACCATATGGAAGTAACTCGCCGGCACTGCGGCGCGCAAGGCCGCGAATCCACCGACTTTTTCGAGGCCAAGGAAGGTCAAGGCGATAGCGCCTGCCAGCAAAATGAGAGTTTGCACCAGATCGGTGTAGATGACTGCGGCGAGACCACCGGCAATGGTGTAGATACCGGTGGCGATCACCAGGATGATGGCCGCGGTCCATTGATTCCAGCCGACGACGCGCTCGAGCACAATCGCAGCAGCGTACAGGTGCACGGAAATTTTTGTGAAGATGTACGCGATGATGGAAATCGAAGCCAAATAGGTGGCGCAATTGCGGTTAAAGCGCCGCTCGAGAAACTCCGGCATGGTGAATACGTTCGAGCGGAGATAAAACGGCACAAATACCCAGCCGAGCAGCAACAGAATGACCGAGGCTTGCCACTCGAAATTCCCCGCGGCCAGCCCGGAAGTGGCACCCGAACCCGCAAGACCAATAAAGTGTTCGGTGGAAATATTTGAGACAAACAGCGAAGCGCCGATGGCAAACCAGCCGATCTTGCGCCCGGCCAGGAAGTAATCTTCCGACGTCCGCTCCTTTTTGGAGAAGTAGAAACCAATACCGAACACCATTACGAAATAGACGCCGATAATAACCAGGTCCACGGGCGCGAGAGTCCGGTGCGTGAGCGCGACCCCCGATGCAAAGAGCATCCAAGCCTCCCCTGAGCTCTACCTTCAACGAAGCAACCGTGGTACCCGGCACGCGCACCATTTTGCGAAAAGCCTTGGCAGCCGATGGCCCTGGGTTTCGTGAGCATGTCAGGCCGGGCTCGCGGGCGGTCCATGGGTGCGGCCATCGTGCGCGGCGAAGTCTATATCAGCGGGAAAGAAGGCTCAATGGGCGTTTGGCGATAGCGTAGAATAGTGTACGCCGAGCAGCGGCCCTCGAAACACGGTCGGCGAGGTCGCTTGAGAGCGTTTCCGAGTTCGCGGTCCGCAGCGAACCGGAGCAACGATACTGGAGGAATGAGGATGAGAATGATTGCGCCATTGCTGTTTGGCCTGCTCTTTTGCGCCGCTGCGTTGATGGCTGGCGACAAGACCATCTACGATTTCACGCTGAATTCCATCGACGGACAACCCGCGCCGCTGGCCGCGTACAAGGGCCACGTGGTGATGCTTGTGAACGTCGCCAGCCGCTGCGGCTTTACGCCGCAATACGCGGCGCTGGAATCGATCTACGAAAAATACAAGGATCGCGGTTTCGTCATCGTGGGAATTCCGGCCAATAATTTCGGCTCGCAGGAGCCCGGCACCAATGCGGAAATCAAGACGTTTTGCTCGTCCAAATACAACGTGACGTTCCCGATGATGGCGAAGGTTTCGGTAAAAGGCGACGACAAGACGCCGCTGTATCAATATTTGACCGACAAAGCGGCGAGCCCGAAGACCGGCGGGGAGATTCAGTGGAACTTCACGAAGTTTCTGGTGGGGCCCGACGGAGGGATCGTGGCGCGATTCGAACCGAAGGTCACGCCGGATTCGCCCGAGGTAACGTCGGCAATCGAGAAGGCCCTGGCTTCGGAGAAGCGTTAGACACGCGGCACGAGGGCTCGACCGCGGGTCGTCCTTATACGCAGCTTGATTTTATGAATGTGGCGCAGCGACGTTCCAAATCGCTGCGCCACAATGCACTTCGGCACAACAAGTTCTTACCGATGCCCATTCTCTCCTTCCAGAACGTCACCAAAGACTATATTTCAGACCGCCAGCGCGTGCGCGCACTGGACGGGGTTTCGTTCGAAGTTCCGAGCGGCGAGTTTGTGGCGCTGGTGGGCAGAAGCGGCTGCGGCAAATCCACACTGCTGAACCTGGCGGGCGCGATGGACTTCCCCACTTCCGGCCAGGTGCTGGTCGACGCCGTTTCGACTTCTTCCTTGAAGGATTCCGAATTGACCCGGCTACGGCGAGAGAAGGTAGGTTTCGTTTTTCAATCGTTTCAACTGCTGCACACTCTGACCGTTTTTGAAAACGTGGAGCTGCCTTTGCTTCTTGCCGGGAAACCGGATGCGCGTGGCGCCGCCCGGGAACGGCTGGCGTGGGTGGAACTGGAAGGTCTGGGCGACCGCTACCCTCATCAACTGTCCGGCGGGCAGATGCAGCGCGTTGGCATTGCGCGCGCTCTCGTCCATGGTCCTCGCATCCTGCTGGCCGACGAACCTACCGGGAACCTCGACACCACGACCGGGAACGTGATCCTGGAATTGCTGCAGCGACTGGCGCGCGAACAAAACACCGCCACGATTATGGCCACCCACAGCATGGAGGCTGCTGCGCTGGCCGATGTGGTCGTGCGGCTGCGGGACGGCAGGATCGAGGAGCTTACGCGGCGCTGAGATGTCACCTCTCCTCCTATTCTACCGCTTGATGGTTCGACCGCTGTTCGCCGAACCCGTGCGCACAGCGCTCACCGTTCTTGCAATCGCGCTGGGTGTCGCGGTGGTCCTGGCGATGGATCTGGCAGGCAGTGCGGCAACCGGGTCGTTTCGTTCCTCGATGGAGACTCTGGCGGGCGACAACGACCTGGAAATTATCTCCGCAGGCGGTGTACCGGAGAATGTGGTGGGCACATTGCTGGCACTTCCCTATCCGGTGCGGATTTCAGCGCGGATCGAAGATTACGCGGCGGAGGTGGGCACCCAGCGTGCATATCCGCTTCTGGGATTGGATTTGATCGCGGAGGGCCAAGGCCGCCAGGATGCTGCTTCGGCGTTTCCCGTGGAACGCCCGCAAGACGCTTTGAAATATCTCCGCGCGTACAACAGCATTTGGGTCGGGGAGAGCCTGGGGCTGCGGACCGGCGATCGCATTTCCTTGCTGATCAACGACGCGGTGCGCGAGTACGTCGTTCGCGGCGTGTATCCGGATGCGAAGGGAAATGCGGCGGCAATTGTCATGGACATTGCGGCGGCGCAAAACGCGCTCGACCGCTACGGCCGCGTTGACCGGATCCTTGCAAAGGTTCCGCAGACGCCTCCGCTCGAGGAATGGGAGCGGCGCTTTCGGGAAGCCCTCCCGGTGGGGGTAGAGGTGCGACCCGCAGGAACAGGCACAACGGAGAATCGCCGCATGTTGGCTGCGTTTCGCTGGAACTTGAAACTGTTGAGTTACATCGCGCTGGTCGTCGGCGCATTCTTGATCTACAACACGATTTCGGTTTCGGTGGTGCGCCGGCGAGCCGAGATCGGCATCATCCGGGCGCTCGGGGCGAGCCGCGGCAACGTTCTCGCGGCGTTTCTTGGCGAGGCGGCGAGCTTCGGTTTGGTTGGTGCGCTGCTCGGGCTGCCGCTGGGACGCATAATGGCCGGCGGCGCGGTGAAATTAATGTCGGCGACGGTGGAATCCTTGTATGTCAGCAGCCGGCCTGGCTCGATTGCATTGACCTCCGCGTCCGCGCTGCTGGCGATTGGTATTGGGACCGGCGTCGCGGTTGCGTCGGCGTATTCTCCAGCGCGTGAAGCGTCGCAGGTGCCGCCGGTGGAAGCGATGGCGCGCGGGAGACGGGAATACGCAGCACGCCTTCACAAGACGCGTGATCTGTTATGGGCAGCGCTGCTTGCACTGGCCGCTGCGGTCGCTTCGCGGGCTCCCGCCATCGGCGGCAAGCCGCTGTTGGGTTACCTGGCGACACTCCTGCTGATCGTTGCGTCGGCGCTCGGGATTCCCGCTTTGGTACACGTGACCATGCGTTTTCCCTCGCGACTGCTTGGAACCCTATTCGGGGTCGAGGCCCTGCTTGCTTCGCGAAGTTTGTCGGGCTCGCCGCGACGGACCTCCGTGCTTGTGGCCGCACTTTCGACGGCCATCGCCATGATGACAGCCGTGGGCATCATGGTCGGAAGTTTCCGCGAGACCGTGCTTCGCTGGATGAGTGATCAGCTGCCTGCGGATTTGTACATGCGGCCGGCGGGCGATGCCGCCGCCGATCGCCATCCGACAATCACTCCGGAACTCGCCGATGCCGTTGCGGCGTTGCCGGGCGTGGCCGCCATCGACAGGCTACGCGAGTACGAGATCAGCTACGACGGGATGCCCGCGGGTTTGGGTTCGGTCGAGCTGCGCGTGTTGCGTTCGTATCACAAGGAGGATTTCTTGTCCGGGCGTCCCACGAATGACGTTGTTGCGGAGCTCCGCGACCAAAACGCAGTCATCGTCAGCGAACCGTTCGCGAACAAACATCACCTTCGGCGAGGTGATTCCATTGCGTTGTCGCTGGGCGATGTGAAAGCGGTGTTTCGCATCGCCGATGTATTTTACGATTACTCGAGCGAACGCGGCGGCATCCTGATGGATCGCGATACGGCGCTTCGCTATCTGCCCGATCCGGCTCCTTCGAACGTGGCGATTTATGTAAAGACCGACGCGTCCCCCGAAACCGTACGCGCCGAGATCGACAAAGCGGCGGCCGGGCACCGGGTGCTTGTTTTTTCCAACCGCGACCTGCGCCGCGAGGCTTTGCGCATTTTCGATCGTACCTTCGCAATCACCTACGCGCTCGAAGCGGTGGCGGTTCTGGTCGCTGTCATGGGCGTGGCCGGCGCGCTGCTCGCCTTGGTCATTGACCGACGCCGCGAATTGGGACTGCTTCGTTTTCTGGGCGCCGCAACCGGACAGGTTCGCAAGTTGATCGTCGTCGAGGCCGGCCTGCTGGGACTGCTGGCAACGTTGGCGGGTGTCGCACTGGGCTTTGCGATGTCGTTGATTCTCGTTTTCGTGATTAATCAGCAATCGTTTGGCTGGACGATCCGCTTTCACTGGCCCGTGGCCGTGCTTGCCGGTGCGTTGACGGTCGTCTACGCGGCCACGATTCTCGCGGGTCTGTATCCGGCAAGCGTGGCTGTGCGCTTGAACCCGATCGAGGTTGTGCATGAAGAATAGGCTGGCGGGAATCGGCGCTGCCCTGCTCGCGCTACAGTCGGCGGCGCAGATATCCGTTCCGCAGTACCGCACCGCTGTGCCCGGTTATCGCTACCAGTTTCCGCGCGATCATTTCAATCATCCCGAGTTCCAGACCGAATGGTGGTATTACACCGGAAATGTAAGGTCCGCGGATGGTCATCGCTTCGGATTCGAACTGACATTTTTTCGCGAGGGGGTCGATCGCGACGCAGCCAAAACGAAAACCTGGGACGTGCGCGATCTCTATCTGGCCCATCTGGCTTTGAGCGATGTGGGCGGGGGCGAATTTTATCACGCGGAGAAAACCAGCCGTGCGGGGCCGGGGATGGCAGGAATCAGCGCGACCAAGGGCCGCATCTGGAATGGCAATTGGCAAATTCAGTGGCGCGGTGACGAACAGAATTTGCAGGCGGTGGATACCCGCTTTGCATTGCATCTCGATCTGCGCTCCGAAAAGCCCCCTGTTATCAACGGCGAAAATGGCGTCAGCCAAAAAGCCGAAGGTGCGGGTCGCGCCTCCCACTATATTTCGCTCACCAGGCTGGTCACGACCGGCCGCGTCGTGCTGGGAGACAAAACATTTGACGTGACCGGTCTTGCCTGGATGGACCACGAATTCTTTACTCACCAATTGGAGAGCCAGCAAGTCGGATGGGACTGGTTCAGCGTACAGCTCGAGGACCAGACCGAACTGATGCTATTTCGCATTCGGCGCAGCGATGGCTCGGTCGATCCTTTTTCGGCGGGAACGTTTGTGGATGCCAAAGGAACAAGCACCCATCTGCGTTCAGCCGACTTCGCGTTGCAGCCGTTGGGCGACACCTGGACGAGCACGGTCACGCGAGCGGCGTATCCGATTCGCTGGACGATATCGGTACCACAATTGGGCATCCAGCTTGAAGTGCGGACCGAGCTGCCTTCCCAGGAGCTGTCGAGTGGCACCGAACTTGCACCAAGCTATTGGGAAGGTGCGGTCAACTTCACGGGACAGAAACAGCGATCACCTCTTGCCGGAGTCGGCTATCTGGAAATGACCGGGTACGATCGGCCGTTTGCGATGGGCGCTGACGAAAAACGTAAATAAAAACAAAAAGCCCAAAAAACGGAGCAAGTTCCGTTGAACTTGCTCCGTCCGTGATCGTTTGACTCTTCCTTTTTTGCAGAAGCCGCGTCGCGGCTATTTGTTTCAGTGGCCGCCGACGGTGCGGGTCCGGTCGCCGGCGGCAACCTGGTCCGTACCGTAGGTGTGCGAGAATTCGTCCACCTGCCGAGCCGCTTCTTCCTTGGCGATCCCGTAGCGTTCCTGAATCTTGCCAACCAACTGGTCACGTTTTCCGTTGATGACCTGCAAGTCATCGTCGGTCAACTTCCCCCACTTTTCCTTGACTTTGCCAGAAGCTTGCTTCCATTTCCCTTCGACTTGATCCCAATTCATGGAACCTCCTCGGTTCATGGGTTCGTTCTACGCTCTTTAGGAGAACACTCCGGTGCTGTCAGGGAAATACAGCGGATAAGGTAGGTGACGATCGATGTGATCCTAGGTACGCCGACCAATACAGGACTGTCGGCCAAAAGGGGAAGTGCACGGCCCAAATGAGGAGCCAGAGCGCGGCGCAGGGCCGGATCACCTTCAACGATTTCCCGGACTACGCCTCAATAATATTGTTGCGCACGGCATAACGAACCAACTCGCTCACCGAGTGGCAATCGAGACGCCTCATAATATTCGCGCGATGCGTTTCGGCGGTTTTCACGCTAAGGCCCAGGGCCACCGCCACTTCCTTGCTGCTCTTGCCTTCTGCAAGCAACTGCACGATCTCGCGCTGGCGTGGCGTCAAGCGGCTGTGCGTTTCGCCACTTTTCTCCTCCACTTTCTTGGGTTTCTTGTCCAGGTAGCCGTCGAGAACAATCTGCGCCACCTTCGCGGTGAAGAAGGTCTTGTTGCTGCGCACCGCATTCACGGCGGTAACCAGATCCCGGCTCGCGTCGGACTTCAACACGTAGCCTCGCGCTCCCGCATCCAGCACTTCGCGGATCAATGGATCGGACTCGTGCATCGTCAGAATCAGGATCTTTGCGCGCGCATCGTTCTTGATCATCTGCCGCGCCGCCTCCAAACCGTTCAAGGAAGGCATGCTGATGTCGAGAACGGTGACGTCGGGCTTCATTTGCCGGGCTTTTTCGACGGCTTCGCGTCCGTCACACGCTTCGGCGGTGACCTGCCATCCCGGTTGCGCTTCGAGAAGCGAACGCAAACCCTTGCGCACAATTTCATGATCGTCCGCCACTAATAATCGTACGGGTTCCACCATTTGTACCTCCTCGGGTTTTTCGGCCCGGATTCGCGAAAGATTCTATGGATCGAAGGGGCGGTCTTGCCCCGCAAAGACAGCCGCGCACCGAAGTAACAAAAGGTATCCGAAGCGTATGACGCTGCCCAAGCCTGCGTTGGTTGCAGTTATTTCACAGGAACAGCAGGTGCATTCCGCCAGCCAATCGCTTGTTCGGTTCAGGACACGGAAAGCCGCGGCAAGCAGACAACTTAGGTGCCCGAGCCGTTCTAGTACGTCGGCGCGTGGTTGGATGTGAGCTCCGAATTTTTTACATTGTTCCGCATACAATTAACGGAGTCTTTACTGCAGGGTGCGCCTGGCAGGTGCGTCAGGGGCGCCCCCGTCCTGCTCAACCGATACACGATGGTTCCAACGCCGCTAGGGTCTCTTCGGTATGGAGCTTGTAGCCCCACTTCTGTAGAACTGAGAAGAATCGTGGCCCAAGTGAAGCGAGGTTGCGCGCTCTCTTGGCCCGATTCGGGTCCCTTCGTCGGCTCGCTTTTTAGCACTCTGGTTCAGGAGGTTACGAATGTTGCGCTGGGCATTGGGTTTTTTCATCATCGCGCTGGTGGCGGCCCTGCTGGGTTTCACCGGTATCGCTTTGGCTGCTGCGGGGATCGCCAAGATTCTGTTCTATCTTTTTCTGATTCTGTTCCTGGTTACCTTGGTGGGACACCTGCTGCGCAGAACGTAGACGAGGTCTGGCGTCTGCCGCAGTTGGTTTGATGCTCATAAATTTTTTTATGCCGCGTTTAGGAGGCGTTTAAATGAAGCCGCTCGGAGTCATTCTGGTTGTTCTTGGAGTGCTCGCACTGGTGTATCAGGGATTTACGTACACAACGCAAAAGAAGGTTTTGGACGTCGGCCCCCTTCAGGCGACCAAGCAGGAGCACCACACTGTGCCACTTCCTCCAATCCTGGGCGCGCTGGCGTTGATTGGCGGAGTAGTCATTCTGGTATCGGATCGCAAGAGTTAATTTGAGTATAGACTTTGGTTCTTGAATGGGCCAAACGCAGACGGAAAAGGAGACAGTGGATGAAGGTTTCAAACAAGAAGTTTTTTGCAACGATTCTGGCGGGCGCGTTTGCCATGGCGGGGTTGGTCTTAGCTCCCGCTTCGTCGGCAAAGGCCAAGGACGACGACCAGAAAGACAACGACCGCATTGAGAACGCAGGCACGGTAGTCCAGGAAATTCTCGATATCCCGGACGACATTCCTCAAGATACGCTCGACAAAGCGCGCTGCGTCATCGTATTTCCTTCGGTTTTGAAGGCCGCGTTTATCGTCGGCGGCAGCTATGGCCGCGGCGTGATGACTTGCCGCACCCACGCGGACTATACCGGCCCATGGGGCGCTCCCACCATGATGGCTCTCGAAGGCGGCAGCTTCGGACTCCAGATTGGCGGGCAAGCGACCGACTTCGTCATCCTCGTGATGAACAATCGCGGCGCAGACAGCGTTCTTCACAGCAAGGTAAAACTCGGTGGTGACGCATCGATCGCCGCCGGCCCCAAGGGGCGCGATGCATCGGCCGAAACCGATGCCAGCTTGCGAGCAGAAATGTTGAGCTATTCGCGCGCCCGCGGCGTCTTCGCCGGTATCTCCCTGGAAGGCTCCACGGTTCGGCCGGACAACGACGCCAACAAGCGCATCTACGGCAAGGAAATCTCCTCCGAGGACATCATCACGGAGTCGCGACTATCCGCTCCTCCCTCAGCCCATCACCTGATTTCACGCTTGCAGAAAGCTTCTCCGCATCGCAAGATGTAAGTCCGCGACGCAAAACTAGAAACGGGGAAGGGCGGAGCGCAATCTCCGCCCTTCGTTTTTTCGCTCCGTTTTTCCTGGAGATGCCTGAGTATTCAAGCGAGCAGGTGCTAATTCCCCTCCTGCAGGCCGATCTTGGCTTCGGAAACCGGCAGGGAACCCTCTGTGGCTCCCGAAAGCGTCTCCCACCCGCGCCGCGACAAACTCCAGTAAATGAAATACGCGGCGATCGCCGCCACAGTGAGCAGCACGAACCCGGTAACCCAGGCCTGCAGCACCAATTCGCCGATGCCGAACATGCAGCAGTACACCAGCGTGCAGCCCATCAACCAATCAAACGCGTTCGCCTTGAAATCGCGCACCGGCTTTATTTCCGGAGCCAGCAGCGCAATGTGCTTCCATCCGTGAATGGTAGGGTGAACGCGCCTGTAGAACTTCAGCAATCGCTCATCGGATTCCGGGGGCGTCAGTAAGGTCGTCACCAGCCATACCACTGTCGTCGCGGCCGTAGTGAGCAGCGCCGTCTTGGCAAACACCACCGCGTTGTTCCCCGAAAATTCCATTCGTTCGAGCGATACCGACACCACAAACGCCGCAGTCATTGCGGAAATCTCACTCCATGCGTTCACCCGCCACCAGTACCAGCGCAGCATCAGCACGCCCCCGGTTCCCGCGCCCATTCCCAAAAGGAGTTGCCACGCAGACTGAATCGAGGTGATGTGCGCCGCCGTGTATCCGCTCAAGATCACCAGCAGTACGATAAACATTTTGCTGACGCGCACGTAGTGCTTCTCGCTGCCTTTCCGCACCACAAACCGCCGGTAGAAATCGTTAATGAAGTAGGAGGTCCCCCAATTCAACTGCGTGCCCACGGTGGACATGAACGCCGCTAAAAATGCCGCCACCATCAACCCGCGCAGTGCCGGTGGCAGAAAGTCGCGCAGCACCATGACGTAGCCCTTCTCCGGCTCCGCCGCGAATTCAGCGCTCGGATGCAATCCCCCGTGCGGGGAATACACCGCCACGGCCACCAGGCCCGTCACAATCCACGGCCACGAGCGCATCGCGTAGTTGGCGATGTTGAACCACAGCGTGGCTCCCAGCGAGTTCTTCTCGTCTTTGGCGCTGAACATCCTTTGCGCCACGTAACCCCCGCCGCCCGGTTCCGCTCCCGGATACCAGCTGGCCCACCACTGCACTCCCAGATACAGCACGAAGGTAATAACCGGCAGGGTCCAAATCGCGTCCGTGGTCCATCCCAGATGGAACGAGGGAAAGAATGCGGTCACCGATCCGGTAGATTGCCCGGTTTGCCGCACCGCCTCGTCCACGTGCGAAAGCTGTAATTTCAACGACGTCATGCCGCCAAGTTTCGAAACCGCTACCCACGCCAGCACGATGATCATGGACATTTTCAGAATGAACTGAAACAAATCGGTAACGAGCACGCCCCAAAGCCCGCCGATAAAGGTGTAAATTCCCGTGAAGGGCACCAGCAGCAGCACGCAGATCAGCAAGCCGGTATGCGCCGGCTGTCCGAGCGTGTAGTGAAATAAGGTATGACCTCCGACCCCGATCGACAGCACGCGCCCCTGTCTGATGGCGTCTCCCAGCAGCACCGTGGTGATGCTGATCATGGCCTTGATGACCCATCCCAAAATCAGGCAATTCATCAACCCGCCCAGATAGATGGCCCGAAAACCGCGCAGGAATGCTGCTGCCTTTCCCTCGTAGCGCAACTCCACGAACTCCACGTCGGTGAGAATTCCCGCGCGGCGCCAATAGCGCGCGAAAAAGAAAACCGTCATCATTCCGGACAGACATTGCGACCACCAGATCCAGTTCCCCGAAATCCCGTTCTTGGCCACTACCCCGGTGACAAACAAGGGTGTGTCCGCCGCGAACGTGGTTGCCACCATCGACGTGCCGGCCAGCCACCAGGACACATTTCTCCCGGAAACAAAAAACTCCTCGGTGCTGCCCGAGGAGCGCCGCCGGTAGTACAAGCTGATCAGCAGATTCAACAGCAGGTACGCGGCGATCACCATCCAATCCGTTGTGTTGAGAGCCATCTTTAGGGTTTTGCTCCAAAAACCACGTTGACCGGGAAGTTTAGACCCAATACTGTATTTCGCGATGACAAATCTTGGGCCCGCGCCGGCGCTGCAAACGCCTGGGAAAACGTGCGAACCGCCGCCTGGCGGGCCAAGCCAAGGCCCCTTTCCCTGGCCTCCGAATAGCCTGGAATTATATGTTTAAATCGGTTTAAGCTAGTACCGAGAAATTTTCGATATGCTCCTCATCCTGCAACCTGGCAAGGAAGAACTCGGCCGTGAAGCCGCGCGGATCGTCGCCAACGCCGTGCGCCGAAACCCGGCCCTGCGCCTCGGCCTGGCCACCGGAAGCACCACCCTCGGTATGTACAAGGAACTGGCGCGACTGCATGGCGACCAAGCCCTCGATTTCTCCCGCGTCGTCACCTTCAATCTGGACGAGTACCTTGGTCTGGCCCCCAGCCACGCGCAGAGTTTCCACCACTTCATGCAGCAGAATTTCTTCTCCCTGGTGAATGTTTCTCCCGCGAACATTCATATTCCCGACGGCACGGTCTCTGGAAACTACGAACGCTATTGCTGTTCGTACGAGCAATCGATTCGCGATGCCGGGGGCATCGACCTGCAAATTCTCGGAATCGGCCGCAACGGGCACATCGGTTTCAACGAGCCGACCTCAAGTCTCGGCTCCCGCACGCGCCTGAAGGTACTCAGCAGGGAAACCATCGACGACAATCGCAAATTCTTCACTCCCGGCGAAAAGGTACCGGAATGCGCCATTACCATGGGCATCGGCACGATCCTTGAAGCAAAACGCATCCTGCTGCTTGCCAGCGGTTCGTCCAAAGCCACTCCGATCGCCCAAGCCATCGAAGGTCCGGTCACCGCGAGCGTTACGGCATCCGCCCTCCAGCATCATCCCGACGTCACCTTTGTCGTCGACCAGCAAGCCGGCGCCCAACTCAAGCACCATGACTACTATCGCCGCGTCCTGGAAATGACCGCCATCCTGACCCCCGAGCGCCTCTAGCACCGGCACACCTTTCGGGAGCACTGGCTCACGGCTCCCGTGATCCTCGCCCATTCCTCCCACGTGCGCTAAAATCGCAATACTGTCGAAGTCGAGGCAATCTCGCTCGGAAGGATGTCTCTTGCCGGATCCACGCCTGATCGGAACCTCCGTGCCGCGCAAAGAGGGCCGCGAAAAAGTGACTGGCCGCGCCACCTACGTGGACGATCTGTCCTTCCCGGACATGTTATACGGGGTTACCGTGCGCTCCCCCGCTCCTCGAGGCCGCATCGTCAAAATCGGTTTCGAGCCGGGCATCCCCTGGGAAGAATTCACGATTGTAACGGCCAAGGACATTCCCGGCACAAACACCATTGCCCTGCTCATTGAAGATCAACCGTGTCTGGCCGCTGAATCCGTAAATCACCCGGAAGAAGCGGTCGTCCTCCTGGCACACCCCGATAAATATTTGGTCGAAGAAGCCCGTCGCGCGGTTCGAATCGATATCGAGAGGCTCCCGGCCGTCTTCACCATCGAAGATTCGCTGGCGCGCAAAGAAATTATCTGGGGCGAAGACAATATCTTCAAATCGTTCCTGGTGGAAAAAGGCAATGTGGAGCCGGTCTGGGCCAGCGCTGAGTTTATTGTCGAAGGCGAGTATGAAACCGGAGCCCAGGAGCAGCTGTACATCGAGCCGCAGGGCATGATCGCGAAAGCGAATCCTGTAGAGGGCCTCACGGTGTGGGGCTCGCTGCAATGCCCGTATTACGTCCACAAAGCGCTCGTTCGGCTGTTCGGCCTGCCGAAAGATCGCGTTCGCGTGGTGCAAACCGAAACGGGCGGCGGATTCGGCGGCAAGGAAGAATATCCCTCCATGCTCGCAGGGCACGCCGCGCTGCTCGCGTGGAAATCCGGCCAGCCAGTGAAAATGATTTACGACCGCGCCGAGGACATGGTCGCCACCACCAAGCGACACCCTTCGCGCACCCGCCACCGTACTGCGGTTACCCGGGACGGCACATTTCTCGCCATGGACATCGACTTCACCATCGATGGCGGGGCGTACGAAACGCTTTCGCCGGTGGTCTTGTCACGCGGCACGATTCACGCCGCAGGCCCGTACAACTGTCCCAACGTTCGCGTGCGCAGCCGCGCGGTTGCCACCAATATGCCACCGCACGGTGCCTTCCGCGGATTCGGTGCACCGCAAAGCGTTTTCGCGCTCGAACGCCATCTCGATCGCGTGGCCCAGGTGGTCGGAATTTCCCCCGAGCAATTGCGCCGCCGCAATTTTATCCAAAAAGGACAAACGCTGGCCGTCCATCAGGTGATTCGCGAAACAGTCGACATGGGGCATCTGCTGGACAGCGCCCTGGGCCTCAGCGACTATCACGCCAAGCGTAAACGCTTCGAGGAGGAAAATCCGGGCAACGCGATCAAACGCGGAATCGGCTTAGCGGCTTTCCTCCACGGAGCCGGATTTACCGGATCAGGCGAGGAATATCTCGCGTCGGAAGCGGCCCTGGAGGTCACTTCGGAAGGCCGCGTACGCATCTTTGCCGGAAGCACGGAGATGGGCCAGGGCACCAACACTGTTTTCGCGCAAATCGCCGCGGAAACCCTGGAACTCGAAATCCAGCGCATCGAAATTATGCAGCCCGACACCGCCATGGTCCCGAACAGCGGTCCCACGGTAGCCTCGCGCACCACCATGATTGTCGGAAAGCTGGTCGAGTCCGCGGCGCGTTCGGTCCAAAAATCCCTATTCGACGCCGGTTTTTTGCGCCCCGGATACAACGACAGCGATTTTGCCAACGCCTGCCGGCAATACATTGCCAAATGCGGTCCGCTGCAATCGCTGATCAAATACGAACATCCGACCGATCTTCACTGGGACGACGCAACCTACCGGGGGGACGCGTATGGCGCCTATGCATGGGCCATCTATGTCGCCGAAGTTTCCGTGGACACCCGCACCGCCGAAGTTCGCGTCGAGGACTTTGTCGCCGTGCAGGAAGTCGGCAAGGTAATTAATCCGGTGCTGGCTGCCGGACAAATTGAGGGTGGCGTGGCCCAAGGCATCGGCTTTGCGCTCTATGAGAACGTCGTTTGGCAGGAAGGACGCATGACGAACGGCCAGATGACAAACTACATCATGCCCACCGCGATGGACGTTCCGCCGATTCGCGTTTTTTTCGAGGAAATTCCCTACGCGCGCGGACCTGCGGGAGCGAAAGGAATCGGAGAGCTGCCGCTCGACGGCACCGCGCCGGCCATCGCCAATGCCATCGCCAACGCCACAGGAGCTGACATCGCGCGCATTCCGGTCACCCCGGAAGTCCTTCTTGAAATGCTGGAGAGCGTGCATGCCTGACTCGTCGAGACCAGGCAAAGGGCGCAAGATTTTACTCGACTGCGAAATCAATGGTCGGGCTTTGACGCTCGAAGCGTATCCGATGGCGCGTCTGCTGGATGTTTTGCGCGAGCAGGCTGGTCTGACGGGCACGAAAGAAGGCTGCGGCGAGGGAGAGTGCGGCGCCTGCGCTGTGGAGTTCGACGGCCTGTTGGTGAACAGTTGTCTCCTGCCCGCAGTGCAAGCCGCCGGCGCGAAGATCCGCACGATTGAAGGAATCACCGGCGGCAACCCTTTGCACCACGACCATCTGTCCGGCGAGCGTTTGGATGTCGTTCAACAGGCGTTCCTCGCGCACGGCGGAGCGCAATGCGGCATTTGCACGCCAGGAATGATTCTCGCCGCCGTGAATCTTCTCGCGCGCAACGCGCATCCCTCCGAATCCGAAATTCGCGAAGGCCTTGCCGGAAATCTCTGCCGCTGCACCGGCTACACGAAGATCTTCGAGTCCGTCCTCGCTGCCTGCCGCGCGACCGAGTCCCGTTCGGAGCCGCAACGTTGAGGTCGTATGTCCCCGCATATGAAATGGAAACGCCACGTGATCTGTCGGACGCATTGGAGCGCCTGGCGCGGGAACCTGGGGTCTGGAAACCGTTTGCGGGAGGAACCGATCTGATGGTGCTCCTCGAAGCGGGAAAACTCCCGCATCGCCGGTTCCTGAATGTCTGGACGTTGTCCGAGTTGCGCGGAATTGAAATAATGCCGGAGTACGTGACGCTGGGCGCGTTGACCACCTACACGGAGATCCGCCGAAGTGAAGTTCTTGCCCGTGAATTTCCCCTGCTGTGCCGTGCCGCCGCCGAAACCGGGAGCGTCGCGACGCAAAATCGAGGCACGCTTGGGGGAAATATCGCCAACGCCTCGCCGGCCGCCGATTCGCCACCCGCTCTGCTGGTTTACGACGCCGAACTTGAGGTGGTCTCGGTGAATCGTGCGCGTTGGGTCCCTTACCAGGGTTTCTGGACCGGCTACAAACAAATCGGACTGCTAGCGGACGAATTGATTCGGGCCGTTCGACTGCCGCGCGTTGCGCACAGCTGGAATCACTACTACCGCAAAGTCGGCACGCGCCGCGCGCAGGCCATCTCCAAAATCTCGTTCGCCGCTGCCGCCCGCATGGATGCGGGCCGGGTCGCGGATATACGTGTTGCCCTCGGCAGCGTCGCGCCCATGGTTCTGCGCGCTGTCGAGACAGAAAGGATGCTGCGAGACCAGAAGCTGTCGAGCGAGAATCTGCGGGCCGCGCAGGACGCTCTTGCGCGCGAAATCGCCCCCATCGACGACATGCGCTCGACCGCACGCTATCGCCGCCGCATCGCGCAAAATCTTCTGGCCGAATTCTGCCTGACGTTACGAGCCTAGCGAGCTTGCGATGCCGAACCCGTCCAACACCGACTCTGCGCACAACGGGAACCTCGTTGTTCGCGGCCGCCGAGTCCTCGCGCCCGAAGGCGAGCGTGCGGCGGCGATCCACATCCGCGGCGGGGTGATCGCCCAAATCTCCAGCTTCGAAGATATACCGGGACAGCAAACGGTGTACGACGCTCGGGAGTTGGTCATAATGCCGGGACTTGTGGACACCCACGTCCACATCAATCAGCCGGGTCGCACCGAGTGGGAAGGCTTCTGGAGCGCCACGCAAGCCGCCGCTGCCGGCGGCATAACCACTTTGATCGAGATGCCCTTGAACAGTATTCCGGCAACAACAACGGCGGCTGCGTTTCGGGAAAAGATCGCCGCCGCAGCGGGCCAGTTGTGGGTTGACGTCGGATTCTGGGGCGGCGTGGTTCCGGGGAACGGGCCCGATCTCCGTGGTTTGTGGGATGCAGGGGTGTTCGGTTTTAAATGCTTCCTGGTGCCCAGCGGCGTCGCCGAATTCGTGCACGTCACCGAACCGGATCTGCGCGCTGCGCTGCCGGAAATGGCCGCATGGGGCGCTCCTCTCCTTGCCCATGCGGAATTGCCAGGACCGATCGAAGCAGCGTTGCAAAACGTGTCGGGGAACCACGCCTCAACCAGGTACGCGACGTGGCTCGCATCGCGCCCCCGCGAGTCCGAAGATCAGGCCATTTCGCTGCTCTTGCGCCTGAGCCGGGAGTTCGGCGCGCGCGTTCACGTCGTGCATCTCTCCTCCGCCAATGCACTCGCGATCCTATCGCGCGCCAAGTCCGATGGAACCAGGCTCACGGTCGAGACCTGCCCTCATTACCTGACATTTGCCTCGGAAGAAATTGCCGACGGCGCCACCGAATTCAAATGCGCGCCACCAGTCCGCGAGCGCGAGAATCGCGAGCAACTCTGGTTTGCTCTGGGTGCCGGAACGATCGACCTGATCGCTTCCGACCATTCACCATGCCCTCCAGAAAGCAAACTTCCCCGGGCGGGCGACTTCATGAACGCGTGGGGTGGAATTGCGTCCCTCCAAATCAGCTTAGCGGCAGTGTGGACGGAAGCACGTTTGCGCGGCTATCCTCTGAGCCATGTCATCCGCTGGATGTGCGAAGCTCCGGCACGCCTGGCCGGTCTCCAAAACCGAAAGGGAGCCATCGCCGTGGGCTGCGACGCCGACCTGGTCGTTTTCAATCCGGATGCGAAGTTCCGCGTCGATCCCGAACGCCTCCATCACCGGCATAAAGTAACCCCTTATGCGGGCCGTGAACTCGCGGGCGTGGTGGAGGCGACCTTCGTGCGCGGGGAGAGGGTTTTCGAACAAGGACAGTTTGCCGCGGCGCCCATCGGAACTGTGCTTCGCCGGGGCCAGGCATGAAGGATTTCACGCAACTTGCCGACCTCGCGTCGGAGCGGCTGGGCGGCAAGGCGCTCCTGGCGAACGATGAATTCTTCGCGCCGAAAGAAAACTTGCTGAGGGAATCAAACCCTGTCTTCATCGAAGGGAAATACACGACGCGCGGGAAGTGGATGGACGGATGGGAAACGCGGCGGCGCCGCACTCCGGGATACGATTGGTGCATTCTTCGCCTCGGACTGCCGGGTCTGATTCGTGGCGTCGTGGTGGACACGAGTTTTTTCAAGGGAAATTATCCGGAATATTTTTCCCTCGAAGGCTGCGATTTGGGTAGCGACGCACCTTACAGGAAGGAAAGGAAACGGTTGAACGATCCGGCGACGCGATGGATTCTATTGCGTCCGCAAACGCCACTCCTGGGCGATTCGCACAATATCTTCCCGGTCGGCAGCGAGGGCCGGTTTACGCATGTACGGCTAAACATCTATCCCGACGGGGGAGTGGCGCGGCTGCGAATTCACGGCGAAGCCGTGCCGGACGCGAAGCGCATTGCACGTGGAGAAATCGATTTGATTGCCGTCGAAAATGGCGGCTGCGTGGTGGCCGCGGAGGATCAGTTTTTCGGAGCGCCACGAAACTTACTCATGCCTGGTCGCGGTATCCATATGGGCGATGGGTGGGAGACGCGGCGCCGACGCGGACCCGGGCACGACTGGGTGATTCTGAAGCTTGGAGTGCCGGGCACGATTCGGCGCGTCGAAGTCGACACCGCTCATTTCAAAGGAAATTACCCGGACCGCTGTTCGCTCGAAGCCTGCAATGCCGCCGCCGGCTTGGGAGACGATTTCTTCGAGGCCCAGAAGTTCTGGAAAGAACTGCTGCCGGAAACCAGGCTCAAGGCAGATTCCCGCCACTTGTTTCGCAACGTGAACGACGTCGGACGTGCGACGCACGTTCGTTTCCATATTTATCCAGACGGCGGCGTGAGCAGGTTGCGCCTGTTTGGTCGCGCGCTGCTTAATCCGGGCTACGACGGGATTGCGCAGTTCAATCGCGCCCCGACCGGAGACGCTCGCAAGATGCTGCTCGATTGCTGCGGGTCGCAAACCTGGGCGCAGCAGATGCTGGAGCGCATGCCTTTCCCGGATGTGGCACACGCACTGGATACGGCAGATACGATCTGGGCCGCGCTCGAGCGGGAGCATTGGTTGGAGGCTTTTCGCCATCATCCGGCGATCGGAGCCAAACGCGGTAAAAAAGCGCAGTCCGAAAAGGCGCGCCGCTGGTCTCGGGGAGAACAGGCGGCGGCGCAAAAGGCGGACGCGGGAACGCGGAAGGCTCTGGCGGACGCGAACCGTTCCTACCAGGCGCGATTCGGGCATGTCTTTCTGATTTGCGCCACGGGCAGGTCCAGCAAGGAAATCCTCGAGAATTTGCAGCAGCGATTGTCCAACGACCCTCGAACAGAACTTCTTGTTGCAGCGGAAGAACAGCGCAAGATCACCCGGCTTCGCTTGGAGAAATTATTCACATCATGACCACAATCACCACGCACGTCCTGGATGTTTCGATCGGGAAGCCTGCTGCAGCAGTGTCGGTGGTCCTCGATGTCGAAGACCTTGGAACCGGCTGGAAGCAGCTGGGTCGCGGCGCGACCGACAAGGATGGACGTTTGGGCGACCTGCTTGCTGGAGGCGCTCTGGTAGAAGGAACCTACCGGCTGACATTCGACACGCACACCTACTTCGCGGACCGCGAAATCGAAGCACTGTATCCGCAGGTAAGCATCGTGTTCACCGTGCGGGACTCGACCCAACATTTTCACATTCCCTTGCTGTTGAGCCCTTTTGGATATTCCACGTACCGCGGGAGCTGATGCATGGCCATACGTCTCGGTGAAAACGGTTACGGAAAATCGCGCATACGGCTGCTTCGCGTGGCTCGCCAGGAAGGCCGGCACGATATCAAAGAGCTGACCGTTGCGATCCGCTTTGAAGGCGATTTCGAGGCCGCGCACACCAAAGGCGACAACCGCAAGATCCTGCCGACCGACACCATGAAGAACACGGTTTATGCGCTGGCGCGGCAGCATTCGATTGAAACCGTGGAAGAATTTGGACTGCACCTGGTGGAGCACTTTATTACCTACAACGCGCAGGTTTCGCGCGTGCGCATCAAGATTGACGAGCAGCTGTGGACGCGCCTGCCACACGGCGGGAAGCCGCATGCAACCGCGTTCACGCGCGCGAGCGGTGAAAAACGGACAGCACTGTTGATCGGCACACGCGAAGGAACCACGACACGCGCGGGAGTCGAGGACCTGGTCGTGCTGAAAACGACCAACTCCGCATTCGAGGACTTCCTGCGCGATCCGTTCACGACACTGAAAGAAGACCGGAATCGAATTCTGGCGACAGCCATTCACGCGGACTGGCTGTACCCTGGCGACGAGGTGGAGTTCGGGCCGGTTTGGCATGGGGTGCGGCAGATGCTTCTCGAGACGTTCGCCGAGCACAAGAGCTTGTCGCTGCAGCACACGCTGTACGCCATGGGCGAGGCGGTTTTGAACAATTTCGAAAATGTTCGAGAAATCCACCTGTCACTGCCGAACAAGCACTTCAACCTGGTGGACCTGGCGCCGCTGGGGATGGACAATCCGGCCGAAGTTTTTCTCCCCACCGACGAACCGCACGGATCGATTGAAGCGACGCTGCGGAAGGTATGAGTCTTTGCAGACAAACCCCTTTGGTCTGCCGCGGACTAACACCGAAACCACATGGGCAACATTGAGCCTGTCATTCGTTTTCGGGCCGAGCATTCCTCCAAAACCGTCCTGGCGAGAGGTCGCTGCAGAATTTGGCGCGACACGGGATTTGGCCTGACGAGCGGGGTTGCGAACCGGCGCCTGCGCGTTGCAAGCTGATCGTCATGCCGGAATTGCCGGACATCGCCGCCTATATCACCGCACTGCAAAGACGCATTGTCGGGCAGCCGCTCGAGCGAGTGCGGCTGGCCGGTCCTTTTTTGCTTCGAACGGCACAGCCTCCGATCGGCAGCGTCGAGGGCCGCACGGTCGGCGAGCTGCGAACGATTGGCAAGCGCATCGCGATCGGAGTAGAAGGCGACCTGTGGCTGGTGTTGCACTTGATGATTGCCGGCCGTTTGCACTGGCGCGCGCCGGGCGTAAAGCTGACCGGACGGAATAGCCTGGCGGCTTTCGATTTTCCGCACGGCTCGCTGGTTCTTACCGAAGCCGGCGCAAAGCATCGGGCATCCTTATATGTGCTGGAAGGGGAGGAGGGCTTGCGTTCGGTCGACCCGGGGGGAATCGACGTCTTCAAGAATGATCTCAACGCGTTTCGCCAGGCGCTTACCGTCGAAAACCGGACGTTGAAAAGGGCGCTCACCGATCCGCGAGTGCTCAGCGGCATCGGCAACGCGTATTCGGATGAGATCCTGCACGCCGCGCAATTGTCGCCGATTACGCAAACGCTCAAGCTGAAGCCGGAAGAGTGGGAACGGCTCTTCGCTGCAACGCGCAGCACCTTGGGGTTTTGGAGGGACCGGTTATGCGCGGAGGCAGAGGTTCAGTTTCCTGAAAAGGTCACCGCATTCCGTCCGGACATGGCGGTGCATGGGCAGTATGGCAAACCCTGTCCGCGGTGCGGTGAGAAAATTCAGCGGATTCGTTATGCGGACAACGAGACCAACTATTGCCCGCGCTGCCAAACCGGCGGTAGGGTCCTTGCGGACCGGAGTTTGTCGAGGTTGTTGGGCTCGGATTGGCCCAGGACACTCGAGGAGCTCGAGGCTCTGAAGCGGCGCTAGGACGAGCGGGAAATGTCCGACCCTCCCGCAAACAGCCACTACAGCGACGGCGACGACTGCTTGTCCGGAGATTGTAGCGGGTTGCGGTTGAGGTTTCGGCGCCCGGACGCAGTGGAGATTGCCGCTTACAAGCTTCCAGCCTGCCGAGTCATGCCGCCATCGATAATAAAAGTGCTGCCCGTGCAATAGGATGCTGCATCGGAAGCCAGAAAAACGGCGAGGTCGGCAACCTCTTCCGGCTTTCCCCATCGCCCCAGAGGGATTTCCGCCATCAGTTGCGCTTCCAGTTTCGGGTCGGCTTCCACGTCCGCATCGATGGGAGTGTAGATTGCGCCTGGGGCGATATTGTTGACCGTGATTTTGTGGGGCGCGAGTTCCACGGCGATGGTGCGCATCAACATGCGTAAACCGCCCTTCGCCGCGCAATAGGGAGCGTTGGTGGGCATGGGCACGTCTTCGTGAATGGAGGATATATTAAGGATGCGGCCGCCGGTCCCCTGGCGAATCATCGTTTTTGCGGCGGCTTGGGCGCACAGGAAGGGACCGGTCAGGTCCACGCTAAGTATCTTTTGCCAATGGTCCAGCGGGAACTCCGTAAATGGATGCTTGTATTCGAGACCTGCGTTGTTCACCAAAATATCCAGATGGCCGAACGAATCGACTGCCTTCTGGATCAATTCTTTGACCTGATCGGGGTTGGATACGTCGGCGGCAATGGCCAGGACTTTGCCGCCGGCCGTCTGAATGGACTGCACGGCGGCATTCGCGAAAGTTGGAGCACCGACGTAATCGATTACGACGGCTGCGCCTTCGGCGGCCATGGCGGTGGCGATGGCTTTGCCGATGCCTGTGGCAGCCCCGGTCACAATGGCAACTTTGTTTTGGAGTTTCATGGATTCACGCTCGGATGCAGTCCGATTCCTCGGTATACATGAGATGCTTCAGCAACGTTATTGTTCATCTTTTCTTTTGAAACGAAAAGGCCATAGGTTTGGCGGACTCCGCCCTGCGCAACACGATTGGACCCCGGCGGATCGCGCTAGGGGGCTTTTGTGGGGAAGGCAAAAGCTACGTAGACGCCGCCGGATGGGGATTTGGGGTCTTTGCCGCCACCGGCTGCGATGACCACGTATTCGCGGCCGTTGATCGAGTATACGGCCGGAGTGGCGTTGCCGGCGAATGGCAAAGTCGTCTCCCAGAGAACTTTGCCGCTGGATTTGTCAAAGGCGCGGAACTTTTTGTCGTAGTTGGTGGCACCGATAAAGAGAAGGCCGCCCGCGGTGACCACCGGGCCGCCGTAGTTTTCACTGCCTGTGTTGGTCATGCCTTTGGCGGCGAGTTCGGGATATTCGCCCAAATTTATTTTCCACGCGTATTCGCCGGTGTTGAGGTCGATGGCGTTGAGCGTTCCCCACGGCGGAGCGATGGCGGGGTAGCCGTCGGGATCGAGAAATCTACGATAGCCGGTAAAGCGATATGTCATTCCGGGCGGCGGCGGGGCGGAACGAGCTGCATCTTTGCTCTCCGCGCCGGTGAGAAACTCGACCAGACCTTGCATTTTATCGGCAGATAGACTTGGGAAGCCGGGCATCCGGCCTTTGCCACTCTTGATTGTGGCGGCAATTTGCCCCGCCGAGAGACGCGCGCCGACGTTGACAAGCGAAGGAAACGCTGGAGGGGAGCCCGCCAGTTTCTCGCCGTGGCAGATCGCACACTGGCTGAGGTAGGTGGCTTTTGGAGAGTTCTCTTCCGTGTTTTCCGCAAGCGATCCAAGCCATGCCATTTCGTTCGAATTGACGTAGAGAATGTTCGTTTCCGGATCGATAGCCGGGCCGCCCCACTCCGCGGCGCCGTCGAATCCCGGAAAGATCACGGTATCGATCCCGACGCTAAACGGGACGAATTGGCCTTCGCTGCGGACTTTGCGAAAGCGCTCGACGGCCCACTGGTGAACTTCCGGCGTGCGATTCGTGAGCATTTGTTCGGTGAGTATCTGGCGAGCGAAAGGAACGGGCTTCTGGGGAAGAGGCTGTTCCGCGGCGGCGACTTCACCGGGAACGGTGCTGGGCGGATATCTTTTGTATTGGATGGGAAAAAGCGGAGTGCCGTTTGTGCGATCGAAGAGATAGACGAAACCTTGCTTGGTGGTCTGGGCCACGGCGTCGATGCTTTGGGAACCGCGTTTCACAGTGAGCAACACCGGAGCAGAGGGAAAATCACGGTCCCAGAGATCGTGGCGAACACCTTGGAAGTGCCAGATTCTTTTCCCGGTTGCGGCGTCGAGCGCGATGAGGCAATTGGCAAAAAGATCGTCGCCCACACGATTGGCGCCGTAGAAATCAAAAGCGGCCGAGCCGGTGGGAACGTAGACGATACCGCGTTGGGCATCGAGGGCCATGCCGGCCCAGTTGTTTGCAGCGCCCGTATATTTCCAGGCATCCGCGGGCCACGTGTCGTATCCGAATTCGCCGGGTTGCGGAACGGTGTGGAACGCCCAACGAAGTTTGCCGGTACGGGCATCGAAAGCGCGAATGTCGCCGGGCGACGCGGGAAGCGTTTCGGCATTGCGGCCGCCGACAATGAAGAGATCCTTGTAAACGATCGCTGGACTGGTGAGAGAAATGAACGGTTCGGGATCGTTGCGGCTGAGGTTTTCGCGGAGATCGATGCGGCCATCTTTGCCGAAGGTTGGAATGGGTTTGCCGGTCGCGGCGTCCAGCGCGTAAACGAAGTGCATTACGCCGACCAGAATGCGCTTGTCCTGGTTGGCGGACCAAAAGGCGAGGCCGCGGTCAGGTTGCGTGCCGACGATACCAGGATCGAACTTCCACAGAAGCTTGCCGGTGCCACCGTCGAGGGCGAAAACCTTTTGCGTCGGCGTGATTCCGTACAGAATGCCATCAAGGATGATCGGGCTGGTCTGAAGACCGCCCGATTCCTGTGTATCGAAAGACCAAGCCTGCTGCAGGGTGGCGACATTTTCGCGATTAATTTGGCCAAGGGGCGAATAATGAGCGTTGCCGGGCGCCCCGCCGTTCATTGGCCAGTCTTGGGTCGCGCGGCGCTCATTTTGGGGCGAGCGCGCGGGAAGGAGAGATACAATCGCGAGCGAACACGCTGCCGACGCGATCGCGGTAGGGAAGATCCCAAATTTCATGGCGCAAGTCTAACTTGGAAATCATAGAGCTACGGAAGGAGTTTTTTTCGACAAACTTGAAAACCCAAGAGCTGCAGTTGCGGTTTGAACGAGTAACCGTGTAGAGGAATTGTTCGGTGGCAAGACGAAGGCGATGATTGACAGGCACAACCCGCGCGATCTTTACGACCTCTATCGCTTTTCTATGGCGAAGCTCCCCCACAATCCCGAACTGCTCCGGAAACTTGCGGTCCTTTTTGCGAGTACCATGGACCATGATCTCCGCACGTATCACATGGATCGATTCAAGGTCCTGGACCAAAAAGAGCTCGAACGGCTTCTCTATCCGCTCCTCCGAGCCGATGATCGGCTTTCTGCCGAGGAAATGCTTAGAACCGTTTCGCCGCTGCTCTCGACCGTGCTTGACCATAACCGCGAAACTTCCTATCTCGAAGCGATGGCTTCTGGCAAATATCAGCCGGAACTCCTGTTTCCCGAACAGGCCGACATTGTCGAAAGCATTCGCGAGCACCCCGCACTCCTCTGGAAGGCCGCCAACGTCGCTGAGCATCTGTACAAGACGAAGAAGCGCACCTGAATACTCTGTGTTTTGTTTGGACGAGCATGTAGACGCTCCACATGCCCGCGCTTCACGAGAGAGAAATCAAGTCCGCGGTTCAGGCAGTGCTGACCTCGGGCCAGATCTCTTGCATTTCTGCCTGACTTCGCGATCGATCCCCTGACATTTATCTCCGTGCGGCACCCATAGCCTCACTGATTTCCCATTTGTTCTCGCCGCTTCGGGGCACACCGTCGCGCCACCCTGCCCCGGTGTCACGCCGGTTGCCTACCCGTTCCGGCGCCTTCCGTTCTCCTGCGAACGCGGTCCTTTGGTTCCCCGGCCTCAAGTGAGGGAACCAAATCCCCGCACAGGAGAACGGAAGATGAAAGCAGAACAAATCAAGGAAATCACGAAGAAGGCCACGGACCAGCTCGTCGCTGCACTGCAGCAAGGCCACAGCGAGGCGCTTACCGGCTATCTCAAAGCCATTGGGCGATTCCATCGCTACAGCCTGCACAACGTTTTGCTCATCGCTTTGCAGAAGCCCAATGCTAGCCATGTCGCGGGCTTTCGTACGTGGAACGAGCTTGGCCGCTTCGTCAAAAAGGGCGAGAAGGGAATCCTGATTCTCGCTCCCATCGTTCGACGCAAAACGGACGATTCGTATGATGATGAAAAAGATTCGTCTCGTATCGCAGGCTTCCGTGCCGCGTATGTCTTTGACGTCAGCCAGACCGATGGCCAAGACCTGCCGCAGATTGGGATCGTGCACGGCGACCCACACGAACACACCGATGGGCTTCGCAAGTTTGCCGCCGCGCAGAACATCGCGATCGAATACTTGGAAGACATAGCCCCTGCCCGCGGCACTTCGTATGGCGGACGCATCGCGCTGCTACCGAGTCAATCCCCCGCCGAGGAGTTCTCGACACTTGTCCACGAACTGGCGCAC
>Ga0181522_10000077_pt1 | contig 75880 bp, 59 predicted proteins | sample PEATcosm2014_Bin_27_FD_121103 | JGI IMG/M metagenome (GOLD analysis project Ga0181522, IMG submission 121103) | Peatland microbial communities from MTU Mesocosm Facility, Houghton, MI, USA - PEATcosm2014_Bin05_10_metaG | ecosystem: Environmental > Terrestrial > Soil > Wetlands > Peat | place...
CATGAACAAGCGCGTGTGCAATTTGAAATATTGGGAAAGGAACGCCGGGTCCAGTTCCGTGCCGAACGGCATCAACTGCGCTTCCACCCTTTGCAAGCGCGGCGTGGCGCGAAGAGCGCCGACCATCTCGGTTACGAGTAATTTCGTGATCGGCTCCTGGGATTGTCCGGAGGAAACATACAACCCGCCAATTAATCCCTTATGATCCTCTAAAACGTAGAAGCCATAACCCGTCGGTTTGTCGTTTTCGATTGCAACGTAACCTCCCAGAGAATGCGAATCAATGAACTTCCGAATCAAGTCCACGGACGGGCGATAGTCCCAGTGCAGTTCGTCCCGCCAATGGCGAGTCTCCTCATGGAACAGAGGCTCCAGCTTGCGCGACGGTATTTGGCGAAGATCCAGGATTTGCATGAGGTATGTTACAAGTCCGTGAACATTATAGCTTCGCGCGGCGCGAGAACCCAAATGGTCCGTCATTAGCCCTTGAATTCGTTCCCAATGGCAGTGTGCCGTACAGAACAGCGCGGTGCGGACTTGCTCGATGCGTAACACTCAAAAATGAGGTTGTTGCGAACTGTGCTAACATCCGTGTTGCCGAGGCCCCAGAACTTCTGGCGCCCGCGCCCAACGGATGGCCGTCTTCTCAGAGCTCCGCTATCCCACAACGCGCCTTGCCAAGGTTCTCTCCAGCCTTCTGGCCATAATCCTTTTCGCATTCGTTTCTATCGCCACTATTTCCGGTTTCCTTCTTTATCAAATCCTGCGGACTCCGCATCCGACCTCGACTGTGGACTTGAACGTAATGATGGGCCATCCGACGACGATGTCTTTTCCTCTGGCTGACGGAACCACCCGCGACGGCTGGTTTTTCCCCGGCCGGCGCGGCGCGCCTACCGTCGTGTTATGCCACGGATATCTTTCTCAGCGCGCCGATGTCATGACGCTTGTGACCGCGCTGCAGGACAGTCAGTTCAACGTTTTCCTGTTCGATTTTTCCGGCCATGGTACCAGCCCAGGCATTACCTCGCTGGGATATCGCGAGCGGCAGGAACTTAAATCCGCGGTGCAGACTTTGTCGGCGCGCGACGATGTGGACCCGGAACATTTTGGCCTCTGGGGCGTGGACATGGGCGGATACGTCGCGTTGGAGGAGGCCAGCAGCGATCCTCGAATCTCGGCTCTGGTTGTGGACGACGCCTATTCCGACCCGCGCGAGATGGTTCAAATCGAGGTGAAGCAGTCCGGTCTCGCGGTTTTGCCGTATGTAAGCCGCTTCTGTGACTGGGGCTTTCGCTTGATGAATTATCAATTCCGGAACGAACCGCCCGTCGCTTCTCGGTTGCGGTACACCAAGGGAATTCCGAAACTTTTCATCCAATCCGACAGCCGTCCCGTCCTCGCAAGCGAGACTTTGACGCTATTCGTTCTCGCTCCCGAGCCAAAACAGTCCGTCCGAACCCGCACAAAATATTCCGAAATGACGGACGACGACAGGAAGAACTACGAAAACATTGTCGTAAGTTTTTTTCTGACGAATATGTCGCCGACTGCGCACCACTAGCGGGGAAGCGGCCCAATCGGCACGTAGAGAATTCCTTCTTCCGTTTCGTTCAAGTCGCCCTGGAATCTCCCGGCCTTTACTATCTCCGCCAAACCTTTGCGCGTGGTCAAGACAAGTGCGGCCTCGGGATCTCCAGGCGACCATTCCGGTAGTTCGCGCCGAAAATAAAAAGCCAGTCCGTAGTTCCACGAGCGATTCAACTGGAAGGCAAATATTCGGTCCGGACGCAGATCGTGGCGCAGAAAAACAGCATGGGGTCGCGCCGACAGATACGGATCCAGCGCCGGAAGAATTCGTAAATCTGCCATCACCGTGGCCGCAACAACCAGCAACGAGCAAATTCCCACGACGAGTCTAAGATTTCGCCGGCTGCCCGCCATCAGAATTATTAGAACTAGCAGAACCGTTATCACCAACGCTGCCTCAGCAAAGTGTAGCCACGCAGCGCGCTCTGTCTCCGAAATAGAAACATGGTTGGCCTTCACCAAAACAACAATCGCCAGGGCCAGCCAAAAAACACCAAGACCCGCCGCAATCAGAACCGAAGCCGCGCGGCTCTTCTGAAATGGTCGCAGGGCCCCCACGGAGCACAGGAGAGCAAGCGCCGGAATCGCCGGGAGAATGTACCCTGGCAATTTCGATTGCGAAGCGCTGAAAAAGAGAATCGGGAAGATCGCCCAGCAGGCGAAGAAAAAGCCCGGAGAATCCCTCCACGTTTTTTCGCGCCACAGCCGCAATCCTTCTTGCGCGGCCGGAATCAAGAGCACGGTCCAAGGCAGCATCGCCAGCAGCGTGATCCACCCGAAAAACCAGAAAGGTTGTTTGTGCTGGAACACAGGAGTCAGGTAGCGCTGAAAATTGTGCTGAAAAATAAAAACGCGAACGAAATCAGGATTCCGCGCGGCGCAAAGAACGTACCAAGGCAGAGCCACGACGCAGAACGCGCCGATAGCAACGGGATGCATCAGCCGAAAAGCGGCTCGCCACTGGGAGCTTGCGAGCGCCCAAATCGCCATTGCTCCCCCGGCCAGTAACACAGCCGCAGGGCCTTTCGCCAGAACCGCAAGCCCCAGAAACGCACCGAACAACGCCAGTGTAAGGCTCTCACGCGCTCGCCTGTTCGAATCGGAATTTGCTGCGTCACGCAACGCTCGATGATTCGTCAATACACGGGCAGCGCAAATCATCGCGAGCGTGATGAATGCGCTGAAAAGCATATCCGGCGTCGCCGCGCGCGAAAAACCAATTGCTGCAACGCTCGTCGAAAAAATGAGCGGTGCCAACAGCGCCGGCCGATCCAAAAGTCTTCCTCCGCTGCCGTAGTGCTTCCATCCGAGCCAGCCGATCGCAGCCGCGGCAGCAAGCGCCGCAAATGCGGAAGGCAAGCGCGCAGCCCACTCCGCCGGCAAATTCAGCCGAAATCCGATTGCCGCCGCCCAATAGTAGAGAATCGGTTTTTCAAACCATGGCTGCCCGTAGAGCCTCGGCGTAACCCAATCACCAGTCTCCGCCATTGCTCGCGCGATCCACGCATAGCGGGGTTCATCCGGCCCAACCAACCCGAAGGCGCCGAGTCCGCTAAACAGGCAAATGAAGACAGCTACGCCCGCGAGGATCGCATCCCAAAGACTGTTTCGCCGCAATTGGGAAAGTGCATTCAAAGCGCGTTGAGTCTAACATTGCCCGCGAATCTTGATGTCGCGAGCTTTGCGATCATCATCCATAAAGCGAAAATCTCGCCGTGCCGCTGGCATCTGCTTCGCCGCCTCTAGCATAATGGCCCCGCATGCGTGAATGGTTCGAATATGCCGCGGCGTGGATTGGAGTGAAGTCCCTGGGCCTTCTGCCGCGTCCAGCCGCGCGTTTTGCCGGCGCGAGTTTTGCGGCCGCCGCTTATGCGCTGCGCACCCCGCTTCGTCGAGCGGCGATGTTTAATCTGAGCCTCGCGTTTCCAGACTGGACCGACGCGCAACGCAAGCGCGTAATTCGCAGCATGATCCGGCAAATTGGCTGGATGGCCGCTGAATTCTCGCAATTTCCCAAATATACGCGCGAGAACATCCAGAAAATTGTGGTGCTCGACGGCTTCGAAAACTTCGACGCCGCACGCCGCCGCGGAAAGGGCGTCCTCTTTCTTACCGGGCACATGAGCGCCTGGGAACTAGCTCCGTTTGCCCACGCCCTCTACGGCCACCCGCTTCATTTTTTGGTGCGCCCCATCGCCAATCGCCAGGTTGATGCGCTCATCAACCGCTACCGCTGTTTGTCCGGCAACCAGCCCATCGAAAAAAATAAATCGGCTCGCTCGATTCTCAGAATCCTTGCTGACGGCGGAACCGTCGGCATCCTCTCCGATCACAACACCGTGCTTGAGGAAAGCGTGTTCGTCGATTTTTTCGGCATTCCGGCTTCTACCACGTCCGGCCTGGCGCGCATCGCTTTGCGCACCGATGCCGCGGTGGTCCCGGGATTCCTTTCCTGGGATAGCGCCCGGCGTAAATATCGCCTGCGTTTTGAACCTGCAATCGAACTTGCGCGCACCGGGGATGAAGAAAACGATGTTCGCGAAAACACCGCGCGCTTCACAAAAACCATCGAAGACTACGTGCGCGCTTATCCGGATCAGTGGCTCTGGGTCCACAAAAGATGGAAAACTCGCCCCCCGGGCGAAAAAGAGATTTATCCGGCGTGAGGTGTTTCGCTTCGACGCTCGTCATCCTTGCAAAAAGAGGTGCTCATGAGCTGCACGGCTGGTGAACTCGCAAAATTCCTGGGAGCAACAATCGTAGGAGACGGCCAGACCCCGCTTTCCGGCATGGCCATGCCCGAAAACGCCCGCGCCGAGGATCTCATTTATATAGATTCTCCGCGGCATCTCCAGCGCGCCGAAAATTCCGCCGCAAAATGTGCGCTGGCCCCGCCGGGATTGCAGTTGAAAGGGAAGACGACCTTGACCGCGGAGAATCCCAAGCTCGCTTTCGCCAAGGCTGCCGCTCTTCTGCTGCCGCAGTTTGCGCCGCCGCCGGGAGTTCACCCCACCGCGATCGTCGCTTCGAGCGCAAAGCTCGGCGCGAATGTTTTTATCGGCCCGTACGTAGTGATCGAAGACGAAGTAGAAATCGGCGAAGGCAGCATCGTCGAAGCTTTTTGTTTTCTCGGCCGAGCCACGGTAATCGGCGAAAAATGCCGCCTTCATCCGCGCGTCACGCTCTACGCGAATTCGCGGCTGGCAAAGGGTGTCGAACTTCATTCCGGCGTCGTGATCGGAGGCGACGGATTCGGCTACGTCTTCGGCGAAGGCCGCCATTGGAAATTTCCCCAGATCGGCACGGTCGAAATTGGCGACAACGTTGAAATTGGCTGCAACACCACCATCGATCGCGGCTCGCTCGGCGTCACCAGCATCTCCACAGGAGTAAAGATCGATAACTTGGTTCAAGTAGCTCACAACGTTTCCATCGGCGCACACTCGATCGTGGCTTCCCAGACCGGGATTTCGGGAAGCAGCTCGTTGGGAGAAGGTGTAATTGTTGCAGGGCAGGTCGGCATTGCGGATCATTGCAAGGTGGAGGACGGTGCGATCGTCGGCGGACAAGCCGGAGTCCCCACGGGGAAAACCATTCGCCGAGGGCAAACCGTGTGGGGAACTCCCGCGCGTCCCCTCGATCGATTCAAAAAACAGTACGCCGCCTTGGCGCGCTTGCCGGAATTAATTGAGCGTGTCGAAAAGCTAGAAGAAGGAAAAACCTAGCGTGATCGCGCACCCCCAGAAGCACCCGCTATCCGGACGCCTGATTGTCGTAGGCGGACAATGCCGCAAAGTCGGCAAGACCACGCTCATTGCGGACATAATCAAAGCGACGCCCGATTTGCGCTGGACCGCCGTGAAAATCACGCCGCACGCCGAATCGCACTGCCCCGTATACGGTTCGGATTGCAAATGCGGCCCTGACGAGCACACTTACTCTATTTATGAAGAACTCGATCGCTCCGGACGCACCGGCACATCTCGCTATCTGCTTGCCGGAGCGCAAAGATCTTTGTGGGTGCAGACGAAAGATGATCGCGTCCGGGATGTATTAGGTCCACTCGCCGGAACGCTCAATGAATCGGAAAATGTAATCGTTGAAAGCGACGCTTTGGTGAAGTTCTGGCGCCCGGCGGTCTTCCTAATGGTCCTCGATTCGCGGATGCCTGAGTTCAAAGCCTCCGCCCGGGACGTCTTGCCCCTGGCCGACGGCTTCGTCTTCCGTTCGCCATCCCCGCAGCCCACAGCTCCCAGTGCCGAAGGGGGCGAACGCCGCCCGAGCTTTTTGCAACCGATCGGGGAGCCCCTCCCCCCGGAGCTTCAAGCATTTCTTATGCACCCATTAGGCCTGTCCGCTCATCCCATTTAACCTGGGGGTATGTTTTCAGTTGACCAAAGACGCAAACCCAAAGATAATCTTACTGTTACGGTATGGGGTACGAGTAGGACCGAGGTATGGGGCCGGGCTCCCGACTCGAGGGGGCAACCTATTCGCACAAGCGGCGCTCGGATTGGTGCTTGGCGGGCCTGCCGGCGTTTTGCTGGGCCGTTTCTGTATGTTAGGCGAAACAGCAGCAGATCTATCGGAAATACCGGTGCTCGCCGTTGCCAGGGCCCGCGCCGTACATCGTTCACCGTCCGTAATAAACACGGCGAGGGTTGCTCGATTGGTAGCCTGAACACTGCCCGGCACGTTTCGAGCGGATTTTTGATGATATATGACTAAGGTATTGATGACACCAGAACCCAGACCACGCGCGGACTTCTCCTTTGGAAGCGGCCAAGCCACGGCTGCAGTCCGCAGCCACGATTTCGAATTTCAGGTCGAGGAAGCGGTTTCCCGCAGCGCGAACTGGCTGCTCTCCGCGCAGTCTCATGACGGTTATTGGTGGGGCGAGCTGGAAGCCGACACAACTCTTGAGTCCGATTACATTCTCTACCTCCACGTGCTCGGCCAGTTGAAATCCGAAAAGGTCCCCAAGCTCGCGAATTACATTCGCAAAAAACAGCTTGCCGACGGCGGATGGAACATTTTCGAAGGCGGTCCTTCCGAGCTGAATGCTTCGGTAAAGGCCTATCTGGCTTTGCGCTTGGCGGGTGATTCGGCCACGGCGCCGCATGTGGTTCGCGCGAAAGAGAAAGTGATCGAACTTGGCGGAATCGAAGCCACTAATTCCTACGTTCGATTCTATCTCGCCATGGTTGGAGCCATCGATTGGGGCATCGTACCTTCTATTCCGCCCGAGCTGATGCTTCTGCCGGAATGGGTCCCCATCAACATTTACGAAATGTCTTCGTGGACTCGCGGAATCGTCATTCCTCTTTCCATAGTTTACGGGAACAAGCCCGACTGGCATTTGCCCGAAGGCATCAGCGTCAACGAACTCTTCAAGACCAAGGGCGAAAAGCCGCATTCTTTCGATTGGGACAAGCGCGTCATTTCCTGGCGCAACGTCTTTCTAGCGCTCGACCGCGCTTTGAAAGTTTACGAGCGTTCGCGCTGGAAGCCGTTCCGCAAGTTCGCGCTTTCGCTCGCGCGCAAATGGATGCTCGAGCGCCTGGAGCGCACCGAAGGTCTGGCCACGATTTATCCCGCGATGATGAATTCGATTTACGCCCTGCTCGCGGAAGGCAAAGATCAGGATGACCCGCTGGTCGAGCGCGAAATCAAATTCCTCGCGCGTTACGAAATTGAAGAAGACGACACGATTCGCGTGCAGCCCTGTATTTCACCCGTATGGGACACCGCCATCGCCATGGTTTCTCTCGAAGAAGCCGGCGTCGATCCCGCGCATCCCGCTCTCATCGCTGCCGAGCGTTGGGTGGTTGCCAACCAGATTTTGGGACCCGGCGACTGGCAGGTTAAGAATCAGAATGCGGAGCCCGGCGGCTGGGCATTTGAATTCCGCAATGATTTTTACCCCGACGTGGACGACACCGCCTTCGTTCTGATGGCCTTGGGCCGCGTGGACGACCCGGACTCGGATCGCTTGCGAAACTCCATGCGCCGCGGGCTGGCGTGGCTCGTCAGCATGCAGAACGCCGACGGCGGTTGGGGCGCGTTCGACCACGAAAACGATCTGCAATTCCTGAATCACATCCCGTTCGCCGACCACAACGCGATGCTCGATCCTTCCACCGCGGACGTAACCGCGCGTAGCGTGGAATGCCTCGGCCAGATGGGCTGGTCTGCGAATCACCCCGTCATTCAGCGCGCTCGCGCTTTCATTCGCCATGAACAGGCGGCCGACGGCTCCTGGTTTGGCAGCTGGGGCGTGAACTATGTTTACGGAACCAGTGGGGTGCTGCGCGCTCTTCAGACGCTGGGGCTTTCAACCCAGCCTGAGTGCCAGCGCGCCGCCGATTGGTTGCGCTCGGTGCAGAATGCCGATGGCGGCTTTGGCGAGTCGGTGCTTTCCTATTACGATCCTGCGATGAAGGGCAAAGGGAAGAGCACCGCATCGCAAACGGCCTGGGGCTTGATCGGGCTGCTTGCCGTCACCGGTTCGGATGATCCTTCCGTCGAACGCGCTGTAGCGTGGCTTTTGGAGCAGCAGAATCCTGATGGAACGTGGGACGAGCCGGAATTCACCGGCACGGGATTCCCCTGCGTCTTCTATCTAAAATATCATCTGTATCGAAACTCCTTCCCGCTTTACGCCCTGGCGCGGTATGACAACATGCGCAAGGGCCGGCAAAATTTTGCCGGTATGCGGATTCCTGCGGAGGAGTTGCAGCATCTGATTGGAAGAAAAAACGGGGGTAATGGATGAGAGTACCTTTAAGTTTGACCACCAGCATGGCCGGGTACCTGACCGGCAAGAAACTAAGCGGTGCGCAGAAATTTCCGCTGGTGATGATGCTGGAGCCGCTCCATGCCTGCAATCTTACCTGCACGGGCTGCGGCCGCATTCGCGAATACAAATCCACCATCAATGAAATGTTGACGGTGGAGGAATGCCTGAAGGCCGTGGACGATTGCGGGGCGCCCATCGTTTCGCTCTGCGGCGGCGAGCCCATGATTTATCCCGAGCTCGATCGCTTGTGCAAAGAAATTCTCGACCGCAAGAAACACATTTACTTGTGCACCAACGGAATGTTCATCCGCAAGCGCCTGAAGGAATTCAAGCCCACTTCGCGCCTCTTTTTTAACGTGCACTTGGACGGCCTGGAGAAGACGCACGACATCTGCGTCGAACGCGACGGCGTGTTCCGCGAAGCCATCGAAGGCATCAAGGCAGCCAAAGCGGCAGGCTTCCTGGTCACTTCCAACACCACGGTCTACAAGGAAACCGACATCGAAGAAATTGCGGAACTTTTTGCATACTTGCAGACGCTCGGCGTTGATGGCCACATGATTTCTCCGGCGTATTCTTACGCCGCGGTGATGACCAAGGAAATCTTCATGTCGCGCGATGAAATTCGCGACAAATTCCGCCAGGCCAGCAAGCTGCTGGAACGCTACAACATCGTCACCTCGCCGATTTATATGGAATACCTCCGCGGCGAACGTGAGTTGATGTGTACTGCCTGGGGCAATCCCACTTACAACCCGCGCGGATGGAAGGGCCCCTGCTATCTGATGACCGACGCGCATCACGCCACCTTCAAGGAGTTTATCGATAACACTCCGTGGGAAAAGTACGGACACGGCCGCGATCCTCGTTGCGAAGATTGCATGGTTCACGCCGGCTACGAAGCCTCCGCAGTTCTCGGCGGAAATAAGAAGCTGGGCGACACCTGGAAGATGCTCACTTGGACGCTTTCGGGAAAGATGGGCGGGCTGATCGGCGAGCCCAGCGAAAAAGAACTTCGTGCCAAGCAAAACGGTCAGGCCAACGGCAATGGACATTCCAACGGCCACGGAAACGGCAATGGCTCCGCCAAGCGCGCGATTCCGGTGGCGCCATCGAACCAGTCTCAGGATGAGGTTTTCCGCATTCTATGACCACGCTCGTTACGGGTGCCTCTGGCTTCGTAGGAAGCCACGTCGCCCGGCAACTTGTCGGCGCAGGCCAGTCGGTTCGCGTCCTGGTTCGCCACGGTAGCAACTTGGCAGCGCTCGGCGGGTTACACGTAGAGTGCTTCGAAGGTGACCTGCGGGATACAAGTTCCCTGGAACGCGCCGTGCTCGGCGTGCGGCGCGTTTATCACGTGGCAGCGGATTACCGGTTGTGGACCCCGCGCCCCGAAGAGATTTACGAAACGAATGTCGAAGGAACCCGCCGGTTGCTTGCCGCAGCGAAAAACGCGGGAGTCGAGCGTATCGTCTATACCAGCACGGTGGCCACGATTGCAGTCCCGCGGCCTGGCGCGCTTCCGAATGAAGACACGCGCGCAACAGTGGATGAAATGATCGGGCATTACAAACGCTCGAAGTTTTTGGCGGAGCAGGTTGCTGTCGAGGCCGCCGCTGCCGGTGTCCCGGTCGTCATCGTAAATCCGACGGCTCCCGTCGGACCGTGGGACTGGAAGCCGACGCCGACCGGCCGCATCATCCTCGATTTCTTGAAAGGCAAGATGCCTGCCTACGTTGACACCGGCCTGAATGTTGCCGCAGTAGAAGACATCGCCGCTGGGCACTTGCTGGCCGCCGAAAAAGGCCGCATCGGTGAGCGCTACATTTTGGGCGCGCGGAATATGACGTTAAAACAGATTCTCGATGCGCTATCGGCCATCACCGGTCGTCCCGCACCGCGCGTTCGGTTGCCGCACGCAATCGCGCTCGCCGCGGGGTATGCCGATGAGCTGTTCTCGCGTCTGGCAGGCCGCGAGCCGCAAATTCCCGTCGAGGGCGTAAAAATGTCGCGCCATCGCATGTTCGTCGAAAGCGACAAAGCCGCGCGCGAACTCGGCTATAAGCCCACTTCGGTGGAAGCCGCGCTCGAACGCGCCGTCCGCTGGTACGAAGAGCACGGATATTTGGCCACCGGCGCAGGAAATAAATCCGTCGCACACGCAGCCGCGGCGTAAGGAAATGCAGTGAGAATTCTAGTCACCTTCGCAATCGAAAACGAATTCGCTCCCTGGCGTTCCATCCGCGAATTTAAATCCGCAAAGTTGGGCGAGGTGGATGCTCACCTTGCGGGGTTTAATTCCGTCGAACTAACGGTGGTGCTTACGGGAGTAGGCCCACGGCGTGCTGCCATGGCAACTTCGGAAATAATCCGCAGCGAATATGGCCCCTTTGATTGCTGCATCTCTGCTGGTCTCGCAGGAGGCTTGCGCGACAATTATCGCATCGGAGAAATTTTGGCGGCGCGCAGTGCTTTCTCGGAATCTCCGCGCGCCGATGGAAGCAGCCAGTCGCTGCCAAGCAGCGGAGCCTTGCTTTCCTTCGCTGCCGAACGCGGCGCCACCATCGCGGAACAGTTTTACAGCGCGGATCATATCGTTTCGACCGCCGCCGAAAAAAAGCTCCTCGGCCAAACTTACGACGCCGTAGAAATGGAAAGTTTTGAAGTCCTCCGAGAATCGCAAGCCGCCGGCGTCCCGGCGCTTGCCGTTCGCGCAGTCAGCGACTTGTCCACCGAGGATTTCCCTATCGATATGAGCCAGGTTTTCACCGACGAGGGCCAGGTGAGTATTCCGCGCGTCCTGGGCCAGGTTGCTCTCAGGCCGCAGTCTCTGCCGGGGCTGATCCGGCTGGGCAAAAATAGCAGTATCGCTGCGGAATCGCTTGTGCGTTTTCTGGATGCCTATGTTGTCGCGCTTGCAAGCCGGGTAGCGCAACTTGAAACGAAATCCAGCGTTGTGGCAGTCTAGAACTTCTATGAGTCAAACGATTACTCCAATCGAATCGCGGGAATCTTCGCAGCAGAAGACCTCGCATCATGCCGGCGGCCACATGCGCGCTGGCGTCTACCGCGGCAAAGGCCGCGTGACCGTGGAATCGGTGCCCATTCCCGAAATTGGCGAAGGCGAACTCCTCTTCCGTGTGGCTGCCTGCGGCATCTGCGGCACCGACATCAAAAAAATTCACCACGGCTTTATCGCGCCTCCGCAAATTCTTGGCCACGAACTTGCCGGCACAGTCGTGAAAGTCGGCCGCGGCGTCACCAAGTTCAAACCGGGCGACCGCGTGGTCAGTTTCCACCACATTCCCTGCGGCGCTTGCTTTTACTGCGAGCGAAAACTTTTTTCGCAGTGCGCCGGATACAAAAAAGTCGGCCTCACCGCCGGGTTCGATCCCAACGGTGGCGGCTTCGCCGAATACGTTCGCGCCATGCCCTGGATTGTGGAACGCGGAATGATCGCGTTGCCCGCGGACGTCAGTTTCGAAGAAGCCACCTTTGTCGAGCCGGTGAATACCTGCCTGAAAGCTGTGCGCAAAGCTCGCGTCGCACAAGGTGAAACGGTCCTGGTAATCGGCCAAGGCCCCATCGGCATGCTTCTCATGCTGCTGGCGAAATACGAAGGCGGCGAAGTATTCACCAGCGATCCCATGCCGGGACGCCGCGCCGCAAGCTTGCGATTTGGCGCAAAAGAATCTTTCGATCCCGCCGGCCAAAATTTGCTGAACGAAATCCGCAGCCGAACCGCCGGCCGTGGCGCCGATGTGGTTATGGTCGCCGTGCCTAGTCCGGCATTAGTCCCCGAAGCTTTAGCCCTCGCGCGTCCTGGAGGGCGCATACTGTTGTTTGCGCACAACGACCCGGTGATGCAGCTCGGCTTTCCCGCCGCGGCTGTGGGCGTGGAAGAAAAAGAAATCCTCGGCAGCTATAGCGCTTCGGTGGACGATCAGGACGAATCCGCGGCGCTTGTTTTCGAACGCAAGCTTCCGGTGCGCGACCTGATTTCCCATCGTTTCCCGCTCGCGCAAATCGGAGAAGCGCTGGAATTGGCCGCGCGGCCGGCGGATGATACTTTGAAAGTGGTGATACGTCACGAATGACAGTCGAACGCGAACGCAACGGTCATATGAATGCCGCCGTCCTGTACGGCGCCGAAGATCTCAAAGTCGAGAGCGTCGATATTCCTACGCTCGCCGACGACGAGGTCCTCGTGCGCGTCGAAGTCGCGCTCACCTGCGGCACCGACCTCAAAGTCTGGAAGCAGGGATTTCATCAGCGCATGATTAAGCCCCCTTCGCTTTTCGGTCACGAGCTGGCCGGCGTGATTGAACTGAAGGGCAGCGCCGTCAATGGCGCCTTCCGCGAAGGCATGCGCGTAGTGCCTGCGAATTCCGCGCCTTGCAACACGTGCCTCTACTGCCGCAAGGGCCAGCCGAATCTTTGCGAAGATTTGTTGTTCAACAATGGCGCCTACGCCGAATACATTCGCATCCCCGGAAGAATCGTGCGCCAGAACATGCTTGTGATTCCGGATAATGTTGGGTTCGTTGACGCCGCCATGGCCGAGCCTCTCGCCTGCGTGCTGCGCGGCATCCATGAAATGGGCGTAAATCCCGGCGACACAGTCGTCGTAATCGGCTGTGGCCCAATCGGCCTGAAATTCATCCGCATTCTTTCCGGACGCGGAATGCGCGTCATCGCCATCGGAAAGCGCAAGAGCCAAATGCGCGCCGCCGAACGCTTGGGCGCCATCGCAGCCTTTGACGCTGCGGAAATTGAGAACCCCGTGGGCCTCGTCCGCCAGATCTCCGAGGAGGGCCGCGGAGCCGACGCCGTAATCGAAGCGGTAGGCACGGCTGCCACCTGGCAATGGGCGCTCCAAATGGTCCGCAAAGGCGGGACCGTAAATCTTTTCGGCGGCTGTCCGCGCGGCACCGAGGTGAAAATCGATCCTACCGCGCTGCATTATTCCGAAATCACCATCAAGTCAACTTTTCATCATACCCCTCGGTTTATGCGCGAAGCGCTCGAAACCATTGCGCGCGGCGAGATTCGCGCCGCCGATTTCATCACGGGCGAAGCTCCGCTGTCTGACTTGCCCGAGGTTTTCGAGCACATGAAGAATCGGCACGGCGAAATGAAAACGGCCGTCATTCCCTAGGTTTTTGGACCGGCAGTAAAAGTAAGAGTAAGAGTAAAAGTCGTAGAATCTTGAACTGGAAGCAACCGCCGCCCGAATCAGGGCACCATGTTAGTCACACCTGAATTGAAAATCGCGCGTAACCTTCCCGCGGAGGGCTGCGGCCCCGCTGCCGCACAGCGCTACACGCGCTGGCTGGCCACCCATCACTACGAGAATTTCAACGTAGTATCCCGCCTGCTGCCTCGCCGCCTGCACCAACATTTCTACAATGTTTACGCCTATTGCCGCTGGTCGGATGATCTGGGCGACGAAGTCTCGACTCCCATGCGGGCGCTGGCCTTGCTCGACGCCTGGGAAACCGATCTGCGGCTGATCTACGAGCCCGGCCGCAGCCCTTCTCATCCCGTTTTGATCGCTCTGCGCGAAACCATCCGCGCGAAAAATATTCCGCTGCAGCCCTTTACCGATTTGCTGCGCGCGTTCCGCCAGGACCAGAAAGTCCATCGCTATCCGGATTGGGACTCCGTGTTGGACTATTGCGTGTACTCGGCGAATCCTGTCGGCCGGCTCGTTCTGTATCTCTGCGGCTATTCTGACGAAGCGCGCCAAAAGCTCTCTGATTACACCTGCACCGCTTTGCAACTGGCAAATTTCTGGCAGGACGTTTCGCGCGACCTTGAAAAAGGCCGCCTCTATATCCCTTTGGATGCGCTGGCCGAACACGGTCTCACCGAAGCCGACATCGCGGCGCGAACGTTTGACGCCCGATACGTTGCATTGATGAAATCTCTGATCGCGCGCACGCGCGCCTTGTTCATCGCCGGGCTTCCGTTGGCCCAAACGGTCGAACCTTTCCTGCGCGTCGATCTCGAAATGTTCAGCCGCGGCGGCCTCGCGATTCTCGGCGCCATCGAAGCCTCGGGGTACAACACGCTCGCACATCGCCCCGCGCTCACGAGATGGACCCAGCTGCAATTGCTGGCTGGCGCTTTCGCCTCGCGCGTCTTTTCGCGCAACACCATTCAAACGCCCGAAGCGCCGCCCGTAACCGCAGTCGAGCCCGATTGCATCGCGCAACCGGCTCCCGACTCCGTGGCCGCCGTGCGTTCCGACACCGAATCCGTCGCTGCTTCCTACTCCGAATGCGCGCGCATCGCCAGAGAATCTCGCAGCAGCTTCTATCTCGCTTTCTTCGGCCTGCGCAAGGAAAAGCGCAATGCGCTGTGTGCCCTTTACGCTTTCATGCGCCTGGTGGACAACGTCTCCGACGAGCCGGGCGACCTCGACTCCAAGCGCAATGGCCTGGCCCGCTGGCGCGCCATGCTCGATGACGCAATCGCCGGCCGTGCCACCGCCAGCCCAATTCTTCCCGCTCTCGCCGACACCATCGCGCGTTTCGAAATTCCCTCGCGCTACTTCCATGATTTAATTCTCGGCGCGGAAATGGATCTCACTGTCTCGTCCTACGCCACATTCGACCGGCTGTCGGAATACTGTTATCGTGTTGCAGGCACCGTAGGCCTCACATGCCTGCACGTTTTCGGTTTCAGCGATCCAAAAGCTCCGGATTTGGCCGAGCGCCTGGGCCTCGCATTTCAGTTGACCAACATCATTCGCGATGTTCGCGCTGATTTCGATATGGGCCGCGCCTATATTCCTGCGGAAGACCTCGAACGCTTTGGAGTTTCCCAGCTTTCCGGGCCGCTCACTCCGCAAATGCGCGAACTCCTCGAATTCGAAGCCGATCGCGCCTGGCATTTTTACCGCGAAGGCGCATCCCTGGTTGACCGTGTGGATGCGGACAGCCGCGCCACGCTCTGGGCCTTGATTCGCACTTACAGCAGCCTTTTGGCACGGATCGAAGAACGTGACTTCGATGTTTTTTCGTCCCGCATTTCTTTGTCGAGTGCGGAAAAAATTCAATATCTCCTCACGGCGGGGATGAGCGGTTGGTGGAAGAAGGATGCCCTCGCAAAGCGTTCTAGTGATCGGCGGCGGTCTGGCAGGACTGTCCTCCGCCGTCGCGCTGGCTGAAGCGGGCCTTCAAGTCCGCCTGCTCGAAAAGCGTCCCCACCTGGGCGGACGCGCCACTTCCTACGCGCTGCCCGATGGCAGCGAAGTGGACAACTGCCAGCATGTCACGCTCGGCTGCTGCACCAATTTAGCCGATTTTTATTCGCGCGTAGGCGCCGCCGCAAAGATTCGGTTTTATAACCGGCTCTATTTTGTGGATGCCCAGGGACGCCGCTCGACGATGGAAGCGTCGCCGCTGCCGCCGCCGCTGCACATGGCGCCGTCGTTCCTGCTTTTCAGTTCGCTGGATTTGGCGGACAAGCGAGCGATTGCAAGCGCGATGATGGAAATCGCCATGGCCGGCGGCAACCCGCCGGGAATCGACGGGTTTTCGATGCTCGACTGGCTGCACCGGATGAAGCAGACTCCGGCCGCCATCGACCGTTTCTGGCGCGTCGTTCTGGTCAGCGCTCTCGATGAGGAACTGTCGAGAACCGATGCGCGCTACGGAATCGAGGTTTTCTGGAAGGCTTTTCTCGCGAATAAAGGCGGATATCGTGTCGGTATCCCTTCAGTCCCTCTGGGCGATTTGTACGGAGGCTGCCGCGAGGCCATTCTGCAGCGCGGCGGGGAAGTCCGGCTTCGTTGCGGTATTCGTGAAATACGGATTCGGGAGAATCGCTTTGTGAGCGTCGCGATGGATGATGGTTACGAAATATCAGCGGATGCCTGCATCGCGGCCGTCCCGCAGGACGCTCTTTTGAATTTGTTGCCGGGGGAAATGGGTGAAGGGAATGGGTCGCTGGCCGGCTTGCACAATATCAAAACCTCGCCGATCACCGGCGTGCATCTGTGGTACGACCGCACAGTCATGACCGAGCCATTCCTCACGCTGCTCGATCACACTACTCAATGGGTGTTCAACAAAACTTTGCTGTATAAGACGGCTGAAACCGATGGCGCGAACGCCCGTCCAACTGGGCAGAGCGCACAGCCTTCGGAAGAAGGCGCGGACGGCCAGTATCTCCAACTCGTAATCAGCGCGTCCTACGGCCTCGTGCCGCAGTCGCGCCAGGAAATCATCGATCTGTGCCGCCGCGAACTTGCCGAAGTTTTGCCCGCTACTCGCGAAGCGCAGTTGCGCAAAGCCACCGTAATCAAGGAAGTGAACGCGACATTTTCGCCTGAACCAGGAGTGGACCGCTGGCGCCCACCGCAGAAGAGCTCGGTGGAAAATCTTTTTCTCGCCGGCGATTGGACTCGCACTGGGTGGCCCGCCACCATGGAAGGCGCGGTGCGAAGCGGCTATCTCGCCGCGGAAGCGCTGCTGGCTGAAATGGGCGAACCGAGAACGTTCCTGCGACCGGACCTGCCGTTTGAAGGCCTTTCAAAATTTTGGGCCAAACGAAACAGCGAGGCAGCGTCATGACTCCGCCGCGGAAGGGAACTGTCCCGTTGCTTGTGGAATCAAGATTCGTTTCATTTTCGGAAGGTACCCGTTACTTCGAGTATGATTTGGCAACCCCCAGGAGGTCCGATGGACCGGAAGTATAAGCAGAGGGGCTATAGCGACCGCGATGCCCAGGATAAGAAAAGAGAACGAGGCGACCGCCCAGCCGGTGAGTCGCGCCAGAAAGCGGAGCCGCGCCCGAAACAGGAAATGATGGGCCCGCGCACGCCTCGCATGGTCGGCACGGTGATGAGGGCGCGCTGTTCTAGTTGCGGCGCGGTGCTCACGCCCGGCTTCGATCCCACCGCTCAATGTCCCCGCTGCCACGCCGAGATGCATTCCTGCAAACAGTGCGTCCACTTCGATACCGGTAAGCAGTTTGAATGCACGCAGCCGATTCCTGAACGCATCGCGAAAAAGGACGCGAAGAACGATTGCACCTTCTTTGAATTGCGCATGACCGTCGAAAAAGATACATCGCCGGTGAACTACGCTGCCGCCACTCCGGCCGCATCTCCCGCCGCGGGACGCCCCAATGACGCGCGCAAAGCCTTCGAGGATCTTTTCAAGAAGTAACTGCCCCCACGAAATTCTAATTTTATCGAACGCAAGAAGCAGTTGTGCGCCTGCTCATTCTTTGAATGGTTCCTATTTCGGCGGAAGAGGAAAAAGTGTTGGTTCTTTCGAAGGCTCCGTGGCAATGGAATCGAGTTGCGGATAATGGTGGCGCAGTGTTTCGGGCACTTTGACCTTCCCGCCGTCGAGTAAGTGAATGAGCTGAAGCGCATTGACGACACCTTTGCCCTCAAAATGATTGTTGGTGATGACGAATGTCGTTCGCGCGTTCTTTGATACGTTTCGAACCCTCGCAACCCAAGGCTCCAGTTCCTTCTCTGAATAAAGATAGTTGTATCGCTCTGCTGCCGGCGCGGATGGATCGTCGCTGAACCACGTATCGTACCGGCGCCCGTGCAAACGCACATACCCAATCGGCGAGGTCACCTGCTCGCTCGGCTCGATGGACCGCCCAATCACCGGCTGGTCGATGTTGCAAAACCCCACCCCGCGCTCCTGCAGCAGTTCATAAAATTTCGCGTTGGCCCACGAGGAGTGCCGCACCTCCACCACCAGCGGATAATCGCGAAAGGAATCGAGTATGTGTTTTAATCGCGCCAGGTTGTCGCGGTCGGAATGAAACGAAAAAGGGAATTGCAGTAACACCGCTCCCAGCTTGTCCGCCCCGCGCAAGAGATCGAACCCAGCCCGCACCGCCTTTTCGTCTTCGGCGTTCGTCCCGCCTTCATGCGTGAATTTCTGCCAAAGCTTTGCCGTGAACAGAAACCGCGGGTTTGCCGCCACGCGCCCCAGCCATTGCGCCGCATGGGCCGCTTGCAGCGGGTGATAAAACGAAGTATTGATTTCGATCGTGTCGAAGAATTCCGCCAAATACGTCGCTTCATGAAACCCGCGCGCCCGCGGCGCCGGATACACCACCCCGTTCCAATCCTTATAAGACCACCCGGCTGGCCCAATGAAGACTCCCGCATGTTGAACGGAAGGTGTCTGTTTCTTGATTGCCATTCGCGGCGCGCTCATAAAATAGCTTTTAGCCTATGACGCCTTTCTCACCCCTGTCAATCAGGGCAAAACTTGCTTTTCCCGGGAACGCCAATCTCCCGATTGGCGCCCCCAAGCATATTGCAACCTGCCGCGCGGAGGACTATCCTAAGAAAGTCTTCCATGCGAACCCTCCTTCGTCTCTTTTATCGATTCATCACAAGGTGCCCGAATGAAAATCACCTACAGCCACATACAATCGAATCTGCGCGAAGCCATCGAACATGAAACCACCAGCCGTACTGCAAAGTTAAACCGCCTGCTGAAGCACTACCCCGAGGATTCCGTCCTGCTCCACGGATCGCTCGAAGAAAATCCGCACGAGCATCAATTCAGCTACTCGCTGAACCTGACGACTCCCACCGGAACTTTGCATGCGACCGGGTCGGGCGCCGATGCCCGTGCCGCCGCCAAAGCTGCGTTTGCCGAAATCGAGCGCCAGCTGAAGAAGCATCAGGAAAAGCTGCGTAAAGATTATCTTTGGAAACGCAAGCGCCCGCGCTCGGGTGTCCTGACACCAGGTGAAGTCCCCTCGGCCGACTAGCTCCGTTCCTTATTTGCGCGCCGCCTTGGGCACCAGCCCGGTTATATGCCGTGCCGCGACTTCATTTATCAACTCCGTGGTAAACTTCGAAGCTCCAAGGGAGACTCGCGCGAGCGACAGCCGCGAATCTTCCGGCGACTCAGCTTTGATTTTTAGTTCGAGGTGACACCATGAAAGCTAATCAATTGCTTCACAATTTGGGCCAGAGCCTCTGGCTGGACAACATCACGCGCGATTTGCTGAATAGCGGCACCCTCGCTCGCTACATCGCCGACCTATCCGTCACTGGGCTCACTTCCAATCCCACGATCTTCGAGAAAGCCATCAGCGGCAGCACCGCCTATGACCCCGCTATCCGCGAGAAGCTGGCGAAGGGTGTTTCAGGCGAGAAACTCTTTTTTGAACTGGCGCTGGAGGATCTCACCCGCGCCGCCGATCTGTTTCGACCCATCCACGATCGCACCAGCGGCGTAGACGGCTGGGTCTCGCTGGAAGTTTCGCCGCTCCTCGCTCACGACACAGCCAGCACTCTCGCCGCGGCCAAAGATTTGTCCGCCAGTGCCGCGCGCCGCAATCTCTTCATCAAGATTCCCGGCACCAAAGAGGGTCTCCCCGCCATCGAAGAAGCCATCTTCGCCGGCATTCCTATCAACGTCACTCTCTTATTCTCCCGCGAGCAATATGTCGCTGCAGCCGAAGCTTTCCTCCGCGGCATCGAGCGCCGCATCGAAGCCGGACTCGATCCCACCGTGGGCTCCGTCGCATCGATATTCGTAAGCCGTTGGGACGCTTCTGTCGCCGGCAAGGTGCCGGCCGAACTGACCAACAAGCTCGGCATCGCCATCGCGCAGCGCACCTACCGTGCCTATCGCACTCTGCTCGGTTCGCCGCGCTGGCAGCGTGCCTACAATGACGGCGCGCGTCCTCAACGCCTGCTCTGGGCCAGCACCGGAACGAAAGATCCAAAGGCGTCCGACATCCTGTACGTGAAAGCCCTCGCTGCTCCGTTCACCGTGAACACCATGCCCGAAGCCACCTTGAACGCTCTCGCCGAGCACACCGACCTCGGCAACATCCTGCCGGCCGACGGCGGCGATTGCGAACAAGTATTGGCGCAGTTCGCCAAGGCCGGCATCAATATCGAGGCGTTGGCCGCGCAACTTCAGGACGAGGGAGCCAAGTCGTTCGTAAAATCCTGGAATGAACTGATGGACGTCATCAAGTCCAAGAGCGCCGTGCTCAACAAGGCCGCGACGAGCTAATCCCGGCCTGACGAAAGGAACAACAGATATGGCCGCACGCGTAAAGCCCGTTGCAAAGAGCAAAGCAGCCACGCCGCTCACCAAACTCAAGGCCTGGAAGGCCCTCGGCGCGCACTATAAAAAAGTCCAGAAACTTCACCTCAAAAAACTATTCGCGGATGACCCCAAACGCGGCCTGCGCCTCACCCTTGACGCCGTCGGCATTTTCTTCGATTACTCCAAGAATCGCGTCACCGACCAGACCCTCAAGCTCCTCCTTCAGCTCGCCGAAGAATCCCACCTGCGCGGCCGAATCGACGCAATGTTCCGCGGCGACAAAATCAACGTCACGGAAAATCGCGCTGTCCTGCACATCGCTCTGCGCGCCCCCAAAGGATCTTCCATCGTCGTCGATGGCGAAAACGTCGTGCCGCAAGTTCACGCCGTGCTCGACAAAATGGCCCGCTTCTCCGACCGCATTCGCAGCGGCGAATGGAAAGGTCACACCGGCAAGCGCATTCGCAACGTCGTCAACATCGGCATCGGCGGCTCTGACCTCGGCCCGGTAATGGCTTACGAAGCCCTCAAGTATTACAGCGACCGCTCGATGACCTTCCGCTTCGTCTCCAACATCGATGGCACCGATTTTGCCGAAGCCGTCCGCGACCTCGACCCTGCAGAAACTCTCTTCATCGTTTCTTCCAAAACTTTCACCACGCTCGAGACCATGACCAACGCCCACACCGCGCGCGATTGGGCGCTCGCCGGTCTGGGAGGCGACGAGAAATCCATCGCCAAGCATTTCGTCGCCGTCTCCACCAACGCCGCCGGAGTCGCGCAGTTCGGCATCGACACCGCCAACATGTTCGAGTTCTGGGACTGGGTCGGCGGCCGCTACTCGATGGATGCAGCCATCGGCCTTTCCACCATGGTTGCCATCGGCCCCGCGAACTTCCTCGCCATGTTGCACGGCTTCCACCTGATGGACGAGCATTTCCGCACCGCCCCATTCAAACAAAATCTTCCCGTGCTTATGGGCCTCCTCGCCGTCTGGTACAACAATTTCTTCGGCGCGCAAACCGCCGGCGTTTTTCCCTACGAGCAATACTTGAAACGTTTCCCCGCCTATCTCCAGCAGCTCACCATGGAGAGCAACGGAAAACACGTCACGCTGGCAGGCGCTCAGGTCAACTACCAGACCGGCCCAATCTACTGGGGCGAGCCGGGCACCAACGGCCAGCATTCCTTCTACCAGCTCATCCATCAAGGAACCAAACTGATCCCCTGCGATTTTATCGCCTTCGATCAGCCGCTCAATACAATCGGCCACCACCACGACATGCTTTTGGCCAACGTCTTCGCCCAGGCCGAAGCTCTCGCGTTCGGCAAAACGGCCGAGCAGGTCAAAGCCGAAGGCACTCCTGCCTGGCTCGTCCCGCATCGCGTCTTCGAAGGTAACCGCCCGTCAAACACCATCCTTCTCGACAAGCTCACTCCCGAAGCGCTCGGCAAGCTCGTCGCTCTTTACGAGCACAGCGTTTTCACCCAAGGCACCATCTGGCAGATCGATTCCTTCGACCAATGGGGCGTTGAACTCGGCAAAGTCCTCGCGCAGCGCATCATCGCCGAACTCGAAAGCGGCAGAGAGCCCAAGCTCGCGCATGACAGCTCGACGAATAATTTAATCGGTCGCTACCGCAAATCACGGAAGCCTTCATAGCAGTTGAGGAATCAATTTTGAAAAGGAGTCAACAATGCAACTCGGAATGATCGGCCTGGGAAGAATGGGAGCAAACATGGTTCGCCGCCTGATCAAAGGCGGCCACCAGTGCGTGGTTTACGACCGCACGCCGAAAGCAGTGGACGAGTTGGTCCAGTACAAAGCCGTCGGCTCCTCGTCGCTCGAAGATTTTGTGAAAAAGCTGCAAAAGCCCAGAGCCATTTGGCTGATGGTCCCCGCCGCAATCGTGGACCAATGCCGCGACGGTCTCCTGCCCTATCTCGAAGCAGGCGACATTCTGATTGACGGCGGCAATTCCTATTACATAGACGACATTCGCCGCGCCAAGGAACTCGCGCCGAAAAAGATTCACTACGTGGACGTCGGCACCAGCGGCGGCGTCTGGGGCCTCGAACGCGGCTACTGCATGATGATTGGCGGCGAACAGGATGTGGTCAAGCACCTCGACCCCATCTTCGCTACCCTGGCGCCCGGCATCGGCAACATCGATCGCACGCCCGGACGCGACAAAATCGGCGGCACCGCCGAGCAGGGCTACCTCTACTGCGGGCCAAACGGCGCCGGCCACTTCGTGAAAATGGTTCACAACGGAATCGAGTACGGCATGATGGCCGCCTACGCCGAAGGACTGGGAATTCTGCGCGCCGCCAACGTCGGCAAACAGCAACACGCCGTCGACGCGGAAACCACTCCCTTGCGCGACCCCGAGCACTATCAATACGATCTCAATTTGCCAGACGTCGCCGAAGTCTGGCGCCGCGGCAGCGTCATCGCTTCGTGGCTCTTGGATCTCACCGCTTCCGCGCTGATCAAGGATCCTAATCTCGCCAAGTTCGAAGGCAAAGTTTCCGATTCCGGCGAAGGCCGCTGGACCATTAAAGCCGCCATCGACGAAGCCGTCCCCGCCAACGTCCTCACCGCCGCCTTGTACGAGCGCTTCAGCTCCCGCGGCCAAGCCGACTTCGCCGACAAACTCCTCTCCGCCATGCGTTTCGAATTCGGCGGCCACCTGGAGAAAACCGAAAACAAGTCCCACTCCGCCAAATAACGCGGAATGGTTACACGCGCCCCGTGCCAGGCTGCACTGGCTTGTGCGGCCATGTGTAGCACGCCGGGGCGAGGTTTTTCTCCATCCGAAATCCATCCACTAAAATTTGAAATGCTCACGACATTCAAGTCCTTGCCTTCTGCTTGCGAACTTCCTATCATCGTTGCGATGAAAATTAGGTTTAGAATCGGCGATGAGCAGCACGGCGAGCAGTCGCCGCAGCACCACTGCTCCGCGAACCCGCCGTTGGCGTGGTCGTCCCGAGGCCTTGTCTCAAGCCATATGCCGCCGACCCAAAATCCCGCCTACGATTTTCTCCGTAGGGGCGCGGGAGCATGCCCGCATTTTGGGTCCCGAGCGCAGTCGAGGGGCTGCGCCCGCTTCAGCTCAGCCGACCAACCGCTTCGTAGGGGCACAGCATGCTGTGCCCGGTGCAGCCCGGCCGACCAACGCCACTTTTTAGCCACCACCCGCTCAATACCAGCCGTCGCGTCTTGGCTCCGCTTTCAACCGCAACCTACTAGCCCAGGGATGTCTCCGGCGACCGAAAAAATGCCCGAAACCGGGCAACACGCGCGCATTTCTACCCGGTTCTGGGCCAAAAGTAGAAGTTGCAGAAAACAAACCATTAAACCCTGTCTACCCGGTTCTAGAATTGCACAATGTGCCGCAAGCGAATTGCCGAGTTCCATCGGCCAGCCACTAAGGAGAAACCGATGACTCCCACCCAAGTCGCCCCCCCAAAGACCGACGCCGAGATGGCTCAACTAGCCATCAACACCATACGCACGCTTTCCATCGATGCGGTACAAGCCGCCCAATCCGGACATCCCGGCACCCCCATGGCCCTCGCGCCCGTTGCTTACACCCTCTGGAACCGCGTCATGCGCTTCGATCCCAAAGACCCCATCTGGCCCGACCGTGATCGCTTCGTACTCTCCAACGGTCACGCCTCGATGCTGTTGTGGTCTATCCTCCACCTTTCAAAAGTCCAGGCGGTTGATGCTGAATACGAAAACTTGGGTCAGCCGTCGGTAACTCTCGACGACATCCGCCGATTCCGCCAGCTCGATAGTCGCGCTCCCGGACACCCCGAATATCACTGGGTCTCCGGCGTTGAAACCACCACCGGCCCGCTAGGCCAGGGCGTCGCGACAAGCGTCGGCATGGCTATCGGAGAAAAGTGGCTCGCCGCCCACTACAATCGCCCGGACTTCGAAATTTTTGACTACAACATCTACGCGATCTGTGGCGACGGCTGCATGATGGAAGGCATTTCGTCGGAAGCCGCGTCTCTCGCCGGCCACTTGGGCCTCGACAATCTTTGCTGGATCTACGACAACAACCACATCACCATCGAGGGTCACACCGACATCGCCTTCACCGAAGATGTTGCGACGCGCTTCCTGGCCTACGGCTGGAACGTCCTGCGCGTCGGCGACGCCAACGACATCGATCGCATCGAAAACGCCTTCGCAGTTTTTCGCAAGACGAAGGGAAGGCCGACTTTCATCGTTCTCGATAGTCATATCGGTTGGGGTTCGCCTAATAAACAAGACACTCCCGAAGCGCACGGGGAGCCGCTGGGCGACGAAGAAGTCCGGCTCACCAAACGTGGATATGGCTGGCCCGAGGACGCAAAGTTCCTGGTTCCGGACGGCGTTTACGACCACTTCGCAGCCGGAGTAGGAGCTCGCGGCGCAAAGGCCCGCATCGAGTGGACAAAACTCTTCGCCGCCTACCGCGCAAAATATCCCGAACTCGCCGCGGAAATTGACCTCATGCAGCGCCGCGACCTTCCAAACGGTTGGGACCGCAACCTTCCCGTTTTCCCCGCCGACCCGAAAGGAGTCGCGGGCCGTGAAGCATCCGGAAAAGTGTTGAACGTACTCGCGCAAAATATTCCCTGGTTTATCGGAGGTTCCGCGGACCTCGGCCCCTCCAACAAGACCACGCTGAAATACGAAGGCTCCGGAAACATCCAAGCGGCTACTCCTGGCGGAAAGAACCTGCATTTCGGAATTCGCGAGCATGCTATGGCTGCGGTTGTGAACGGCCTTTCGCTCTCAAAACTCCGGGCTTTCGGCGCCACATTTTTCATCTTTAGCGATTACGCGCGTCCCGCTATCCGTCTCTCGGCACTGATGGAGCTTCCAACCATCTTCGTCTTCACCCATGACGCCATGGGCGACGGAGAAGACGGCCCCACGCACCAACCCGTAGAGCATCTCGCGTCCTTGCGCGCCATTCCTGGGCTAATCACGCTGCGTCCGGGTGACGCCAATGAAGTCGTCGAAGCCTACCGTTACATCATGAAGCTGCGCCACCAACCCGCGGTGTTGGCGCTGTCACGCCAGCCCTTGCCCACTTTGGATCGAAGCAAGTATGCAGCTGCATCTGGTGTTGCGCGCGGCGCTTACATTCTTGCCGACGCCCCCGGAGCAAACCCTGAAGTAATCATCATCGCCACCGGCAGCGAACTGAGCCTCGCAGTGGAATCTCACGAAAAGCTACTGGCCGACGGCGTCCGCTCGCGCGTCGTTTCCATGCCGTCCTGGGAAATATTCGACCACCAGCCGGAGGAATACCGCCACAGCGTGCTGCCGCCCAACGTGCGAGCGCGAATCGCCGTCGAGCAAGCCTCCAGCTTCGGATGGGAGCGCTACGTCGGCACCAACGGCCATCTAACCTGCATGAAAACTTTCGGCGCCTCCGCTCCGCTCAAAGAGTTGCAAAGAAAATTCGGCTTCGAACCCGACCAAGTCGTAGCCGCCGCCAAGGAGCTCCTCCGTAAAAAGTGAATCCGCGAATCGTCCGCGCGACCGGCCGGCAGTCGGCGATTTCCGAAAGGTCTGGCGGGAACGGTATGCTAAACTTAATTTCGCAAACTGGACGCCAGTAGTCGCAGACCCGCATTCGCGAAGTCGCGAAGCCCACGTTTGATCATAATCAATCCAGGGGCGTAGCTCAGTGGTAGAGCAGCGGCCTTTTAAGCCGAAGGTCGTGGGTTCGATCCCCACCGCCCCTACCAAACCTTCCCTCGATCAGCAGAAGACATTTGACGATTTTGAATCCGGCGACGCGCCCGGTTCGAACATATTTTCAGTAGCAAGGAAACTTCATTTGATATAGTGTCCGACGGTCATGCACGCCCCTTCCAACTCACTGAACGATCCCGCCGCGGCTGCATTCCAACCTCTCACCTCCAATCAGATTCGCGGCTTCTGGGCATCCTGGGGTGGATGGACGCTGGACGGAATGGATTCCTTCGTTTACGCGCTCGTCCTTGTACCGTCTTTGCGCGAACTGCTTCCGAACTCCGGCATTCAGGCCACCAAGGGCAACGTGGGGCTGTACGGAGGTTTGCTCTTCGCCCTGTTTCTGGTCGGCTGGGGACTTGCGTTCCTCTGGGGGCCGATCGGGGACAAGTTTGGCCGCGTGCGCACGCTAATGCTGACCATCGTGTGGTATTCGGTATTTACTTTTCTCAGCGCGTTCGTCACCAGCGTGTGGCAACTCGCGATTCTTCGCCTGCTGGCCGGCGTTGGGATTGGCGGGGAATGGGCCATGGGCGGAACTTTCGTTGCGGAATCGTGGCCTGAGAACCGGCGTCGCATGGGCGCGGGCTTGATGCACACGGGCTACTACGTCGGCATATTTCTCGCCGCGCTGGCAAACTACGGCATCGGTAGCCGCTATGGCTGGCGCGCCATGTTTATCGTAGGGGGTGTTCCGGCACTGCTGCTGGCCTGGATACGCCACGGAGTTGCCGAACCCGCTGCCTGGAAGAACAAAGAAAGTGTTATACGGTCATGGGCTGTCTGGCGTCCCTTCGCGACGCTGTTTTCGGCTGCCTGGCGCCGCCGCACGATCGTGAATGCGCTGCTCATGCTGGCCTCCATTTGCGGACTGTGGGCCGGAACCGTGTATGTGCCTTCTGCCATCACGTCCCTTGCCGAAGCCGGCGGGCGCAGCACTCCACAGGCTGCGCAACTGGCTTCCTGGGGCATCATGCTGGTTTCGTTCGCTACGATTCTCGGTTGCCTGGCCATGCCACGGATTGCCGAGATAGTTGGACGGCGCGGAGCGCTCGCCATCTTCTTTACTCTAATGATGGTATTCATTGCGCTGACCTTCGGCAAAGTTTTCTATCTGGGGCCGAGCGCGCTACCGTGGTTTTTCGTTTGCCTCTTCTTTCTGGGGCTAGGAGGCGCCAACTTCGCCGTCTATACCCTGTGGCTGCCCGAGCAATATCCTACGGAGTGCCGCGCGAGCGCTTTCGCCTTTTCCACCTCGTTCGCCCGATTTGGCGGCGCTGGAATCACGTTCCTGGTAGGGGCCGGAGTGCGGCATTTCGGCTCGCTGGGAACTCCGGTCGCGTTGACATCTATTGCCTTCGCTATTGGCTTGCTTCTCATTCCGCTAGCCGCGGAGACACGCGGCAAGGCGCTGCCCGCTTAGTTCGTACATTCAGCTAACCACGCGCAACTTCAAATCGCGAGTTCGAAACATTTTTGTAACATCCCGAAGTTATAATTCTGACCATGACGGAATCACACGCGCACGGCATTTTGGCGAACGACGAGATGAAAGTTCATTATAATTTGAGGATAATGCCCCGGTTCTTTAGCAGCTTGTTGCGAGCGATCCGTGAGCGGCGCGGCACGGATATGTCTTACATGTGCCGCCATCTCCTTTCCGAGCGCGGCGAGGCTTCGCAGACGGCGCTGGCCCAGGAAATCATCAGCGCCTACAAGGCGATGGGCGCGGAGCAGCGGCTGAGGTTCTTCGAAATGCTGTCGAGTGACTTTACGCCGGATAAAGGTGCGATCCTCCGTGCGGCAGCTGAATACGAACGCAAGCCGGGGTCAGCCACCTTGGCGGCTCTGTCCGCAGCCGTCGAATCGCCACGCCAGGAGCTGTTCCGCCGGATCAACACGGCGCCAGGCGGCACCGAAACTCTGGTGACGCTGAGAGAGCATGTACTGGATGCCAACAACGGAAGTTTCGCCGCGCTGGACCTCGACCTGAAGCATTTATTCAGGTCCTGGTTCAACCGAGGGTTCCTGCACCTCGAACGCATCAGCTGGCACACCTCGGCTTTGATCCTGGAAAAACTTATTGGCTATGAATCAGTACATGAGATTAATGGCTGGCCGGACCTTCACCGGCGTCTCGAGGCTGACCGGCGCTGCTTTGCTTTTTTTCATCCGGCGCTGGTGGAAGAGCCAATCATCTTTGTGGAAGTGGCGCTGTCGAAGGGGCTCACGGGTGATTTGGAACCTTTGCTGGATATTCACGCGCCGGTTCTCGCGTCCAAGACCGCGGATGCAGCCGTCTTTTATTCCATTAACAATTGCTTGCGGGGTTTGCGAGGCGTTCCTTTCGGCAGCTTTCTGATCAAGCAGGTGGTGGACGAGCTAGCCGCCGAGCTTCCCAATATTCAAACCTACGGCACTCTTTCGCCGCTGCCGAACTTTTCGCGAGCCTTGCGGGATCAGAAAAATGAAGAAGGTTTCACGCACGCGCGCCTTTTGCGTTTACTGGCGGATCATGCACGTAATCTCACTGCGGCGGGAGGGCGGCGCGACCCGGAGGAAGCCCTGTTCCATTTGCTCGAGGAACCGCTGAAGCACCGAGAGGTTCTTGCACGGCCTCTCGAACGCTTGGCTCTCGCTTATCTCACACAAGTGCGTCAGAACGGTAAGCTCTACGACCCTGTCGCTATGTTTCACCTTTCGAATGGCGCGCGCATGGAGAGGATCAACACGTTTGGGAACCTGCGTCCGTACGGCTTGCAAGCTTCGTTTGGGGTGACCGTAAATTATCAATATCTTCCCGAAGAACTCGAGGAGAATCACGAACGCTTTGTTAGAGGAGAGATCCAGGTTTCCAGCGATCTGGTCTCGGACTACAAAGCGGTAGCGCGGGCATGGCAGGCGACTAAACCAGAAACTACCGGCTCAATGTCTCGCTCGCGACGAAGCCAAAAAAGACACTAGCTCCGACGTTCGATGCCGTCAGATTGCGCTACGCGGTGCCACCCGCTTTTACCGGCGTCGCCGTATCGGGAAGCGCAGCAGGTTCCTCCGATTTTCGGACGACGCGCGCTGCGAGAGGCTTCAGCCACAGCAAAGCCATGAAGGCCGCGATTACATCGCACACAATCATGGCCCAAAACACCTTTGACCAGGAACCGGTCTTGGCGAAGAGCCAGGCGGCGCCGGGCCCGGCGAAGGCCGTAGCTACGCCCTTGGCGGTGTACACGATGCCATAGTTTGTGGTGGCCCATTTGTTTCCGAATAGGTCGCCCGTGATAGAGGGGAACAAAGAATAGATATTGCCCCACGCGAAGAAACACAAGCCTGACAACGCTACAAACCAGACTGGATGGCTGATTAATTGGAGCAGGGCATATACCGCGAACGCTTCGAGGATGAAAGAGATGAAGATGGCATTCTCCCGGCCGATGTGGTCCGACACCCAGCCCCAGAACGGACGTGTCAACCCGTTCAAGATGCGATCGACGGTGATGGCCAGCACCAGAGCGGTCATGCCCCAGAGCACCACCACTTTATCCACGTGATATGAGGAAGCCATGGGGTTGAGTTGCACGGTGACCACGATGCCGCCGAAGGCCAGCATGGTCATCATCAGGTAAATGACGTAGAAAGACGGCTGGCGCAGCATTTGCCACGGCGTCATGTCCACAGCCGAGGTTTTCACTCTGGCTTTGATCTTCGCTTCTTTTGCTTTCCAGTTTGGCGGTGTCCATCCCTCCGGCGGCCTGGCGACGAAGAGAGAAGCAAACAGTACGACTACGCCCTGAATAATTCCCCAAAAAATAAAGGTGTGCTGGTAGCCCGATTTTTGCAACATCGCGGCCACGGGAGCGATGGTGGTTGCCGTGCCTATGCCGAAAGCTCCCGCAGTCAAGCCGACGCATAGGCCGCGATGATCCGGGAACCATTTCAGAGCATTCCCGATGGTTCCTCCATAAACCGCGCCGGCTCCGATACCACCGAGCCCGTACCAAAAATAGAGGGCGTGAAGCGTCTCGGCTTTGCCGGATCCGATCCAGCCCAGTCCGGCCAGGATCGCGCCAAAACCCAACATCAACCGGGGTCCGATTCGATCGACCAGATATCCTTCAAACGGCACGAGCCAGGTTTCCAGAGCGACGAATAAAACAATGGTCCATTGCACAGCCTCCAGCGAGACGTGCAGATGCGCTTGAATGGGCTTGGTAAAGAGGGTCCACGCATATTGGAGGTTGGCTACGGCCATCATCGCAACGATGCCGGCGGTCAATTGAATCCATCGATTTGGAATACGCGAGGGGTGGATCAGAGACGCTGGAGACACAGCCATAGGCATACCTCCGTGATCGTGCGCTAAACCTTAGCGAAGCACTTCCCGATCAGCTCTTTTCCGCAGGGTTGCCACAGCCTATTCAAGCGGCCCCTGAGCTTGGAAATGCCTTCGTTCGTTGGGAACTTTGATACACTGGTCCACTAACCGAACCACTTGCGCAGCGGAATTTAGCAGCCTCGCCACAGGCTGTCAAGCACTGGCTGTGATTTCACAACCGCGAGACTCGAGCTGCCCGCGAGCTTATCGGAATTTTGGCGAGTAGCGGTAGACGGAAGGGACGACGATGGAAGAGAACTTGCCGGACTTGCGAACGCAGATCGAAACCTACCTCACCCACCTGGATGGTTTGATCCGGCGCGGGCGCCAGGTTCGCGACACGTTGACGGCTGAGCCATCCAATCCAGCGGCGATGGCGGCTACGCGCGCCTGGCAGGAAGACTGTGGGGTCACGATCAATCAATTGTCCGGAGGGAGCAAGGCGCATTGGCTGGCGCGGTCGTTTAGCGAATCGTTTTTGATGCGTACAGCGGACGGCCGGGCGGTCACGGGGGCGGCGCCAACGGAGATCGTCACTCGCTTGATCGAGGTACTTGAGCAGGCCGTTGCCACTCTTTCTGGAATGGGCGACCGCACGGACGCTTCCGGGCTCGCGACCGCCTCCGCATCATCGGAAGCGCCGCCACCTCGCCGGTTCGAGTTCGTTCACAGCGCCGAACTCCGACCCGTTGTCGAGCAGGCCTACATCGATAGCAAGCGCGCTTTCGAGAAGGGTGATTACGATCTCGCGCTGCGCACTTCTTGCGGAATCCTGGAAGCCATCGTTACCGACGCGCTGGAAAACAAAGGCCAGATTGCGCTGGCCGGCTCCGGCGCGCCTGCGGGAAAGATTGGGGATTGGGCGTTCGAGACGCGGCTCGCGGTCGCTGAGGAGGCCGGACTCATTCGCGGAGGATGCGCACGGCTGCCGGCAGTCGCGAGGTCGTATCGGGATCGCGCCAAAGTTAACGGAGAGAGCGGTCTTCAGACGACCATTTCCGAACGCGATGCGCGACAGGCAGGGCAGGTGCTGAACGTTATCATGAGAGATCTAGATCCCGGCCGGTAGAGATCTGCAGGAAATGCGGCGGCTATTTCGAGTCCGAGCTTATGGTCGCGATCGTACGGTCAATCTTCGAGGTCTTGCCGGAACACCGGTTGCGATGGATTCAGGCTGCCATCGATGACACCCACGAGCATCTCCGAGTATGCGTTCGTTGCTTCCGGCAATGTTGCGTAGCCGCGTTCGCGCTGCAGCGCCCCGGTGGCCGAGTAGATGAGCGTGAAATAGCGGCCCGCCGAATACTGAAGTTCGAGCAACTTGCTCGGCATGTCCGGATCCCCTACTTGCCCCAGCACGTCCATCAGCGCGACAGTCCACTGCACTCCCTTGGGGTCGGTGACGACCTCGCGCTCCAGGAACTGCCAGTCGTCCATGCTCCACAGCGGCATATTTATTCCAGTAGCTGCTCGAGCGCGCGTCCGACCTGCGAGGCGGTGAACGGTTTCGGGATCAGCAGGACTTTTCGGGCGTTTCGAGAATGGAGGCTCGCGCTAGCTTCCTCCGGTGTATCGCTGATGATGACGATGGGAAGTTCGGCGTGATCCGGGTGGTGACGCACAGCGTCGAAGAGCGACTCGCTCATGTCGAAAGCGGAACAATCGAGCACGAGCGCATCGGAGCGGTTCTCCACAAGGAGTTCGTTGACGGTTACGGTAAATCCCGATGCAAAAACCTCGTAGCCCAGATCACGCAGCGAAAACGTGAGAAGCTCGGCAATCTGCGGCGTGTCGTCGATGAGCAGGACGCGGCGCAAGCGTATCCTACTTCTTGGCGGCTCCGAAGCCGGGCAACCGCTTCTTCTTGCCTTCGCACTGCTCCAGGTCCATCACCCACACTCGGCCGCCGGCGGTGTAGTAGGCGCGGCGGTCGTTCTCAAACATCGCGCCCCAGGCTTCGAGCGTGCGCATGGCGAAGGTGTAGCCCTCGAAGTTGTTGCGCGCGTGGTCCAGCACTTCATTGGTGTGCCAGTTGTCGGTGAGGATCGCGTCACCGCCATGCACGCGCAGGACGGTGTAGTAACGGTCGAACGCCGCTTCGTCTCGTACCTCTCGCGTCGAACCGCGCTTCTTGCCTTCGCTGACGACGTAACTTTCCTGCGCCTCGGGTGCGGCTGGCGGAGGAGGTACCGTTGCTTTGGTGTTCATAGAGTTTGCGCCACCGTCTCGGCTTCGGCTGCAGCCGCCATGTTGACCAGGTTTTTCGCATCCGCGGCCTGGATCAAAGCCTCGGGCAATGCGACATCCATCATTCGCCATTGCTCGTTGGCAAATTTCTGCAATTTGGCGATGTGCTCGGCGTGGAGGTGGCCGAAGCGTCCTTGCAATTTCAAGTACTCGGACACGGGCCGCATGTTTTGCGGGCGGAAGCTGTAATCAAATGCACGCTTCTCGGGGTTCCATTCCCAAATGGGATAGAGGCCGCATTCCACGACCAACCGGCCGAGATCAATCGAGCGCGGCGTCTCGTACACAAAGCCCTTCTGGCACGGGGTGTAGATCATCAGGTACGCCGCGCCCTTGTGGTTGAGACCCTTGCGGACTTTGTTCATCAAGTCGATGGGGTAGCCGACGCTGGCGGTGGCCACGTAGCAGTGCGGATGGCCGGCGGCCATCATACGTGCGAGGTCCTTGGGGAAAAGCGTCTTCGCTTCGGGAACCATGGGGCCCGGAGGAGTGAAAGTGGTCATGCCGCCGTAGGGCGTGCGCGACGAGGCCTGAATGCCGGTGTTCGCGTACTGCTCGTTGTCGTAGCAAATAATCAGGCAGTCGTGATTGCGATAGAGCGCGCCGGAAATGGAAGCGAGGCCGATGTCGGACGCGCTTCCGTCGCCCGCTTCACAGATAATGTTGGGGAAGTCGCCCTTCCACTTGCCCTTGCGGATCATGGCTTCATAGGCGGCGGCGACGCCCGCGGTGAAGCTGCCTGCGCTGCCAATTTGAGTGTGGGCCCAGGGAACGTTGTAGGGCGTGCACAAATACGAGCTGTTCGCGACGTACATGCAGCCCGTTGGTCCGACGAGAATCGTGTTGTCGCCGGCCGCCTTGGTGGTCATGCGGTACTGGATCGAGGGCCCGCAGCCGGCACAGGTGCGGTGGCCGGGAACGAAGGGCTCGGACGAAGGCAATTCAGGGTTGAAGAAACGCGCCCCCTGATTCGGGCTGCCGAGAATCGGCAAAACCTGGCGCTGGACTTCAATCGTTGGCATATCAATTCCTCCCAATAGCAAAACTATGCACCGCTAATTACTTTGTGCAGACCTTTAGATCCGCATAAAAATTCTCTACTCTTCGAATCCGACCCAATGTGTGCGCTTTTCGATTTTGCCTTGTTTCTGCGCATCCGTCATTTTCTGCGCCATCCAGTAAAATTCCTTTAGCACGATGGCCTCGCCGCCCATTCCCGCCATGAACGAGACGACGAGCGGTTTCTGTTTGCTTTCGTAGAGAGCGGCGCAGACTTCGCCATACAGCACGCCGCCGCTGCTCACGCTGCCAAGTCCCATGTTGGTCTCGACCACGCCGACCACTTTGAACTTACTGAGAACTTCCTTCACCCGATCGGTCGGGTATGGTCTGATGGTGCGAAGCCTTACGAGACCGACTTTCAGGCCCTTATCGCGCATATGCTGAATCGCAAAACGCGCGGTGACCGCGTGGGCGCCTTGCAGGAAAAAAACGATGTCCGCTCCATCGGTTTGGAACTCTTCGATCCAGGGATCGTAGCGGCGGCCGAAGATATTCGCGAATTCGTCGTGGACCTGCTCGATCACCGCCATTGAATCTTCCATGGCGCGCGCGCGTTCCAACTGAAGCGGCGGTCCCTGCTCGGGCATGATCTGCGGGCCGTGCGACACGGGATGCCGCGGATCGAGCGGGTAGGGATGTTTGTAAGGCGGGAGAAATTCTTTTACCTGGCCGGTATCAGGCAAATCGACGTCACTCGTAATGTGGGAGACGAAGAAGCCGTCCTGGCAGACCATCTGAGGCAAGAGCACGCGCGGATCTTCGCCGATCCGATAGGCCATCAGGTGGTTGTCGAACGCTTCTTGGGCATCGCACGACCAGCCCATGAGCCAGCCCATGTCGCGGGTGGAGAGCGCGTCGGTGTGTTCGGAACCGAAATCGCCGGGGGGATCGAGCGTGCGGTCGGCGATCATCATTTGCACCGGCATACGGCTGCCAGAGATCGGCGAATAAAGCTCGTAGGCGAACTGCACGCCGACGCCGGAACTTCCGGTGAACACGCGTGCGCCGCTGGAAGCTGCGCCGTGCGCGATGCTCAATTGCGAGTGCTCGCTATCGGCCACGATGTACTCGGCGTCGAGTTCGCCATTGGCCACCATTTGCGCCAGCGCCATCATCGTTGCGGTGTAAGGCCGGATGGGGTAGGCCGTAATTACATCCACGTCGGCGTACTTGGCGGCCTGCGCAGCTGCGACGCAGCCGTTTATCCGGACGGTTCTCTTTTTTACTTCTGTAGCCGTTGGCATGGTTCGCTCCGATGCTAAATGTTCTTCGCCGCCCGGTCGCCCAGATTTTTCAGCTCTTCGGCTTGCCGGCCGTGCAGTCCCGGCGAAACGGCGAAGGCCGTATCCATTCGCACCACGCCGCTATCGAAGTCCAACTCGGGCACGCCTTCGAGGCAGCCAGTGGGACATTCTTCGATGCACACGCGGCACCCCTTGCAGTAATCCACCAGAATCTTATAGAGGCCATTCGACCGAACGTCACGCACGATGCACGGCTCGGGACAGACCAGATAACAATTGTCGCAGGCGTTGCAGGTTCCGCAACTGAAGCAGCGATTGGCTTCCTCGACGGCCTGCTCTTCCGAGAACGGCTGAATCACTTCTTCCTGCGTTTTGCGACGGCTCACCGGCGGCAGCAGCGCTTGCTTCACGCGCGGGAAGTGCGGGAAGTACGTCATGTTCATACGGTTTAAATCGAAGATGACGTCGACGGGAACTGTGCGCGGCTCGAGTGGCTGACCGCGCATGACCTTGTCGAGGTTGAAGGCGACGCGCTTGCCGTCGCCGACGGCATTCACCACCATCAGCGGCTGACCAGAACCTAGTTGCACTACGTCTCCAGCGGCAAAGAAGTTCGTGTCGCCGAGACGTCCGAAGCGGTCGATCTTGATCGTGCCGCGCTCGGTCTTGAACTCGTCGGGCAGCCACTTGAGCGAGGCTCGCTGTCCCACCGCGATGATCACGTTGTCCACCGCGAAACGCTCCGGCTTGGCTTCTTTATCAATGTTGATCGGCGAGGCGTTGATGGCGCCGGAGAAGCGCGCGGGATGCAGTTGCAAGGCTTCGATTCTGCCGTTACCAAGAACGGCGGTCATCGCGCGGCCGTGCAAGAGCTCCACGCCTTCTTCGGTCATGTCGTGCAGATCTTCCGGCACGGCGGGCATTTCCTGTGGGTTGGCCTCGACCGTAATCATGGTGACTTCCACGGCGCCTTGGCGCAGGGCTTCGCGGGCGCAGTCGATCGCGGTGTTTCCACCGCCGATGACGGCGACTCGAGCGCCCACCTTGACCTTTGATGTGCCCATGCCGATGTCGCGAAGGAAGGGAAGTCCGTAAAGGACGCCGTCCTTATTCTCGCCCTCGGCTCGCGCACTGTTCGGATCAATGAGGCCGACGGCCAGCACACAGGCGTCATAATTCTTTTTCAAATCGTCCCAGGCAATGTCCTTCCCGACTTCGACGTTGGTCTTGATCTCCACTCCGATCTCGACGAGGCGCTCGATTTCGCGATCGAGCACGTCCTGCGGGAGAACCCAGTCCGGAATGCCGCCGCGATTGAGTCCGCCTGCTTTCGGCGATTTCTCAAGGATGGTGACTTTATAGCCGAGGCGCGCGAGTTGGTACGCAGCGCTGTGACCGGCTGGACCCGAACCGACGACGGCGACTTTCTTGCCGTTGGGCGTTCCGGGCTTGACCACGTCGCGCGCGAGCGCTTGTCCCAGATCGCCGAGAAACCGTTCCACCGCGCGAATCGAGATGGCTTCGTCATACTTCCCGCGGTTGCAGGCTTGTTCGCACGGGTGATAGCACACCCGGCCGGTGACCGACGGAAAGGGCATGTCTTCCTTGATGAGCGCGTAGGCATCCAGATACTTGCCGCGCTTCACCAGATCGAGATAGCCCTGGATCTTTTCATTGGTTCCGCAAGCGTTGTTGCAGGGCGGCAATTTGTCTCGGTACACCGGTCTGATCGAACGCCAGTTACCGGTGGGGAAGAGATCCTGCCCTTTTTCCTGCGTCGGCGCAGGTGTGATGCCGGCGAACGGGATCTTCAGTCGCTCGGGGATTTTTGTGCCTTTGGTTGACATTTGTCCTTTTCCTACGCCGCCACGGGATTCAGCGGCATGATGTGCAATTCTTCGAGCGCTAATTTGAACGCGTGCTGGTTCGCAATCATCGGCTGAATCGTTTCCATTTTGACGATGCCAGTAGTCTTGACCACGGCTGCAATCAGCGGAGCGGCGATATCGGGTGCGATTGATTTGTTGCGCTCAGCGGCGCCTTCCGTAGAAAGACGATCGAGGCCAAGTTCGCCGAGCCGGTAGTAGAGCCATTTGTGGTCGGCAATCTTGGCGGCGTCCACGCAGACAAGTTGAGCCAGCCGCTCGGGGCCCGGCACGAAACGAATCATGTACTCGGGCGTGTAGTGCGTGTTGATCACCAGCGTTCCGCCGGGAGGCATGCCGCGCATGTAATCCCAGCCCTTAACCATCGTGCCTTCGACAAGAACGATGATGTTGGGCTGCTCATTTTCGTAGGTGAGCTCGTTCTCGATCACGCTGTCGCTCACGCGGCAGTATTTGCGCGTGGGGCAATTCGTGCGATCGGGATTGTCTACATAGTTCTCCATCGCCTGCGAGTGCTTGCCCTCGAGCCGGGCGGAAGCGGCGATGGAATTGACGATGTCGCGCCCCTCTTTGTCCATAATGATGCCGCGCGTCCAAACAGTGAGTTCCGTATAGCTCATGCTCAACCTCGCTATCCAGTAGATGCGTCAGGATAAAAATTCCCGGCGCTATAGCTCAGCGACTTCGCTGTTTTTCAATTGCTCGCACTGCTCCGATCGGACTCAAGGAGCGCCAGAAAATCGCTGCGCAAGACCGTGAAAGGCGCGAGGCGCTTCCCGTCCTGAAATTCTACAATTGCCAATAGCGTTGCTTTCTTGCACAGGCTTTCGATATCGGCGCCGGTGAGACCTTCCATGCGGCCGGCGAATTCGTCGAAATCGACATCGGGCGCCAGCGGCACGCGCCGGCAGCAGAGCCGCATGATCGCCGCGCGATCCGCAGCCTCCGGTTTTGCGAACGGGATTTTATAGTCGAAGCGCCCGCTCCGCAAGAGAGCAGGTTCGATTCGCTCGGGGCGATTCGTGGCGGCCAGCAGGATCACTCCCTTCACGTCGCGCAAATTGTCTATCTCGCGCAGAAGCTGGCTGAGAATCCTTTGATAGACGTCGGTGCCGAATTGATCGGCGCCGAACTTTGGCGCGAGGGCGTCAATGGTGTCGAAAAACAGGATGCACGGAGCTGCCCGTCGCGCTTTCTTGAAGACTTCGCGCAGCGCCCTCTCTGATTCGCCTAACCACTTCGAATACAGTTGCGGGCCGTCAATGGCGATCAGCGGAACCTGCTTTTCGCCCGAAAGCGCTCGCACCATGGCGGTCTTTCCAGTGCCGGATGGTCCGGCCAACAGAATGCCTCGCGGCGGCGCCAGTCCAACCTGCTCGTAAATTCCGTCGTGCATGTGAGAATTCTCGATTACGGCATCGAGCAGCCGTTTGGCCTCGGTGAGACCTCCGAGGGATGAGAAGGTCGAGGTGCTTTTCTCAATGAAGAATTCGCGAGTCGCGCTGGGCTCCACTTCCTTCAAGCCCGCGAGAAAATCGTCGCGCGTAACCTGCAGCGTCCCCAGTTCGGCAGATGCGGCGTCGGTGTCGAGCGGAAAGGACGAGAGGAAGCCGCGCAGGGCGATCATCCCAACTTCCTGCCCGAGCGCTTCGAGATCGGCGCCGACGAATCCGTGGGAATGTTCGGCGATTTCTTTCAGGTCAACGTCAGGCGCGAGAGGCATTGCGCGCGTATGGATCTTCAGGATTTGCAGACGCGCTTGCGTGTTCGGAACTCCGATTTCTATTTCGCGATCGAAGCGGCCGGGGCGCCGCAGCGCCGGGTCAAGGACTTCGGGGATGTTGGTGGCGCCGATGACGATGACCTGGCCGCGCGCCACAAAGCCATCCATCAAGCTAAGAAGCTGGGCCACGACGCGCTTTTCGACCTCGCCGGAAACCTCGGCTCGTTTGGGAGCCACGGCATCGATTTCGTCGATGAACAGGATCGCTGGCGCGCGGCGCGCAGCTTCTTCGAACACCTCGCGGAGCTTGGCCTCGCTCTCGCCGTAAAATTTACGCATGATTTCGGGGCCGTTGAGGTGAATAAAGTGCACGCGGCTTTCGGCTGCTACGGCGCGGGCGAGCAGGGTCTTGCCCGTGCCTGGCGGGCCGTACAACAGCACGCCCTTGGGCGCGAGAATCCCCAAGCGCTCGAAGACGCGCGGGTACTTCAGCGGCAGCTCGACAATTTCGCGCACTCGGGCTACTTCGCGCTCAAGTCCGCCGATATCTTCGTAAGACACCGCCGGAGCGCGAGCCGCGCTCTGCTCGCCTTCCACGACGCGAAGATCGGTGCGTTTCCCGATCACCACAGCGCCGGAGGGAATCGTGCGCACAACCTGGAAGTTCACCGCTTTGGCGAACGTCGGCACACGAACTACGCAGCCCGCTATCACCGGGACGCCCACTAGATCCTCAAGCATGCGGTCAGGCGCGATGGTGGCTGGCGCAGCGCCGACCCACAAAGGCGACAAGCGGACGGCTACGGCCTGTTCGTGCTCGACGGGCGTGACGGTCACTTGCTCCTGCAGCCCCGCGCTACAATTGCTGCGGCACGTGCCGTCGATCTGTACCATTCCTTCGAATCCATCGTCGGAAAGCTCGGCGCGTCCGACGGCGATAGTGCCGCCTGTGATCTTCAGCACGTCGCCCGCTCGGGCGCCGATGCGCAGCATGTCAGCCGGCGCCAGCCGCGCGATGGCGTGGCCGATGTCCTCAACACGCGCCTCCGCGACGCGCAGCGTCAGCGTTGCCGTGGACGACGATTGGGCGATTTCCTTCAAACTGAAACTCTCCCGGATCAAAACTTTGTGTTCAGCACGATCTCTTCGACGTCTTCAATATGCCGCCGCATCGCGGACTTTGCCGCTTCAGCATCGTGACGCTTGATGGCGGCCAGGATTCGCCGGTGCCCGGCGAGCGACTTTTGCGCACGTCCTTCCACCTGCAAAGAGTGTTCGCGCGTGTCGCGCAGCAGGTCCATCAGCGTGTCGATCACTTTCAGCACGACACTGTTGCCGGAAGCAAGAGCAATGGTGTAGTGAAATTCCGCGTCCTCGGCGATGGCGGGATTTCCGAGAGCCTGCGTTTTTTCTTGCCGCTGCAGAATATCTTCCATCTCGGAAACCTCTTCGGCAGAAGCGTTGGCGGCCGCCCGCGCGGCCAGCGGCGGTTCGAGCATCTTGCGAAAATCCAGAAGCTCGGTCACCAGGCCCTGCCGGCGCTTCAGCGCATCCGCAAAAGGATTAATCGGAGACTCAGAGGCCCGTTCGCGAACGATGGTTCCGGCGCCTTGACGCGGCTCAACCAAGCCGACCAGCTCCAGGCCTCGAATCGCGTCGCGAATGGAACTGCGGCTTACTTGGAGCATCTCCGCGAGTTCGCGTTCCGATGGGAGTTTGTCTCCGGGTTTCAATTTTTTGAGAATCAGGCGCTCGATCTGCTTGGCGACTTCTTCGTAGACTTTGTTTCTACGAACAACCTCGAAGTCGGGTTTGACGGATGCTGGCATGGGAAGTGGTCCGATAAGTGGACCAGCTGACAAAAGGCAGTATACCCCCGCTGTCAAGCCCCTAGCAAATACTTTTGTTTAGCTCATTATGCAGAAGGGAAAGGCTGCTAGCGGCACGAAAGCCAGGTGCTCCTGCACCCCTCACTTTGGCTCCTGCGAACTGGCACTTTGCGCCAATAACTTGGTGCAGTTGTAGATCGTTCGCGTGTAGGGCATGGCGAGACTGACCCGCTCGCCCAACTCCACGACCGCGCCCACCAGCGCTTCCAATTCCAACGGCCGGCCGGCTTCAAGATCCTGCAGCATGGAAGTTTTGTGCTCTCCGACTTTCTCCGCGCCTGCCATCCGCTGATCGATGGAAACCGGCAACTCCATGCCCAATTTGTTGGAGAGCGCTTCGACTTCCTCCATGATGTTACGGATCACGGAAGAAACTCCCGGATCGCGGAGCATTTGAACCAGCGTGGCGCGCGTGAGCGCGCTGACGGGGTTCAAGGAAGCGTTACCCAGGACCTTTACCCAAATCTCGGGCCGGATACGAGTGGTAACTGGGCAGCGCAAGCCGGATGCGATCAGCGCTTCTGCAATTTGGCGGCAGCGATCAGAGCGCGAACCGTTGGGCTCGCCGAGGGAAATGCGGTTGCCCTCGATATGCTGAATCACTCCGGGGGAGGAAATCTCGGTAGAAAAGTAAACGATAGAGCCGACTACAGAGCGCGCTTCGATCGCCGACGAAATCACTCCGCCGGGATCGATCCGCTCGAGGCGCAATCCTTCCAACTCGCCGCCGTATCCCTGGAAGTACCACCAAGGGATTCCGTTTTGCGTACTGACCACGGTGGTTTCTGGCCCCAGCACCGGCTTTAGTTCAGGCGCAAGTTGCGGCAGGCCGTGCGCCTTCACCCCAAGAAAGACAACGTCCACCGGCCCCACTTCGTCAAGCGAGCCGGCCATCGCGGGGCGTGCCACGAAATCCCCGTCACTGCTTTTTACCTGCACCCCATGTTCCTGCATTGCGCGAAGATGCGGCCCGCGCGCGAAGAGCGTGACGTCGAAACCTGCTCGCGCCATGCGCGCGCCGATGTAGGCTCCGATTGCGCCGGCCCCCGCGATCAGAAAACGCATAGCTAGACATCCGCCAGTGCGGCGGCGACTGCGCGACGGCGAATTTTTCCAGTCGCGGTGGTGGGAATGCTCTTTACGAGATAAATCTTTTTAGGGCATTTGTATTCTGCCAGCGACTCCCGGCAGAACTCGATCAGTGCCGATTCGGTAGCGTGCTGACCCTCATTCAAGACCACGGCTGCCGCTACTTCTTCTCCGAGCGTCGGATGTACGCAGCCGAATGTGACCGCTGCCGCAACGGCAGGATGGCGCAGCAAAATCTCATCGACTTCGTGAGGCGCGATGTTCTCGCCGCCGCGGATGATGATGTCTTTGATCCTGCCGGTCAGATGCAAATAGCAGTCCGTGTCGAGCATTCCTTCGTCGCCGGTAAGAAACCATCCATGCACAAAAGCGCGCGCGTTGGCTTCGGGATTGTTTTCATATCCGCGAAACACATTGGCACCTTGAATGGCGACTTCGCCCCGCTGGTTAGTGCCGAGGTCGTGGCCTTCTTTGTCCATGATGCGAACGCGAAGCCCGATGCCCACACCGACAGAGCCCGGCTTCCGGTGCCGCGGCGGCAAAGGATTGGAAGTCATTTGGTGAGCCGCTTCCGTCATTCCGTAGGCTTCGACAAAGGGCACGTCGAACAGCCCCTCGATCTTGTGAATGAGCGCCGCAGACAAGGGAGCGCTGCAGGAACGTATGAAGCGCAGAGTGGCCGCTTCCGGGGGTTTCTGATGAGCACGCGCCAGCAGAAGCTGGTGCATCGTGGGCACTCCCGAATACCAGGTGACGCGATGTTCCCGAACTGTGCGCCAGAAAGAGAGCGCGTTGAATTTGGTGGGAACGACTACCGTGCCTCCGGAGAGCAAAGTGGCCATGAGCGAGCCAATCAAACCGTGCACGTGGAAGAGCGGCATGATGCACAGCGAAACGTCTTCCTCGGAAAGCGCGTATGTGTTCGCGATATTCGCCGAGGAGACAGCGAGGTTAAAATGGCGCAAGGGAACTCGCTTGGGACGCCCCGTGCTCCCACTGGTGTGCAGGACCAGGGCAATGTCGTCAGCCGTAGGCGCGGTTGCGGAAACGGCGGTGGTGGAAGCGCCGACGAGTTGAACGTTGCCTTGCTCGGTCATTTCCACTGAGAACACCGGGATCTTGCGGTCGGCGGCGGCGCTGCGCGCGAACTCCGCGCCTACCGGCGGGCAAAGCAAAATGCGCGCGTTGGTGTCTCCGAGGAAAAAGAGAAACTCCTCATACGGGTACGCCAGGTTCAAAGGAGCCGCGGTTCCGGCGATGGAAGCGGCGAGAAAGCTGACGATCGCAGGAAGACCGTTCGGCAACGCGATCGCTACTGCATCGCCGCGGCGAATGCCCACAGAGGCCAACGCGTTGGCCATAGCCAACACCTGCTGCCGGAGCGAGTCGTAAGTTACTTGGATTCCGAGCTCTGGAACGATAACGGCGGTGTTACTGTCGGCGAAATGTAAAACGTCGAGGAGAGTGTCAACCGACTTCATTGGCATTCGTTGTCGCCCCTGGCACGGTCGCTGGATAATTGGCCGACAGTATGATGTAACGCAGTTTTAACAGTGGGCGCCTATGCGGCAGGCGTCGTCAAACTCATTCTATGAATCGCGTGATAAATTTTTCTTTTCACTCACAGTTCTGTGCTTTGCGGCTTGAATCGGTCCCGCCAGAATAATCAGACTAGATTGGCGAATGATGCTCCTGCACGATCAGCTCCTCCGCGATGCGGCGCGCTTCGGGGAGTGTTACCGCAGCTTTCTGGTCAATCTCCGCCGGCAAATTGAGTTGAAGTTTCGCCAGCTCCTCGTCAAACACGCGGGTTACTAAAGCGGGAGAGTGTTCCACCGGCTTGCCATCGTCGCCGGGCACTTTCACTTTGTGGCGCACGCGCTGCGCGATCATCAGGCGATAGATGCGGTCGGTAGCGAGATCTTCCATGTAGCCATCAAGGAGGCTGGCACCTTTTCCGTTGAGCACTCCGTTGCGATAACGAATGACCGTGCGCACAGCCGCTCGCGTTCCGGCCAGAGTTATTTCGCCAACGCCTTTCGGGATCGGCCGCAGATCGGGATGGGAATTAGGCGGCTCGGGCCGTTTTCCGATCTGATTGGGAAATGGGAACTGGGCGACGGCGATCTCGTTCTGATCGGGGTGGCCGGTCCACGCTCCATCCATCAGACAGTCGGCTTCGTTCTTCTTGTCTTGTTTCAGGACTTTCAGCGCGCGCTCGTTTAATTCCGCGTCCGTGCGGCTGGGATAAAGAGCAGTCATTCCCCCGATGGCGAGCGCTCCGTGCTTGTGGCAGATTTCCGGCATCAGCGTGCGGAAGTTCTGGAAGAATGCCACGTCGTGCGGGATGGTATTGCGATCCGGCAGGATCCAGTTGGGATCATCGATCATGAAATCGATCAGGGAAGCCATGTAATCCCAGCGGCCGAGGTTCAATCCGAGGCAGTGTCCGCGCAGATCGAAAAGAAATTCCTCCATCTGATATGCCAGCGGGTGCGCTTCCACAAGCGCCATGCACTTTATGTAGTCCTCAGGCAGACCTTTGGATTTCGCAAGAGTCCGAAAGAGGTCGCGCCACCAGAAAGCTTCTTCGGCAGATTCGCTCTTGGGAATATACACAGAGAAGTTGTGCGGCAACGACGCGGGATCGATCTGATACCAAATCAGGGCAAGATCGAACAGGGAAGCGGACATTATTTCGTCCTTAATAACTCCTCCCTGGCTGATATGCAACCCGCGCGGGCGCACCCAAGTAACAGTCTTTGAGCGCTCCACCGTGACGGTCTTGCCTCGCTTTTTGTCGTCGTAGCTCAGTTCATATTTGTAGGCGGCGATGGTATTTTTAACCGCCAACATAATGTTGTCCCAGGTGTTGGCCGTGGAATCTTCCAGGTCGATCATCACGGCGGGAGATCCGGAGTTCAGCAGCTTTACGGTCAACGCTGCGTCGTCGGCCGGACCAGTCATCTGATTGCGCTGATCCGCGCACCAATCGGGCAGCTCGATTCGCCAATCGGAGGTGGTCGCCTCTGAGGCCGGCAAATAATTCGGGGGGTGTCCGCGATGGGAGTTTTGCAACACCTCCGCGCGCTTGGCGATTATCTTCTGTTGCCAGGGAGTGAATTGTTTGTGGAGCGGCAACAGGAAATCGAAGAAGCCCTCTGGGAGGTCCTTGCGGGGGTTCAAATTCGCTGGCGCGAAATTCATGTATTGAGACGTGGGTTTCCGGTGCGCGATACTGGCCATCTTGTCGTTTCCCTCGGGCACCGCGACATCATGGCAGGGCGCGAATACGGAGTCAAATAACTTGAACGCCGGCGTCGCTGCCGCCCGCCGGTCCTAACGCACCGTAATAAAGAAGTACGCGCTCATCGCGAGGCCGATGCCGATCACGAAGAGCCGCACCTTTTTGGGGTCGGCTTTTTGCGCGTAACGCGCGCCGAACCACCCGCCTAAGAGGGCGCCCGCGATCATGACTCCGCATTGCCGCCACAAAACCGCGCCTGCCAGGATGAAAGTTACAACCGCGGCGGCATTAACCGCGGCGGCAAGCAGCGTCCTGATCGCGCCCATGGCGTGAATATCGCGCATTCCGAGCGCCGCAAGCATTCCTAGCGTAATAAACCCGATGCCGGCGCCGAAGTATCCGCCATAGACCGCGACCAGCAACTCCACAAAGGAACTCACGATGATTGCGCGCAGCGATATCTTCCGCAGGTCACTAATGACCGCGCTGGTGCCGGCGATTGCGCGGATTTTGTTGCCAAATGCAAAAAGCAAAGTACCGCTCAACAGCAGCCACGGTACGAATTCCATAAAAGTGTGTTGCGGAGTTTTCAGCAATAGCAGCGCGCCGACCCAACCGCCGGCGACGCTGGTGACGATGAGAGGAATCAACAGGCGCATAGGCGCGTCCAGCCGTTTTAAGTATGCGAGAGTGCTCGCGGCTAGCCCAGGCCAGAGCGCAACGGTATTGGTGGCGTTGGCCTGTACCGGAGGCATGCCGATGAACAACAGTGCGGGAAACGAGATGAAGCTTCCGCCGCCCGCTAACGCGTTCAAAGTTCCTGCGATCGCCGCGGCAAGAAACAGAAACAGAGCGTGGGCGGGTTGCAATTCCATAAATATCAGATCACGCGGCTATTGCACGCTCTTGACTTTCTTCCTCACGGCTGCGAGTAGCTCCGGGGGCAGAGGGGTGTAGCCTTCCTGTACCGCCGATTGCTGGCCATCGGTGTATATCCAATCCAGGAGATCGCCTAAAGCGGCTGCTCGCGCCGAATCAGTCGGCGGAGTCCGCAGGTAAATCCAGCTAAAGCTGGTTATTGGAAAAGAATCGGCCCCCGCTGAGTTAGTCAGAGAGGCAGAGAAGTTATTCCAACGCGGCGCTTCCGCCGATTGGCACGCAGCGGCAATGCTCTCAGTCGAAGCTTTCACGAACTTGCCGGCGGGATTTTGTACCGCAGCTCGGGGAATACTACCCTTCACTGCATACCGGAACTCGACGTAGCCGATGGCGCCGGGATTGTTTTTCACCTTATCCGCCATATCAGAGCTGCGTTCCGCGGGGTCGCCAACCGGCCACTTGGGTGATGGACTCACTCCCACTTGGGCTCGAAATTTGGAGCTCACTTTGGACAGAAAGTCAGTGAAGACGTAGTTGGATCCCTTCCCTGCAGGGCGGTTAACCACCTGGATCGAAAGGTTCGGCAAAGTGATATCCGGGTTGAGCTTTGCGATCTGCGGTGCATTCCAGGTCTTAATTTCGCCGAGAAAGATTCCTGCCAGCACTTCCCCTGAAAGCCGAAGTTCCTCGTGGACATCGGGCAGATTGTAGATAGGAACGATTCCGATGAGCACGACCGGCAGCTCGATCAGGCTGCCATCTTTGCGTTCCTTGTCCGTGAGCTGAGACTCCCCGGCGCCAAAATCACTCGCGCCACGGGTGATTTCTTTAATCCCTTCGCTGGTGCCGATGGGAACGTACCGCATCTGAATTTTGGGGTTATGCTTTCCGTAATCCTGCGTCCACCGGTTGTAGAGGGGCGCTGGTACACTCGAGCCGGAACCCACCAGGACAACCGCGTTCTGGGCCCAGGCGGAAAAGGTGTACAGCGCGAGGATAATTAGAAATGACAGCAGCCGGACAGACGTGAACAAGCGGAAACTGGAACATCGCTGTGCAATGCTCGACACGGAATTTATCGCAGGTACTCTCAACATGTTCCTCCTGATCGCGGCCGACTATCTTCAAGACGTCCTCCACTCCCGGCCACCGTGAATTTGAAGCCAATTGACGACGGTAAGTTACCACCGTTCCTCGGCGCGCGGTAAACGAGAGAAGAGAATATTTCTTCGCTAGCATTCCCCCCGGCGCCCGGCAATGAAGGAAGTCCCGTAACCCGACGATGGCCGGTGCTAAGATGCGGGGCGCTAACTCCTCGTCCCCGCGAATCGATCGATGAATTCGGGCCGAGGATAGACCGGAGAGAACGCGCAGCTCGAACGAAACTATGGCGCAAGAAACCATATCGTCCCAGGATTCCATGTCGCATGATGCCGCCGAAGCTTTGGCGCGCGAACTCCTTTCCGCGTTTGAAACGGGTGGGATGGTGAAGGACCCGCCTTCCGGGCGCCCCGGTTTCGACCTCAACACGGCTTATGACGTTGAAGCAATGCTCAAGCGGTTTCGCGAAGCTGCTGGACACGAAGCCGTCGGCCGCAAAGTTGGTTATGCGAACAAAGCCATGTGGCGGGTCCTCAAGCTTGAAACCCTGGTTTGGGCACACATGTACGACGACACGGTGCGCTACGCGGATGGCAACTCCGCCACGCTGGCAGTCGCGCATCCGCGTTCGTTGAAGATTGAACCCGAAATTGTCTTTGGTTTGAAAGGGCCGGTCGCAGCCGAAAGTTCTGACGCTGCCTCAGCGCTGGCATCCGCGGACTGGCTCGCTCTGGGTTTTGAAATCATTGATTGTCCTTTTCCGGACTGGAAATTTCAGCCCAGTGATTTTGTGGCGTCTTTTGGACTGCACGCAGCGCTGGTGGTCGGCGAAAAAATAAAGGTGCGGCCTGAACTCATCTCCCCGCTGATCGACCAGCTCGCGGGTTTCAAAGTGCGAATGTCAAAGAGTGGAGAAATTGTTGAAGAAGGATCCGGCAGAAATTCTCTGAAGAGCCCCGCTCTGTGCCTCGCGGAACTCGGTAGCGCGATCTCGCGGCGCTTTCCGTCGCATCCCTTGAGCGAGGGTGAAGTCGTCAGCTCCGGCACACTCACCGCTGGACATGCGACGGGCAGCGGCGATCTTTGGACCGCCGAGGTCGAAGGAATTTCTCTGCCGTCCCTTACACTTCGCTTAACTTAGAATAATTGAAGAACGTTCCGCGCCTGAGATTTCCCTGGAAGCGAGCCCTTCACCTGCAGCTTTAACATGTACCGTCCTTCTCCGATGAGAGAAACCTCACAATATGCTTGACACGTTCTACGACGCCATGCTAAGACCTGCCTGCTTTTTGTGAAAAAACTGGTTCGATTAGTGGACCAGTTAGCCAAGTTTCGTCGCGAATCGAGATAATTTTATGCAAGAGATGCAGGTGAGCGGGGGCGACCCTGCGTAAGAAGACGTTATAGCGTTTTGTTTGCCTTGACCTGTTACGTGCTTTGAAAAATCTCCGCGGAGGGGATAATTATGCGCTCGCCAAAGTGGTGGTGTGTGCTTGTGATCTTAATTTGTGGCGCGACTGCTCCGGTAGCGTTTGGCCAGAGCGCGAAGCCGTCCGACGACGCGACACAGTCGAAATCAACAGGCAAGGCTGCAACTGAGGAGGAGGTTCAGCAGTTGCGCCGCGAGGTCGCGGAGTTAAAGGCGCAAATTCAACGGCTGGTTGAAGTGAGCGCAGTCGCGCAGGGCGGCGCCGCACACCTGGTGGAGACCAACGCCGTCGCTGCTTCCGTCCCCGCACCCTCTTCGCCCGCGGCTATTCCTGCAGCCGACGCCCCCGATGCCAACGCCTCATCGCCCTCCGCCACTGCGGCGGACATCGACGCCCTCCAAAAAGAGATCGACGTCCTCCAAAAGAAGGCCAGCGACGCTCCCGGGATAACCGCCGGATGGAACGGCGAGCACTTTTTCCTGAAGAGTGCCGACGGTAACTTCACGGTCATGCCCGTTGGGTACGTGGATGCGCAATACACTTTCTACAGGGGCGATGGCGCACCTGCAGACACGTTTGCCATCACGCGCGCGCGCTTTGGCGTGCAAGGCAATTACGGCTCGCAACTCGACTATGCGTTCCTGTTCGAGACCGCCTCCGCGCTCACAATTCGTGACGCCTACTTGGATTTCAAACCCTGGAGCGCTTTCAAAATCATGGGCGGCCAGTACAAGGTGCCTTTCTCTCAGGAAGTCGGAACGAACGACACCGCCGTTGAGTTCTATAATCGCTCCATCATCTCCGTGCTGTACCCGGATGCGGGTGGTTCTTTCCGCGCTCCGGGCGTTGACGTTCACGGCGATTTGTTTCAAGGCCGCATGCAGTATTGGGCCGGCATTTTCAACGGACAGGGACTCCTGACAGCCGGAACTACGAATGAGCCCGAAGTTGTGGGCAGAATGCGATTCTCTCCGTGGTTGAAATCCGATAACGCCATGCTGAAGGGGCTGTCGTTCGGCGGTTCCATCGAGCACAGCCGCTCGAAAGGTCTTGCGAACGAACAGAGCTTCAGCGGCCTCCTGAACGACGGCACCTACAATTTCTTTCCGCAGTTCCGGATCAATGGCGGAATCGAGCGATATAACGGTTTCTTCGCGTTCTTGAAAGGCCCATTGGGCATTCGCGGAGAATATGCGCAGCTCTTGCAAAAGCGCACCAACATTGGCGCGTTAGCACCCGGCGGCGTCGCCTTCAACACCATTCCCGGCGTTGTAGGCAAGGGCGCTTACGTGTCTGCTACTTATTTGCTGACCGGGGAACGCGAGCCGGAAAACGCGATTCCGCGCGTGAAGCATCCGGTAATCGGCCCCAATTCTCCGGGAGAATCGGGGGGGCCTGGTTGGGGCGCATGGGCACTCAAAATCCGGTATGCCTGGCTGGAAGGAAAAGCTGGCGGCGCAACTTGTGATGCCACTACCATTCCGGCCTGTCCGATTACGCCGGACATCGTCCCGCCCTATAGCGACCACACCGATCAGTTAACTGCGGGATTCAACTGGTATCTCAATTACTGGGTGCTGGTGAAGTCGGACTTTAACTTCAACCAGCTCAAGAACCCGAGCGTCCAGGGCATTTTGCCTCGCAATTACTTTGTGTTTGTTGAGGGAATTCAGTTTCGGTTTTGATCGGGTCTTGAGCGCTTTGGATGAGCTGGTTGCTGGTTAGTACGGGGGCCAGCACACGCGAATTCAAAGGCGCTGCGGACTCAGTGGATAATTTCTCTTAAAAATTAGTCGGCCCCGGCCAATATCGTAGGAGGAAATTCGATGAAACTGAAAATTTTTCGCCTTCTAGCCGTCGTGGCGCTGCTTGGAGCGATGTTCGTCGTGAGCAGTTGCTCGAGCGAAAAGAACTGTCCTGACTGCGGAACGGATCAGAACGGGACGATTGGGTTGATTGGCGTCATGAACGTGCCGGAACACAATCCCAACGGCGAGCCCGGAGGACCATTCAATATTTTTGACATTAGTTGGGTGGATCCTGTGAACCGCAATTACGTCGTGTCGGACCGCGTCGGTCTCGATGTTCCGGTGTTCAACACAACTACCGACATCGCGTTATGGGCAATCGGCGGGCAGAACTCGATAGCCGAGGCGGGGAATAATAGCAGTCTATGCTGGGTGGATCCGGTGAGCGGGGAAACCATACCTCCCGTTACATCCGCACAGGGCAACTTCACACGTTTCGGATGCAAGACCGATGGTTTCCGCCTCCCTGGCGGCTTTGGTCCCAACGGCAACTTCGGCGGATTCGTTGGGGGGCAATGCTGCGCGTCTCGCGCTAACAACCTGAACCCACTTTCGGGTCCAAACGGCCTGGAAATCACCGGCGATGGAAATTTCCTGTTTGTCGGAAATGGCAGTTCGCAAGTTGAGGTATTCGACCTGGTTCCAATGATTTCGAGCGGCTATACAGCGCCGCCCACGCTAACCGCCACGATCGTGACGGGCACGTCTCCCGACTATGACGGTCCCACTGGCATCACCGGGTGTCAGTCGTCGGCCAACGGAAGAGCTTTTTCTGACCCGAGCTGCGGCGACCTGCGGGGGGATGAGCTTGCGACAACCGGCGGAGTCGTGACTTTCCCGCAGGACGGTTCCTCGCGTTTTCTTTTTGCGGTCATCAACGGCGACCCAGGCCTTCCGTTTGTCACCATCGTTGATGCCACCGGCATCGTGACCAGAACTGGAACCGATGCCCAACAACATTGTCTTCCGTATTCTCAAGTAGCGGACCCCACTGCTACGGACCCATTCAGTCCCGGTATTAGTACCTATGTCTCCGGACCTGGCGGAAACACGATCACAACAACGTTTGCGGCGAACTACGCCTCGTGCATCCTGGGCCAAATCTACTACGACGGCGCCCCGCAAAATAACAATACAAACAGCGTGATAGATGACATTGGCGAGAACGGCGCGAATGGGTTTGTCTGTCCCGATCCTTCCCTCCAATTTTTCAGCTCTACGCCCGGTGTCGCCGGTAACCCTGTTCCGTCCGGCGCCTCCGGCCATGCAGCCGGTTTCAACCCGGATGTCGCTTGCCATCACGGTCCCATCCTCGACATCAACACGGGAGTGTACGACCCGACTTGTGATCCCATCGCATCACCAGCCCAATGCACGGGGGCCATTGCCCCCGCTGGATTGGGTGGGATGCTCTTCCAGCCCTCCACGGGATTCTTCCTGCTGACGAACGGAAATTCGACCGCTAACATTACCGTCGGCAGCGTCGATGTAATTGATCCTCTCCACGCAGTGACAGTCGGAGGTGTCACGAGTCTTGTACCCGTGGTGGTTAACAGTTTCCCGATACCCAATTGCATGCCCACAGGTTTGAACCAGGGACCTGGCACGGATGTGTTCGTGGGCTGCGCCGATCACGACGGACGCGCCTTCGCGCCGTCCAGCGTCATTATCAATGGCACAACCGGCGCGATTCTGACCGTCATCAACAATGTTGGGTTCGTGGACGAAACCTGGTACAACCCCGGCGACAACAATTATTACACCGCGTCGCGGGACATGCCTACCGGGCCGGTTCTCGGAGTCATCAGCGCCGGCACCAGGCAGTGGCTGCAAAACGTCCCGACGAACGGCAACGCCCACAGCGTCGCGGCGGATCCGATTAACAATCACATCTTCGTACCGCTGCCCTCGGGCGGTCCCAACTGTCAAACGATCGCCGCAGATGGTTGCGTCGGCGTGTACGCAAGACAGTAATTGACGAACAGGAAGTGATTTCGAATGGAAGCCCGGATTTGCATTGGCAGATTCGGGCTTCCGTATTTTCCGGGTGGCGAATCTAACGGACAGACGTCTCTTGATAGCGCATCATTTTCCATGTCCCGTCGCGGTTGGTCCAAAGTTCGCCGATGAAAACTCTTTTGAAACGTAGGGCAGGGCTTTTGGGAAATTGCATGGTGCTTTCGTAGGTAACGAAAGCGTAGTGCTCCCCGAGTTGCTGCACCTGGAAAAGTTGAAGTAGATAATCGGTGTACATGCTGTGCTCCACTTCCATAAGCACATGGAGCTTGGCGTGCTCGCCGTCGCCGTTGGATTCCACGGCCTGGAAATCGTCGGTGAGAAACGCCGCGTAGCCGTTTTTGTCCCGTTTTTGGAATGCCGCCCACGCGGCTTTCACCTTTGCTTCGAGCAGCTCGGCGAGCTTGGGATCGGCCGTGTCACTCTTTAACGGCGTGGTCTGGCCGGTTGACGGGGTAGTCTGGGCAGCTTTGTCTGCCGCCACGGGTTGCTGTGCGAATGCAATGCAGGGCAGCGCAAGCGCAACACATGAACATAGAATCCAATTTCGCATCTCTTCTCTCCTCCGGCGGCGCGCCGCGAATCTTACAAGTCTCTCGCCTGGCAGTCAAAGCGGAGTTCACTACGAATGCGGCGCCACATTCCTTAAAATCCTGCCCTGAGTCGGGTTGCGGTTCCAAACGGTCTTGGCTACCATGAGCCTTCGCGACCGACGGAGTTCAATTCTCTGCAGTCGTACGGCCGAAGATTCGGATTCCCGAAAAGCTGACAGGGAGATGAAATGATGAAACCAGTTCGACTTCTTCTGCTCGTACCGCTTGCGGTCGCTTCATTTGGATTCTCGCAGGTGGCTCCCCCACAGGCCCCGTCGGGCAAAGTGTGGCGGCAATCCCAAAAGACAAATCCCGGCCGCGATACTACCTATGCGCGATTTACTTTGGTCGGAAGATTTCTCAAAGGCCCTCAGGAGGATGTCTCTAATCGCCCTGCCTTCGTGGTGGACTGCATCCCCGGCAAGGGATCTCACAAGGGAAAGTTCATCGCCGCGAGTCTTCTGATCGGGACCTCTCTGAAAATCGACTACGTTGAGCCTCAAGAAATTAAGGGGACTTCCTACTACCCGAAGGTCGCAGTCCAATATCGCATCGATGATGCTAAAGGACCGGAGAAAGAGAACTGGAACCCCGGAACGGACAAGGCTTCTGCCTCATTTCCTAAAGATTCATTGAAGAAAATCCTTCGGGCACAAGCCGTGAACTTAACCGTAGGTGACGACCGCGGATCAGAAATCGTCATGAAGTTCGACATGCCCGATCCAAAGCCTGTTGCCGATGCTTGCAATGTAGATGAGCCCAAGAAGTGAGTCGTTTGAGAAAAGCCGCTCCTCTTACACTAGCTCGAACTTCAATTCGCCCAGCTTTTCCACGCTGCAGGCGATCTTATCGCCCGGCTTGAGCCACACCTGCTGGTCCTTGGGCTTGCCCTGAATCACGCCTTGAGGCGTGCCGGTGAAAATAATGTCGCCGGGTTTCAACGTAATCACGCGGGAGATATAGCTGATGATTTTCCGGGTGTTGAAAATGAAATCGCTGGTAGCGGACGATTGGCGCGTTTCGCCGTTCACCCGGCATTCGAGCTTCAGGCTGTCGGGATCGATCTGGTCGGCGGTCACCAGGTACGGGCCGAGCGGCGCGAACTGGTCCGGCGTCTTGCCCACCATCCACTGGCCGCCGGTGTCGAGCTGCAGGTCCCGGGCCGTGAAGTCGTTGCCGGTTGCATAACCCGCCACGTAGGAAAGCGCGTCAGCTTCGCTCACCATTTTCGCTTCGCGTCCGATCGCCATCACCATCTCGACTTCGTAGTCGAATTTCTTCGCGTAATCCACCGGTAGCTTTATCGCGCCATTGTGATAGTTGAGCGCGTTGTTGAACTTGTTGAAAAGCACCGGCTGGTTCGGAATCGGCGCGCCAATCTCGAGGGCATGGTGCCGATAGTTGAGTCCCACACAGACAATTTTTTCGGGGCGCGTCACCACCGGGCCGAATTCGATCGTGTCTTCCTTCAGGTATGCTTTTTGCGCGGCCTTCGATTTGGCCGAAGCGTCCACAAGCGCATTCAGGCTCAGGCCATCTTCATTCTGAAGCAAATCGTCAATGGTGGCCGGAGCGTGCAGGTGCAGAATCTTCGCGGCCTCAATTACATCGAGTATCCCTTTTTCGTTCTTCACGCCCAGCCGGTATTCGGCGCCCCGCCGAACGTTCACCAAGGTGAGCCCGCGTGCCATGCCGCGCGTTTCTCTCGCGCCAGGCTTCGCCTCCGAAAGTGCCGCCGGCAGCCGGCCGGACATCGCCAAAGCACAGACCGCGCTCGTGTCCCGCATAAAATTTCTGCGATCTTGCTTCATGCCAGGTCTCCTTCAACTCGCCGATTTTCTCAATACCCAAAAGGCCCACGCGGCGGGATTATATAGCAATCCACTGCTGGGGTGAAAGCGAAGCGTATGCCCATACACGTAGAATAGTGTCAACACAGTGTCACATCGGCACGCAGCATCCTTCCTGAAACATCTCGCCTGGCAAACGTTCGCGCGATCAAACGTTAAGGCAAGAGCAGCTCATTGATCCTAAGCGGCTTGTGCCTCAGCGAAGGCGGTCGGTTTGGCCTCCTGTCTGCTCCCTTCTCACCTGACCCATTCGCCGGGGCGAACCCTGCAGGACGACGCTCTAGTGACTGACTCTTCTTGGGAACAAGGAATAGGGATGCGCAAAATCGATCGCTGGGCTGAGAGGAGCCACCTGCTCGCCGGGATCATTTCGCGTGCTCTAGAAAAAATGGTGCGCTGCCGCCCCGCTGGAAAAAACTGATATGCACCCCCTCCGCAATTTCTCCCTCCGTGGAAAGTTGACTGCCATCATCATGATCACTTCCTCCGCCGCCGTCCTGGTGGCCTGTACGGTCTTCGCCCTCTACGACGTGACAACGTTCTGGCGTTCGTTGGAGAGTGAATTGGGCACCGTTGCTGAGATCACCGGCTCGAACATGACCGCCGCCCTGTCGTTTGGCGATGCTAAGGCCGCGAATGAAATTCTCAGTTCGCTGGGTATCCAGACGCACATCGTGGAAGCCTGCGTTTACAAGGCGGACGGAACGGTCCTTGCGGAATTCAGACGCGGTGGTTCGAAAGAATCCTTCCTTCCTCCTCCGCCGCTTCCTGACCAGACTTTATTCGCTTCGGGACATATGCTTGTGTTCCGTCAAGTTCGGTTGGACGGAGAAGTGATCGGAACGATTTATCTGAAGTCCGATCTCGGCGAACTTCAATCCCGCATTGCGCTCTTCTCTGTAATCTTATTGGCTGTGTTCACCCTGTCTCTGGTGATTTCATTCCTGCTCGCTGCGCGCCTGCAACTTTTAATCTCTGAGCCGATCGCACAACTGGCGCTAACGGCCCACGAGGTTTCCGTCAAGAAAAATTATTCCCTTCGAGTTGCCAAAGGAAATAACGACGAGATCGGATTTCTGGTCGACAAATTTAACGAGATGCTCGGACAGATCGAACATCGCGAGGCAGCGCTGCAAAGTGCTCACGACGGATTGGAATTGCGCGTTGACGAACGCACTCGCGAGTTACAAAAAGAGATAGCCGATCGTACACGCGCCGAACGCGAGCTCGAAGAACGAAAAAGCTTCCTCAATTCTCTGATCGACAATCTGCCGATCGCAATCGTCGCGATCGACTACGACGGGGGCGTGCAAATGTGCAACCCAGCTTTCGAGACTCTATTCCGTTATTCACGGCAAGCCATCATGGGCCAGCCGCTGGCCGGTTTGGTGTCAAATTCTGAAACTCGCGCGGAAGTGGACTCGAATGGTGACAGTCTTCGGCAAGGGAAAAGCCTGCACCTGGTCACGCGGCGGTCACGGAGCGACGGAAGCCTGGTGGACGTGGAGGTCTATTCCGTGCCGCTCCGTGCAGCAGGCAAGTTCACGGGCGCCCTGCTTCTCTATCAAGACATAACCGAACGCAAATTGGCGGAAGAGGCCATGCGCCATGCCAAAGAAGCGGCAGAGGCCGCCAGCAAGGCTAAGAGTGAATTTCTTGCCAACATGAGCCACGAAATCCGCACGCCCATGAATGGAATTCTGGGAATGACGGAGCTGACTCTCGAGACAGACTTAAATCCAGAGCAACGCGACTACTTGGGCATGGTAAAAACTTCCGCCGATTCGCTCCTGGTACTGTTGAACGACATCCTGGATTTTTCAAAGATCGAAGCGGGCAAACTCGATCTCGACCCCGCGCCATTTTCCCTTCGCGAGAGTCTGGGAGAAACGCTGAAAATACTGGGCATTCGTGCGCACCAGAAATCACTGGAGCTTGCCTGGCAAGTGGCGGAAGACGTGCCCGAGTACCTGGTGGGTGACTTGGGCCGTTTGCGTCAGATCGTGGTTAACTTGATAGGGAACGCCCTGAAATTCACCGAGCAGGGAGAAGTGTTTCTGCTTGTTGAAAAAGTTCGCGATTTGCCCGAAGAAGTGGAGTTGCATTTCTCCGTGCGCGACACCGGAATTGGAATCGCCAAAGACAAGCAGTCCGAAATTTTCGCTCCCTTCACTCAGGCAGACGGTTCCACCACGCGGCTCTACGGGGGCACTGGACTCGGGCTTGGGATCGCGACCCGTCTTGTGGAAATGAGCCGGGGGAAATTATGGGTTGAGAGCCAACTGGGACGCGGCAGCACTTTTCATTTCACAATGCATTTCGGCATTGCGAACGGCAAAAATCGAGAACGCAAAGCTCACGACCCTGAAATCCTTCAAAACTCCGCCGTTCTCATAGTCGATGACAATGAAACGAATCGCACAATTCTGCTGCAAATGCTCGCCGCATGGGGGCTTCGCGCAGAGGCCGTCAGCGGAGCGCGATTAGCTATTGCCGCCTTGGAGGCGGCTCGTTCTGCCAAGCAAGCATTTGACCTTGTAATCACCGACCTTCACATGCCCGAAGCAGATGGCTTCACTCTTGTTGAAGCGATCCGCAAGAATCCCCGATCGGCTCACCTCCCCGTGATCATGCTCAGTTCTGCTTCGCCGGGCAGCGACCGCGAGCGCTGCCGCGATTTGGCGATCGCCGCCTGTCTAACGAAACCTGTACAACCGTCCGAACTTCTCGACGTGCTCTTGAACGAGCTAACCAGAACGAAATCTGAGCGTCCCAAAACAACTGTTGGCCAGGAGTCCGTCGCCGATCAAAGACCAGGTTTGAAGGTCTTGCTCGCCGAAGACAATGCCGTGAACCGGCTTCTTGCTCGAAGGCTGCTTGAAAAATATGGCAACACGGTAATCGCTGTCGAAAACGGCAGGGAAGCGCTGGAGGCCATAGAGCGCGACAGACCGGACCTGGTGATCATGGACGTGCAGATGCCGGTGATGGACGGGCTGGAGGCGATTCGCGCCGTAAGGGACAAGGAGCACACCTCCGGCCTGCACTTGCCGATCATTGCGCTGACCGCGCACGCCATGAAGGGCGACCGCGAAAGATGTTTGGAGGCCGGTGCGGATGAATACCTCACCAAACCGATTCGCGCAGCCGAATTATTCGCCGCGCTCAGCCGGATGAATGCCGGAAATATTGCGCCGGACCCGGCCCCTGCGACGGCAGCAGATGACGTGTCCTCATCCGTCGCCGTCATCGATTTGAAAGAGGCGCTTCAGCGGGTGGGAGACCAGGAAACTCTCGAAGAGCTCGCAAGACTCTTCATTGAAGAATGTCCGAAGTTAATGACAGAAATTCGACAATCTCTGGCGGCATCGGACGGCATCGCCCTTGAGCGCTCTGCGCATTCTCTGCAAGGATCATCGGCGAGTCTCGGAGCGCCCAGCATTTCTCGCGCTTCGCAGGAATTGCAGAAGCTCGCTCGTTCCGGACATTGGATTGCCGCTCGATCGGTGTTCGCAAGCTTAGAGAGGGAAATCGCCGCTCTTTACTCGCAACTTTCTGCACTGCTGCGCGCGGTGCCTTCGTGAGGTTTTTGTCGGACGATCGCGGAGTTTGACTCGTAGGAGGTGCCTCTTTGAATGAAGAAAAGGATTTGAAAAAACAGATTGTGATTGCGGAAGACGATCCAGTCTCCCGGCGTTTGCTGGAGGTGCTTCTCACGCGTTCGGGATATCAGGTTTCTGTCGCGTCCAACGGAACCGAAGCCCTGGAACTTCTCGAGCAAGTGGACGCTCCTCGTCTGGCCGTTCTGGACTGGATGATGCCCGGTCTGGAAGGCCTTCAAGTGTGCCGGAAAATTCGCGAACGCAAGGACCGTCCGTATACTTACATTCTGTTGCTTTCCGCGCGCGCCCAAAAGGAGGACTTGCTCACCGGATTGGAATCGGGGGCCGACGACTATTTAACCAAGCCTTTTGATGCGCAGGAGCTTCGCGCGCGCCTTCACGTCGGCCAGCGAATTTTGCAATTGCAGGATAGCCTCATGGAGAAGAGCGCCGAACTCCTCTTTCGCGCCACCCACGACTCGCTGACCGGACTCGCAAACCGACCTATGGTTCTCGATGCGCTCCGCCGGGAGCATTCCCGTCAAATACGTGGCGGCGGCTCATTTGGAATCGCCTTGCTGGACATCGATCATTTCAAAAATGTGAATGACACTTACGGCCACCAATGTGGTGACTCTGTATTGCAGGAAGTTACGCGGATGATGACTGCAAGCGTGCGAGCCTATGACACGGTAGGCCGCTACGGGGGCGAAGAGTTCTTAATCGTTTTGCCTTCCACCGACGCAGCAAGCCTTTTCGGACTATCAGAGAGAATCCGCCGTACGATCGCTGCGAAACCGGTCGTGACGGGTGCTGGAGAAATTTCAATTACCGTAAGTCTGGGCTTGGCTGTGAGTAGCAATATCACGCCGCTTGATCCTGAGGCCATGCTCGGTGCCGCAGACGAGGCCCTGTACCGCGCTAAAGCCGGCGGGAGAAACCGCTCCGAAATGGGGGTTTGCGATGTCGCGCCCTCGCCTGCGATCGCCGAAATTGTCCCGGTCAAAACCGGTTCCCGATAGCATGCGGTTTCTTGCGCCTCCCTAGCCGGAGTGGCGGCATCGTGAGATTCAATTTGAAGAAGAACTCGCCTTTTGCGCCGCTACCCACTCGTGAATCCGAGCGGATAAAACATCCAGCGGTAGAGCACCCGCGCCCAGCACCTCGTCGTGAAATTTGCTCAGGCTAAACTTGTCGCCTAATTGATCCTTGGCGTACTGACGCAGCTTCAGGATCTCGAGCTGGCCTATCTTGTAACCCAAGGCCTGAGCCGGCACCGCCATATAGCGGTCGGTTTCGCTCTGCACCTCGTACTCATCGATGGCGGAATGATCGTGAAAGAAATCGACAACCTGCTGCCGAGTCCAGTGTTTGTAGTGGAAGCCGGTATCGACCACCAGACGGATGGCGCGAAGCATGTCGTCCTGCAAGTGCCCGTAATAACTGTATGGGTCCTGGAAGAATCCGACCTCTTTTCCTAAGCGCTCCGCATAGAGAGCCCAACCCTCCGTGTAGGCGGTATAAGACTCATTTTGGCGGAAGGGCGGAAGCTGCGGCAGCTCTTGGGCGATCGCGATCTGCATGTGGTGCCCAGGTACTCCTTCATGGTACGCGGTAGTTTCTATGTCCACCGTAACGCCCTTCTCAAAGTTTCCGGTGTTCACCATGATGTGCGCGGGCCGTGATCCGTCCTGAGACCCTTGAACGTACGATGTGGAGGCCTGCTTTTCGCGGAACTCCTCGATCGGCATCACTTCCAATTTCGCTTTCGGCAGACGCCCAAACATTGTTGGCAGCTTCAGATACATCTGGTCGATGTACTTCTGATAGAGGTCCACAATCTCCTGGCGCGAATGCACGTGGACCTTGGGATTCGTCTGCAGGGAAGCACCAAAACTTTTGAGGTCCTTGTACCCGAGCTGATTCACGACTTGCAGCATGCGCGCCTCGATTTCTTTCACCTGGGCCAACCCGATCTGGTGAATTTCTTCCGGCGAGAGATTAGTCGTGGTGCTCTGCTTTACCGCGAAAGCGTAGCGCTCGGGGCCGTCGGGGAGCGCCCACAAGCCAGGTTCTGCGCGCCCTTTTGGCGCATAGTCTTCCCGCACGAACTTTGTGAAGTTGACATATGCGGGAAGCACCGATTCGCGGATCGCGGCCAAGCCTTGCTCGCGCAATCGTTTCTGGTCCGCAGCTGAGATGGAGTCCGGAAACTTGGCGAAGGGCTGGGCAAAGGGCGAGGCATCGGGCGCGTTGGTGGCGATGCCGTTGGCCTGCTCAACTACTTTATCCAGTAGAATTCGCGGCGGCATCAGGCCCTCGGCCATGCCTTTGCGCATCTGAATCTCGGTCTCATCGAACAGCCGCGGAATCTGCTTCAATCGCGAAATATAGTCGTCGTAGTCCTTCACCGTTTGGAATGAGAGGATGAGGACGAGTTGCGGAAGGTCGATGTGCACGCCGTCGAACTGCGACACCGGCATTTCCCAAGGTTTGAAACGGGCTCCCTCGACGTTGAACCGGAGGTCGCGCACCATCAGAGTTTTGTTGAGGGCCTCCTGCTCCGGGAATCCCGCGGTGTCAATCGCTTCGAAACGGACCAGGTATTTCTTGCTCGCTTCCAAATCATCATCGATGGCTTTTTGCGAGAACTCGTCCAGTTGATCGTTCCAGCGCTTGTCTCCCAAAAAGGAAGCAAAGATCGGGCTGGTGCGAAGCGTGTACTCCCAGCGTTCTGCGAGCAGATCGTTCAGCGCTTTTCTGCGGCTCTCAACATCAGACTGCGACGACGCCGCGAACACACTGGAGCAAACAATGAAAATTGACACCGCAAACAGAACCCATGATCGCATTTGACAGGAATCTCCTTTTCGATCTCAAGACGGCACTCCATTGTACTCCCCGTCCCTGCTTGTTCGCTCCCCAACGGCGCGGATTCGTTCGAGGGGTCTTCTGACATCCTCGGAGAACAAAACTACCAGTGCTCGACGCAACTCCTTCTGTCTTAGGCGAACGTCTCTGATCAACTCCGTACGCTGCACCCTCTATAAGTCGGATTCTGCATACATGTATATTTATCGACGTTTACTTTTGTACTTAACTGCAGTTAATATGATTAAGCGTGGGAGTGGATTCGATGTCGGGAAGATCTAGACTCCGCCTCGGCCTCCGGAGTGCGAAAGTCGAGATACGAGCTATGGCGCGAATGGCGATTTATGTACTGACCGTGGCAGCTCTTTCCATCGTACTGTTTCCTGTGAAGACTTTTCCGCAAGGAGAGACCACCAGCGCGATCGTCGGCCAAGTCAGCGATGCAACTGGCGCGGGGGTGCCGCGTGCAACGATCACCATCACGAATAACGAGACTGGACTAAAGCGAAGCGCCGCAACGGATGATTCGGGCCGATTCAACTTCCCGCAGTTGAAACCCGGCACTTACACCGTCAAGGTGGAGGCCGAAGGCTTCGAACCACAGCAGAATGAGGCTGTGTCCTCTGCCCTGGGACAAAAGCAAACCGTCGATTTCACACTCAAGATCGCCCACTCCAGCCAGACCGTGGAGGTCACCAGCGAAGCTCCCATCCTCAACCCCGAGAATGCCAATACGTCCACCACTCTGAACGCGCACGCGCTGGAAGACCTTCCCAATCCAGGCGGTGATCTAACCTACCCGCTTCAGTTTGCCGCCGGAGCGCTCATCAACACCGCCGGCAGCGGCAACGATTTCGTTGGCGGCACGAATGGCTACGGCAACGTCGAATTCAACGGACTGCCCGCTGTCTCAAACGGTTACATCGTCGACGGACTGGAAACAAACGACCCGCTCACCAATCTGAACAGCGGGCTCTCCACAAATCTCGTTCTCGGTCTGAATTCCATATCGGAAGTCACGGTCAACACGCTCTCCTATGCCGTTGACCAGGGGCGCTACGGAGCTTCCCAGGTCAACTACGTTACAAAATCAGGCTCAAACCAGTTTCACGGCAACCTGTATGAGCTGTGGAACGGCTCGAGATTCAACGCAGCCGACTACTTCACCAATGCCACGCCGGGAAATCACAAGCCGCGTTCTACCGTGAACCACTTTGGAGGCAGCGTGGGCGGCCCGATCGTCCACGACAAATTGTTTTTCTTCTTCGATAGCGAGTGGGTGCGCATTGCACTACCCATCGTCACGCCCACGATCGTTCCAACTGTGGCTTTCCAGGATCACGTCTTGGAGCAGCTTCCTTCGCAGTCGGCTACCTTTTATCGGCAGATGTTTTCTCTGTACGGAAATACCAACGGAACGCCCCGAGCGATCCTGGGCTGTCCGCTTGGCGCAAATGGAGATGGTTGTGCGAACAGCCAGAGCGTTTCGCACTCAAGCGATGATCGCGAACAGGTCCAAACGGTTCGCATCGATTACAACGTCAATCAGAAAAACACCGCCTGGCTCCGTTTTCAGGCTGACACCGGACTGCAAGCTGCCTACACAGATCCCATCAATCCTCTATTCAACGCTCTTTCTCCCCAACCCCTGTACTCGCTCGCGGCCGGATATACTCACGTCTTTTCGCAGAATCTTGTGAATTACTTCAACCCCGCATTTTCGTGGTACGAAAGCTTATTCGGCCCTACAGATTTTCAGAAGACTCTGTCCGCCTTTCCCATTGTTCTCGAAGGCACCGGCCCGAATGCATTCACGCCGGTCGGAGGACTGGACAACACTTGGGTTCAGGGAAGACGCGCCTCCCGTTTTTTTATCAACGACAATCTCGCCTGGAGCCGCGGTGCACATGAACTGCGCTTTGGAACCAATACGCGAATTCTCCGCTTGAATGATTATGATTTCGGCGAAGGCTCCGTCCCCACCGTGACCTACGCCACCCTGCAGCAGTACATTCAAGGAGTCTCATCTACCGCAACAAAAACGTTCCCCACCTCCGCGAACGAGCCTTTCAACTTCTTGAATCTCGACTTGTATGCCCAGGACACCTGGAAAGTAACCAAAAAACTCACCTGGACTTTCGGCCTTCGAGACACCTTCAATTCCAACCCATTAAATCCTCATGACCAAATCGCTCGTCTTCGCGGCTCTTTCGATTCCATCTCGCATGATGTGAACCAACCTTTAAATGCCGCCATTCAAACCGGCCTGGGTAACGTTTTCTCTTCCACCCCTCTCGCGATCCTGCAGCCGCGAACAGCGCTCGCCTGGCAGTTCGAGTCCAACTCGGTGCTCCGCGCCGGCTTTGGCGTTTTCAGTGACATTTTGCCCGGCAGCATCGCCGATGTGGTCGGCGTCAACCCACCCTATGTCAAAACCTTTCAGGGCGGTCTCCTTGGCACCGTGGGTGGTTCAGCGATTGCGCCCGGCGTAACTAACAGCGCGGTTGACGCAACTGTGGCCGCCAATCAGACTTTCAGCCTCGGATTTCCGCAGGGCCAGCTTTCTTGCGCGTCTGCAGTATCGAATCCTTCAACCTGCCTTCCTCCAGTCGCTATCACCGCGGTACCCGATGGAAAACTTCACGCTCCGTATTTCATGGAGTGGAGTCTTGGTTTGGAACACGAATGGGGTGCCACCGCAAGCATCCACGCGCAGTACGTCGGCACTCGCGCGGTAAACCAGCCCTATCTCACGCAAGTGAACGGCTATCAAACGGTCTGCGACGGGTGCTTCGCCCCTTTTCCTTACGCCCGATCCACTGATCCGCGATTCGCGGCCGTGACGCAATTCTCTACTGGCGCAAACAGTCACTACCACGGCTTGCAACTCTCCGCCATGAAACGCATCGGTCATGGCCTGATGGGGCAAATCAACTACACCTGGAGCCGTTGCATGGACACCGTCTCGAACGGCGGATTCCTTCAGTTCTCCGCCGGAGGAATTCTCTCACCGCTTCCAGGAGACTTGGCTCGCGACTACGGTCCTTGCGACTACGACATTCGCCACAATCTCAACGCTCAATATGTCTATCAATTTCCCGTCAAAGTCCAAAACCGTCTCCTTGGCTACGCGCTGAACGGCTGGCAGGTCTCGGGAACCGCGTTTTGGCACAGCGGAATTCCGTTCTCCGTCCTTAGCACGCCCTATTCGGCAAATGGAAATGGCATCGTGAACGGCAGCGGCCCTCAATTTGCCAGCGTTGTTCCCGGCGTACCGCTCTACCAACACAATTCCATCCCAGGCGTCACGCAACCGGGCACGCTTCAATGGCTAAATCCCAATGCCTTCGTCTCCACCGTGGACCCCAGCACCGGCGCGTGCCTCGGTGGCGATAGCCCGGACGATTGTCAGTTCGGAAATCTCGGTCGTAACGCGCTGCGCGGTCCCGATTTTGCCTGGGGTGACTTCTATCTTACGAAAACGTTTCCGCTGACCGAGCGTGTGAAGCTGCGCTTCGAAACACAGTTCTTCAACGTATTCAACCATCCGAATTTCGCGCTTCCAAGCATGGTGCTGGCGGGAATTCCAAAAAATCCTTCTACCCAGGCGGGGTTTGGAGCGCTTACTTCCACCACTTCTCCGCCGACCGGCTTACTCGGTGTCGGTCTGGGCGGCGATAGCACGCCCCGCATGATCGCTTTCCAATTGCACTTGGAGTTCTGAGACCCTGACGCAGGTCGGGATGACAACAGGCTCGACCGTCCAGCAACGCGACTGATGCGACGCCAACTGCGAAGAAGATCGGTTGGGCCTGTCGCTCGCCTGGTTTACTCACATTGACTTAGCAACGCTCGCGTCCTACTATTCCGTCTCCATAGCCATCTCATCGCAGCGCTTGTTGCGAGGCACCAGGAGGCTCGACGTGGAGGATTGGCAGTACGCTCAAGCTGACCGCGCAGAAGAGCTGGCTCAGCTGCATTACTTCACGATGAACAAGAATCAGAACGGGAAAAATGTTCCGTTCGTTATCACCGTCAAGGAATTCGCAGTCTCGCCGCAGGGACAGCATTTGCGCTACTTCGCGGAAGCGGATAAGCCAGTGAATCAGAGCACGGCCGCATTTGTCCCGTCCGGGTGGGGAGATTCAATCTTGAAGGCGTTGGCGGACTGTATGCGCTTGATCCGGCAATTTCCGTTCGAGGGCTAGGAGAGTTGAGCGCATCACCAAAATTCTGCAAGTGAGGTAACAATTCGCGTGATGCTATCGCAGAAGGAAATCAAGCCGGGAATCTGGGTGTTCGAATTGAGCGGCCGCGTGCAGATGGGCTCGGATTGCAAGCGCGTCGACCAGGAAGTGGAAAACCACATCGCGAAGAACGAAACGCGGATCATTCTTGATATGGCTGCGGTGGATCATATCGACAGCGCGTTCGTCGGCCAAATCGTGAAATCATTCTCCAGACTTACGAAGGCCGGCGGAACGCTGCGCCTCGCCGCGCTGTCAAAAATGGTGGAAGGCGTAGTGAATATGACGCAAGTAAACCGAGTGATCGGCGTTTTCCCCACCGCGCTCGCCGCTTCTGAAGAGTTTCCGGCGCAAAAACAATCGTAAAAAACTCTAAGCCTGTACCTTCAGTTGACCGGGAGTTAGCTCTATCTCGTCAACGTAGCACCAGCCCCAATCCTCTCCGGGCTGGAACGACTTCATGGTCGCGTGCTTCGTGGCGTGAAAATGCTTGGTGGCATGTTTGTTCTTCGACGAATCGCAGCAGCCCACGTGCCCGCACTCTAAACACAGCCGCAAGTGCACCCAGGTATCGCCCATCTTCAAACACTCCTCGCACCCTTGAGGAGTCCGCGGCGTTACCGCACGAATTTGATTCAGATGAGTACATGCGCTCATACGTCCCTCCTTTAAGTTTCTGCCAAATAGCGGTGCACGAACGTGACTGCCATCGCGCCCTCGCCTACCGCCGACGCGCACCGCTTTACCGAACCGTGTCGCACATCCCCCGCCGCAAACAGCCCCGGAATGTTCGTCTCTAGATAATACGGCGAGCGCTCCAGCGGCCAACTCTTCGGATACTTGCTGTTCTGCAACAAGTCCGGCCCAGTCACCAGATAACCATCGGAATCGCGCACGATACCCGGTTCCACCGCCCACTCCGTCTGCGGCTCGCCGCCCAGACACAAGAAAAGCCAGCTGGTATCAATGGTTTTCTCTTCGCCGGTTTGGTTATTCCTCAGCGTAACCGCCCGCATCATATGATCGCCGTGCAGCGCGACAACTTCCGTGCGCGTCAGCACTTCGATATTCGGCGAGGAATGGATTCGATCCACCAGGTATTGCGAGAGTGTGCGACGCAAGCAGTCCGCCCGAATCACGATGGTGACTTTTTTCGCGAATCGCGCAAAATGCATGGAAGCCTGCCCCGCGGAGTTGCCGCCGCCCACTACGATAACGTGCTTGTCTTCGCACAGCGTAGCTTCGCTCACTCCCGCGCCGTAATAAACTCCCACGCCCTGAAATTTATCTTCGTTCTCGAGATTCAGCTTGCGGTATCGCACGCCAGTCGAGCAGATCGTTGCGTGTGCCACAATTTTTGTGCCGTCGGCCAAATAGCCTGTGCCTTTGCCCGGCGCAAACTCGCCGCGCACTCCTTCGCGCAGCATCAAAATCTCCGTCCCGAACCGGTAAGCTTGTTCGCGCGCGCGCTTAGCCAGATCCGCCCCGCTGATGCCCTCTGGAAATCCCAGGTAGTTCTCGATCTTCGAGCTCGTCCCGGCTTGCCCGCCCACCACCGAGCGCTCGATCAACACAGTCTTCAAACCCTCGGACGCGCCATACACCGCCGCGCTCAACCCTGCGGGGCCCGCGCCGTAGATCGCCAGATCGTACTCTGAGTTCGACGGGTCGTGATACCACCCCAGCTTATCTGCAAGCTGCCGGATCGTGGGATTTTCCAGACGCGTCCCGGTCGGGCACAAGCAGATCGGCAACCGCGGATCATTCAGATTATCCACTCCATATTTTCGCGCCTGCTCGTCGGTTTTCACTTCGATCCACTCAAACGGCACATCGCCGCGCCCCAGGAAGTCGCGAATCGCATACGCGCGCGCGGATTCGCTCCTCCCGACAATCCTCACGATCCCCGGTTCATTCGCTTTCAACTCGTCTGCCATGCTCCTCCTAATCTCGCTCTTTCGAGCCACACTAATACCATAAATTTAGATTGCTTTTCGAGGTCCAACGACTCATCCAGGGTAACCGCTCAGCAAGGCGGACCACCGCCATTGTAGATTAATTCGAGGTTGCCGCAATTGTCGTTCGCCTAACCGATCTTGCTTCCGGCTGCGGCCTTATTGTGAAGCTCCGGAGTGGGAGTGTTGTGGTCGCGGCCGCTGCGTATTCGAACTTTCATCGCGTACAACGCCGCGTCTGCCGCGCTCAAGAGGGAATCCACTTTTTCGCCATCTTCGGGATACATGGCAACGCCGATGCTCACCGACAGCTTGGGCTCTTTGCCGTCATTCGCAAGGCTCTCGCAAATGCGCTCGGCCACCAGATTCGCCGGGACTCGCCCAGTCTCTGGCAGCACAAGTGCAAACTCATCGCCGCCAAAACGCGCCGCCGTGTCCATGTCTCGGCTACAGATGCATAAAACATCGGCCAGGCGGCAAAGTGCCTGGCTGCCCACTAAATGGCCGAAACGATCGTTAATCTGTTTCAATCCGTCCAAATCGAGGAACAAGATCGCAAACTCGCGCGCTGTGCGCTCGGAACGCTTAACCTCAGAGTCCACCGTTTCCACCAAATGACGATAGTTGGCCAGCCCGGTCAGAGAATCCTTGGCCGCCTCCTGGCGCAAATGGTTTTCCAGCTTGCGCTGCTCGGTGATGTCCTCGACGATAATCTCGTAGCTATCCATCCCGCCCTCATTGCTCACTTCGCGTCCGCTCAACCGGACTTTCAGCGTCGCGCCGTCCTTCCGCTTCCATTCGATTTCCAGCGGATCGGCGGCCTCTTGGTCGGCGGAATGCCCCAGTAATCGCGCTCGTTTGGCGGGGTCGCAAAGAATCTCGACGGCAAGATTCGCGGCGAGCAATTCTTCGCGCGTTGAATAACCGAGCATCGTTGCCAGCGCCTGATTCACAACCAGGAACTTTCCCTTGCTGCTGCAGCGACACATTCCGTAATTCAAATTTCCTACCAGCGCACGGTAGCGTGCTTCCGAATGCCGCAGCTTTTTTTGGGTTTGATCGCGCTCCTCGCGCAGATTGTTCTCGCTCAGCGAGCGGCGAATCGCCACGGGAAGATGTCCAATGTGATCCATCCCCACGCAATCGGCGGCGCCTTCGGTAACAAGCTTTGCCAGCGTTTCCAATTGGGTTGTCTCGGTCAGGAAGATGCAGGGAATCTGCTTGTCCCTCAACCGAAGGATTTCCAGCACGTGCGATTCCTTCCAGTTCGCGGAAGGGTATTCAGCCAGTACCACGTCATAACTTTTCGATTTCAGGCGCGCAATGAACTGCTCCGGAGTCAGAGCTACGTCCGCGCTCACCTTGAAGTACGCGTTCCTTAGCTCCTGCACGCAAAGCTCTACCACTGCGGCATTGCCATGAACGAACAGGACGCGCAAGGTGCGTCTTCGGCTTGCCGGTCCATGCAAGGCTTGGGGCAGGTCAGCTTGTTGCTTGACGCGGTCTTCTGAGGCTAAAGACATTCAAACTCCACCGGACCCCAGAGCACCCCCTTTCGAACATGCACCCGGATCTGGTCCAAAGGCTACCAATAGCACCTTATTGGAACACCGGCATCCGTATCTGTTCAAAATGGCACACTATAGCCGCAGAATGTGACCGATCGTGAGATTTTGCAGTGCAGGCGCGTCTTTCGTAGTGCCGCGCTCGGTTTTAGCGCCGCTAGAAGCCAAACGAGGCTTGCAGGAAAATCTGCCGGTTCGCCGAACTGCCAGTGTTATATGGTTGGCCCGCGAGCGCGTTGGGCATGGCAAAGAACGCAGAGGCTGACGCCGGAGAAGTCGCGGTCGGCGGGTTCAGAACCGCGCTCGGCACTGCCGCATTCACGTTGTTGAAAAGATTGCGCGCATTGATGCTCAAGGTGAGTGTGTAACGCTTGCTGGCAGCTTCCAGACCGCCAAACCCTCCGCCGCCTCCAAATGGACCTCCCGGCCCGCGGCCACCCCCGCCACCGCCCGGCCCGCCGCGGCCTCCGCCTCCACCTCCACCTGCCCCTCCGGAACGGTCCACAGTTTTGCCGAACCCGAACGTTTTGCTTAGCCTCACGTTCAGAGTAAAGCGCCCGGCGCTGGTCAGAAAGTTCACCGGGATCTCTTCGCCGGCAGTCGGCACGGTATTGAACGCAGGCAATCCGGGAACAGTAACAACATTGCCCGCAGGCGTTGAGCTGGTTGCAAACGTCGGGCGCTGGTTAAACTGCGAACTGCCCAGAAGGTCCTGGCTCAGCGTCACGTTGTACGGAATCCCGGAGCTCGCGATCAGGAAGGGGCTAAACCGAAATCCGTGGGGCAGAGCAACCGAACCGAGCAGGAAAAAACGGTTGCGAATATCGAACGAAGCCCGGCCGTAATCCTCCAGCAAGTTGTATGGATTCGATGGAAAAGAGTTCACGCCGGAGGTATCGCTCTTGGCGTAGTTCAAAGTGTAGTAGGTCGTGATCAGGAGTTTCGCTCCCGCTCGCACGGTGCCTTGCACAAACAGTTGGTTCTGCCGAAAGATCCCTTCCGATTCGTATTCGTAAACATTTCCTATCGGTCCAAGCGGGCGGTTGAGCAGCGGCGCAGCGGGGTCGTATTCGCCGAGAAAAGGAGTGTTGATATTGTTGGTGAACAGCTGATCGGCTCCGCGCGAATTTAGATAAGAAACGGACATGTTTGCGATCTTGGTAAGTTGACGCTCGAAAGTGACAGCCGTTTGCGTGGTCGACGGCGCGCGCAGATTGTGCTCCAGCTGGTAAATCGTCGGCAGCGTCAAATTCGGCGGCAACCCCGCGATTGGAACAGGTGTCGTGGCGTTAAAGAACCCCGGATTCGTGACCACGAATTGCGTTAGCGCATCCGCTCCGCCCCCCAACCTCTCGGCTTGCAGGGCGTTGGTTTCGTTGAAGCGATCGTAAAAAATACCGAAGCCCGCGCGCAACACGGTTTTCGGCGGAGTCTTGCCCCGGCCGATGCCCCACGCAAAGCCGAGCCGCGGAGCCCAGTCGTCGTGATCGTGGATTTCATTTTGGGCTTCAAATCGCAGCCCCAGGCTCACGGTGATATTGGGCTTCACGCGCCAGTCGTCTTGAACAAAAAGTCCAACGTCAACCTGGCCTTCGGTGAAGCGTGTCAGATTCAAATTAGGATTTGCATTGCCGGTAATGGAGTACTGCACTGCAGCTTGTTCCGTTCCTTCCAGCGTGGCCTGGTAAGCCTGGATGGAAGGGAAGAAGAACGATCCGTTGAAACCGGAAGTGGCGCTGTTCACGTCGGTGAGCCCGCGCAAACGCCCCCCAAACTTCAAAAGGTTCTTCTTTAATTGAATGGAAGTGTAGTTCTGAAGTTCGTAGTGATTGGTGCTGTCCATGATGTTTCCCTGACTATTGCCTCCGCCGTTGAATGCGCCGCCCACGCTCACGCTGGGCGCGGTGCTTTGCGGGATCTGGCTGCTTTCGTCGCGAAGATACTGAAAGCGCGTTTCGTTGATGATATTCGTGCCGAATGCCTGCGTATCGCTCACCTGCAGAGTCTGTTCGGTGGACAAGGAATTGTAGGCTTGAGACGGCAGAGAAAAAGCTCCGATTCCGTTGTTCATCTCATTGTTGCGGAAATATTGATAACGCACAGACAATGTGTTTGTTTTCGTCAGCTGATAATCCACCCTCGGAGAAACGTTATAGCGTTTGCGAGGATTGGCCACCGCCGCACTGAAGGGGACAATTGCGAAAGTCGCGGGATCGACAGTCTGCGCGTTGACGACCTCAACGTCGTTGATATCTCGAATGTCCATGGTAACGAACAGCGACAGTTTCTTGCTCAAAGACCCGCCAAGGTTGGCGCTGTACTGCGTGGTGTAATAGCCTGGGTAGCCTGTGCCTCCGGCAGAACTGGAATTGAAAAACGGATTCTTGGAATTCAGCGCGGAATCGCTCGCATTGATTGATACCTGCCCGTGCCATTTGTCGGTGCCGGGCTTGGTGAAAATTTCAATGCGCCCGTATCCGACCTTGTCGTACTCCGCTGAAAACGGATTCTGATTGATGCGAATTTCACGAATCGAGGCTTTGGGCGGCAGTTGGCCTCCGGTGAAACCGTCGATGTAAAATTGGCCTCCGTTAGGCCCGGCGGAAGGTCCTGCCAGTGCTTCCAAATCGGTTTGCAGTTCGTCCGGATCGTCCGGCAGGGCATCGAGCTCTTTTCCCGAGATAACAATGGCGCCCGCGTTGTTTTGCGGATTCACGTCCACCATCGGTGTTTCTCCCGACACCACCACTTGCTGCTCCTGTTCCTCGATGGCAAGAGAAATATTTAAATTCTTAACTTGTCCCGCGGCGATCTCCACGTCCTCGTTTTTGTAAAGAGCAAATCCCTTCGCCACGATCTCCAGTGTGTACTTGCCGGGTGCCAACTCCTTCAGGTCGAAGGCGCCCTGTTGGCTTGTGGTGGCCGTGGTGGAATGTCCATCAGCGGCGTTGAGCAGAACCGTCGCTCCCGTCACCGCGGCTCCCGACGGGTCCAGCGCCTGACCATGTAGAGAGCCAGTCGTCGCGGGCGTCTGCCCTAGCGCGTATGTGCCCGTGAAACCGAAGAAAGCAATCGTCGCAATCCGCAAGCTGGTTATGAAAAGCCGAAATTTCATTCTGTCCCCTGAACCCGAAAGTGATTGCGAGCTTCTATAAGCTTCTCTACGGATTTCCGCCGCCGGCATCCATCGCGGAGGAACCGAGGCTCCATGGTGAGAGAGTCATCGCCTGGCTGCCGCTCGGGGCGGCTGCCAAAATCGGCTCGACGCCGCCCAGCAAAGTAATCGCGGTGACTCCGCCGGAATTCCCGCTTTCCGTGGCCACGACCATCACCGCATCGCCTTTCTGAAAATCGGCGAGCGGCGCTGCAGGCATGCGGCTTAGAATCTGTTGCAGGTCAACCGGGCCGCCACCGCCCGGCCGGCCAGCCCCGCCGTTTCCGAAGCCAGGACTCGGCGCGGCGTTGGCGCCCTGGTGCGCATCCGGCGAACTAGATCCGGCCGTCGCGTCTGGGGCGGCGCGATTTCCACCCGGCGCCGCACTGCCCGGCGCTGTTGGAGCGTTGCCGGCCGGCGAACCTCCGGCCGCACCTGCCTTCAGACGAAATGCAATCCGCTGCGCGACTTCAGGCGGCAATTTGCGCAGTTGCGATTGAGACGAAACGTTCACGACTACCGGTTTTTTCGCGATCAAATCCATCACCGTCATCGAATTCGCGGCAGCGTCAATCGAACTGATCGTGCCGGCGATATTTCGGAACGATCCGGTGACGATTTCTTCTGCTTCCACGCTGCTCCCGTCTGCGCTCCGCGTGCCTAGCGCGCGGAGCTGATCTCCCGGCTTGATCTGGTCCAACGAGCTGGAAGCCGCATCATCGAATTTCACCGAGCCGGCGGCATACCGGCGGAAAACTGTCTTGGGTGTGGTATGGATGGCGACGGTCTTTGCACCGCCCATTCCTGTAACTGAAATCGAAACCGTTCCGGAGCTCGGGTCCGCGGCGCTCACCAGACCCCCTACGCTGCGCTTTTGCCAGTCTTCGCGGTCATGCTGTTGCTTGGCGTCGACGTCCGCGCGTTTCATTAAGATGATTCCAATTGCCGCGACGGGCTTCGATGCATCGGAAGCTTTCCAACGGACAAAAACACGATCGCCCACTTGCAAATCCTTCAGTTCCACCGGCACCGCAGTCTTCAAGTCCGTTTGTCCGGGAGCTACGCGAACGATTTTGGTTGTGGGCTGGACGCTCACAGTTGCGCTAGCCCCGGCGTCGGTCGTAATTGTCACGGTGTTCCCGTCAATCGACTTAATCGCGCCTACTTGCTTTTCCACTGCGCTCGCCGGAGCAGCTTGTTGAGTCTGCGACGGCGCGACCGCCGCCAGAATATCTGCGTGGATTGCTGGCACTGCCATCGCGGAGAATGCGAATACCAAGGCTCCATTTTTTATCCAGTGCATTCATGCTCCTCAACGAGCTTCCCAGGATTTGAGAAATGACACCGCGCCCTGACTGCGAGCGGCAACGGCCATTTCTGAATTAATCTTCATCGTCGCTTAGACGTAAGAGCTTCCAGGAAAAGGTGTGGCGAGTTCCACAAATTCCAATTCGCGCCCGCTCAATCCCTTTATCGGCCTTTCAGCTCAAAACTTATTGGTCCGAAGTGGGTTTGGCATCCGGCTTCGGAACCGTGAGCGGAGCGCTCATTAGTCCCGCCGAAGGAAGTTGCGATGCGTCCCATCCGCCCCCCACCGCTTCTACTAACTGCACGCTCGCGGTTATTTGCTGAATGCGCAAGTTGACCGCAGTTTGTTGATTGCTGAACAGCGTGGTTTGGGCTGTGATCACGTTCAGATACGGATCGATTCCCAGCTTATAGCGATCGATCGCGATCTTAAGGTTGCGTTGCGCCGATCCCACGGCCGTGTCCTGCTGCTTGATTTCGATGGACAAAATCCTGAGCGAAGCGAGATTGTCTTCGACGTTCTGAAACGCAGCTAAAACGGTCTGCCGGTAGTTCGCAATGGTTTCGAGGAAGTTGGCCTGAAACTGTCGCACCGTGGCTCTGCGCAACCCGCCGTCGTAGATAGTTTCCGAAGCGCTGGGACCCACGGACCAAAACCGGCTCGGCCAGGTGAACCACTTTGTAAAAGAAGTGCTCTCCAGTCCCGCTGACGCGCTCAATGTGACCGTGGGATAGTAAGCGGCAACCGCTACTCCGATCTGCGCGTTGGCTTGCGCCATCAAACGCTCTGAGGCGGCAATGTCGGGTCGCCGCTCGAGCAGTTGCGACGGAACACCGTATGGGATCGCCGGCGGATCCGTCTTCAAGGGCTCCGTCCGAACCGAGAAAGTTGATGCAGGTTGGCCCACCAACACTGCCAGCGCATGTTCGAACTGACTTCGTTGGATGCCGAGAGCGGTGTCCTGAGCCTGCGCGGATTCAAGCTGAGTTTCAGCTTGGGCCACCGCTTCATCAGAATCGATGCCTGTTTCATAGAGAGCCTGGGTAAGTCTCAAAGACTCCTGAAAGGACACCACCGTATCGTCCAACAATTGTTTCAGCGCGTCCTGCCCGCGAATGCTGAAATAATCCACAGCCACTTCCGCCTGCACCGTGAGCCGCGTGTTTGCCAGGTCCGCCGCGCTCGCTTGTGCCGCGTTGGCGCTGGCTCGGACGGTGTTTCGCACGCGGCCAAATAGATCTGGTGTCCATGTGGCGTCAAATGGGAGCGAATATTCCGTAAAGCTTTGGGGTGAACTGGTTGTGCCAGTCCCCGTACCGCTCTGACTACCCAGCGTCGGCTGGCGTTGATTCGTGATTCCCGCTCCCACCGTTACAGTCGGAAAATATTGCGAGCGCGCCTCTCTCACCATGGCACGCGCGACCAGAAATGCCGCAAACGCCGACGCGATGGTCTGGTTCGACACATTTACCTGTTCTTCCAGCGCGTTCAATTGCGGGTCGTTGAATATTTCCCACCATTTGCCTTTCAACGCGGCGTCTCGCGGCTGCGCTACTTTCCAGCCATCGGTGGTTTGATAATCGGCGGGCGTAAGTTCTTTGAAGGCTTCGGGAGTGGTCACCGAAGGCCTGTGATATTTCGGTCCCACGGTACATCCCGAAAGCAACAACGCGCCGCTGAGCGCACATGCTAGAAGCTGGCGCGCACTCCTGATAAACATTGTGGTTATCTCGTGTCTCAACTATCCAACTCCATAGTTTCGATTGATCCCCAATCCAAAATCATCCCAACGTCTCCTGAGGAAGCTGGTTGGGGGCTTTGTGGCGCCAACGTGCCCAGCGAAGTCTCAACCGGTCGAGAGAAAGGTAAACAACAGGCGTGGTGTAGAGAGTCAGCATCTGGCTAACGATCAGGCCTCCGATAATGGTGATGCCGAGGGGGCGCCTCAATTCCGAACCGGTTCCGGTGCCCAGAGCGAGGGGAAGGGCGCCGAATATCGCTGCCATAGTCGTCATTAAAATGGGACGGAAGCGCAGCAAGCAAGCCTGATAGATGGCGTCTTCCGGGCTTTTTTTGTCGATGCGTTCAGCGGCGAGGGCAAAATCGATCATCAATATGCCGTTCTTCTTCACGATTCCAATGAGGAGGATGACACCAATTATCGCGATGACGCTCAAGTCGATGCGAAAAATAAGCAGCGCAAGCACCGCGCCTACCCCTGCGGAAGGCAGCGTGGAAAGAATCGTGATCGGGTGAACCAAGCTCTCATAGAGAATTCCCAACACGATGTAAACGGCCGCCAGCGCCGTTAATATCAGGAGCGGCTGCGTCGAGAGAGATGCTTGGAACGCTTGCAGCGTTCCTGAAAACATTCCGTGGATCGTGCTGGGCATCCCAATTCTCTGTTCCGTATCGAGGATGGCTTTGGCGGCATCGCTGAGCGCGACCCCTGGTGCCAGATTAAAAGACACCGTCACGGAAGGGAACTGGCCCTGATGGTTCACAGAAAGAGGCGCCGTC